>Ga0326728_10007603_pt1 | contig 27629 bp, 33 predicted proteins | sample MB3enrmetagenome_FD_207602 | JGI IMG/M metagenome (GOLD analysis project Ga0326728, IMG submission 207602) | Lab enriched peat soil microbial communities from McLean, Ithaca, NY, United States - MB31MN | ecosystem: Environmental > Terrestrial > Soil > Wetlands > Peat | place: USA: New York...
CGAGACAGTAGGCAATGTCGATGAAGAGGTCGTGCGGCGATACATTAGGGAACAACGTCGGTGATTATGCCAGATCATATCAGCAGACCTGAAACCCTGGGCTTTAGCCCAGGGAGTGGGTTCATTTGGAACGTAGTGGGCAGCATGGAGACAGGAGTTCCGCCTAATCCTGCAAAAGTTTCTTGGGGAGGCTATAATAGTACAGGCTTTTATATTGGGGGACTCGCCTTTGGTTGGATGCAAAACGATGCGGGACCCATAGCAAAGAATGAAGACGCACAATTGACCTTTGAAAGCATAATAGACGATTACTTCGCGGAAACTACGGGCGTGGCTAGCGAGGTAGACAGGGATTGGGAAAGCCAAGTAGTGGAAGGACAACTGTTTGATGCCCGAAAAGGTGGACAGCTAAGGCCCCAATTGTGCCGGGTTTTCGCCTCTCTCCACATAAGCATAGGCACTGTGATTATGAATCGACTCAAAGTTTTCAGACTCCACAGTAAACCAGGTGATGTTCCCATCCTTCTTTAATCGCTTCGCTATCTCTCGTACCACATCCTCCACAAACATTGGGTTTTCGTAGGCCTTTTCCGTCACAAATTTTTCATCCGGCCTTTTTAGGATGGAATAGAGATCACAGGAAGCACAATCCTCAACCAGTTGGACGATGTCTTCAATCCAAATGAATTTCTTGAATCGTAGGTTGACTGTGACGAGGGACCGTTGATTGTGTGCTCCGAACTGGCTGATCTCTTTTGAGCAAGGACATACGGTGGTGATGGGAACCACGATCCCGACATAAAAGTCCTCCTCTTCGTTGCTCGAGCCGCAGAATCGGCAGATATACTCCATGAGGCTCCTGGACTTCGTGACAGGAGCTTCCTTTTCTATGAAATAAGGAAATTCTACTTCTAAGTGAGCGGTCTCTGCTTTCAGCTTTCGTTTGACCTCCTTCAAAATTTTTGAGAACGTTTTGATGGCGATATCCCCCTTGTATTTATTGAGGATTTCGACAAAGCGGCTCATATGGGTCCCCTTGAAACGATGGGGAAGACCCACATACATATTGACACTGGCCACGGTGTGCTGGAACCCTTTCGCCTTATCCAAGACGGTGATGGGATAACGGATGTTTTTCACTCCGACTTTATTGATTTCAATCCTTCGATGATCCCTCTGATTCTGAATATCATTCACGTTTACCTCCCGAAATAGGTGGCGCTGGAAGTCTCCGACTCCCATGCGGTCACTCTTTTGAGGGTTACAGAATGTCCCTTCAACTCAGTCTTTATTCTGTCAAAAATATATTTTGCAATATTTTCGGAAGAAGGTTCCGCTCCTGAAAAATAGGAAAGATCATTGAGGTATGTATGATCCAGAGGCTTCAGGACTCTGTCCACCTTCTGTTTCAAGATACTGAAATCGATCACCATGCCGTCCTTGCCTACACGGTTGGATATTACAGAGACCTCCACCTTCCAATTGTGGCCGTGAAGTTCTTCGCATTTTCCGTGAACATAACGCAACCGGTGGGCACCGGAGAAGTGTGACTGGACGGAGATTTCGTACATGGCCTTTTTCCTTTTCAGTGAGGAACCCATATATGCCTTCCCCACAAAGTTTAATCTGCCAACATTCTCCGGAGGAAATTTTTCAAAAGTTAAACCCTCCTGTTTAACTATAGAATTTTATAACTCTATCCCCGTTTTTAGTCAATCCTCAAATTTTACAGTTTGACCCCTTTCTGTTATATTATCCCAGTAACCGCCTCTATTCCCCCCAATCCCCTTTCATCGCCCTTATTTAAGGGGGGGGCGCCGCCGTCCAGAGCCACCGTAATAACGCTGGCGTCGGTACTGGGACTATGGCGCCGGACGGACCGAAGAGGGGTTACTTTTAATTCAAGGGAGGAATAAGGGAGGTTGAAAGTGAGAATGAAAGGGGTGTGAGAAGCTAAGGGAAAAATGGAGCTACCTCTTCGCTACATCCTGACTGTTACAGAACTCACCCAACAGATCAAGGATGTCCTTGAAAATAGATTTTCCGACGTCTGGGTTGAGGGAGAGATTTCAAACCTCAGGCTCCCTCCCTCTCGACACATCTACTTTACCTTGAAAGACGATTTCAGCCAGGTTCGTGTTGTCCTGTTTAGAACGCAGGCCCGGGCTCTTCGCTTCGTCCCCGAAGACGGGCTTCACGTCATTTGCAAAGGAAGGGTCAGTCTTTATGAAAAGAGGGGGGACTATCAGCTGATTTTGGAATCGGTAGAACCCAAAGGAATAGGGGCTCTCCAACTGGCTTTTCTCCAATTGAAAGACAGGCTCGAGAAGGAAGGACTCTTTGACCCGACCCGAAAGAAGCCGATCCCAATGGTTCCGCAAAAAATTGGAATCATTACCTCCCCTGCCGGAGCTGTCATCCAGGATATGCTCCATATTCTCGAGAGGAGATTTAGAAATCTTCATATCATTCTTTATCCTGTCCGGGTTCAGGGGGAGGAGGCTTCCTCGGAGATCGCTGAGGCTGTAAACTATTTTAATAGATCGATGGACGTCGACGTCATCATTGTTGGCCGGGGCGGGGGGTCGCTCGAGGACTTATGGGCTTTTAATGAGGAGCGGGTAGCCAGAGCGATTTACCACTCCAGGATCCCTATCATCTCTGCTGTAGGCCATGAGACCGACTACACGATCGCGGATTTTGTAGCCGATTTAAGAGCCCCTACGCCCTCTGCCGCAGCAGAATTGGTGGTCAGAGATAGAAGGGAGATAGAAAACACCCTCCATTATCTGGAGGGCCGTTTGAAGAGTCAAATTCTCCAGACCTTACAGGAATACCGGGTGCATTTATCCCATTTGATAAAGATTTTTAAGGAACCTGGAAAGAAGGTCGAGCAATATTTTTTGAGGGTTGATGATTTTGTCAACCGACTCCAGTTTTTCGCTGCATGGACTCTCAAAGGAAAGAAGGAAAAATGTCTCCATCTGAGCGAAAGCTTGCTTCTTCGAAGCCCAGTCCAAAGGGTGAAGAACCTCCAATCCGTTGTCTCGGAGGTCAGAAGGAGGTTGTTGCAAGGCACGAAATTTTCCGTGGAGATTCAACGGCAGAGGGTTGCGGCGATTTTGGGCAAGCTCCATTCGTTAAGCCCCCTTTCTATCCTCCAAAGGGGGTACAGCATTACCCGTAAGCTTCCTTCGTTGCAAATTCTGAGAGAGGCGACCCATGTGGCACAGGGAGACAAAGTGGAGGTGACGCTCCACCGAGGGACTTTGCTCTGCAGCGTGGAAAAAACGCAAAAACCTTGACGACTATAGGATGAAGAATTAAAATGTATGTTTATACGAATTTTGAATCTCTCTCCCAGGGCTTAGGGTAGATCGAGCCGATAAGGAGTGGGAATGCCAAGGGAAAAATTTGAAGACGCCCTCAATAAACTGGAAAAGATCGTTTCTAAATTAGAGGAAGGAGAACTTTCGCTGGAAGAATCTCTGAAACTCTTTGAGGAGGGAATCCGGCTTTCGCGGTTTTGCAACCAGAAGCTGGACGAGGCAGAGAGAAAAGTGGAGATTCTATCGAAGGGCAAGGATGGTATCTTGAGGACACGTCCGTTTGATCCTTCGACAAGCTCAGGACAAGCTCCATCGGCAGGCTCTGGAAAGGCTCCTCTATCCGACTCGGACGAAGAGGAGGAAGGGTAGAACAATGTCAAACGACAAGATTCAATGTTCAAATGAAGCTCAAATTCCAAAGTTCAAAACATCAACCTTTTTGGTATAAGGAATGGTGACTCATGGTGAAAGTATTAGATCAGATAAACACCTCGCGGGATGTCAAAAAATTGGACACTGAAGAGTTGGATCAACTCTGTCATGAGATACGGAAAGAGATCCTTTCCGTCGTTTCAAAAAACGGGGGACACCTCGCTTCGAACTTAGGCGTGGTAGAGTTGACCATTGCCCTCCACTATGTTTTCGACTTCCCAAGGGATAAAGTCGTATGGGATGTAGGCCATCAAAGTTACGTTCATAAGCTTTTGACAGGAAGGAAGGAGCTCTTTCACACCCTGAGACAGTACGGAGGAATAAGCGGCTTTCCGAAGAGGGAGGAGAGCTCCTACGATGCCTTCGATTCCGGACATAGCGGTACCTCCATCTCCTCAGCCCTTGGAATGGCGGAGGCCAGGAGGCTCAGAGGCGAAGGGGGAAAGGTGATCGCCGTGATCGGGGATGGGTCCATGACCGCAGGTCTTGCCTTTGAAGGCTTGAATCAGACAGGACATATTGATCAAGATCTCATCGTCATTCTCAATGACAATGAGATGTCCATCTCTCCGAACGTCGGAGCTCTCTCCTCTTATCTCAACCGGCTCATGACGGGTCAATTTGCGTACCGGTTCAGAAATGAAATAAAGAATTTTTTGGAAAGCCTTCCTCCCCGGATCGGGAAGAAACTCCTGCGTTTTGCCAAACACGCAGAGGAGTCGCTAAAAGGCCTCCTCATACCCGGATTGCTTTTCGAAGAATTGGGCCTGCAATATATCGGGCCGATCGACGGCCATCGCATGGATTATTTGATCGAGACCTTTCAGAATATCAAAAAATTGAGGGGACCTATTCTCGTTCATGTGATCACCCAAAAGGGAAAAGGGTATCCCCCTGCAGAGACGAGTCCAGACCGCTTTCATGGCGTCCCGCCCTTTGTCATCGAGACGGGAGAACTGAGAAGCAGTCAGGGGAATCCTCCGAGTTATACGGAGGTCTTTGGAGAAACGCTCTGTCAATTAGCGAGGGAGAATAGGCGACTGGTCGCTATCACGGCCGCCATGCAGAGCGGAACAGGTCTGGAGGAATTCGCGAGATGGTTCCCCGATCGATTTTATGATATCGGCATCGCAGAACAGCATGCGGTCACCTTTGCGGCAGGGCTTGCCCTTGAGGGGATGAAGCCTGTCGTCGCCATCTATTCCACCTTTTTGCAGAGGGCTTACGACCAGGTCCTTCAGGATGTTTGTCTTCAAAACCTTCCGGTCGTCTTTGCACTGGACCGGGGAGGTATCGTGGGAGAAGATGGCCCCACCCACCAGGGTCTGTTTGACTTCTCCTACCTCCGGCACATCCCCAATCTTGTCATCATGGCTCCCAAGGATGAAAATGAATTCCAGCACATGATCAAGACCGCAACGGAGTGTCCCTTCCCCACCGCATTTCGGTATCCGAGGGGGAGAGGGGTGGGGGTGAAGAGAGAAGGCACCCTTCACCCGATCGATATCGGAAAAGGAGAAGTCATGAGAGAGGGTCAGGATATTGTCATCATCGCCATTGGCTCCACCGTTTATCCATCGCTTCGCGCCGCAGAGAAGCTGGCGGATACAGGAATTCGCGCAGCCGTGATCAACAGCCGGTTTCTGAAGCCTTTGGACGGAACCCTCCTCTGCGATTGGGCAAAGAAGACCGGAAGAGTTCTTACCGTTGAAGAGAATGTCCTCCAGGGAGGTTTTGGAAGCGCGGTGCTTGAGCTTTTTCAGGAGAGAGGTTTGAGCGCCGTCCAAGTGAGGCGTTTGGGAATTCCTGACATCTTTTTAGAACACGGACCGCAAGCCCTGCTCAGAGAAAAATATGGAATTGACGAACAGGGAATCATGGACGGAGTAAGGAAGATGTTTGAGGGAGAATGGTCAGGGTCCGCTTCTACGAGCCAGTCCGAAACCTCCGAAAGCCAGCATTTTCATGACCCCAAATAGATTTCGGCGATGGCAGCCCCCCAACCGGATAGCAGGCTTGGCCATACCATTTCCTGTGAGATGGTAACAAAAGAGCGTCTTGACAAACTCTTGGTCTACAGAGGGATCGTCCAAAGCCGTGAGAGAGCCAGGGCGATGATCATGGCGGGGAAAGTGGCTGTCGATGGAAGAAGGATTGACAAACCCGGGACTCAGATCGATGTGGGAGCCCGTCTCGACCTTCAGGAAGAGAAATCTCATTATGTGAGTCGCGGGGGCGAGAAGTTGGAAGGAGCCCTGAACGCCTTTGCCATTGATCCCAGGGGGATGGTGGCGATGGATGTGGGAGCTTCTACAGGAGGGTTCACAGATTGCATCCTTCAAAAAGGGGCAGAAAAAGTTTACGCGGTGGATGTGGGATATGGACAACTGGCATGGAGACTTCAAAAAGATCCCAGGATTGTGAATCTGGAGAGGAGAAACATCCGTTATTTACGACGGGAGGAAGTGGAGGAAGAAATCGATTTGATCCTCATCGATACGTCCTTCATCTCGATCGAAAAATTTCTACCCCACCTCGTTGGATTTCTTAAGAGAGGGGGTGCCATTCTCGGCCTCATTAAACCCCAATTCGAGGTCGGAAGGGGGGAAGTGGGCAAAGGAGGGGTGGTGAGGGAGAAGGCGTTGCATAAAAAAGTGATCGATCGGGTTTCAGACTTCAGCCGAGGGCTGGGACTAAGGGTATTAGGCGTTACGGAATCGCCGTTGCTTGGCCCAAAAGGCAATAAGGAGTTTTTCATCTACCTGAAAAAAGAAAAAGAGGAGAATGGGCAAACCGAAGGAACCCGAACCGGCTAAACTTTTTATGAGCCTCATTGCATCGGAGGAGGAGATCTTTCGCCATGGAGTGGAAGATTTTCGTTCAATCTTTGGGGAGACGGATACGATCAGCGAAAGATTTCCCTTTGATCTTACCGATTATTACACCCATGAGATGGGGAAGCCCCTTTTCCGCTACTTCATGACCTTCGGACGCCTCATTCCCATCCCAAGTCTCCCCGATGTGAAGCTGGCTACCAATCGGCTCGAAGAAAAATATGTACGATCCGATGGGGGCCGCCGGATCAACATCGATCCGGGGTATATCTGTTTGGAGCACGTGATCCTCGCCACGACCAAAGGGTATACCCATCGGCCCTATCTCCGGGACGGCATCTATGCTGATTTGACACTAATCTATCGGAATAAATCCTTTCAGCCATTGGAGTGGACCTATCCTGATTATCGAAGAGAGGCAGTGATCATACTTTTCAACCAATTCAGAAAAAAATATTTGGAAGATTTGAGAGGGAGAAATAATCGTCCATGTTAAAATCGATGACAGGTTTTGGAAGGGCAGAAGGGGCGACGACCTTGGGTAAGGTGATCGTGGAGTCCCGGTCGGTCAATCACCGGTACTGTGACATCAACATCAAACTCCCTAAGCGTCTGAGTCTTTTCGAAAACCGTATCAAAGAACTCATCCGGTCGCAGGTATCGAGAGGAAGGGTCGACGTTTCGGTCAGGCTGGACGGCATCGGAGAGGAAAAAGTTCAACTCAGCGTGGACCTTGATCTTGCCGAGCAGTATTATCGGGTCCTGCATGATTTAAAGGAGAGGCTTCAACTGAAAGATGATATCACCTTGGCTTTGCTGGCCGGGGCCAAGGACTTGATCACGGCGAAAGAGGAATCGGGGGATATAGAGCCTTATTGGCAGGAGGTCCTTGTTATCCTGAACCAATCCTTCAAAAACATGGACGACATGAAGCGGTCAGAAGGAGAATCCCTTGCCAGAGATCTGCGGCAGCGATTGGAGCGTATCGCTCGACAGCTACAAGTCATTAAGCAACAATTTCCGTCCCGGCTGAAGGCGGCTTTCACCCGGTTGCATGACAGGCTCCGATCCCTCTTGGAGGGGATGGAAACCGATCCCATGCGCTTTCAGCAGGAGGTCGCTTTCCTCGCAGAACGGACGGACATCACGGAAGAGATTGTCCGGGGAGAAAGCCACCTGGCTCAATTTGGCACTCTGATGGAAGCGAATGAACCGGTGGGGCGGAAAATGGATTTTTTGCTTCAGGAGATCAATCGGGAGGTGAATACCGTCAGCGCCAAGGCCAATGACGCAGAGATCTCCCAGAACGTGGTAGAAATTAAGTCTGAGCTGGAAAAAATTCGAGAACAGGTACAGAACATCGAATGAGTCTTGTATACGAAAATGGATTGGGGTTCAGGCACACGATGAGAGAAAAAGAAGGAGGATTGGTCTTTATCATTTCCGCACCCTCGGGCGCTGGGAAGACCACGTTGGTCAGAGAGGTGATCCGACAGTTGCCGGGTCTTCAATTCTCTGTTTCCTTCACCACTCGTTTACCACGACCTAACGAGAAGGAGGGGGAGGACTATCATTTCGTTTCCCACTCCGTCTTCCAGAAGATGGTCGAAAAAAACGAATTCTTAGAGTGGGCGGAAGTATTGGGGAACCGTTACGGGACCCCCCGGCCTGATTTGAAGAAATTGGAATCCGAAGGGATAGATCTGATTCTCGATATCGACACGCAGGGGGCGAAGAAGGTGAAGAATGAGATCGGCCAGCCCGTATTGATCTACGTCCTGCCTCCTTCTCTAAAAGCCCTGAGAGAGCGATTGATCAATAGGGGGGTGGACTCTCTTGAGATGGTCAAGTTTCGACTATCGAGTGCCGGAAAGGATATGGAAGAGGCGGAGGGGTACCAATATGTCATTGTCAATGACAGCGTTGAGAAGGCGGTTGAGAAGTTAAAATCGATTATCATTGCAGAGAGATGTCGGAGGAGTAAACATTTGATCCTCGAAGAGAATAAAAGAGGATGGGAGGAAAAGGATGGCTAGAATAACAGTGGAAGATTGTCTGAAGAATGTGGAAAGCCGGTTTGAGCTCGTGATCCTCGCAGCCAGAAGGGCGAAGATGATCATGAAGGGTGCCAAGGCACTGGTCGAGACGGACAACCGGCCTATTGTCACCGCTCTCCGTGAGGTGGCTTCTGGTAAGGTGAAATTCAAACATCCTGAAGACCGGGAACAGGGGAGCGAACCTTCCAACGATGGCGCATGATAGAAGGCCTCGAGGTCATGAAAGGGCGGAGGGAATTCAGGGCACCGGATTGATCGCAGACCCCATCTATCACTACATGGTGATGACCGACCGGATAGAAGGGGAGAGGACAGAAAGGGATGTGATCGATACCCCTTGGGTTCAACGCCTTCGACGCATCTTCCAACTGCAGAGCGCCCGGTGGGTATTTCCCACCGCCGAACATACTCGTTTTCAACACTCCCTTGGGACCATGCATGTCGCGGGGACTTTCTCTGAGCAACTCTATCCCTCTCTCTCCAAGATTTTCAAAGGAGACCTTCCCTCCTTTCCCTATGTGGACGAACTGCTTCGCCTGGCCGGGCTTCTCCATGACACCGGACACGGGCCCTTCTGTCATTTCTTTGATCAGCAATATCTTTCACGGTTCCGCTCCAACCATGAGGAGATCGGCCAACATATCATCCGGGAGAGAATTTCTCCCCTCTTAAAGGGAATTCGGCGGAGTCCCCACGGGCGGTTTGAGAAAGCTGAAGTACTTGATCCGGAACAGATCGCCTTCCTGATTAAGAGGCCCCAGAAGAGAGAGGGACGGAAGCATCCAAGGTGGTTGAATTTTCTCCAGCAACTCTTTCGGGGAATCTTTACCTTCGATAATATCGACTATGTGTTGCGAGATGCCTACATGACGGGTGTCTCCATCGGTCCCGTGGATTGGAGGCGGCTCTTTTACTACACCTCTTTTCGCAAAGAGGGATTAATTTTGGACAAGAGAGGTATGGACGCACTGGCGATGTTTCTGAACGCCCGTCTCTATCTTTATTCCAATGTCTATTATCACCGCACCACCCGCTCCATTGATCTTCAGTTACAAGAAATTTTTAAAGAGACGATGGAAATTCTCTGCCCCTTCCATCCTGCGGAGGAGCTAGACCGATACCTCTCCCTCACGGACTGGTTCGTGATGGAGAAGGTATCGGAGTGGAAAGGCTCTCTATCACCCCGGGAAAGACGACTGGGGGAGAAGTGGGCTGAGGTGCTCTTGAGGAAGTTGAGATGGAGCAGTGTCTTTGAGGAAAAGCTCACGTTGGGAGAGATGGAAATGGGGCGGCCGATTTTTCTAAAACCCGAAGAGGTGAAGCAAAGGATCAAGGCCTTTTTACCGAATCGTCTAAAAGAGATAGAATTCCATGTGGATATGGCTCACCACGACCCCAGGCCTCTCAATCCATGGCATGCATCGGAGGAGGGGACCCTCCTCATCTTCGACCCGGCATCGAAAAGAATGTCAAGGGAACCCCTCCGAACATTATTTCAATATATCCCTGCTAAAGTGGCGATCTGCCGAGTCTATGCACCGACCCATCGTTTTGATCGGGAACTGGGCCAGGCTGCCCGGCGTGCCCTTGCTTCAGGCGGATACGCGGAAAGCTTTGACACGAACCTTTAAAAATGTTCTTTCAGTTCTCGTATGGGTGCCCCGCCCTCTTATAACCCCTCTTCGTCCTCTGTTCTGGTAACACCGCTCTACTCCTCCCTTAAATTAAGGGGGGCACCGCCGTCCAGAGCCGCCATAGTGACGCTGGCGTCGGTACTGGGACTATGGCGCCGGACGGATGAAAGGGGCGTTGTTTCATAGGTATCACACAATTCGAAATACTTACGGGTGCAGTCAAAATCTTGTTTTGGGGGGTGAGGCGTGTTAAAATTAATTTGGTATTTTTCGTCAGTCATGACTAGTTTTCGGCTTTGGGAATCGAAAAAGCCTTAGAAAAGAGAGAGAAACCTTCGGAATGGGAACAAACGGCTATCAGAAACAGGCGATGCGTATTTACCAGTTCATCAGTGAACATCTTTACTTCAACCGTCCGGACATGGAGATCAAAGGGGAGCGCTTTAATTCTGCGATCCTGTTGAGCCTTCTTACCGGGCTGAAGAAGGGAAAGGAATTGATCATTGGAGAACCGGGCCTGGGGAAGACAACCTCCGCAGAATATGTCTGTTCTCTTCTCTACCAGTTCCCGCTGGGCGTGATCTGGGGAAGTGAGGTTTCAGGCCATCCGGAGCAAACCGAAGAAAAAATTATCGGCAGACCGGATTTGGGCAAATTGAACCGGGGCGAGGAGGATGTGGTGTGGACCAATTTTTCCCAAGTCCCCGTGAAGATTGTGGACGAGATCAACCGTCTTCCTGAGACCAAACAAAGCATGATCCTCGACGGAGTGGACCGGGGGAACTGGGAATACCTCAACGAGATGATCATCAACGATGAATACTGTCTTTTTGCCACTGCCAATTACCAAGATGGAGGGACCAACACCATCATCGCTCCCTTAGTGGATCGATTCGATGTCATGGTGGAATCGAGATACCCAGGGGCCAATCTCTCTTTTCTCATCGGGAAGGATAAGCGAAAAGATCATGTCCTGAGGCATCCCAAGTATGAAAACGAACTCTATCATATCTTGAAATCCAAGATCGCCTATGAGAAGAAGGTGTCTAAGATTGAGGAAGTTTGTAACGCCTACGGAGACTATATTGAAGAGACATTAGAGGTCAAGTCCTTCCAGAGACAAGATCGTGATCAGATCCGTACGGAAATGGAAGGGTTAGGGATGGACCTCGACGCCAGTGCTTTCACCCGAATGCTTCTCGCCGAGTTGTCCTTCTGTGAACGATATGGGCAGAAACGGGTCGTTGAGAACTGTGAAGAGGGCTGCCACTATACGGGATATCTTTGCCACCAAATCAAGAATTGTGCTTCCAATCGACTCCCTTCCTCCATCAAGCAATATGCCCAGGGATTGGCGTGGTTGCTGGAAGATTCTGAGATCGATATCGAACATATTAAGGCCGTTGTCCCCTATACCTTGGCCCATCGGATCCAATGGAAAGACGAGATTCTATCTCAGAAGGAGAGATCGAAAAGGGATGATCCCTTCCCCATCTTCCTTGCCAAGGAGGCTGTCAAAGCCGTTTCTCAGAGATATCGAGAACAGAGCGACCATCTGAAAGATGCGTTGGCGGCCGGATCGAAGATCTTTCAAGGGGGGGATTTGGAGCCACTGGAAGGGGATCACCCCATTTATGTGGAAGTGAAGAAAGACATCGATGCACGAAAGAGATAAGGCGAGAACAATTCTTCTACCCTGTCCGTGAGGGGTTAGAGCTGAAAATGAAATCCTCGCTTCCTCCCAAAAAGAATTCCGCCCTTTCCCCGGATAAAGAGAACTGGATAGCCAAGAATCCCTTTGAAGAATTTAAGACCTTGGCCACCCCCGTCCTCAACCTTCCCATGGATCAGATTGTCCAATCCTCCGAGGCCATCGTGGATCGAATACGTTGGGGATACGAGAAGCTTTTGGAAGAAGAGGCAAAGGAACTCGTCTGGATGGTCCAGTACAATACGATCATCAAGGCCTATGAGGTGGCAGAGAAGTACGTCAAGGAGATCGATTATACTGCAGAGGATATTGAGGACTTCTGCTTTGCCCTTGAGAACACCCAGAGGATTCCGTATCTCATTCCCGGCCCAGCGGGCATTTATATCTCCGCATTATGCAACTATACGAAAGAAGAGGAGATCCTCCTCAAGCTTACGGAGTTGAAGACAGAGATCAATCTCATTGGATTTCGGCTCCCCAGAAGCAAGCGATTGAGGGTCGAAGGCGATACGGGCGATTTCACAGGTATTGGGCTTGAGGGCGGAGAATTAGTCGTCGAGGGGAATGCCAAGAACTGGACCGGGGCCGGGATGAGAGGGGGAAAGATTCTGATCAAAAAGAACATCGGCCTTCATACGGGTGAGTGGATGATGGGAGGAGAGATTTATGTAGGAGGAAGAGTAAGGGGGCTAGGAAATATTGTCGAGGGGAAGGTCTACGAGAGGGATAAACTCGTTTATCCTGGAAAGGCGCGATATCCCAACCTCTATTATTAACCGTGAAGATTGGGACGAGCCCGAGCGATCAAGGATGGAAGAGAAGAATTTAGAATTGATCATCAGGGAGATTTGGCCGCGGCTGAAGAAGAAGCATCTTTACCCTGAAATTCCTGTGCCCAAGGTTAGACGAACCGCTCATCCGAAAGAAGGAGAGGCCGAGGAGGATGAAGGCGTTGGCCTGGAGATGAAACAGAAACAGATGACCATCCATGCTGGTTTTGTTTCGCAGATGAAAGGCAAGATGGAGGAAAAGAGAGTCGTCGAGGCTCTTCTGGACCATGGGGTGACCCATTACACCTTCTGCCCGTGGGATTTCCATACCCATCTCAGACTTTATTCGGAGGCGAAGAAAGTGGTGGGCGATAAAGAACTGGCCAGACAGGTGTCCAATCGCTTTATCGATGTCATTGCCGACACCCATTGTGTGAAAAAAAGGTGTACAGAGATCCCCGAACTGCATCGAAACCTGGAGAAAGGGACGATCGAGGAGGTGATCGCTTCGCTTTATCAAAAGATTTGGGGAATCGATCTGGGTATTTCCGCCTCTAAAAAGAGCGTGAGAGGACACACAGATATTGTCCGAAGGCTTGCGCGAATTCCCTATCTCGATCGCTCACGCTGGGGAGAGAGCATCCGAAAGTTCGCCCGCTCTCTCAAACCCCTTCTGGTTGAAGAGCAGAAGCAACAAGGAGGGAAGGCAGGCAAGGGGGAGCGCAATCCTCAAGGGGAACACGATTTGAACCGTTACTCTAATGAGGAGATTGATCAGGGGCTGAGAGATTATGCCCGACAGACCATGGATCTATCCGAATTCAAAGACGTCTTGGAAGACTTCTCTGACGAGCTCACAGGAGCAGGTTATGGAAGGGAAGGGGGGATCGGAAGGGGTCACGGGAATCCCCTGGATGCGGACGTCCTATTCTATATGAAGTTGGCAGAAAATTATTCGATCCCCGTGAAGAAAGTCCCGTTAGAAGAAAAAGGATCCCTCCATCCCTATTCTCATTCTCCCTGGGAGATTGGATCCCCTTTTCAAGATGTGGATATCTGGACCAGTTTTGGGAAGATTATGCCGGGCATCACTCAGATTTGGACGAGAAGAGAAGGAAAGGGAAGGGGGAAAATCGAAGGCACGCCCGATAGCCTGATCGCCATCGATTCTTCAGGGAGCATGATCAATCCTCGAAAAAGCCTCTCCTATGCTGTCCTGGGAGCAGCCTGTGCCGCCAATGCCTATCTTCAAAATGGTTCAAAAGTGGCCGTCTATAATTTCAGCGATGCCCCCATGGGGGGAAAGGAGATTTTGAATTATACAGACCGGCGAGAGGACATCTACCGTGTCCTTTGCAAATATTTCGGGGGTGGGACAGCGCTGGACTTGGAGGATTTGATGCCATTAATCCAGCGGAGGAAGAACTTGGATCTCTTCATCATTACCGATATGAAAATTACAAACCTGGAGGCATTGATCGGGTTTTTTGGCCAGATTCAAAACCGGGTGACGACGGTCCACATTGGAGACAATCCTTATGCAGCCCGATTTGAAAAGGCAGTCGAAAAGCGAAAAAACATCAGCATCTATACCGTCAAACGGAAAGAAGATATTCCTCACATTGTTCTTGGAAGGATAAAGGACTATTTTAATTCGACGAGTATAAAGTGAGAAGATTTCTGAAAAAACCCAGAGATCTCTGTGTAATCATTTTTTAAATCAGTGCAATCAAGAGAGCGTAAAGTCATTTTTCAGGGCTCTCTAAAAAACTTCTTGACTCTTCTCCTTTAAATCCTGTAATTTATTTCCAGGTTGTTTTGCTCCTTGGCGAGAATGGAAAGGAAAATCTCTGGCATGGATACGGGAGTATTTTCATGGAACAAGAAATCCTAAAGGCAAGATACACCCAGCAAGAAATTACTCGGAAATACAATTGGATTGCACCCATCTATGACCTGTTTGGAATCTTGATGGAGTCCAAAGCCCGCCAAAGGGCGCTGGAGATCGCTGCCATCCAGAATGGAGAAAAAGTTTTGGAAGTGGCTCTGGGAACCGGACTCAACTTTGTGGAGGTTCTGAAGAGGAATCCGAATGGGTGGGTGGATGGAGTTGATGTCTCCATGAAGATGGTGGCGAAGGCACGAAACAGGATTTGCAAAACGGGGCAAAAGAATTATACCCTTCACCTTTGCGACTGCCGGCATCTTCCTTTCGAGGACGAAACATTTGATGTCATCATGAACCAATATCTCTTGGACATCCTTCCCATTGAAGACTTCATTCCCATTCTCCTGGAATTCAAACGAGTTCTGAAGGGGGGCGGCAGAATTGTTTTAGTCAACATGACCAAGGGGGAAAGATGGTTGAATCAAATCTACGAGGGGATCTACAGACTGAAGCCTCCTCTCTTGGCAGGATGCAGGGGGGTAATGGCCCAACCTTTTCTCAAAAGGATTGGATTTGATCAATTCCAAAGAGAATTTGTATCGCAACTCGGATTCCCATCAGAGGTAGTCCGGGGGATGAAGAGAAATGGATCAGGCTAAAAAATGTTGGTATCTTACCAAGATTATTTGAAATGATGTTGACTAAAGATTGGGCATTTTGCTCATACGGGGTGGGGCGCACCGTTTGGAGGGCTCAAGAATCGAAGTTTTCAACAGATGATTGACAAAAAATGTGGGAAAAGTGTGTAACCTTATGATTTTATATAATAAATTCAAAAGGGATCAGTTAGAGGAGGGCAATAACTGATCCCGACCAGTACGTCAAATGGGGGTGAAACAAGGAGGTGATATGGTTTGACATACTGGCTAAACCAATTGTAATACCTAAAGCAAGAAAAATCAACAATTAAGGAGTATTTGGCATGAGAATTGCTCATAAAAGGGTTATGAAATGGATCTTAGTCGCTATTTTATCCACCTTTCTTATTTCACAACTCTCTTTCGCAGAGATTTACAAGTGGGTGGATGAAAAGGGAGTAGTCCACTTCACCGATGACATGACGCAGGTCCCGGAAAAATATCGGCCTAAGGCTGAAGAAATTGGCTCATCGGGTGCCGATAAGGAAGGGACAAAAGGAGAAGGACAAATAACGCCCAAGGGCAAAGAGGAGGCCCCTCAGGATCAGTTGGGGAGGGGAGAAGACTATTGGAAGGGTCGAGTGGAGGAATGGAAGAAAAAATTAGGAGAAGAACAAGATAGATTGAAAACGTTGGAAATCAAATACAATGAATTGATAATGAGGTTCAACGAGTCAAAAAGCTCAGCTGAAAAGGGAGATATCCGGAAAGAAAGCGAGCAAGTCAAGAATGAAATGGATCAATGCAGAACTCAGATTCAAGAAGCCAGGGACATGATAGAAAAAAAGATCCCGGAAGAGGGTGAACTTTATAAGGCGAAGCCAGAATGGGTAAAATAAGGAAAACATTTCATAGCCATCAAAAAAAAGTATTTAGTGAATTCGAATCAAATCAGGAATTGATAACTTCCTTCTATTAAAAGGAAACTCTCCCCAGACCGTTTTCAATATCCTTTATTGAAGGGATAAATATGACAATTTGTGAAAAAGATTAGAAAATAATTGGATCTGGTATCGCCCTCACATGTAATTCCATGCAAAAAGTTAGCTATATCTGGTAAAATATTGACCAAAACCATGAGTAAACTGGTGCTTCTTATTAGAAAAAAGAAGATAAATGGCATTAAAAATGCATATTTCATGTGAACGACGAGGAACCTAACTAAAAATGGACAAATTCAACCAAATGAAGCCATCCAGTTCACAAACCAAAATGGGCGTCCTTGCCATTGAAAAGAGGAAGTATCCGAGGTTTAGTGTCGAACTGCCCCTCAATTATTCCCGGGCTGACGGAGAAAAGGCCCTAGGAGGCATGGTGGCGAATGCGAGCGAGGGTGGATTGCTCGTCTATTTGCCCGAGAGGATCGAATTAGGCGCCTTATTGAAAATCGAGATATTATACGTGAGGGGCTTGGAACTGGATACCATTCGGGCGCTGGCAAAAGTCGTTTGGTGTGATTTAGCTGCCAGGGAAAGTTGGGGCGAGCACCGGTATGGATTGCAATTTCAACATATTGATCAAAGAGACTTTACTCAATTGACGACTCTCCTGAAAGAAGTGGGGAATTGAAGGAAGCTCCTCTTGAAGGCCATATGGTCGGATAAGAAAAGATAAGTTGACCTGGTTCAAAAAATTATTTAAGAATAAGGAGACAAACATGAACCTGCCCCGATTGGGCATCGCTGAGAGAGGATCCTAAGGTTCTCATCTTACAGAAGATGGCTGAAAATCTCCCTTGACATGCCTTAGGGAAATCTGCTCGGCGGAAAAGGAACATCATGGTCAGATTGAATCAAGAAGAAGGGAGATACAGAGTCCTCCTCATGGGTATCGGGGATAACACTGAAGAAGAAAAGGGCTCCTTTTGTCGTAATCTATCTAAAAACTATAGTATCCCCTTTCCCTTCTTAAGAAAGATCGTTGACGGTTCCCCCATCATCCTCAAAAAAAATATCTCTTTTAAGAAAGCTGATGCACTCGCCAAGACGCTCAGTTCCTTCGGGGCAAGGGTCTCGGTTGAAGAGAGAAGAAACCTTCCTCCCCTCTCTCTCGAATTTCAGGAATTGACCCCCCATCAACTGGCCTTAGAGTCTTTCTCTCTCCGAAGGACACAAAGGGGAGCATGGAGCGTTACGGGAAGGGCGAAAAATATATCGGATCGGACTTTAGCCGACACCTGGGTCCTCGTTCAACTTTTTGAAGACCTTGACGAATTCATCGCCTTTGAAGAAACTCCCCTTGCCATTAATCCGCTCCCATCAGGAGAAGCCTCACCCTTTAAGTTAATCTTCGAGGGAGACCTTTTCGTTAAGAGGATTTCCATCGCCTTTAAGAATGCTTCGGGGCAGCCCATCCCAGCCGTTGACAAAAGGAGAAAGAGGGAGTGGATCGAGGTGCCGATAGGAAAGGAACGTCATCTTTCTTCTCCCCGGATGTCAACAGAATTTGCAAAGAGGGCCCAGGCCATTAGTCTCACCAGACCTGCGGAAAAGATAATCGTCACAAAAGAGAAGGAGATTCCGAGGGAGACCGCCCCCTCCTCTTTTTCCCCGACCCTTGAGCCTTTGGAAAAAGTCTTGGAAACTTCTTTGAGTGAGCTTGAAAAAGATGGTCACATAGGGGAGGAGGAACCGGAAGGAGCCTTTGGGCAGGAAACCTCGATGGGATCTGATTCGTCCGCACCGGCGGAGATGGAAAACGAGACAGAGGAGGACGCGGCTTTTGGGGACATAGAGCTGGCTTCTGACGAGAAGGAAGTCGATGAAACGCCGCTTCTCAGCGCATCCAAACCTCAAGACGCCCTTCCGTTGCCAGAGGGTGTCACGGAGATCCCCGAAGAAGAAGAGGCGGAGAAGAAAGAGACTGCGGAGGAAGAGGCAGCTCCTTCATTCGCCTGGATGGAATCTTTTAGAAATGCAGTGAAGACTTGTTATGAAAAACCGCATGATATTTTTTCGACATGGTTCGGGGAGTACCAAAAGGGTGGTGAATTTAAGGATTCGTTTCATGCTCTTTTGACCCTGTTGGTTCATTGCCGGTTCGAGCAGGGGCACCCGTCTGTGAAGGCATTGGAAAACACCAAGAGGGTATTCGGACTCATTGCCCAGCTAAATGTTTCCCTGGGTGAGATACCGGCTCTTGAAGGGACACCCTTTGCATCGGGAGAAGTATGGAGAGATTTATTTTGTCGGGCACTCCCAAAGATCCGGCGGATCGGAAATGCAATTCTTGAAAGAAATAAATGGAATGCCTCTGATTTGGAAGCGTTCATTCAAGTGATTCCTCATATGGATCACCAGAGCAGCCGAAGGGCGATCCAGTGGATCAACGAATTGATTCGGGACGCGGTGGAAGTCGATTTTTCCGATACTCCCATCACCATTGGAAAAGGTCTTTACAGGGTCGCGTCTCGGTTAGGCATCGTGGATCCCCATTCCGAATATTATCAGGGCAGGAGTTCGACGGGAGATATAAAAATTCAATCTTTTGCAAAGGCCGTTTTTCCTCAGAATCCTTGGATGGTCGAGGAGCCGATGGCGTGGATGGGGAGTGGAGAGGAAGAGGGAGGCCATTGTTTCCCTATCCAACCATGGTGTGAGGGGTGCCTCTTCGAAACCTTCTGTTCAAAGCTTTGTGTTCACTTTGACCCATCCGAAGATGGGATGAGAGAATGACCTAACAGGGTTAGGGGGACGACGTATGGACATGGAAACTCCGCACGAAGAGAGAAGGAGGTACCCAAGGGCGTCCTTAGACTTACCCGTGGAATATCGGGTGATGAATGTCCCTTACGCCCATGGAGGACTTGTTGTTAACGCGAGTGAAATGGGCCTGCTCATCAATTCGGTCAAAGATATACTGATCGGTTCGAAGTTAAATATTGCCGTTTTGTTCCCAAAGGGGTTCCAGTTGACTAACTTCGAGGCCTCAGCTGAAATCATATGGAAGGATTATCACCAAGAAGAAAATTGGGAAGGGTACAGGTACGGATTAAAATTCACTGAAATATTGGAGGAGGACCGGAGGAAACTGAAACAACTTCTCAGCGCTTAATTTCCATCAAGCAAGCTCTCTTCCCATCCATGAACCCCCAAAAACATGGACCATTTCATTCCTTGCCAAACGAATAAACTAATTATATAATGATCTGTGAAGGAGTGAAGAGATGAGTGGGAAGAGTAGTTTTCCTTACCGCAAGTATGACCGGAAGCCCCATCCCCATATCGTCAAGCAAATCTTAGACGACAGCGAACTGATTGAGATGATGAAAGAAGTGCTTATCCAGGAGGGAAGGGTCTGTCCTTTTTGTCATCGCAAATTGAAGGAAGAATCTAAGGTAAAGGAAATTTGGTAAAAAGCGAAAACGAAAAGAGATGACTCAAAATAAAGAAGAATCATCTCTGAACACCCTCCCTTGGAAGTTACCGTCTTCTAAATATCCTTGTCCGGGACTTCCCGCCTGAATGAGAATTGAAAGGGTTGAACGATAAACATATTTGCCGCATCGTTCGCAGTTCCGGAAGGAAGAGTGAAAGGAAGTGTGACGACAAAGATTGCACTGCCCCCGATCCCCGTGAGGACTGAAAGGGGTCTGGCAACAAGCAAATCCACGAGACTCCATCCTTGTGACATAGGATCGTCTCTCCTTAGGTTATCTCCAGCCCACCCTGTCGAATAAAGACCGCCTATGAGCAGTGAAACGGTCAGCAATAACAGAAAAATCTTTTTGAATTCTTTCATAAAAAGTTCCTCCTTTTTTACCGGTTTATAATAAAAAAGTATCAAACCAAAACGGAATTGTCAAATCCTCACCTCAAGCTTACCCTAACTCTCGCCCCCGGGGGAGAGGGGGGAGGGAGAACAGGTCGCCTATGAAAATCGCTCTAATGAAGTATTTTCATGATCGCATAAGTAAATCCCTTGACGATTAATAGTTTGATAATGAGGAAATGAATCTTCATGAGGTATAGTCTGGCCACCACCCTTTCTTTTGTCCAATTCATTGCGTGCTTGTTCCTAAAGCTAAACGAAATCTCGGAAATTGTAGAATCCAGACATCATATTTGAGCCTGCATATCATTGCCATAAGAATTGCAACAAATGGATCAAGGAACAGGCAGAGGTTTTTTAATAAAAGGTAGTGAATCATGCGAATTTTACGCTGCAATTCTTTTGCCAATTGGAGAAGAGCAATCATAGTGAGTATAACTTATTGATATTAAAAGATAAGCTATTATTGTGGGAACAAGAGCTTTCCAAAAAATAATGTTCAAAAGTGACAAAGTGTGCTAACTGGATGAAAATTGTCCTTTAGGGGACAAGATTTTCCTTTTAAGTTCCGATCTTACCATAGGGTTGCAGCTTCGTCCGTCACTCGAACGGGTCAAGGTAAAATCTTTCTTGTTGACATCTGACTGTTGCCGCGGTATCGGATGTGCGATCAAACGGTAAGCTCAGGAGGGGGGGCCAATTGAAGCGTTTCTATCAGTCCACACGAAAGCCCCATCAATTTCCACGCTATTATTCCATTTAAAGAACAAGCCGTGCTACGTTTTGAGAACTGAGGACCTACCGCATTTCCCGCCTTCGAGGCTTGTTTTGATATTTGCTGAACTGATCAACTGCCTGCCAGGAGAACAGCTGTTGGTGTGTGGTCAAACAGTTCTTCCTGAAAGTTTTGTTTGACCAATTTAGGTAGAATATGTATATTTCAATCAATAATCGGGGAAACGGAAAAGATGTCTTTCACTCCATTATCTGATGAAGTCGGAGATTTTTGTCTGTGATAACAACCGGAGTGGATTATATAAGGACTGCATAATACATTCCAACAAGAGGTTCCGAACATGCCTGGAGTGGTAGGCCCTTCCAAATTGCTCTTGTCCAGCATATCTCCAATCCAGGGACACATGGCCCATCTTCGGCACCTTTCAACGCCCAAGGTGGCGCAACAATTGCTGAGAGATCGTTTCGGTATGACAGCACGCGACGCACGAGCACAAGGCGGTCTGGTGAGTTCTCACATCGAACGGGCTCTTGCATTTCACGCTCAGAGCGCGGTTGCGTCGTCAAGTATCCGGCCAGTTCTTCAATACTATTGTTATCTGAACCTTGCGGTTGCTCTCATTATATCCTATCGACCTGCAAACTATGAACAGTATCGGAGACACGGCGTCGAAGACCAATCCCATCGCCTTAAGAGCCTTGGGATACGTTCGATTCTCGTTAAAGTTAAGAAAAAAGGTGCCGTCCCTGTCTTCCACTCCATCCTCTCCGGTGAACCCATCATAGACCGTCAGTTCAGATTCCATGAGCTTGCCGGATCGATCCCACTCATCAAGTATGAACTGAATAATCTATTCGGGGTACGTTGCCAAAGTATCATAAGTAAGGGACAAAGTTACCCAAGATGCATCCGGCAACTGGGGGTCGGAGTTGACGTTCAATTGTATTGATGAAGAGGGGAAACCCGCAAATTTGAGGAAAAGTTTTTTAGAACGTGCCGCCCCAGAGCTTCCCCAACTTTTCACAGTCATTACCGAGACCGAGGATAGTTTAAAATACAGGTCGAGAAGTAATTGGCCAGACCAACCTACTGCTCAGGCTTGGCATAGTCAAAAAAGTTTCAAAGCCATAAATTATGGTGGCCACACAGCTCACATAGGTCCGGGATTGCAGTTTCGTGTGAATATTGCCTATCAGTGGCATGGTTTGAAAGGAAAGCCACTTCTGCCGACACTGACAGTGACACTTCTGCTGGCATTCGCCCTCTCTTCCATAGCACGCTATAGACCATCCATCGCGCTTGGGGTTGAAGACACTTCGTTGAGCGTACTATTGGAGACATTCATAGCGGAGGCAGACTCGATAGTAATTCCCTCGATGCGAAATCTCCTCTACCGCGAGGAGGTTTGCATTCGGTTTCTGGAAGCTATCTAATCGAACCTAACTAAGTCGACCAGATAGTCAAAGTCTGTCTCTATGGTACTGTCTTTCTAATGGAAATCATCAAACCTTAATGTGGATCGATCCCAACCCTTTGTAGGTGCAACGGTCAAGGTTCAGAGAGCCCAAAGTCCCAGATTTGGCTCAAAGTGCTGCGCCCGATTATAGAGGCCCGCATTAAATAAATCGGGGAGGAGCAAGATTGGCACCCCGGCGGGGGATTTCCCTCAGTAATGCAACCGTCACAGGAGAAGTCATCAGCGGTGGGAGCGGGATCTCCTTTTCAGGTACGACGCAAGTCAATAACTCAGGACTTTGACCTTGAGAATGTAAAGCTTTTGGGTTTCTTCCGATAATTGTCTAATTGATCGGCTGCGTGCTGAAGAATATCGTCGGTATTCGGTCGAATATTCTTTCCTCCTAACTCTACCTGATAGGAGTAACGTTTCAATCAGTAATCGACGACCTGGGGACTAGAAGCAATAGGCTGATGGTAATTCCATGCACTGTTTTTATGGTTTATTAACTTATGAAGAACTGAGCGTGGATGGTTAGTCTATTTGATCCTTTGATGCAAAGCATCTGCTAAACCCGGATTCATCGCTTTGAGTATATCATATTCTTTCAGGGCTAAACCACGATTACCAGCCCTCAGATATGCATTTCCAAGGTTGAAATGTGCTTCCGCAAAATTGGGATTGATCCGGAGGGCCTCGTTAAGATGAGGAATAGCCTCTTGGTACTTGTCCTGGTTCAGGAAAACAAGTCCAACGTTATTATGTGCCTCTGCAGAATTGGGATTGATCCGGAGGGCCTCCTTATATTGGTTAGTAGCCTCCTGGTACTTGCCCTGGTTCAAGAAACCAAATCCAAGGTTATTATACGGTCGGTCCTTGTTAGGGGACTTCTTCACACAATCAGTCCACAGTTCTACCTCACTATTCCAAACTCTGTTCCTCGAATAGGTCCCGAGGATTAAGAGAATAAGCACGAAAACACAGAAGATTACTTCCGGAACGGAGGGTCTTACGTACCTTATATTAGTTCGGCCGATAATAAAGTTTGCGCTTTCTCTTGACAATGGTTCTCCGCTCGACTTTTTTATACCCTGTCGGGCTACACAATTTTTTACAAGAGTTTAGCAAATTTCGACTAAAAATCAAAGAAGGAAACGAAGCTTCCTATTCAAAGAAACGGTAAAATTACTTGACAATTCAATCGAAAATCGTTATATCTTCTCAGAATTCAAAGGGATATTTCGGTTTTCGATCAAGCTATGGAATGGACCTTACTTCTTAACTCCACTTTCGAGCCCCTCAAGGTTGTGACCTGGAAAAAAGCGATCATCATGGTGACGCTTGAAAAGGTAGAGATCATCGAAGAATATGATCGCATGATTCGTGGCGTCAGCTTCTCCTTGCGTCTGCCTGCGGTGATTCGATTAAACCGCTTTATCAAGAGAAAGACCCCCATCGTTAAATTTTCCCGCCAGAACCTCTACGTCCGGGATCGGGGAAAATGCCAGTACTGCGGCACTCCTTTTGAGCAAAAGGAGTTGACTTATGACCATGTCATTCCCCGTTCCAAAGGCGGACAAACGGAATGGACAAACGTGGTGACCTGCTGCACGGCATGCAACCTCAAGAAGGGTGGGAGGACGCCTGAGGAAGCAGGGATGTCGTTGATCCGAAAGCCGCGGGCACCCATCTGGATACCCCTCTTACCGATGAGCCTTGGGATCAAAGAGACCCCAGATCCCTGGAAGGATTATCTCTACCTCAATTTGGAGTTGGCTTCTTAACCCCGATGCGAAGGGATGAAGAAAGATGAAATATCTTTGGGCTCCGTGGAGAATGGATTATATTTTGGGGGAGAAAAAGAAAGGATGTTTCTTTTGCAGAAAAGTAAAAGAGAAAAAGGACAAAGAAAACCTCATCCTCTATAAAGGCGAACACGTGTTTGTGGTCATGAATAGATACCCTTACAATAACGGTCATCTCATGATTGCCCCCAAGCGCCATTACCTCGGCCTGGAGAAATTAGACGATAAAGAGTCAAAAGAACTCTTCGACTTATTGAGAGCTTCCATAAAGGTGCTGAAGGCATGCTTCCGCCCCCATGGATTCAATATTGGGATAAATATTGGGAGAGTAGGAGGTGCTGGAGAAGACCATGTCCATCTCCATATTGTCCCGCGCTGGGCAGGAGATACCAATTTTATGCCGGTGTTAGGGGAAACGAAGGTCGTCCCCCAATATTTGGAGAAAACGTATCAGAGACTTCACTCTGCCTTTTCTGATCTCACGCGGAAAAAGAGAGCCCAGAAGGGAGGATGAAAAAATGAGATGGGTCAAAACACTCTTATGGATGTTGGCCTTTTTCGTGGCAATCATTTTTTCTATCCAGAATCGAAGTGACGTCGTACTTCGCTTCGCTTTTCCGTGGGAGAGTCATCCATGGTTTGAGGTTCCAAGAGTCCCGCTCCCTGTTTTCTTGGTCATTCTTTGCTCCATTTTCCTGGGAGTCTTGATCGGCGGGGTGGGTGACATGATTCAGCGGTTTCAACTCAAAAGGTCCCTTCGCAAAAACCAGAAGAAGATGGAGATGCTGGAGAGGGAAATACAATCTCTTCGAGGCCCTGGTTCGAGTCAAACTTCTTCTTTCAAAGAGGAGCGTTAACCTTTTGATCAACCGAAGGAAATTCGATGGCATGACGAGCAAACTCTTTTTAGGATGGGTTAAGATTTTTCTTGCATTTCAGAGCGGGTTATAGTATATTATATTTAGATCCGTTGGTCTGCTGAAAAAGCGGGCTGTTTGCCCGCTTTTTTTTTAAGAAACGTACATCAATAAAGGCAGAGAGAATGGAGAAGGAGATTGTGGATCGAGTCCGTGCGATAGCGGATCCCATTATTTCGGATGAAAGAATGGAGTTGGTAGATGTCGAGTATCGAAGAGAATCGAAAGGGTGGGTCCTTCGCCTCTACCTGGACAAGGAGGGAGGGGTTACCCTTGACGATTGCACCCGAATTAGCCAAGAAGTCGGAAGGAGCCTGGATGTGGAGGATTTCATACAAATTCCTTACACGTTGGAGGTTTCCTCTGCAGGTCTTACCCGTCCGTTGAAAACCGAAAAAGACTTCATGAAATATCGCAACAGTTTGATTAAAGTGAAGACGCTCGACCCCATTCAGAATCGCCGGCAATTCAAGGGAAGGCTTCTGGGGGTTTCCGCAAACCAAATTGAAATGGAAGCAGAGGGGGGAATCTTTCAGATTCCTCTCTCCAATGTGGTTAAAGCCAACTTGGAGGTTGACCCGGACCTGCTCCGCCAGGAGCTCGCTCAAAAATAAAATACCATTTACAGGAGGCCCATCGTCCTTTAGGGGAAGACGGGAACTTCCTTTCAGAAAGGGAGAGATGAGTTATGCCGTCCAATCTCAATTATGTGATTGATCAAGTGGGAAAGGATAAGGGGATCGACCGGAAGGTGATCATCGAGGCCTTAGAACAGGCCGTGCTGACAGCCTCGAGAAAGAAATATGGGCACCAAGGGGAGATAGAAGTCCACTATAACGAGGAGGCTGGCGAGGTGGAGCTGTTTCAGTTCAAGCAAGTGGTGGAGGAGGTAACGGATCCATCGACGGAGATCTCTCTGAAGGAAGCGAGAGAATTGGACAGCGAGGCTCAGATCGGAGACAGTTTGGGAGTTAAACTCAATACCGACTTCGGCCGCATTGGAGCCCAAACGGCAAAGCAGGTGATCATCCAGAAGGTTAGGGACGCTGAACGGGAAAATGTGTATAACGAATTTAAGGATCGAAAGGGAGACCTGGTAAGCGGAAGCGTTCAGAGGATGGAGAAAGGAAATGTCTATATTAGCGTCGGCAGGGCAGAAGCCGTTCTTTTGACGAAGGAACAAATCCCGGGGGAGAGCTATCGACAGGGGGAGCGGCTTCGGGCCTATATTGTCGACGTGCAGAAGGACTCAAAGGGGCCGCAAATCTTTCTTTCCAGAACCCATCCAGGGTTTCTGGTCAAATTGTTTGACATGGAGGTCCCCGAGATCTCCGAAGGGGTGATCAAGGTCATCAGTGCGGCCCGGGAGCCGGGGGAGAGAGCGAAGATCTCCGTCTACAGCTCTAACCGCGATGTGGACCCCGTGGGGGCCTGCGTGGGCATGAAGGGGTCTCGAGTCCAGAGCGTCGTTCAAGAACTGCGAGGGGAACGGATTGACATCATCCCCTGGTCTCAAGACCAAGCCAAATATGTGTGCAATGCCCTGGCTCCGGCCAAGATCTCCCGGGTGTACATCGACGAGGAGAACCGTCATATGGAGGTGGTCGTCGCAGACGATCAGCTTTCCCTCGCCATCGGTAAGAAAGGGCAGAATGTCCGGTTGGCGTCCAAGTTGACGGGCTGGAAAATCGATATCAAGAGCGAGTCGAGGATGGAGAAGATCTCCGGTGAAATTCTCGAAAAGTTCAGCGGCCTTCCTTATGTCGGAGATGTGGCGAGCCGCATTCTGTATAACGAAGGCTTCCGATCGATTAAGGAGCTGGCCGAGGTCGATCCTGAAGAGTTGGCGAAGGTCTTGGGGATTGAAAAGGAAAAGGCTGTAGAGATCGTCCAAGGGGCGGTTCAGATATCGAAAAAGGAGGAAGGGACAGGAGTAGCCCAAGAGGCGGGTCCGACCGCAGGCGATCCCGGCTCCGACCTGGTGGACCGGCTGGAGGGGGTAGGAGAGAAGACAGCTCAACTGTTGGAGGAGAATGGATTTAAAGTCGTTCGTGATATTTTGGAGACGAGTAGCGAAAAGCTCTCTGCTATTCCAGGGATCGGGATCAAAAAGGCGGAGAAATTGCTCCAATCGGCAAACAAATACGTCAAAGGCAAGAAGGCATGAGCAAGGAAGGGCATATCCCCATCCGCACTTGTCTCGGATGTCGACAAAAAAGAAAGAAGGAAGAAATGATCTGGCTGGTCCAGCGTCCAGAAGGAGTGATGGTGGTGGACCCGAAGAAGCCCCATCAAGGCCGAGGACTTTATCTCTGTCCAGATCATGAGTGCCTGAACATGGCAAAGAAAAAGAACAGAGGGATCGCGTTTTTGGAGACGACGGATTTCCGACGTCCTTCGGTAAAGGGTTTGTTTACACAGGAGGTAGGAAATGGCAAAGAGTAAGATCCTCGATCTTGCAAGGGAAGTCGGGATGGAGGATGATAAACTGCTTCTGAAACTGAAACGCATCGGGGTGAAGGTACGGGATAAGAAGCCTACGGAACCCGAAAAAAAGGTCTCCTTATCGGATGAGAAGATCATCGAAAGAGA
>Ga0326728_10007604_pt1 | contig 27623 bp, 24 predicted proteins | sample MB3enrmetagenome_FD_207602 | JGI IMG/M metagenome (GOLD analysis project Ga0326728, IMG submission 207602) | Lab enriched peat soil microbial communities from McLean, Ithaca, NY, United States - MB31MN | ecosystem: Environmental > Terrestrial > Soil > Wetlands > Peat | place: USA: New York...
CGTGCGCCCGCGCAGAGCGATCTCGAGCCCTGCGTTGGCCATGGCCATATACAGCCCGCGCTTGAACGCGGGCTTGAAGTTACGGACCCGCCGGAGTTCCTGGTGCCCGGGAGAGGCGCGCCAGCGCGCATCGAAGCCTGCACTGCTGCCGACTTCTGCCAGATGTTCGGCAGCGAGCACGCCCGAACGGATGGCCTGGTGAATGCCTTTGATCTTGAACACATTGAGTGTGCCGGCGGTGTCTCCGACCAGCAGGGCCCCCGGCATCTCGAGCTTCGGCAGCGACTGGTAGCCGCCCGCAGCGATCGAGCGCGCGCCGGCGGCGAGGATCTCACCGCCCTCGAGCAGGGGCTTGATGCGTGGATGGTGCTTGAACTGCTGGAAAGTCTCGAACGGGCTCAGGCGCGGATCCTGATAGTTCAATCCCACGACGTAGCCCACATACACCCGATCGTGGTCCAGGTGATACAGAAAGCTGCCGCCATAGGTAGCCGGATCCAGCGGCCAGCCGAAGGAGTGTTCGATGCGCCCGGGCGTGACGCGTCCCGGCGGCAGCTGCCAGAGTTCCTTGAAACCCAATCCGAAGGTCGGGGGGTCGCTGTCCTTCGCCAGTTCATAGCGCGCCAGCAGCTGCTTGGTCAGCGAGCCGCGGGCGCCCTCGGCCAGGATCGTCGTGCCCGCGAGGATGTCCGCGCCCGGGGTGAAGTTGGCGCCTTCGCTGCCGTCGCGATTCACGCCCATGTCCCCGATGCGCACGCCCCTGACCGCGCCCTGCCCGGTATAGAGCACCTCTGCGCCGGCGAAGCCCGGGAAGATGTCGACGCCGGCAGCTTCGGCCTGGCTGCCGAGCCATGGGGTCAGCTGGCCGAGCGAGATGATGAGGTTGCCCGTGTTGTTCATCGGCGAGAGATGCACCATCCAGTCGGGCAGACGCCAGGAGCCGTTGCGCGTCATGAGGCGCACGTCATCGACGGTGGCCGGCACCTGCATGCCGGGGTAATCGCGTCGCCAGTCGGGGAGCAGCTGCTCGAGGGCAGCGGGCTCGAGCACGGCGCCCGAGAGGGACTGGGCACCCAGGGCGGAGGCCTTCTCGAGCACACAGACGCTCTTCCCGGGCTGCAGCTGCTTCAACCGCAATGCGCAGGACAGTCCCGCGGGGCCGGCGCCCACAACGCAGAAGTCGTACTCCATCTGATCATGCTCGACGGCATCTGCACTCATGGCCGGCTGCACCACGTTCTATACTTATATCGCGGCAGTATAGCGCCCGCCCCGAACATCCCATGCTAGTTTGCGACCCATGACCGACGCACTGACACATCTTCAGCAGCTCGAGGCCGAGAGCATCTTCATCATGCGCGAGGTCGTGGCCGAATGCCGCAAGCCCGTCATGCTGCATTCGTTGGGCAAGGACAGCGCCGTCATGCTGCACCTGGCCCGCAAGGCATTCCATCCGGCGGTGCCGCCCTTCCCGCTGCTGCACGTGGACACGCGCTGGAAGTTTCGCGACATGTATGCCTACCGCGATCGCATGGCGCGGGAGAGCGGCATGGAACTGCTCGTCCATACCAACGCCGAAGGCCTGCGGCAGGGCGTCAACCCATTCACGCATGGCTCACAGGTACACACCGACATCATGAAGACCCAGGCGCTCAAGCAGGCCCTGGATCTTCACCGCTTCGATGTTGCATTCGGCGGGGCCCGCCGCGATGAGGAGAAGAGCCGCGCGAAGGAGCGCGTGTTCTCCTTCCGGACCGCGCAGCACCGCTGGGATCCGAAGAACCAGCGGCCTGAGCTCTGGAACCTGTACAACACGGACAAGCGGGAGGGCGAGAGCATCCGCGTCTTCCCGCTCTCGAACTGGACCGAGCTCGATGTCTGGCAGTACATCCGGGAGCAGGGGATACCGCTCGTGCCGCTGTATTTCGCTGCGGAGCGACCGGTCGTCCGCCGCAACGGCACGCTGATCATGGTCGACGACACTCGCATGCCGCTCGAGCCGGGTGAGCGGCCCGAGCTCAAGCGCGTACGCTTCCGCACGCTGGGCTGCTACCCGTTGACGGGTGCCATCGAGAGCGAAGCGGCCACGCTCGACCAAATCATCGATGAGCTCACGGCCAGCCATCAGTCGGAACGCCAGGGCCGCGTCATCGACCGCGACGCGGCGGCTTCGATGGAGAAGAAGAAGCAGGAAGGCTACTTCTGATGGCCCCCGTGGCCCCGATGGACGCCACGGCGCGAGCCGGGCTGCTTCGATTCATCACGTGCGGCTCGGTGGATGACGGCAAGTCGACCCTGATCGGCCGGCTGCTGTACGACTCGAAGCTGCTCCTGGAGGACCAGCTCTCTGCCCTGGCGGAAGCCTCGCGCAGCGCCGGGACTCGCGGCCAGGAACTGGACTTCGCGCTGCTGCTCGATGGACTGGCAGCCGAGCGGGAGCAGAAGATCACGATCGATGTGGCTTACCGTTACTTCGCCACCTCGCGTCGCCGGTTCATCGTCGCGGATACGCCCGGACACGAGCAGTACACGCGCAACATGGTGACGGGAGCCTCGACGGCCGATCTGGCCGTGATCCTCATCGACGCCCGCAAGGGCCTGCTGACGCAGACGCGACGTCACAGTCACCTGCTCTCACTGCTCGGCATCCGGCATGTCGTGCTCGCCATCAACAAGATGGATCTGGTGGCGTTCGCGCAGGACCGCTTCGATTCGATCGAGCGCGAATACCGGGAATTTGCGGCCCAGGCGCGCTTCCTGTCGATCACCGCGATTCCGATGGTGGCCGTGGACGGTGACAACCTGACGGCGCGCAGCTCGCGCATGCCGTGGTACCGCGGACCGGCCCTGCTCGAGTGGCTGGAAACCGTCGAGGTTTCCTCCGACGCCGCAGGCCTGCCGTTCCGCATGCCCGTGCAGTGGGTCAATCGCCCGCACCTGGATTTCCGCGGCTACGCGGGACGCATCGCGGCCGGCAGCGTCCGACCGGGCGATCGCGTGCAGGTGCTGCCCTCGGGCCTGGACGCCCGGGTCGCCGAAATCGTGACCGCGGACGGCTCGCTGCAGCAGGCGGTAGCCGGCCAGTCCGTGACGCTGACGCTGACGGAGGACATCGACGTCAGCCGCGGTGATGTGCTCGCGGCCGCCGCGGCGCCCCCGCCCGTAGCCGGACAGTTCGAGGCCACCCTGGTCGCGCTGCACGCCAACCCGGTGCTGCCGGGACGCTCCTACAAGATGAAGATCGGCACGGCCACGGTCGGAGCCATCGTGGCTCCGCTGAAATACCGGATCGATGTCAACAGCGCGCAGCACTCCGCCGCGGAGCGGCTGGAACTCAACGAGGTCGGGGTCTGCGAGCTCGAGCTGGACCGGGCCATTGCATTCGAGCCGTACGAGCGCAGTCGGGACCTCGGCGGTTTCATTCTCATCGACCGGATCACGAACGACACGGTGGCCGCCGGCACGCTCACCTTCGCCCTGCGGCGCAGCGGCAACGTTCACTGGCAGACCCACGATATCAACAAACATGCGCGCGCAGCGCTCAACAACCAGCGTCCCACGGTCATCTGGATGACAGGCTATTCCGGCGCAGGCAAGAGCACCATCGCCAACATCGTGGAGAAGCGCCTGTACGCACTCGGGCGGCGCACCTACCTGCTCGATGGTGACAATGTGCGCCACGGACTCAACAAGGACCTGGGCTTTACCGAGCAGGATCGCGTCGAGAACATCAGGCGCATTGCGGAAGTTGCGCGACTCATGGTGGACGCCGGGCTGATCGTGCTGGTGGCGTTCATATCGCCTTTCCGCGCGGAACGCCGCTCGGCGCGCGCGCTGTTCACCGAGGACGAGTTCGTCGAGGTGTTCGTGGATGCCCCGCTCAGCGATGTGGAGCGGCGCGACGTCAAGGGGCTCTACCGGCGCGCGCGCGCCGGTCAGCTCAAGAACTTTACCGGCATCGACTCGCCCTATGAGCCGCCGGAGAACCCCGAGCTGCGGCTCGACATGGCGCGACTGAGCCCGGAACAGGCGGCGGAACAGCTCGCTGATTTCCTGGTCCGCCGCCAACCCTGACGTTGGCCGGGTTCAGCGGTGCTAATGCTCCCAGGCCGCGACCTCGAGCCAGGTGCTCTGGTAGGTGGCGCCGTCACCCATGTCGGTGTAGCGATCGGAACAGAGCATGTTGATGGTGCCGGACACCGTCTCATCGTCCCGCCGCTGGCCAGGCACGAGCGCCACGCCCGGTGGAATCTCGTCACTGACGCGCAGCTTGTAACCGACCGCACCACGGTGATTGAAGAGGCGCACGGCTTGCCCATCCGTGAGGCTGCGGGTGCCGGCCTCCTGCGGATGCAGTACGCACTCGGGAGCGCCTTCCCAGACGCGCAGTGATGCGACGCCCGAGTACACGGTGTGCGGCTGGAAGAACCCCGGAGCCGTGAGCAGCCTCAGGGGCCAATGCCGGGCTTCCTCGAGTTCCCCGGGATCCGGCGCCCAGTCGGGAAGCGGAGGCTTGCCCGCTTCCGCCAGGGATTGCGAATAGAACTCGAGCCTGCCGGAGGGCGTCAGGAACTGCTGCGAGGGGTTTCCCGGCACGCGGATGGGACCTGCTGCACGCAGGCTCTGGGCATCGTACTGACCGGCGACGCCGGTGGCACCGCGGAGCATCAGCGCCAGGACTTCCTGTTCGGTCCCGTGAAACGCCGGATCGCGCAGGCCCATGCGCTGACCGAGTGCCTGCGCGAGTCGGAAATTCGACCATGCCTCACCCGGCGGCGGGACTGCGCGGGGCGCGTACTGCGCAAAGTAGGCCCCATACGCGCGATAGAAGTCCTCGGTCTCGAGGTACAGCGCAGCGGGCAGGACGATGTCGGCATAGCGCGCCGTCACCGAAAGAAATGGATCGTGCACCACCGTGAAGAGATCCTCGCGTGCCAGGCCGGCCCTGACCTTGCCCACGTCCGGACAGGTCACCGCGGGATTGTTCGCCGCGACAAGAAGCGCGCGAATCGGCGGGTCACGCTCCTCGAGCAATGCCTGGCCGAGCCGCAGGTGATTGATCGTGCGTGCCTCGGCTGGCCCGGAGGGCGCCACCACCGCAGCGTAGTCCAGTGGAAAGAAATCGCCGGTGTAGAGCAGCGCGCCGCCGCCGCGACGGCCGTAGGCACCCGTGACGCCGGGCAGCAGCGCGACGGCGCGCAGCGCCTGTCCACCTTGTGTCAGCCGTGTCATCCCCTCGCCGAGCCGGATGAACGACGTGCGCGCATGCCCATAGAGAGAGGCCAGGCGCTCGACATCCGTGACCGCGAGACCGGTGACGCGAGCGACGCGGTCCGGCGGGAAGCGAGGCAGGACCTCGCGTTCCAGCTGATCGAATCCGAGCGTATGGCGAGCCAGGTAGTCCCGGTCGCACAGACCGTCCCGCACGAGGATGTGCATCAGGCCGAGCGCCAACGCGGCGTCGGTGCCGATGCGGATCGGTACGTGCCAATCCGCGAGCGTCGCGGTGCGGCTGCGACGCGGATCGATGACGATGACCTGCAGCCCTCGCTTGCGCTGCTCGTTGATGCGCGCCCAGAAATGCACGTTGGTCGTGATCAGATCGCAGCCCCACGACACGAGCAGATCGGTGTCGGTGATGGACTCCGGGTCGGCTCCGCCCACGGGACCCAAGGTGGCATTCCATGCGGCGATGGAGCAGCTGTCGCAGACCGTGCCCGCATCCAGGCGACTGGCGCCGAGCGCGAAGAACAGTCCATTGAGCAGACCGCGGTTGAGCAGCCCGGTGTGGGCGCTGTAGGAGTATCCCAGCAGAGCGAGCGGCCCCGACTCCGCAATGATGCGCTGCCAGCGCCCCGTGATCTCGGACAGCGCATCTTCCCAGCCCATCGGCTCGAAGCGGCCTTCGCCCTTGCGGCCCACGCGACGCATCGGCGTCAGCAGCCGCTCGGAAGAGTTCACGAGTTCGGCGTCGCGGCTGGTCTTGCCGCAGGTGAATCCCGCCGTGAATGAATGGTCAGGATCGCCACGGATGCCCTTGACGCGGTCGCCCTCGACGTCGACGAGCAGCGAGCAAAGGTCGGGGCAATCATGGGCACACACTGCCCGGACGGTTCTGCTCACGTGTACAAGACCTCCCACGAAAACACGCGATGGCGGTGCATTCTGGAGAGCCGGACGATCCAAGTCCAATCCGGACTGTACCGCGTCGCGGCAGGCGGATCAGTCGGGCTCAGAGCAGCTCGCGCACGGAGGCCTTCAGGGCACTCTCCTCTTCCGCTGACAGCCGCTGCGGAGGCGCCTCGGGCCAGATGGGCTGGCCCCATCGGGGGTCGCTGCGGTAGCGCGGAATGATGTGCCAGTGCAGATGGGGCATGACGTTGCCGAGGGAGACGACATTCACGTGATCGGGCTTCACCGAGCGCTGGACCGCGATTTCGGCGCGGTGCAGATCCGCACAGAAGGCATTCCATTCCGGGAGCGTCAGCTCATCGGGCCGGCACGCATGGCGCAGATCGAGGATCAGAAGGGACTGGCCCCGATAGGTCTGATTGCGGTTCAGATAGAGCGTAGAGGCATCGAGCCGGGCGATGAGTGCCCATTCCTCGGTGTCGTCGGGGCGCGGCGCATCGAAGCGGCAGCCGATTCCCGCAGCAAGCTCGGTCCAGATCGAAAGGTCCATTCGGCAACGCTAGCAGCATTGAGTCACGGAGCGTAGGGCCTGCGCGCTCTCTAGTCCCTGGCGTGCTGCTTCAGGTAGGAATTGAACCAGTCGATCAGCCGTCTTGCCACATCGACCTGGTCTTCGCGTTTGAAGAAGAAATGCCCCTCGTCCGGATAGACCACGAACTGCGTCGGCACTCCCAGGCGACGCAGCGCATTCCAGTATTCATAGGATTGCGTGATCGGCACTTCGGCGTCGCGATCGCCCCCGATGATCAATGTGGGTGTGCGCACCTGCTTGATGAAGCTCATTGGCGAGCTGCGCGCATAGACCTGCGGATCGTCATACACCGAAGCGCCGAAGTAAGGCAGCATCCACGTGTCGATGTTGTTGGTGCCGTAGTAGCTCTGCCAGTCGGACAGTCCGGCACCGGCCACGGCAGCCTTGAATCTCCGGGTCTGGGTGAGCGCCCACATCGTCATGTAGCCACCATAGCTCCAGCCCTCGATGCCGATGCGCTCAGGATCGACCGGCGCTTCCCTGACCACGGCATCCACGCCCGCAAGCACGTCCCGCAGATCGCCATAGCCGAAGTCCCTGACGTTGGCGCGCGTGAAGGCCTCGCCCTGTCCGTAGCTGCCTCGCGGGTTCGGAGCGAGCACGAAGTAGCCCTGATTGGCTTCGACCGCGTCGAAGCGGTCTGGTCGTGAAGGGAAGATCGGATAATGGGCATAGGCAGGGCCACCATGGACTTCCACGATGAGCGGGTAGCGTCTGCCCGGCTCGATCGTCGGCGGCTCGATCAGCATGCCCTGCACGTCGTGACCGTCACTCTTCCAGTGCACGTTGCGTGCCTGACCCGTGATGGGTCTGACGGCGGCGTTCACATGCGTAATCGCATGCCAATGACCCGGCGGACCGGTCTCCACTTCGGGCGGTGCGTTGTACGACTGATGGATCACGGCGGAGATCGCGCCGCTCTTCGACAGCGATATGCCGATGTCGCCGGGGGTCCAATCGAGCACCGTGTTGGCCCAGATCATCTCCGGTGCGCGCCAGAGTTCGCGCTGGGTCTTCCGCAGCACATCCACGCGCGCCAGCACTTCCTCGCCCGCAGCGAATTCGGTGGCGATGATTTCGCGCGGCGAGCCGTTCCAGGCAATCGTGTGTACGGAAGCAGCGAGGCCGGGCGTCACGTCCTCGGCGGCTCCGCCCGAGGCAGGAATCACATAGATGTCGCCGCCCGTAACGGTTTCATCGCTCATGATGCCACCGATGAAGGCGATCCGTGTGCCATCGCCGGAGAACCGCGGCGAGGCCATCTGCAGGGCAGGCTTCAGCAGTGTCGTGATGGCACCGGAGTGCGCATCGCAGACATCCAGCTCCGCGATCCACCAGTTGTCATCACCCGAGCCGCGCGCCGCCGTCACGGCAAAGCGCTGTCCGTCGGGCGACCAGTCGTACTCATAGATGTTGAGATCCGTCGGCCCGAGCAGGGAGACCTCACCGCCCCCGACGCCGATCACGGCCAGTCTCTGCTCGTAGAAGGTCTCCGACAGAACACCGGCATCTCGCGCCAGAGGATTGAGCGGGCCGGGTGTCCTGGGGGCACCGGCGGAATACAGGAACGCGAGGCGGGTGCCGTCCGGCGACCATCGCGGCGTGTCCAGCGGCCCATGCGCCCGCGTCACGATCGCGATGTGCAGGTCGGGCAGAGTCGCCACCGCTATCTGAGGCTGATCGGATTCATCGCTGGTGACGAAGGCGATGCGTTTGCCGTCCGGCGACCATGCGGCCGAGTGTTCGTCACAGATCCGGCCCGGACACGCGGTGAGGCGCCGGAGGCCTGAGCCGTCCCGGACATTGACCATCCACAGCGCGGAGGCGTCGACGTCGGCGTCGCCGCGCTTGCCGGTTACGGTGTCTCCATAGACCGCCGTATTGCCGTCCGGGGAGAGCGCGACTTCGACCAGGGAGTGCACCGCATTGAGGGCATCGAGTGCTGCGCTGATACCGCCGGGCTGCGCCACGCGGCCCGCAGTGGGCCACCCAAGGCCAAGGCCGGCGACGATCAGGCATGCGAGTTTGTACGAGCGGCTCATTGTGCTTGCAGGACTCCCCACGGCGCGGTGATACCATTGTGCCATGCCCGGACCGGACCCATCAGCCGCGCCATGAAGCGAGTCGCCATCGTCAAACTCAGGGCCCATGCGGATGCACGAGGCATCGTCTTCGAATCCCTGGAGCCTGAGCGTCTGAGCGGCTGGCTCAATACTCACACCGTCATCTCAGAACCGGGCGCCGTGCGAGGCAATCATCGGCACCTGCGCGGCACCGAGGTGTCGGCCGTCACGGGCCCCGCCCTGGTGCGCTATCTCGAAGGAACGGAACTGCGCGATGAACAGATACCCGACGGAGAAGTGTGGCGCTTCGAGTTTCCGGCCGGTGTCGCACATGCCTTCAAGAACACGGGCGAGCGTCCGTCCGTGCTGGTCTCGTTCAACAGCGAGCGCCACGATCCGGCAGCGCCGGACGTCGAGCGCGTCGAGCTCATCTGAGGACTGATCTGGCTACTGCAGACCGCCGCGCACGGCTGTGATGCGGTCGGTGTTGAAGCCGAGCCAGTGCATGCGGCCCACGTAGCGCGCATGTTCGACCTTGATGCAGCGATCCATGATCACGGTGAGGCCCGCCTGCGCGGCGATCCGCGCGCCCTCCTCGTTGATCACATTGAATTGCGTCCACAGGCAGCCGGCACCGATCGCCACGGACTCCGTGGCAATCCCGGGCAATGCACTCGGAGCGCGAAAGACATTGACGATGTCGACCCGATCCGGCACTTCCCGGAGACTGGCGTAGCTGCGCTCGCCGAGGATCTGCGGTTCCTTCGGGTTCACGGGAATCACGCGATATCCGTGGCGCTGCAGGTAGAAGCCCACGAAGTGGCTGGCGCGCAGCGTGTTGCCGGAGAGGCCGACGATCGCGATCGTTCTTGCGCCGAGCAGCACGCGCTGGATCGCACGCGGATCCTGCCAGGTCGGGGGCGGCTGTTCGCTCATTGCATGCGCTCCGCACCCTGCGGCGTAGGTGCATGTGCGCGTGCGCGCGCGAAGCCCTGCTCGAGATCCCAGATCAGATCCTCGACATCCTCGATGCCGACGGACAGGCGGATGGTGCCAGGGCCGATGCCAGCGGCCGCGAGTTCCTGCTCGCTGATCTGACGATGAGTCGTGCTGGCCGGGTGAATCACCAGGCTCTTGGCGTCCCCGACGTTGGCCAGGTGCGACCAGAGCGTCAGCCCCCGGATGAACTCCTCTCCGGCCTCCCGGCCTCCGCGGATATCGAAGGAGAACACGGCGCCGGCGCCGCGCGGCAGGTACCTGGACACCAGAGGCTGATAGCGGCTGCCGGGCACGCCCGGATAGGTGACTCTCGAGACCAGCGCCTGGGACTGCAGGTAACGGGAGACGGTCGCCGCATTCTCCACATGCCGGAGCATGCGCAGCGAGAGCGTCTCGAGACCCTGCAGCAGCAGAAAGGCGTTGAAGGGGCTCATGCAGGCGCCCAGATCGCGCAGGGTCTCCGCGCGCAGCTTCATGAGGTAGCCATACAACCCGAATGTCTCATGGAACTGCAGCCCATGATAGGCAGGTGAGGGCTGGGCGATGACCGGGAAGCGTCCGTTGGACCAGTTGAACCTGCCGGAGTCGACCACGATGCCGCCGATGCTCGTGCCGTGACCACCGAGGAACTTGGTCACGGAGTGCAGCACGATGTCCGCTCCCCATTCGATCGGCCGGCACAGGTAGGGCGTCGCGAAGGTATTGTCCACGAGCAGCGGCAGGCCATTCTCGTGCGCGATGGCGGCGACGGCCTCGATGTCGAGCACGTTACCGCCAGGGTTGCCGATGGTCTCGGCAAAGAACGCCTTGGTGTTGCCGCGCACTGCGGCTCTCCACTCGTCGATTTCGTCGGGGTCCACCCAGCTGAGCCCGACGCCAAGCTTGCGCAGCACATGTTTGAACTGGTTGACGGTGCCGCCGTAGAGCGCCGAGGAGGATACGACATGGTCGCCCGGCTCGAGCAGAGTGAAGAGCGCAGCGGCCTGCGCCGCCAGCCCGCTGGCAAATGCCACGGCACCGCAGCCATTCTCCAGACTCGCGATCCGTTCCTCGAGCACGGCCACGGTCGGATTCATGATGCGGGAATACGTGTTGCCGTATTCCTGCAGATTGAAGTAGGCCGCCGCCGTCGCGGGGTCCTCGAAAACGTAGCTCGTGGTCTGGAAGATCGGTACTGCTCGCGCGCCCGTGTTCGGGTCCGGACGCTGGCCCGAGTGCACCTGGCGGGTCTCGAAACCGAACTTTCTGTGTTCTTCCAAGGCTCAGGGCTCCCCTTCTGGGACAGGGCCGTCATCTTAGGCCCCCCACGATGCACGTCCAGCATCAGCTGTTAACCGAATCGGCGACGAACCTGCGCGGGGATTCGCCTAGAGTGCCGTCAACCAGGTTGGCGCGAGCTGCGGACGCCCATCCTTCACTTTCGGTTATCAGGAGATACCAGATGGCACAGGCGGTCAACAACGGCGTCAATGTGGATGCCCTGCTCGCAGCCCGGGAAGCGCTCAAGAACACTCCGGCCGCCGGCGAGTTCACCTGGCGCGCCTCATGCAAATGGCAGAACGGAACGTATGCGCGCTCCTCGGTGCAGGGATTCCGCGGTCTGGGAGCGGAGCAGTCCCATCGATCCGAGTTCTCCTTCGAGACCGATCATCCGGAGGTGTTCGCTGCAGAGGACAGAGGTGCGACGCCCGTTGAGCTCGTGCTCGTCGGGCTCGCGAGCTGCCTCACCGCTGGCGTGGCAGCCGTGGCGCAGAATCGCGGCATCCAGCTGCGCTCGGTTGAGGCGAAGCTGGAAGGCGACATGAACATCGGCGGCATCCTCGGCGTAGACCCGGACATCCGCAAGGGTTACGACAAGATCCGCGTGGCGTTTCACATCGACGCGGATGCGTCGAAGGAAGACATCGAGGCGCTCGTCGCACAGTCACAGAAACGCTCGGCCGTGTTCGATATCATCACGAACCCGACCGAGGTGACGGTCGAGGTCGTCTGATCCGGGGCCGATTCGCAGGGAGGCGATCATCGAGCACTTCACGACGGTCGTCATTGGAGCCGGGCACGCCGGACTCGCAATCAGCCACGTGCTGGCGGCGCATTCCATCGATCATGTCGTGCTCGAGCGCGGCGACGTCGGCAATGCCTGGCGCAGGGGGCGTTGGGACTCGCTGCGGCTGCTGACTCCCAACTGGCTCAGCCGCCTGCCCGGCTATGCTTATGCGGGATCCGATCCCGACGGCTTCATGGACCTGCGGGGAATCGTCGAATTCCTGGCGGGCTACGCTGCCGACAGTCGCGCACCCGTGAGGGCGCAGACCGCAGTGAGCCGCATCCGGCGCCTCCATTCGGGATATCAGGTCCTCACGCAGGGCGGGGAGATCCGCTGCCGTACTGTGGTGCTCGCCACGGGCGCCGGCAGCGAGCCGGCGGTGCCGGCCCTGCACCGGACCGTACCCGATTCGATACAGTGCCTCACGACTGTCGACTATCGCAATCCGGACCAGCTGCCGGCCGGCGGGGTGCTCGTGGTCGGAGCCGCCGCTACCGGAGTGCAGCTCGCACGGGAGATCCATCGTTCCGGACGCCCGGTCACACTGTGCGTGGGGGAGCACGTCAGACTGCCCAGAAGCTACCGGGGACGCGACGTGCTCTGGTGGATGGAACACAGCGGCGTGTGGAATCAGCGCTTCGATGAAATCGAGGATCTGGAGCGAGCCCGACGGCTGCCTTCCCCGCAACTGATCGGAGCGCAGGACGGTGCCCTAGACCTCAATGCGCTCGCCGCAGCCGGCATCGAGATCGTCGGCAGGCTCGCGGCCGTGCGCGATGGCCGTGCGCTCTTCTCGGGTGGACTCGCCCATCTGATCGCACTGGCCGACCTGAAGATGGAGCGCCTGCTGGATACATTCGACGCCTGGGCGCGCGAACATGGCATCGAGGCAGGGGTTGAGGCCGTGGAGCGCTTCGAGCCCACCCGGGTGAAAACCTCGCCACGCCTCTCCATCGACCTGAACCGCGGCGAGATACGGACGATTCTGTGGGCAACGGGCTTCAGGCCGGATTATCGCTGGCTCGACATCCCCGTGCTCGACCGCAAAGGCGAGCTGCGCCATGAGGGCGGAGTGGTCGCCGAGTCCCCTGGACTGTATGCCCTTGGCCTTCCGGTTCTGCGCCGCAGGAAATCCACGTTCATCAGTGGTGCCGGGGCCGACGCGCCGGAGATCGCCGCACATCTGCTCAATGAGCTGGCAGGTCAGGGGCGCTCGGCTGCACGCGGGCTATCATAGGGCCCAGGATGATCACCCGTGGCTTGCTCCTCGCCGTTGCATATGCCCTCACGAGCTTGGCCTGCGCGGCTCATGCAGGCGACTGCCCCAGCGAGCCGCCGGTGGCCCGCGTCGAATCAGCAAAGTTTTATTCCGACTCGCACGGCGCCGTGCTCGACAAGGACAAGGTGGAGGAGCGCAATCGGGCGATCCTGCCGCTGCGGAACTTCGTGAGCGATGTAAGCGCGCGGATCGATGGCGCCGATCGCGCCGGGCAGGAATGCGCGCAGCAGATGATGCTCGCATGGGCCCAGGCCAATGCCCTGCTCGAGGAGCCGTCGGACATGGCGGGTCAGCGTGATCGTCAGATCTTTACGATTTCACTGAATATCATTGCGTTGAAGCTGCAGGCGGCCGGATTAGGGATCGAACCGCTGCTCGGGTGGCTGGGCCAGGTCAATCACGCGGTGATCGACTACTTCGCGAAGCGCAACAAGCTCGCCGCCGCGACACACCGTCCGGAAGCCGGATGGGCGCCTGTCGATAATCTCTATGTCTGGTCGGGCGTCGATGCCGCATCCTTCGCCGTGCTGGACCACGATCGGGTCGCACGGCAATACGAAGACGAGGTCTGGAGCGCGGAAATCAAGGCGATCCGCCCCGATGGGTATGTCGAGAGCGAGCTGCGGCGCGCCGGGCGAGCGCTGAGTTATCACGTTTATGACTTGTCGGCCCTGCTCACCCTGCACGCGTTTCGCGAATCGCTGGGAGAGGCGCTGACGGCACAGGAGAGGGCAGCGATCGACCGTCTGGTCGATCGCGTTGGCGCCGCACTGTGCGACCCTGCCGCGATGGCCACCGCCGCAGGCGGTTTTCCCCAGGAGAAACCGGTTGCATCCTCCGTGGGAACAGGCTTCGCTCTTGAGCCACAATTCTTGAGTCAGCAGATCCGCAGCTGTCTTGCCGGCATCCCGACAACGGATCCCCTTTTCGGGGGTAACCTTGCGCGCACGGCAGACATCCTGGCAAACCGTCGTCGATGAGGAAGGCCATGAAATCCAAGGAAGTCAGGAGAGCAGCAGCCCTTTTGTGCGCTCTCGCCGCAGCCGTGATCGGCGGCTGCGCCGCGCAGCCACGCGAACCGGGGAGCGGGGCCGGCGTGGCCAGCGGGACCCCGTCGGCGGCCGACGCTGATCCCACCTCGCCGCTGAGCTCCGAACAGAAGGCCGCGCGAGCCGAGACTCTCGAGCTGTTGCAGGCCGGGCGCTACGCCGAACTCGAAGCGCGAATGAATGGGTTCCAGCAGGCGTACCGGTCGCGCGCGATCGGCGACCTCGATCTGTTGCGCGAGTTCGGCGCGTTCGCGCGGACGGAGAGCGCGCTGCGGGGCACACTGGACGCCTGGGTGCAGGAATATCCTGCTTCCTATGCCGCGCACCTGGCGCGAGGCATTTATTATTTCAAGTGTGGCGTCGTTACCCGGGGCAAGAAGTACATCGAGCGCACGACACCCGAGCAGATTCGCGGGATGGAGGTTTATCTCGGGCACGCGAGGGAGGACCTGCTGGCATCGATGTCTCTGGATGCCATGCCGCTACTTTCATACCGCTACCTGATCCTGATCGGTATGGAGCTCGGCGAGCGCGACAGGAACCGCGATTGGCTCGACCAGGCCACGGCGCTGGATGCGGACAGCATCGTGATTCGGCGCCCGTACATGATCTCGCTGGAAACCCGCTGGGGCGGCAGCCTCGACGCGATGGAGGCATTTCTCGACGCATCTCGTCAGGCCGGCGCTTCGCCGGCACATTTGTGGATGCTGCAGAAGCTCATCGATCGCGAGCGAGTGTGGCTGCATACCAGACCGCCCGGAAGGGCCGCTTCGGAATCGGACGATGCCTTCTGATCGACTACCACGCCGATCCGGTTCCCGCTGCGATCAGGTTCCCGTGGTCGGGTTGTACTGCCACAGGTCGTTGAGGGAGCCCAAGGACCCGGTCGAGTCGTAGCCGTTGCCGCCGAATACCCACAGATTGCCGGTCGAGTCGATCCAGGCGCTTGCGGAACTGCGCGCGCCCGGCACGTTGCTGACCGCGCCGGTGCCCTGCGTTCCATAGTTGCCGCTGGCATCGGCGACGTTTCCGCCACTGACCCAGGTCCACTCGTTGGCGCTCGGACTGTATTTCCACAGATCGTTGAGATTTCCCACGGCGCCGATCGAGTCATAGCCGACCCCGCCGAAGAGCCACAGGTTGCCGGAGGAGTCGACCCAGGTACTGGCTGCCTGTCGGGCGCCCGGCACACTGGTGGTCGCGGCAGTGTCCAAGGTGCCATAGGCACCGCTGCCATCGGCAACGGCTTCGCCGCCGATCCAGGTCCACTGTCCGCTGCTGATGCTGTATTTCCACAGGTCGTTGAGCTTTCCGAGGGTGTTGGCTGAGTCGTAGCCGTAGCCGCCGAACAGCCACAGGTTGCCGGAAGCGTCGGCCCACGAGCTTCCCGAGTAGCGCGCGCCCGGCACATTGCTGGCAGCAGCGGTGCCCTCAGTGCCGTAAACCCCCTCGGCATCGTCGCCACTTGCACCACTGATCCAGGTCCACTCATTCGTGCTCGGGGTGTAGCGCCACAGATCGTTCAGGTTGCCCAGGGCCCCTGTCGAGTCGTCGCCATAACCGCCGAACAGCCACAGGTTGCCCGAGGAATCGACCCAGGAGTCGGCCGAGTAGCGTGCGCCCGGCGCGTTGCCGGCAGCGGCGGTGCCCTTAGTGCCGTAAACGCCCTGGGCATTGTCGCCACTTCCGCCGCTGATCCAGGTCCACTCATTCGTGCTCGGGGTGTAGCGCCACAGATCGTTCAGATTTCCGGCGCCGCCAGTTGCGCCGTAACCAATCCCGCCGAACAGCCACAGATTGCCCGATGAATCGATCCAGGAGCTGGCGGAATAGCGCGCGCCCGGCGCATTGCCGGCCGCGGCAGTGCCCTGGGTGCCGTAAACCCCCGGCGCATTGCCGACGCTTGCGCCGCCGACCCAGGTCCACTCGTTGGCGCTCGGACTGTATTTCCATAGATCGTTCAGGGACCCCGAACCGCCGGTCGCTCCGTAGCCGAGCCCTCCGAACAGCCAGAAGTTGCCCGACGAGTCCTTCCAGGAGCTGGCCGAATAGCGTGCGCCCGGCGCGTTGCTGGCCGCAGCCGTGCCTTGCGTGCCGTAGACGCCGCTGGCATTGCCCATCGCCACTCCCCCTTTCCAGGTCCATTGCCCGAAGGCGCACACCACCGTGACATTGCCTACGTTGCCCGTGTTGACTCCCGAGCCGCCACTGGTCACTTCGCACTGTTCTCCGGTGGGTTGGGTCTTCACGGTCACCGCGTAGCTGCTGCCGGCGACAAACGTGCTGGCAAAGGTCCAGGTGCTCACGCCCGGCGAGATCGTGACGGTGGCGGTGCCGTTGGCGAGCACGACGCTGCTGACGGTCAGGCCGGTGATCGAACCCCCCACCGTGTAATTCGTGGAGGGAGTGCTGGTCGAACTGCTGCTGCCGCCACAGCCCACGAGTGTGAACGCGAGTACCGCGGCCAGGGTGATCAGCGTCCGGCTTGCTCGGGGACACATTGCATTTCTCCTGCGCGCTGGGTCTTCAGCCGGTTCCGGTCGCTACGGCGTCACAAACTGCCACAGATCATCGAGGTAGCCGTCGACCGTGGAGCCATAGCCGGCTCCACCGAACAGCCAGAGGTGGCCGGAGGAGTCGATCCACGTACTGGCCGCCTGCCGCGCACCGGGCGCATCGCCAGCCGCCGCGGTACCCTGCGTGCCGTAGACGCCGACTGCATTCGCCGTGTCCTCGCCGCTGACCCACGTCCATTCGCGGGTAGCTGGACGGTATTGCCAAAGATCATTGAGCGCACCCAGCGCATCTGTGGAGTCGTAACCGAACCCGCCATACAGCCAGAGGTTGCCGGCGCTATCGATCCAGGAGCTCGCGCCCTGCCGGGCTCCGATCACGCTGCCGGCCGAGACCGTGCCCTGCGTGCCATACACTCCTCTGGCATTGTCACCGCTGCCGCCACTGAGCCACGTCCACTGGCCCGTGGTCGGAGTGAACTCCCACAGGTCGCTCAGGTAGCCCAGATCTCCGGCGGCACCGTAGCCGTATCCGCCGAAGAGCAGCAGGTTGCCCGAGGAGTCGATCCAGGAGCTGGCTGCCTGACGCGCTCCGGGCACATTGCTGGCGGAGGCAGTACCCAAGGTCCCATACACGCCGCTGGCATTGCCGGCGCTGCCGCCACTGATCCAGGTCCACTCACCCGTGGTCGGACTGTATTCCCACAGGTCATTGAGCTTGCCCACGCCGCCGGTCGAGGCATAACCATACCCGCCGAACAGCCACACATTGCCCGAGGCATCGATCCAGGAGTCGGCTGAATAGCGCGCGCCCGGCACGTTGCCGGCTGCGGCTGTGCCCTGCGTGCCGTAGACGCCAACGGCGTTGGCGACGTTTCCACCACCCACCCAGGTCCACAGGCCGGTGCCAGGAGCGTACTTCCACAGATCATTGAGCTTGCCCAGCGAGCCAGCCGAGTCATAACCATACCCGCCGAACAACCACAGACTGCCGGATGAGTCGATCCACGACGTCGCTGCGTAGCGCGCTCCGGGTACATCCCCGGCCGCCGCAGTGCCCTGCGTTCCGTACACTCCGATGGCATTGGCGACGTTTGCACCACTGACCCACGTCCACAAACCGGTGCTCGGACTGTATTGCCACAGATCGTTCAGCGAGCCCACACTGCCCGATGAGTCGTATCCCTGGCCCCCGAACAACCAGAAGTGGCCGGATGCGTCGGTCCAGGAACTGGAAGAGTAACGCCCTCCGGGCGTAGCGCTGGCCGAGGCGGCGCCCTGCGTGCCATAGATTCCGCTGGCATTGGCAGCAGTGAACCCTGCTTCCCAGATCCACTGACCGTAATCGCTGCAGGCCACGGTCACGGTGTCCAGATTTCCGGTAAGCGTCGCGCCGCTGCCATTGCCTATGTCGCACAACTCTCCGGCGGGCTGGGTCAGCACCGTGACGGCATAGCTGCCGTTCGCGGGGAAGCCGCTGGGGAATACCCAGGTGGTCGCGCCCGCCGAAATGGTCACGGTCGAGGTGCCGTTGGCCAGCACGACGGCACCGGCGCTCAAGCCACTGATCGAACCGCCGATGGTGTAACTGGCGCTGCTGGAGGAGCTGTGGTGGCAGCCTGCGAGCGCCAGCAGGGCGGCCGCCAGAGGGAGGCCCCGTACCGCCGCGCGCCGTGTGAGCGGGGGATTTCCCGGACTGCCGTTCATGTCAGGGACTCTGCGCGAATTTCCACAGGTCATTCAGATCGTCTTCCACGTCGGATGAATCGAAGCCGAAACCGCCGAAGAGCCAGAAATTGCCGCTGCTGTCGATCCAGCCGGCCGCCTGCTGGCGCGCCCCCGGAAGGTTACGGAGCGCGGGAATGCCCTGGGCCCCATAGACGCCCGGAGCGGCTGTTGCCGAGGAGCCGCCGATCCAGGTCCACACACCGGTGCCCAGGCTGTACTCCCACAGATCGTTCAGATTGCCGACGCTGTCGACCTGGTCATAGCCGTAACCCCCGAACAGCCAGAAGTTTCCCGAACGATCCTGCCATGAGATCGCCGAGGCGCGCGCACCGGGGCCATTGCCGGCGGCGCCGGCGCGCGGAGTACCGTACACACCCGCCGCATTCGCCCCCATCGAGCCGCCCACCCAGGTCCATTGGCCGCTGGCAGGGGTGTACTCCCACAGGTCGTTGAATTCCTGCGATACGCCACTCTGCAGACCCAACCCACCGAACAGCCAGAAATTGCCGCTGGCATCTACCCAGACGCTGCCGGCTAAACGCGCGCCGGGGACGTTGGCGGCGGCCGCCGTCCCCTGCGTGCCATAGACACCTGCGCCATTCGGCGTACTTCCGCCACTGACCCAGGTCCACAGGCCCGTGGTCGGGCTGAAGCTCCAGAGGTCATTGAATACCGCGGAGTAGCTGCCGCTCGCTTTGAGCTGCGCGCCGCCAAACAACCAGAACACCCCGGCGCTGTCCACCCAGCTGATCGCACCCGTACGCGCCGGCGGCAGATTGCCCGCCGCGGGGACACCGAGTGTGCCGTAGCTGCCTGCACTGGCTGCGGCGCTCGATCCGCCGACCCACGTCCACAGACCGGTCGTCGGGCTGTAGCTCCAGAGATCATTGAACTCCACCGATGTCTGCCCTGACAGAGCGTCCCCGCCGAACAGCCAGAGATTGCCCGCAGCATCGGTCCATTTCGCGGCACCTTCGCGCGCGCCCGGAGTGTTGCCGGCTGCCGGGGCGCCCTGCGTGCCATAAGAGGCTGCGGCACCCGCGACGTCGGAGCCTCCCTGCCAGACCCATTGACCCGCAGACGGCGTGTACTTCCACAGATCGTTGAGCATGCCGACATTGCCCACACTGCTGCCGCCAAACAGCCAGAAATTCCCGCTGGCATCGGTCCATGCGATGGGCAACCGGCGCGCACCGGGCGCATTGCCCGCGGCCGCCGTACCCTGGGTGCCATAGACGCCGGTGGCGTTGACGTACTCCGAGCCACCCACCCACGTCCACACGTCGGTGGCAGTGGAGCTCAAGGTGCAGACAACAGCGATGTTGGTGACCGAGGCGGTGGCCTTGCCGCTCCCGTTGCTGACCGAGCAGACCTGGTTGGTCGGCTGCGTTGCAATGGTCACGCTGTAGGAAGCATTGGGCTGCAGCGTCACATCGAACGTGAAGGCGCCATCGCTCGATACGGAGATGCTGTCAGCCCCGTTGTCCTTGAGAACGAGCGTCCCCGAAAGGCCGGCGATGGAGCCGCCGATCGAGTAGGTCTGCGGAATGGTCGGCGTAGTGGATGATGTCGGAGTGCTTCCGCCGCATCCCGCCAGTACAGTGGCGACTCCGATGGCCGGCAGTAAAAACGGATGGCGCATGGCGAAGCCCGTCAGGACGGCATGGCAACAAATGGGGTTGGAAACAAATCGTCAGTGCAGCGGCGACGGCCACAGGCCGCCTCGATGCTGCGCGGGGAGGGATGAATTGCTCGGGACGCTCGTTTCCACGGTGTCCGACCTTATCAGATTTGGCGATTTGAGGCAGCCGATTGACTTACAAGATTTGTGAGTGCCGGGCCTGCCTGCCACTGAGCTCATCGCTGCGAGGGTCCGTTCGACGCCGCACGGATCGATGAGTATCGATCTGTTCAGATAAACACGTGGGAATCTCCGTGGTGGGAGCGCCATTCCCACTGCGGTTTTCCACAAATGCTTCAGGATTGACTCTCGGGCATCATGGGTCCATGCGCGAGCAACATCACCCCCTGACCCCTGCCCAGCTGCTGTCTTTCATGCGCGCCCAGCCCTGGGTCATCGAGGCCAGTGTGAGTCCTCAAGGGGCTCCGCAGGCAGCCGTCATACAGGTGGCCATCACGGATCGGTGGGAGCTGCTTTTCGATACGGTGACGCAGTCGCGCAAGCATCAGAACCTCGTGCGCAATTCCCGTGTCGCCTTCGTGATCGGCTGTGAGCACGAGCGCACCGTTCAGTACGAGGGTATCGCCGAAATTCCCAGCGAGGCCGAACTGCCAGGCGTACAGGCCTATTATTTCGAGCGTTATCGCGATGGCCCGACGCGGCTGACCTGGCCTGGCCTGGTGTACTGGCGCGTGCGGCCCACCTGGATCCGCTTCAGCGACTTCAACGTCGACCCGCCGATCGTGCAGGAATGGAACGCCGCGGATATCGCCGCCTGGAAGTAGGCGCACCGCAACCCGCCTGCGCGCGTTCCACCTGCGCGCGTCCTGACTGCATGAGACTGCCCGCTTAACCAGCGGCGCAGTGGCTCATCGCATCGCGCGGGGTACGACGCGCCCTACGCAGATCCGCGACTCTCGCTGGCCGATCATCGATGGCGGCCCTGCCAGGATGTTGACGCCATTCATTTCAGCAATGAGCTCTGCACGGTCGTCGGGCAATGCGCCTTCCGACCTGCTCCCGGGGAACACAACGAGGAGATTTACCATGTCCATGCTCGATAAAGTCGTCGCCGCGGTGACGCCGCCGGAAAGTGAGGAGTCGCGCAGGGCCGCGCGTGAAAAGGCGCGTGCTGCAGCGCGCCCGGGTGACTGGCTGTCGATGGTGCTCGAGCATCATCAGCAGATCGAACAGGCCTTTGCCGAGGTCAAGGCGGCGAATACGGCGAGCGCGCGACGCGCGGCACAGAAGAAGCTTGCGATCATCCTCACGGGCCATTCGAACGCCGAGGAATCCGTTCTCTATCCGGCCCTGGCCGGAGCGGACGAGAAATCGCATGCGACCATGGCTTACACCGAACAGGCAGCAGCAAAGATTCAAATGGGCCTGCTCGAGCGCATCGATCCCATGACCCAGGACTACCTGGACAAGCTCGAGCACATTCGGGGTGCCGTGGCACATCACGTTTATGAAGAAGAAGGCGAGTGGTTCCTGGACCTCAGGGAGAGGGCCTCGGAGCCGCAGCAGAGCGAGCTCACGCAGCGCTACGCCGAGGAGTTCGAGCGCTACGTGGGCGAAGACGGCGGTCTGCCCCATACGCGACAGTTGGCCGCGGCAGCTCGGTAACTGACCGCGATGAGGATGTCCGTGGCGCACCGGGCGCCACGGTGTCCGGCGCGCTGTCATTGACTTCCCCGGATGGCGTGGCAAGGTGGCGCTCCCATGGGAGACGCCGTGGCACCGGAAGCGCGCGAGCGCGGCGACCTGGTTTTCATTGGCCTGGTCGTCGCCGTGGCGACGCTCGGCGGATTCATGTTCGGCTACGACTCCGGCGCCATCAATGGCACTCAGGAGGGCCTTCGACAGACCTTCGGTCTGGACGCCGCGCAGCTCGGTCTGACGGTCAGCGCGCTGCTGCCGGGATGCGCACTGGGTGCATTTCTCGCGGGGCGCTTTGCGGATGTTTTCGGCAGGCGGACGGTGATGATGCTCGCCGCCGGGCTGTTCATCCTGAGTGCGCTCGCATCGGGCGCCGCACCATCGGCGCCCGTCCTCGCCCTGGCGCGATTCTTTGCCGGTGCGGCCGTGGGCGCTGCGAGCGTGCTGTCGCCCGCCTATATCAGCGAGGTCACGCCGGCCGGCATTCGTGGCCGGTTGTCCAGCATTCAGCAGATCATGATCATCGCCGGGCTGACCGGGGCCTTCATCGCCAACTATTACCTGGCGCATGCGGCGGGTTCATCGCTCGGCGCGTTCTGGGGCGGCTATGCAGCCTGGCGCTTCATGTTCTGGGTACAGGCAGCGCCCGCGCTGCTGTTCCTGCTCACGCTTCTGGCCATTCCGGAGAGCCCGCGCTTTCTCGTCGCCAGGGGGCGCTCGAAGGAAGCCGAGAGCGTCCTGGCACGCCTGCTCGGTCCGGCGACGGCCAGGGCCAAGGTGGCCGACATCCGCGCTTCGCTCTCGCACGATCACGCGCCGAGCCTGGCCGACATCCGCAAGCCCGGCGGCGGGTGGCGGCCGATCATCTGGGTCGGGATCGGTCTCGCCGTGTTCCAGCAACTCATCGGTATCAATGTCGTCTTCTACTATGGCGCGGTGCTGTGGCAGGCGGTCGGTTTCAGCGAGGCGGACGCTCTGAAGATCAACATTCTCTCCGGCTCGGTCTCCATCCTGGCCTGCATGGTCGCGATCCTGCTCATCGACGTCATTGGCCGGCGTCCGCTGCTGCTGATCGGCTCGTTCGGCGTCCTGGTGACGCTCGCTACTCTGACCTGGTGCTTCGCACAGGCCGGCTTCGTGAACGGCCGTCTGAGCCTGCCGCCCTCGGTCGGTACACTGGCGCTCTATTCGGCCAACCTCTATGTCGTCTCCTTCAACCTCAGCTGGGGGCCCATCATGTGGGTCATGCTGGGAGAGATGTTCCCGAATCAGATGCGCGGCTCGGCCCTTGCGGTCGCGGGGGCAGCGCAGTGGCTCGCCAACTTCACGGTCAGTTCGACTTTCCCCTGGCTTGCCAAGAGTGTCGGATTGCCAGCGACCTACGCTGCGTATACCGCCTTTTCCGTGCTGGCGTTGATCTTCGTTTACGCCAAGGTACGTGAGACCAAGGGTGTGGAGCTGGAAGCTATGACGGGCTGATCAGAACTGATCGGAGGAGCAGAACAGCGTCTTGCCCCGCGCCTTGATTTCGACGTCAACGAGATATCTGCGCGCGGCCGCGGTATCGACCTCGACTCCCAGCCCCGGGGCGTCGGGCAGACCCAGCAAGCCGTCCGGGTCGCGCCGCAGAAGATCCTTCGTGAGTTCTCGGGCCAGGGCCTTGGGTGCATAGGGATATTCACAGATCTCGTCGCTTTCCATCCCTGCATAAGGTTGCAGGGAAGCGGAGAGCGCCAGATGCGAAGTAAAGGTGTGGTTCACGAACTCGACGCCTGTGTGGAGCGCATGGTCCGCCACCTTTTTTGCAGCCCCAATGCCGCCGATGCGTCCGCAATCGATCTGGATGTAGCCCACCCGACCGTAGTCGATCAGCTGCTCGGCCATGTGAACGTTGTGTGCTCCTTCGCCACCGGCGAGCATCACCGCAGGGCTGCGCGCAGCGAGCGCCGCATAGGCAGCCAGTGCCGCGGTCTGAAAGGGCTCCTCGAGCCAGCGTGCACGAACCTCTTCGAGGATCGGCAGCCGCGCGGCGGCCGCTTCCACGCTGTCTGCGAAGATCTGGCCGGCGTCGACGAGAAGAATACCGTCAGGCCCAAGACCCTCCCTGGCCGCACGGAACTGTTCGACATCCGCTGCCAGATCGGCCGTGCCGATCGGGCCCCAGCCAAACTTCACGGCGATGAATTGATCGGCGCGCGCCCGACGCGCGCGGAGCAGCGTTTCCTGCGGCGTGTCGCCGAACAGCTGCGAGGCGTAGGGAATCTTGCGAAAGGCCCGCCGGTAGCCGAGCAGCTTCCATACGGGTTCGCCGCGAACCTTGCCCAGCAGATCCCACATGGCGATCTCGATTCCCGACCACGTGTGCGGCGCCTGCAGCAGATCCATGCTCTGCCGATCGATCAAAGCGGCGATGCGCGCGATGTCGGCTGGCGATTCCAGCCTCTGCCCGAGCACGGAATCCGCCACCGGGCGGCAGGCACCGTGCGACATCGGGCAGACGAAGGCGGCGATCGAGACCAGCGGCGACGCCTCGCACTCGCCCCAGCCGACGTGGCCCGCGGCAGAAACCCGTACGAGCAGTGCGTCCTGGCTGCCGTCGCCTTCGGTCGTCACCTGCGGCATCGACAGGTAGAAGAAATCGACGGCATCGACCTTCATGCGTGTGCTCGAATCGTCAGACCCCCGTCAAGCACCAGGCTGGTACCTGTGACGAACGCCGAGCTGTCACTGGCGAGGTAGAGAACGGCTTCGGCAACGTCCCTCGGCTGACCGCGTCGGCCGATTGGATGCAGCGCTGCGGTTTGAGCTGCCAGTGCAGCCGGATCGGCTGCCCGGCTCACGTACTCTTCCCACAGGCGCGTGTCGATGTAGCCCGGACAAAGCGCGTTGACGCGGATGTGGCGCGGCGCAAGCTCGAGCGCAAGATTGCGGGTCAATGCCAGCAGCCCGGCCTTGGAGCAGGCATAGGCCAGCGAATCAGGAAAGGCGTGGCTCGCATGGATGGAGCTGATGTTGACGATGGCGCCGCCGGCTGCAGGAAACAGAGGAAGCGCGGCTTGTGTGAGCAGGAACGCCCCGCGCAGATTCACGCCGAGCAGCCGGTCCCAGTCCCCGATCGTCGTCGATTCGAAGCTGCGCTCGATCTCGACGCCGGCGTTATTGACCAGTATGTCGACGCGCCCGAACTGCTCACGGACCTCGCTCAGCGCGCTCGCGATCTGCGCCGGGAGCAACAGGTCGGCCGGAACGAACGAGACCGGCCGCTGCGGAATCTCAGCCGACAATGCTCGCGCCGACGCCTGACCGGCCTTGGCATCGACGTCGATGAGGATGACCGCAGCGCCCGCGCGCTGGAATCGCGCCGCAATGGCGCGGCCGATGCCCTGCGCGCCACCGCTCACGAGCGCGACGCGATCCTCCAGTGGCAGAGCATCAATCAAACCGGCCTCCGTGCAAAGGCATGGCATCCGCTCTTGCTGTGCAGCGTCGCGTCTTCAATATATCCTGCGACCGGGCCTTTTGGGATGGGTCTCACCGTGGACTTGAGTGTAAACACCCATTGGAGCTATTGCGGCCTTCGGGCGGTGGTGCTGGAGAACCGCCTGCTGCGCGTGGTCATACTGCCGGAGGCTGGCGCCAAGATCTGGCAGATCACCTTCAAGCCGCTGGATGCGGACCTGCTGTGGAACAACCCGCGCGTACTCCCGCAGATCCTGCCGATGGGTTCCCGCTACGACGATGTCTGGAGCGGCGGGTGGGACGAACTGTTTCCGAACGATGAGGCGGCCGTCATCGACGGGGAGTCGTATCCCGATCACGGCGAGATCTGGACCGGAAAGTGGCAGGCGGAGCCGTTCGAGAGCGCGGATGAGGTGGGCGTGCGACTGCGCTACACCACGCCCATCAGCGCCATCAGCATGGACCGGACGGTACGGCTCCGGCGGGATGGTGCACGTATCGATTTTCGGTACGACCTGCGCAATGACGGGCATACTCCTTTCCCGTTTCTTTGGAAGCTTCATCCGGCGATGCGGGTGACGCCGCAGCATCGCATCGACTTTCCGGCGATGCGAGTGGACCTCGAGCCCGGGTTTCCCGGGACGCTGGACGCGGCCTCACAAAGTTTCGAGTGGCCGTATGCGCGGGTGGGCGACCGACGCATCGATCTGCGCCTCGTTCCGTCGGCGCCCGAGCAGGCGCTGTATTTTCTCTATGGTTCGCAGTTGCAGGCGGGCTGGTGCGGCCTGACGAACACCGCGACCGAACTCGCCTGCGCAATCCTCTTCGATCGGCAGGTGTTCACGAGCTGCTGGCTGTTCGCCACTTACCGCGGTTGGCGCAATTACGAGGTCGCCGTGCTGGAGCCCTGCAGCGGCTACCCCCTCAATTTCGAAGCCATGCGGGCGGCCGGCCGGCATCGAACGCTCGCGCCGCGGGAGGTCCTGAGCACCGACGTCTCCTTCGTCGTCCAGCAGGGACTGCGGGGCATCGCCGGGTGCGACACGAGCGGCCGTCTCCTCGGCATTTAGTCGCCTGCCAAATCGCGCGGAGGCGTAGGCGGCTCGATCGACAGAAGGATGGCCGCCACGATGGCCAGCGCGATCCCCGCCGCCTGAAGCCCCGTGAGGCGCTCGTGCAGCCAGGTCACGGCAAAGGCCACGGTCACCAGCGGAAACAGCGAGATCAACGCGATGACGATGGAGGCCTTGCCGCCGGATTCCAAGGCCTTGAAGCTCGTCAGGGCCCCCAGCCCGTTGAGGGTACCCCCGACCACTGCAAGCCAGAAGATCGACCTCGGCACGTGCCAATGCATCGGTACCGTGACGATCAGCACCAGCGAGATGGCAATCATGGCAAAGCAGAACCAGAGAAAGGACAGTTCGCTGGAAATCCGGTTGGTCGCCAGCTTCTGCGTGATGCCGCTCACGCCCCAGAAAACGAGCGCGATGCCGGCATACACGATCCAGGTGTAACCCATCTCAGGCCATGCTCAGCAGGTAGATGGCCATCAAGGCGAGGACCAGGCCGAGCCTCTGCGCCATTCCCGTTCGCTCGTGCAGGAAGGCCACCGCGAGGATGACCGTGACCAGCGGAAACAACGCGGTCGCCGGGACGACGATCGACGCATTGCCGCCCGTGTAGAGCGCCCGGAAGAAAGCAATATTGCCCGTGCCGCCGAGGATTCCCGTGAAGAAGGCCCAACCGATGCCGGCACGCCTTCCGCTGGATGTAGTGCGCAGCGCCTGGCGCCAGACGAGCAGCATCAGAGGCAGCAGTCCGATCGTGAAAAAAATCTGATTCGTGTTGGCATCGACGCCGTCCGAAGCGAGCTTCGACACGACGCCCCACGCGCCCCAACTGAGGATCGTGAGCAGCGAAAAGAACAGCCAGCGGGGCATTTCAGTGCGCCCAGGCTATCTCAGGCGACGCCCGTCGGTCCCGAACATCAGCAAATGTTCCTTGGGTAGATCGAATGTGATGGATTCACCTACGCTTACTTTTTGTGAGCCCTCGAGAATCGTCACCAGGTGACCGTTCAGCGTCCTGGCGTAGACGTAAGCAAGGTGCCCGAGCCGCTCGACAATTTCGACGGTGCCGCGGTACGGCAACCCCACCGGCGCGTGCGGTATCGACTCAGGCCGAATCCCTACTGTATGCGTGGAAGGTAACAATGGAGCAGCAATGATCTTGTCGTCTAATTCACTTGCGCGCCCGTCGTTGGTCTGGAATAGATTGATCTTCGGCGAACCGATGAAGCTCGCCACGAATCGGTTGTCCGGATCGTTATACAGGTCGACGGGCCTGCCCACCTGCTCGATGTGGCCCCCTTGCAGTACCACGATCCGGTCGGCCATCGTCATCGCCTCTGTTTGATCGTGCG
>Ga0326728_10007605_pt1 | contig 27621 bp, 29 predicted proteins | sample MB3enrmetagenome_FD_207602 | JGI IMG/M metagenome (GOLD analysis project Ga0326728, IMG submission 207602) | Lab enriched peat soil microbial communities from McLean, Ithaca, NY, United States - MB31MN | ecosystem: Environmental > Terrestrial > Soil > Wetlands > Peat | place: USA: New York...
TATCGCATGCTGAGGAAATCCTACCGAAACGTTAGGAATTCCTCAAGGACAAAGAAAATAGGTCAAATGCGCGTCAATAGAGGCTTCTCTGGCATTCGAGAGGCCCCGAATGCGCCGGATTTAGGTTGTATGGCCGAGTGGGAGCAAGGCAGCTACTTGAGTTTGAACGATTCCGCTTGCTTGGAGAAAGCCGCTGCGAAAGCGTTGACGCTGGTTACCTATGATCGAAGGACAATCCCACCCCTGCTGAAAGCATGGGCGCAAGAGGACCGGATCCATGGGGGCGTGATCTTCGTGGACGACAAAACCATACCTCCCTATGACATCGGCGGCTTAGTGCGGGGGTTATTCAACCTCTTCGAGGAAGCTGGGCGGTGGGACTGGACCAATCGAGTCTGCTTCTTGCGCCGCTGAGTGCGATTCGCCGCCCGGTGCGTTGGTTGAGTACCTTCATCCACCTTAGGCGGCTTGCGGGTCACTCGACAACCTGCAGGTGCACCACCGGATCAAGAGGAGCCAGCAAGGGGACGACGCGCTCGCGAATCTCGTGACGCTCCGCGCTTACTGCCACATGGCTGAGCATGGGCAGCTTTTCTATTCGATCCCAGCGATTAGAGTTTGCGGCAAGCCAAAACCACGAAGGATGTGAAGACCGACGGCGAAATTCGTCACGGGATAATAACACGGCTTCACTTTCCGCCGAATGGTTTGTAAAATCATCTTATTGACCTGTTAGCTATCCAGGAAGTTCGGGAACATGACCCTCGGACTTTTCGAAGCCAAGCAGAGGCTTTCGCAACTTGTGGAGCGGGCATCGAAGGGTGAAGAGATCGTGATCACACGTCGAGGAAAAGAGCAAGCGCGCCTGGTTCCGATGCCTACTGAGCGCGGGCGGACCTTAAAAGAAATCTTTGACTCCATCAGGAGCCGCCCCCGCATAAGACTCCACCGAGGAGTCACGATCAAGGATCTGATCGAAGAGGGGAGGCGCTTTTGAACGCGCTGGTCCTTGATACATCCACGGCTCTCGGTTGGATGGTGGACGCACCCGCGCCACGCGTTTCCCTGCGCGCCCTCCACCTCCTTCAATCCGGCACGATCGGGGTCGTTCCCGACCTTTGGTATTACGAAGTCTCGAACGCTCTGATAACGGCGGAACGCCGAGGCCGAGCCTCCGCGCAGGTCGTGTCCTCTCACATCAGCGATATCGAGCGCCTTGCCGCCTTCTTGGAGGTCGGCCCGACTACGCCCTCTGCCTTGATTGCCGCCGCACGTCAGCGATCGCTCCGAGGGATAGCCGCCCGGAGGGCGAAAGACTGAGGTGAAAATCAAAAGCACTCCTCCCTGGCCTTAGGATCGCGGTATCCACGCCCTTTTGACCTCTGTCTTAAAGCATATCCATTTATTATGTAGCGTATCGGGCGCTAATAAAGAAGCCTTTGCAGCCTGCGACGGAAATGGACTGGAAGCCCTTTTTCGCTGAACGCAGCAGTTATTCGTCGGTCCGGGGAGCGTGGCCGCGTAGGATTTGTTTGATCTTGCTCCACATTGGCTCGATGGGATTGAAGTCCGGCGAATACGGCGGCAGATACAGCAGCCGGGCGCAGGCGGCTTCAAGAGCTTCCCGGACTCCCCGGATCTTGTGCGTGGCGAGATTGTCCACAATCACCACCTCGCCAGGGTGCAGGGCGGCCGCGAACCCTGTGTCACCCAAGCCAAAAGCATTTCGCCGTTCATGGGGCCTTCAAAAAGCTTCCTTGTCGATAAGTCGTGGGAAGTCCGCCTGGTGGTAGACCCCATTTACGCGGAGGGTTTACGAGCACAGTGAGGTGTCCTGCGGCCTGGATCTGTCGGGAATAACCGCGGTTTCGAATGCCTCTATCCCGTTACTCGAGATCTAGTCCCGGTACCCTCTGGGATGTCTCTGCATCCATGCCCAGGCAGACTGAATGATGCTCTTCAAATCGGAATGCCGGGGCTCCCAGTTCAATTCGCGGCGCAGTTTGCGGGCCGTCGCCACGAGAACAGCCGGATCCCCCGGGCGGCGTCCGCCCACGTGGACATCGAGCTTGCGTCCGGTGACTTCCTCGACGACCTTCACCGCCGCTCGGATCGAGTATCCCTTGCCGTTTCCTACGTTAAATATCTTAAAACCTAATCTTGAAAGGGAGTGCAGCGCCCGAATATGCGCCTGGGCAATATCCAGAACGTGCACGAAGTCTCGAACGCAGGTGCCGTCCGGGGTCGGGTAATCGTCTCCATAAACCTCGAATCTGGCTTCGGACCGGGAGGCCGCCGCGAACAAACGAGGCAGGAGATGGGTCTCCGGCCGGTGGTCTTCGCCCAGCTCCGGCGTCGCACCGGCAGCGTTGAAATACCTTAGGGCCGCGCTTTTAATTCCGTAAGCTTGGTAGTACCAAGCCAGCGCCCGCTCGATCACCAACTTGGTCTCGCCGTAAGGATTGACGGGGTCAGTCGAATGATCCTCCCGGATGGGGACACTCTTGGGCTCGCCGTAAACCGCGGCGCTGGAGGAAAAAATCAGGCGCTGGATCTTTAACGATACCATGACTTCCAGGAGCGAGATCGTAACGCTGACGTTATTGCTGTAATACAGATGAGGATTGCGAACGGATTCCCCGACCAGAGCGCTGGCCGCGAAGTGCATTACGGCTTCGATGTGGTGTTTCTTCGAGACTCGCCGGAGTTTTTCGGTGTCCGCGATATCTCCCTTCACGAAGTGAACGCGCTCGACAACGGCCTGCCGGTGGCCAGCGGATAGATTGTCGTAGGCGACCACCTGATTGCCCTGCTTGGCCAGTTCCGCTGCGCAGACGCTGCCCACATAGCCGGCGGCACCCGTCACCAGAATATTCATAGCTCAGTGCGCTCCTTGGGGATTCAAGGCTAGCTCTCTGTAACCTCCGCGCGGGGAGACTTCGACCCGCAACTTGGAGTTCATATCCGTGCCAGAAGTGCAATCTTGGCCTCTGTTTGGGCGATTGAATTTGGGTTCGTGGGCATCAAAAACGAGTTCGTTTTGAGAATCGAAGAGTCACTACGTCCATCGTACACGATAGATCGTTCAGTTCGTTCCCCACAGCTTGGCGATACCCTTTAGGGATTCTCGGCATGTCGATTGCCACAGTATCAAGCTAGAGGTCGAAGCCCGAATTACCTTCTTCGATTCTTGACCGACCGTTAGCATACGCCTGACCACCTCTGAGTGCAATGATGCGTATCGCGCCATCTAAAATGTAACCATGAGAGGAGTGATCGCGCCATTTAAGATGTAACCCGAGCTAGCGAGAAGGTGGAGGAGGGTTGCCGTGGGTTACAAGTCACGATGGGAGTATTTTAGTGCGGTCTATGGGCGCTATCAGAAGGGCGATCGGAAAGCACGCGAAGCTATTTTGAACGAGTTCTGTTTGAACACAGGTTATCACCGCAAGTACGCCATACGGCTGTTGAACGGAGCGAGTCCAGGCCCACGGGCCAGCCCCTCGGGGGTTCGGAGAAAACGCGCCCGGAGCTACGGGCCCCGAAGGCTGGCGGTTTTGACCGCGGTGTGGGAAGCCGCGGGATACCCCTGGTCGGTGCGGCTGAAGGCGATACTGCCGACGTGGATGCCGTGGATCCGCAAACGCTTCAAGATGAGCCGCGAGACGGAGGGGGAGTTGTTGGCGATCAGCCCGCGGCAGATGGACCGGCGACTGCGGGACAAGAAACTGCAGGCGCGCCGGAGACTTTACGGACGCACTCAGCCGGGCTTGCTGCTGAAACACCAAATTGCGGTGAAGAGGGACAATTGGGACGTGCAAAGTCCGGGGTTTGCCGAGATCGACCTGGTCGCGCACTCGGGCAATTCTGGGGCGGGGGAGTTCGGGCACACTTTGAACGTGACGGACATTCACAGCGGCTGGACCGAGTCACGCGCTATTCTGGGGCGCAGCCAAACCGCAGTATTAACCGCTATTCAAGAGGTCGAACAGGCGCTGCCGTTCGAGTTGCGGGGGGTGGATTGTGACAATGGTTCGGAGTTCATCAACTGGAATTTGCAGGCCTGGTGCCAGGGTAAGAACATTCAACTGACGCGCGGGCGGCCTTACAAGAAGGACGACAATGCCCATATCGAGCAGAAAAACTGGACGCACGTGCGCAAGCTTGTGGGCTGGGATCGTTACGATTCCGGGGCGGCGATCGAGGCAATCAACGATCTGTATCGTCAAGAGTTGCGCTGGTTACTGAACCTCTATCTGCCCTCGGTAAAGATGCTGAAAAAAACTCGTCTCGGATCGAAGCTAAGGCGCGTCTATGATGCCCCGCAGACCCCGTTGGAGCGCGTGGCCAGCTCCGGGTCTGCCGAGCCCGGCCGGCTGGCGGAGTTGATGAAACTCAAGAGTCGTCTCGATCCGTTCGAGCTGGGGCGGATCATTGATGGCAAGCTGAAACGCATCTACGAATTGGCCAACCGCAGACTCAGCCCCGGTAGCTGTCCGTTGCACACTGACTATCGCAAACGGTTGCAGCCGGCAGAGGGGTGTGGAAAAGCCGCTCCGTGGAAAAGCCCCAAAGCGGCTTTCCCACCGAGCTTGGAAATCCCGCCCAGAACGCGGGATTCCCACTTTTCCACACCCCCGGCGGCGGGTCCTCGGTAACATTTTAAATGGCGCGACGACCTACCCGAAAGTTACATTCTTAGATGGCTTGACGCGTGATGCCTGCGCGCAGGTACCAGATTCTATCAAATGCGGTTATGGTTTGGGTAGGGTGGAGCAAATCTCTTCACTTCGGCGAATCACTTCCTGCATCACCCGATGAGTTGCCTGATTGAAGTCCTCCCTGGAATGGAGCTTTGGCTTTCTTTTTAGGGATTTCTTTGCCGGTTTCTTTTTCATGCCCCTATCATGCCACCTTCGGAGTCGGAGTCAAGAGTCAGAACTTTCAGACTGTACCACGACCTGCGCGCAGTAGTAGCAGCTTCGGAAGCGACGCGAATTGAAGTGCGCCACCATGGTAGGGTAAGCCCCACCCTTACAGTTCATTTCACAACTTGCCTCGGATTGCTCCCCATGCCAGACCCAGATACTCGTAAACCGCTCGCTCGGAGCCGCCCAATACTTTGGCGCTAGGGAAGATCCGGTCAGGCACTACTGCTCCGCCATCGCCGGCGCGAAAGTCCGTGGGATCGGCAATCGGGTCTGTTCCTTGTTTCCTGAATAGGGCCAGCGCACGAGGCATGTGAGAAGCTTCCGTCACCAGGATGAACGGTTGTTTCCCTACGACCGGTGAGATATGCCGTGCCTCTTCTTCCGTGTCGCGCGATTGTCCGTCCAGAATGATATCCTCACGATTAACGCCAAGCTCTTGAGCCAGTTGGGCCATGGCTTGAGCCATTAAGGGGGCGCCGTCAGGTTCCGGCCCTCCGGAAACAATGAGTTTGCAACAGCTCAACAGTTTGCTTACCCTGACGCCTTCGACAATGCGCGCCATCGACCCATCATCGAGTTGCAACTCAACCGGGCGGCTGGTGTCCGGGACAAAACCACCCCCGAGGACAACGATGAACTTCACGTCCCTCAGCCCAACGGCGATGGGTGCTCCGGGCTTTATAAAAAGGGGCGGATATCTTCTCTCCAATGGTGTTAGAAGCAGCGTGGAAAAAAAGGGGCTGCTAAAAAGGAAGAGCAGGGCTCCTGCAAACGCGACCACCGCTCTCCCTGCCTTCTGTTTTCTCGTGAACCAAAGCAGCAGCAAACCGATCGAAAGAACTTCAAGACAAAAGGGAACGGGGAATAAAAAACTGGAGAGAATCTTTTTGAATAGGAACATTTGTTTTGCAGCTCCGCCAATTCGGGTCTATTGATCAACCCATCCTAGCACGTGCTCCTGGCAACGGCCGACAGTCCCGCTGTAAATGCATGTCATCTTCCGTACGGGGCTGGATTTCCCCTCTGACTGGAATGTCGTCCGTATCCGTAAGGATCGCGTTCCAAATGACGCCACTACCCGACTCCCTCGCTACAAACTGGGCCCGTGTTCCTTTCGCTTCCATGCCTGCTCCAGCCTCCGTCCGGGCCTTTCGATGCCGGGCAATGTCTCACACCTATCTGGCACCCCACCCGAATCACTCCTCTCTGCTTTTTCCATGCCAATGCACCGCAACCCCGCGCTCAGCCGGGATCAGATTGGCATGGTAGTCGTCCTGGATTTGCTGCTTTCGCTGATGCACTTATGGGAGGGTGACCTGGGGATCCATCCCTCTAGCTCTTGCCTTTGGTTTTACTCAAAAAGCGGCTGAGGAATTTCGGTCCTTCCTTTTCGTACGCTTCCGATCCGGCCTTTAGGAATGCCCCACATACCTGAGCAACACTACGACCTTCATTCAAGGCTATGGTCTCGATGGCCTTCTTTAGCTCTGAATCGATGCGAAAAGTTAACCTCGCATCCTTTTTCAATTGCAATGGATTCCAGCCCAAGTTCGTCACGGCGAGCAGGTTTTTGATTTATTTTGGCCCTCCGTGACTTGGTAACATTTTTGTTTTCAGTCCGACCTTTTTGAAAAGTGAATGTAGTGTAGACCAAGCGGTCACAGCCTCCTTATGGCTTGCGAAAACCAGTGTCGAACGTCTTCCGATACCTCGTGGTTCATCTCCGTGCAGGTGTGATCTAACACCTATCCAGGGCACCGATCGACAACTTTTTTGTTCGACGTTCTCGCGGCACGAGTGATGCCAATCGCTCCGGACACTGCTTCTGCCATACCTGCTGCGCCGGAATGAGCGTGATTGATGGGCATCCCAATCGCGCGAGACGCGTGCTAAAACCGTAGTGTCATAAAGCCGGGTTGGGGTGGAAATGTTGGAGGTGTGATTGGCTGAGTTTATGGTATCAATAGGGAATTTCATCAATGACAGAAGTAATTTCCGTGGCCAGTTGCACGTGGCCGTCCTCACCACAAAGGCGCTGAGGCACAGAGAAAAGGCCTTTGCTTTTAGATCCTCAGCGCCTCTGCGTCTCAGTGGTGCGAGAAGTTCTCTCGCACCGTGGCTTTGCCGGCTTTTCGATCCTGGTACTGCTGCTCGATCCAGGCATAGGTTTTTGCGAGTCCCTCGCGGAAGGGAGTGGAGGGTTCCCAATTCAGAATCTGTTCAATCATGGTGTTGTCGCTGTTGCGGCCGGCGACCCCCCTGGGGGCATTCAAATCGTACTTGCGGCGCAGCTTGATCCCACCAATTTCTTCCGCAATAGTGACCAACTCGTTGACCGTGATGAGTTCGCTGGAACCGAGGTTGATGGGAGTTGCGATGAGGTCATCGCAGTGCATGATCTTGTCGATTCCCAGCGTGCAGTCGTCGATATACATGAAGCTGCGGGTTTGATTGCCATCGCCCCAGACCACAATTTCCTTGTCGCCCGTGTCCTTCGCTTCGATCACCTTGCGGCAGATGGCTGCGGGAGCCTTTTCCCGCCCGCCATCCCACGTGCCGTTGGGGCCGTAGACGTTGTGGAACCGGGCGATGAAGGTCTTCAGACCCCGCTCCGCCCAATATTCCTGGCAAAACATCTCGGACATGAGTTTTTCCCAGCCGTAGCCCCGCTCCGCCATGGCCGGGTAGGCGTCTGACTCTTTGAGCGCCCGGGAGTGCGGGTCCTTCTGCAAGTCGGTGTTGTAGGCGCAGGCCGAGGAGGAGAAGAAATACCCTTCCACGCCCGCCCGATAAGCCGCTTCAATGAAGTTGGTATTGATCAGGATGCTGCGCAGGCACTCGATTCTGAACCGCTCGATGAAGCCCATGCCTCCCATGTCCGCGGCCAGATTGTATACCTCGACCGCGCCCTCGCAGGCCCTCACACAATTCTTTCTTTCGCTCAGGTCCATGCAGAGGCTTTCAACGCCCGGCACTCGCTGGTACCAGTCCGGCAGTGGCTTCTTATCAATGGCGCGGATTCGGGTAAAGCCGCGGTCGTGAAAGTATCGCGTAAGAGCTCCGGCGATGAAGCCGCCCGCCCCGCCGATAACAATCAAATCGTCTTTCTCGGCAGCTTGTTGCGCACTCATGGCCTCTCCTTTTCGACCGCCGATTGCTGAATTTCAACGGTATTCCGAACGACCCAGGCTTGGCAAGAGGATTTGAGGAGATCCTAGCCAGAATTTCCATTATGACCCCCTGATCGAGTGATTATGGAGTACCTCGGAGTTCCTACGTGGCCACCAATCCGTCACGTTCTCGGAGAGTGGTCAGCATTCTGGCGGGCCTGAGCCGAAAAAATCCGTAGGAAATGCCAATCTGCAATGTATACCAGTAGTATAGGGCACGAATGAGGCGCGGCAGATGGGGACGAAGGCGGCCGGGCGAATGGGCTGGACGAGAGGGAACGATGGCGCGTCAGAGAAGGGCCAGAGGGATGTGCAACCGGTTGCACATAAGAAAGATGAAGGATGCGACTTCGGAAAGGCGCTGACGTTGATCGACTGTCCGCACCAGGACAATTTGCCTGTGCAACCGGTTGCACAACGCCCAGGAATCGAGCGCTACTGATAGCGCCTGTTAGCAGCGCTCCCCAGCATATGTTTTGAGGGCCCATTGGGAGCCTCACTGTCGACGGGACTCGAAAATCCCATTATCAGAAGGAGTTCGCATGAAGCTTGAACACAACACCCTGGTTACATCCGACGGCAAGAAGATCATCACTGGCACCTGGCGCACCGATAGCGGCCAAGTGACCTCGCAGACCATCAAGTCCATCGACCTGAAGAGCGGCAAAACGACGGTGACCAACGTGAGCGGCGGCAAGCTGCTGCCATAGCCGTCCGGCTGCGGGGCGCGAAAGCTCCGGGAACCGGTAGCTTGGAGAACGGCAGCAAGGCGATCGCGGTGCGGGGGCGGCACGCTGGGAAGCGGCACGGCAGAGGGAATTCACGACGGGCCTTGGGCGCTTCCGCCACGGCGCGGACAGGCAGGACCGCCACGCAACGCGTGCCTTTCCCGGGCGCACTTTATGGGCGGGATGGATCAATGTGGGATCTTGAATACCGGCTCCTGGAGACCCTGCGGAGCGATTTTGCCTTCCTCAGGTCGGTGGGCATCGAGCCCTGCTTGATTGACCGCCCGCTCCCGCTGCCCTACCCCGGGAGGCCACGCATACGGCTCACGGGCTCCGACGCAGAGTGGCTGAAGGCGTGCGGCGTTGCCTGGGAGCCCGAGCCAGCGTTCCAGCTTCCCCTGGGTCTCTGCGGCAATCAGCGTTGATGCTGTCTACATGCGCAGTTCGCTCGGCGGTCCTGGCTTCGGAGCCTGGCCCAGGAATCCCAGCCAAAGCTCAGGCATGCGAGGCACGTTATGGGTACGGGGCACTTGCGGGAAGGCGCTTGAATTAACGGCCGCCCCGGACAGTGGTCGTTCATGGGGGAGCACGCGGACTGGGGGAGGCGTACCGGCAACATTGCCAGATGTTTGAGGTGCGCCGGGACGGCATGCGGAAGATTGATGCAGATACTCCTAGAGGACTCGTACATCCTTCCCTTCGTCCCAAAGACCCAGGTTCCTGGTGAAGGTGTCGCTGGAGCTGGCGGAAACAGAGGACGGAAGCAGTGATGACGGGATCCCCAGGAGTGAGCGTGCGAAGAGACAAAACGGGGTGCTAAGATCCGGGCAACGGCGGCTAACGTCTTACAGCGCTTTTGGCTTCTCCACACCTCGTCCGGAGCGTCTGAGACATTGAACTCTTGACCTAGATGCGGTACAATGTAACTCTATGATCCCACGACACTTACATCCTTTGTTCTGGGACGTGAACCTTGACAACTTCAACCCTGCGGCTTATCCCGACTACGCCATAGCCCGCGTTTTGGAACTCGGAGACGAAAACGCTGTCAAATGGATGAAAGCAACCTTTTCCGAAGCGGACGTCAGGCGGGTTATTGCCACTGAACGCCGCCTTTCGAGAAAGTCGGCCAACTTCTGGGCGTTGGTGTACGGGATAGCCCCTAACGACGTGGCGGCGCTCCGGACGGCCCCTTAATCCTTCTCTCATGCTTGGTACACTAAGGAGGTGATTGCTATGGAAAGCAACGAACACCCATGGCATCGGGAAGTGATCAAACCGCAGCTGGAGCGCACGCTGCACGAACTTCAAGCGCTCGGGGCGCTTGACCGGTGCTACCTCGCCGGGGGCACAGGCCTCGCGCTCCATCTCGGACACCGCCGCTCCCAGGATCTCGATTTCTTCAGCCGCGACTCGGTAGATCCGGAAGCGCTGATTCGGAGGATGAAATCCCTCGCCAGATTCGCGCTTGCGGCGCAAGCCCCAGACACGCTGCACGTGACCGTACAGGGCGTCAAAGTCAGCTTCCTCGCTTATTCGTATCCGGTGCTTTTCCCGATGGCGGCGTTCCAGGGCGTGAACGTCGCCGATCCCCGTGACATCGCCGGCATGAAGCTGGGCGCGGTCGCCAGCCGGGGAACGAAGCGGGATTTCGTCGATCTGTACGCCGTAGCGAAGCAGTACGGCCTTGCCCAATTGCTCGAATGGTTCAAGCAGAAATACGCTGAGGTGAACCGCAACTTGGTGCACGTGCTGAAATCATTGACCTACTTCGAGGACGCCGACAAAGAGCCTATGCCCGACATGCTCATTCCCTTGTCCTGGGAAGACGCGAAACGGTACTTCAGAAGCGAAGCGTCTCGTCTCTCGCCCTAGCCCTGCCGCTGACCAACGGGCCGTTGGGCTTGAAAAGCGGGGGGGCGCTACTGGCAGTAGGACATGAAGTGTCAAGGTCGCCATGGCATTTCCCTGCCTTGAGGTGTTAAAATCCCTCTAAGCAAAACTGGAAGGAACGGATCGCAGTGAACCCGCGCGTCTGTTACGGCAGGGCCTGCATCCGAGGGACGCGGATCATCGTCTCCGTGATCGTTGACAACATAGCCGCCGGCCTGTCCCGCGACGAGATTCGATCCAGTTATCCGGCTCTAACCCCGGTGGATATCGACGCCGCCCTCTCCTACGCCGCTGAACTGACGCGTGAGGGGACGGTGGAATTGCCCCTGGAAGTCAACGCTTGAAATTTAAAATCGACCAGAACCTTCCGGGCGAATATACCGTATTGCTCCGCGAGACGGGTTTTGAAGCGGACACTGTGGACGACGAAGGCCTCAGCGGCGCCGAGGACTGGAACATCGCGGAGCGCACGCGCAGCGACGGACTTGCGTTGCTGACCCTGGATCTAGGTTTTTCCGACATTCGGTCGTACCCGCGCCAACAATACTCCGGCATCGTCGTTCTCCGCTCCAGGGCTCAAGACAAGATCACGCTGATCTCCATGTTACGGCGCCTCATCCAGGTGTTGCGAAAGAACAGCTTTCGCCCTGAGACGAATTCGACCATGAGGTGTCGGTTTAGGTATCTCTTTACAGTGGATTCCGTTAGCGGCGGACCACAGGGGGGAAAAGCCTAATTCATCCGAGCTCCGACACCGGCAGCGCCCGAGACCTGTTGACGAGTGGAAAACTGTTTGGCGTGCGAGAGACCACCGCACCGCTGGCCACCCTCGCCTCTCCCACAACCTTGCGCACAGAATTGAGGTTGACCGCGTCAGCCGCGGCCGGCAATTCGGTCCGCTTCGCTTCGAAGAGCTCCAACTGTCCGCCGACATCAACCACAAGGTCCACCTCACGTGTGCGATCACGCCAGAAGAACAGACTGCCTGCGCGGCTGGCTCGGCGTTCACGGCCGCGCAGTTGAGCGAAAACAAAGGTTTCCCAGACGGCGCCCGCCGCCGGTGATTGGCGGAGGGCGTCTTCAGTGCGGATATTCAATAAAGCGCAAAGGAGTCCGGTGTCGGCGAGATAGGGTTTCGGGCTCTTCACGATGGACTTGATGCGGTGGGAAAACCATGGCTCAAGCAGCACCACCTGCCCGGAAGCCTCGAGCGTGGACAGCCAAAGGTTAGCTGTACAAGGAGCGATACCTACGTCTCGCGCCAGATCAGCCTTGTTCAACAGATTCGCGGAACGTAAGGCGCAAGCGCGCAGGAAGCGCTCGAAATCCCGCAGATTGCCGACCTTAGCCAACGAACGAACGTCACGTTCCAGGTAGGTGGCAAGGTAAGAGTTGTAAAAGGCCACGTGGTCAATGTCCGGCTTGGCGTGCAGCTCTGGAAAGCCGCCCCGAACGATGGCCGTCTCAAGCCCGGCTTGCGGCAGCGCGGCCCGGGGTGATTTGGTTCGCAATCGACGTAAGCGCTGGATACATTTGGAAATCTGAAAAATGCGGGCTTTCAGGAGATGGATCGGCGACAGATTTTAGCCGGTCGAACCTTTCGGCTGGCATGCATTATAATCACTGCTGTGTTTGAGTTCCAGATGTGCCGCCGGGCTCGCGGGTGCCGTTGATGACAGAAAAGAACCCACTGGTCACCGAGGTTTATGACGGATTGCTTCAGGGAGTCGTGCGTCTGCTGGAAGAGGCACGAAAAACCTCAGCTCGATCGGTCAACGCCATTATGACCGCCACTTACTGGGAGATTGGCCACCGGATCGTCGAGCGGGAGCAAGAGGGCAGGAGGCGCGCGGGTTACGGTGAGGCGTTGATTGAAAGGCTCGCCGCCGACTTGACAGCGGAGTTTGGCAGGGGATTCTCTCGCAGTAACTTATGGCAAATGCGAGACTTTTACATGGCCTGGCCAATTATGCAAGCGGTGCCTGCACAATTAGAAAGCACGCGCTTGCCGCAAAGAGGCGAACAAACACTCCAGACGCTGTCTGGAGAATTGGGGAGTAGCACGACCCCAGAGAATCTCCAAACGGTGTCTGGAAAATCGAGCCCTCCCGATATTAACGCCTCTCCGCGATTTCCTCTCCCGTGGTCCCACTACGTTCGCCTACTCTCGGTTAAAGATGCCCAAGCCCGCACGTTCTACGAAGCTGAGGCTCACGAGGCGGCTGGTCCGTGCGCCAGCTTGACCGGCAGATTTCGACCCTGTTTTACGAACGCACTGCGCTGTCTCGAAATAAGGCTGCATTGCTGCGCAAGGGGCAGCGCGAACGGCCGGGGGACCAGGTCACGCCTGAAGAAGAAATAAAGGATCCGCTGGTGCTTGAGTTTCTAGGTTTGAAGGACGAGTATTCGGAAACCACACTGGAAGAGGCGCTCATTCTTCATCTTGAGCACTTCCTGCTCGAACTCGGCAACGACTTCGCCTTTATCGCCCGCCAGAAGCGCCTACGCGTTGGGAACGAATGGTACCGCATCGACTTGGTGTTCTTTCACCGCCGCTTGAAATGCCTCATTCTCATCGACCTGTTATGTGGTCGGCCACATAAGAGTTCTTGATCGAATATTGAGCAAGCCGTTCTTTCGTGAGGGATCTGTCAATCCTGCATCGCCTGGCCCAGCGGTGCTCCCGGTGAGCAGCCGGGCGGCGCGGTGAGACAGAAAACTTGTTACAAACAATTACAATATGGCCAAAAAGCCATTGAAATGGAGGGCTTCCTTGTGGACAAGTCACCTGGAGTTCCCCTGTTTGTAGGCTCCCATCAAGCCCATGGATTACCGGCTCGGTGACGCAGGAAACCGGCATTATTCGCCGCGAAAGCTGAAAGCTGGATTCGAGCCGAATCGAGCACCTCGCGCTACCAGGGATCCGTGCGCCGGATCCTCGTCCTGTCTCGAAATGCCAATCCAAGTTTGCGATCTCAGCACTGGCGGAGATGCAAGGCTGCCAGTCGGAAAGAACAAGAGCTCACAGCCACTCATGCAGCGTGCCTTGCGGCATAGTCGGAGGGGGTGCCCAAACCAGCCACATCGGTGCGCTAAGACCTGACGAAAACGATCCTGCTCTGTTGACAGAGCCACCAGCGGCCAACGACACATTCCGCTCCTTGCAGGTCAAGTCAGCTTGGCGGCCGGGCGTTACACCAAGAGACGAGGCACCAGTCGCTGCGGGCGAGGGGCGTGCGAGGTCCGCCCGGGTGGGCGGATTAACGTCCTGGGGAAATGAATGATCGGAGGGTTGGTGCGGTGGGGGGTCGGGGCTCGTGATGTGTGGCCCCCGCTTGGCACCTTGATCAGCGGTGCCATCTCCGGAAGAAGAAATTTCCCGAGGGTTGGGAAAAGCGGGAGGCCAGTACGAATTCACAACTCGCTGGAGACCATCGTACCCATTGTGAGATATAATCCGAACCGCATGACGCAAAGTACCGGAAGTGGTCGATCAGGGCCACCTTGATGAAGAACCGGTATCCCCGCTTGCGCGCTGGACTCCATTGGCCGCCCTGCTGGGCCTAGGGCTGATTTCCGAAGCGGACCTGGAGGGCGCTTGTTGGAGGCCCGGCAAGGCGCTGCCCCCCAACCGCTGGAGGGCCGTGCGGGGCCGCCGGAAAGCGGGTCGAAGGGGACCTCGAATGGCCACCCGTTGTGGGGCTCCCCGTGGAGGCGGGTGCTACGCCGGGGTGTGGGGATCCAAAATGAGGTGGCGCACGCACTGTTTTGTGCGTACCCGGCCCACTTTTGGCCCAGAGGGCGCGATAGCCTGAAAGGCCGAGAGACGGAAGAAGAATATCGCGCCAGCGCTACGTTGCCTGGTGCAAACCGCCGCTCCGGTGGTGCTGACGCTTTTGGCAAAGACGGACTCGGGATATGGCTGAACACCAAGAGTTAGTTCCTGCCGAGCGCAGGCTCTCGGTAAGGCTCCGCCGCCCGCCGGATTCAATCCCCGGCACAGAAACGCGGGGCCCCGAAGGCTATTCCCGCATCCGTGCCTGGTGGTTGATTCTGTTTCGGCGGCGATGGACGGTTCTAACGGTTGTGTTCGTACTGACGACGCTTATGACGATCGTGTCCCTCGAGATGCAGCCAGTTTATCAGGCGACGGCGCGCGTTGAGGTTCAGTCAGATAGCCCGCAGGTCATGTCCCTCAACGATCTCTCCCGAAGCGAGGCTGTTTACGGTGAAGATGCTACTCTGCAAACGCAACTGGACGAGCTGAAAAGTGAGAACTTGGCTTGGCGGACCGTTCAACAGCTGGGCCTGGAAGAAAAGGCGGAGTTTGCCGCGGCGGGCGGCAGCAACGAGCACTCTCCCGAGACTTATCCGACGACCGCGCAGAACGCGCTCATCCAGGCATTTCGAGAACACTTGCAGGTGCAGTTGTTACCCGGCAGCCGCATAATCGAAGTCACTTTTGAAAGCACCGACCCCCAGCTCACGGCGCGGGCGGCCAACACCCTGGTAAACAACTATGCGGAATACAATTCTCGTCGGAGGTACGACGCCACCCGGGGAGCTTCGGGTCTGATGGAGCGGCAACTCGACGAATTGAAGGGCAAGGTCGAGAGTGCGCAGCAGGCCTTGACCGATTACGAGCGCAACAACCTGATCGTCGACCTCGGCGCCAGACAATCCCTGATCGAGCAGAGGCGGGCCGCTTTGAGCACAGACTTGCTGGCCACCCAAAGCGATCGCATGCAAAAGCAATCGCTTTACGAGGTCGCGAACTCACGCGACTCCGAGGCCGTGCTCGCCTCACAAGACAGCTTGCTGCAAAGCCTAGGCGAAAAATACAGCAAGTTAAGAGAAGAGTATGTAGACACCGTAGGACAGTACGGACCTGACGTTCCGAAAGTCAAGAAGCTTGAGGATCAGCTGGATGGAGTCCAAACCATGATGGATCACGAGCGCCAGCGAGTGATCACGCGGATCCACAACGATTACATGGCGGCCCACGGACGGGAAAGTCTCCTCGCGGCTGAAGTGGCCCATCAGCAGGAGGAAGCAGAAAAGCTTAACCAGGTCACGATCAAGCACAACCTTTTGAAGCGGGAGTTTGAGGCCAGCCAGCAGCTCTATGCCAGCCAGCTTCAGCACCTGAAAGACGCCAACGTGTCGGCGGGTTTGAGGGCCACCAGCACCCATTTGGTCGATTCGGCAATGGTGCCCAGGTACCCGGTGCGGCCAAGACTAATGTACAACAGTGCGTTGAGTCTGCTGGCGGGGCTGTTGCTGGGAATTATGCTGGCCGTCACTCAGGAGAGTCTGGACACTTCCATCAAGAGCGTCGAGGGATTGGAATGGGCCATTGGGGTTCCGGCCTTGGCCGTAGTCCCGCTGGCGCGCTCGTCCTGGCGGAAGAGAGGCCCGGACAAGAGCAGGCCGCCGGACGGCACTGTGGAGTTGGCTGTTTTAAGGAATCCTAACTCGTCCCTGGCCGAGGCTTATCACATCCTGCGCACCGCCATTCAAATGTCCACTGTTCCGCGTCCCCCGCAGGCTTTGCTGGTGACCAGTGCTTCACTCGGCGAAGGCAAGACTTGCACGGCGCTCAACCTTGCCATAGGACTGGCTCAGTGCGGCGCACGCGTAGCTCTGATCGACACCGATATGCGCCGTCCCGCCGTTGCTCGTGCACTGTCGATCTCAGGGAATGTTGTGGGGCTCAGCACAGTTCTTGCGGGCGCCTGCAGCCTGGGTGAGGTTCTGCGCAAGTTCGAACCTGTACCCAATCTTCGGGTGCTTCCCGCAGGCCCGGAGGCGCCCAGGCCGGCGGAGTTGCTCTCCTCATCCTGCATGCAAACAGTCTTACAGGAACTGCGCGGGAGCTTCGAGTACCTCGTTCTGGATTCCGCGCCTGTACTGTTGGTGGCCGACGCTGCGATCCTGTCCGGCATGGTTGACGGAGTCGTGCTAGTTGCTGAGAGCGGCGTCACACCGCGAGACGGCCTGTTGCGTGCACTGAGGGTTCTGGAAAGCGCCGGGGGGAGGATTCTGGGCGGGGTGTTGAATAAGTGGGACGTGCGAAGTGAGGGCTACCCCGCCTATTATGGTTTATACTACGGCGGCCAGTACCACGACCGCTACGGAAGGAATCTGAAGTCCTGAAATCGGGTGTCCGCAGGCGATTTCCGACGCGGCGCTGATTGCGCGTCGGAAGTTGCTGAAGTCAAGGCGCGCGAAGGTTTTGCACACGCGTCTCCCCGAGGATGAGTTGCAAGCGGAAGTGAGCTTTGCGGAGCGGCGGCTCCTTCCGAGTAGGCGAAGGTACGTGAGAGGGTCCTAATGCCAGAATACTCCATCAGTCCAAGCGGTGAAAAGTTTGCCTTGCCGAGCGAGCAAGACTACGCGGTCGAGTTCAGACGGCTGCAAGGCTTGCGGCCGCCGCCCATAAGCAAGGCAAAGAGGTTGTAGTAGTAATGGGCCTGGGTTTTGTGGGGGCAGTAATGGCGGCGATTGTGGCCGACACAGTGCATAAGAAGAAGGGGCACCCCACTAAATTCGTCATTGGCTGCCAGCGGCCCAGCACGCGCAGCTACTGGAAGACGCCCCTGCTCAACCGGGGGGAGTCTCCCGTAAAAGCCGAAGATCCCGAAGTCGACCCGATGATCAGGCGCTGCGTATTGGAAAAGAAGACGCTCACCGCCACCTATAATCCCGACTCTTTGGCCCTGGCCGATTGCGTCGTGGTGGACGTTCAGTGCGATTACTCCAAGCAGCATTTGGGCACCATGAAAACCGGAGAGGCCGACATGGCCGCTCTGGAGGCTACCTTGAGGCAGATCGGTGAGAAGATCTAGCCCAAGTGCCTGGTGCTCATCGAGACTACGGTTCCCCCCGGCACCACCGAGTTCGTGGCCTGGCCAATCCTCAAAAAGGCGTTCCGGGCCCGCGGCATCAAGGCCGAGCCTCTTTTGGCCCACAGCTTCGAACGGGTCATGCCGGGCAAGGACTATGTCAGCAGCATCCGCGATTTCTGGCGGGTCTGCTCGGGGTGCAACAACGGGGCTAGGAAGCGGGTGGTCAAGTTTCTGAATGAGGTACTCAACGTGGAGAAGTTCCCGCTGACGGTGCTGGATCGGCCGATTGAGTCGGAGACCACCAAAATTGTTGAGAACTCCTACCGCGCAACCATTCTGGCATTCCTAAACGAGTGGTCAATCTTCTCCGAGCGGAACGGTGTGGATCTCACGAAAGTCATCCGGGCGGTCAAGATCAGGCCAACGCACAGCAACATCATCTTTCCAGGCCCCGGCATCGGGGGGTACTGCCTGCCGAAAGACGGCGGGCTGGGTTATTGGGCCTACGAGCACGTTCTGGGCTTTCAAGATGGTGATGGCGTTTTCAAGATGAGCACGGCGGCGATTGATATCAACGACACGCGCGGTTTGCACGTGGCGGAGCTGACGCGCGACGCGTTGCGCAACATGGGCAGGTATATCGCGGGTGCGCGGGTCCTGCTGGCGGGCGCAAGTTACCGCGAGGATGTGGGGGATACGCGTTACAGCGGCAGCGAACTGGTCTTGCGAAAACTCGCGGAGATGGGCGCGGAAGTATCCGTGCATGATCCCTACGTCAATCATTGGTATGAACTGGAGAGTCAGGACACCTACCCCGCGACAGGGCGCTCCTGGGCGAGGTTCTTCCGCAACCAGCAAGACCTTTTCAACATCCGAGTGCAGAAAGATCTGCCCGCGGCGCTCAAAGGCGCTGAGGCCTTGATCCTTGCGGTCCGGCACAAACCCTATTTGCAGCTGAAGCCGGACGAAGTGGTCAAGTGGGCGGGGGGACCGATCGCCGTAGTAGACTGTTTCGGCATTCTCGAAGACACGGATATCACCCGCTACTTCGAGCTAGGATGCGAGGTAAAAGCCCTCGGCCGCGGGCACATTCAACGCATTAAGGAAAAGGTTCGCTCGTCGCGAACCTGACTTTACGTTGTTACGTTCATTCGACCTAAGCTGCGCAAGCACCGGCGGAACTGTGTGTGTAGGCGATCCATCCAAACAATCAACCACTTAAGGCAGGCTCAGATTTCAGTCGGCACCCCGACTTCGCCGGCCTATTGGCGGAGACGCTAAGACTGCGGCCTGATCCAATCCTACAGCAACGATTCCACTAACCTCCCAGCCCCAGCACCCTCCTGCGTGAGGGTTTCCTTTCTCGCCACAGCGTAAGACCTTCCGGCCTTTCCCTTAGCAGTCTCGACGACCTTCGTCCACAATCTGCAACCAGATTCCTTCCCGACTTTCCACTATTTCTGAAGCCCGCAGTGGTCCTCAGCTTAAGATCTCTTTTGCCCTGACCTCCGCGGACAGTCTTTTGGACGCTTGTGATGATGCGATCGGAAACCCCGCGCTGGGAGATGTGAGTCGCTGAGTGCCTCGACGACATCGGCCCGGCAAGGAGAATAATCGCCCCTCCAGCTCATCCGCCTCGGTGTCCATCAAGAAATAGAGTCAAAGGCCAAATGGATATGCGGACTGATCTCCTGTGATTCACAGGGCAGAACTTTATTTTCCTAGGGAACCGACTTGGAGTAACTGTGCTGCGAATTGGGTTTCAGCGAGTCCTGGTGGGTACTCTGCACAAGGAAGGTATCGGAGGAGAATGCCATAGCTCAAGCGCTCTCTTTGCAGAGGTGGTCGAAATCTTTCTTCCACCTTGGTTGGAGCGCCGCTCGCAGAAGGAGGGACGTAAGCGTCCGAAGCTGGCCGTATTGACAAGTGACAGGTGGCTGCAGGTGTCCACTTGTTGATTCAAGTGGGCACTTAGGAGCTTAGGTTGTTATTTGGAGTCCAAGCGCTGGTCTGGTGTGGCAACGTTCCAGGGTAGCAACTCTTCGATGCGATTAATGGGGTGGTCGGCGATGCGGGAGAGGACCTCGCGCAGAGAAGCTTCCGGGTCGAGGCCGTTCAACTTGGCCGTGCCGATCAGGCTGTAGAGGGTGGCGGCACGCTCACCGCCGGCGTCGGAGCCGGCGAAGAGATAATTCTTGCGTCCCAAGGCCACCGCACGCAGCGCCCGCTCGGCCGCATTGTTATCGATCTCCAAGCTGCCATCCTCCGCGTAGCGCGTCAGTGCCTCCCAGCGCCCCAGTGCATACTTCACCGCCACGGTCGTATCCGACTTCTTCGACAGCTTGGTCAAGCAGCTTTCCAACCACGCTCGTAGTGATTCCAGCAGAGGCCGCGCACGGGCCTGCCGGACCTCGCGCCGTTGGTCGGGAGGGCGACCCCGAATCTTCTCCTCAATTCCATAGAGGACGCCGATCCGTTCAAGAGCTTCTTGCGCTACCGGCGACTTGTGCGCCACCTGAAGATCGTAAAACTTCCGTCTCACGTGGGCCCAACATGCGGCCTCTCGGATGCGCCCGCTTTCATAGATCTGGTCGAATCCGGCATAGGCATCCGCCTGCAGTGTTCCTGAGAAGTGGATTAAGTGAGTCTGGGGATGTTCGCCCTTTCGATCCGGCGAGTACGCAAACCACACTGCCGGAGGTGTCGCATCCCCTGCCGGCCGGTCGTCTCGAACATAGGTCCACAGCCGCCCCGTTTTGGTTCGTCCCAGACCTGGCGCCAGCACCGGCACCGGCGTGTCATCGGCGTGCAACTTGCTGGCACTCATCACGTGACGCCGCAGCGCCTCCACCAACGGCGCCAGCAATTGGCTCGCACCACCCACCCAGTCCGCGAGCGTGGCCCGCTCCAGTTCCACACCTTCCCGGGCGTAGATCTCCTCCTGCCGGTACAAAGGCAGGTGGTCGCAGTATTTCGAGACCACAACATGCGCCAGCAACCCCGGCCCTGCCAAGCCGTGTGCGATGGGACGGCTCGGCGCTTCCGCCTGCACGATCTTGTCGCAACTCGAGCAGGCAAGCTTGGGCCGGACCTGCCGGATCACGTGGAAGTGAGCGGGAACGTATTCCAGCATCTCTGAGACATCTTCGCCCAAAGCCTTCAACTCGCCACCGCAATCCGGACAGACGGTTTCCTTGGGCAGAATCGTCTGCGTCTGGCGGGGCAGGCGAGCCGACAGTGGCCGGCGCGCGTGTTTTCGGCGCTCTGCGGCGTGCTCTGTCGCCTCTGGCGAGGGAGAATCCGCTCTGGTCTCCGCCTGCGCCGTTTGCAGTTCGTCCAGCTGCAACTCCAACTGCTCGATCCGTCGATCGAGCTTTTCCGACCGCCGCCCGAACTGCATCCGTCGTAGCTTAGCAATCAGCAACTGCAAGCGTTCGATCTCGGCTTGGCGCCAGGCCAGCTGTTCGTCTTTCGTTTGAAGCTGCTGACGCTGAGCCAGAATTTCTTCTTCTTGCACCGCCAACCGTCGCTGTTGCGCGAGGATGAGAGTCTTCAGGGCGTCCTGGTTCAGCGTGTCGAGATCCGGAAAAGCGGGGCGCGAGCTCATCGTGCTTGTAGTATGCCATATATTTAGTCATATGCAAGAATAAAACACATGAAAAGGCAATATCTGATATAAAATATGCACCAGAAGTGAGCCCCCTGGCTTACACTGCCATCTGCGGTGCAAAAGTCCGTGCCGGACGCCGCCAGTCAATCCCTTCCAGCAACATGGAAAGTTGCGCCGGCGTCAGGGAGACCGCACCACTCGTGGCCTGCGGCCAGATGAAACGCCCCCGCTCCAGCCGCTTCGCAAAAAGACACAGCCCGTCACCATCCCACCAGAGCACCTTGATCAAGTCGCCGCGTCGCCCCCGGAAAACAAAGACCTGCCCCGAGAAAGGATTCTCCTCCAGCGCCGTCTGCACCAGCCCGCTCAAGCCCACAAACCCGCGCCGCAGGTCCGTCACACCCGCCACAATCCAGATCCTCGTTCCTGCCGCCAATCCGATCATCCCCGCAAGGCCTCCAGCACCAGCCGCAGAACCTCCGGATCGACACGCCCTGTCAGCCGTAATTTGCCCTTGGGAAGTTCCACCTGAATCATGCCGGAAGGGGCTTGCGATGACGGTGTCTCGCGCAACTGTGCTTCCCCCTCTGCCACGTGAACCGCCAACAGACCAGGTGCCACCCTTTTCGCCGCTTTCAGCAGCCCTTGTTGATAGCGGCGGCGCCAAGCAAAAACTTGATTGGCATTCACACCGTGCGCCCGCGCCACACGGGCCACCGAGGCGCCCGGTGCCAGAGTCTCTTCCACAATCTGGCGTTTCAACTCCGGACTACGCTGCTGCCTCTTTACTGGGGGAAGGGCCTTGCGCGAGGAGACCGCATCAACGACTGCGGAATTAGAACTGTCCATCGGACCTCCAAGTGGACACAACTGGAGTGTCCACTTGGAAGAATGTCCCTTAAAACTACCTCTGCCTAGACGGCCAAAACCGTACGCTTACGGAGGGACTGCATCGTGCGACTCTCGTCTTCGTCCTTCCCTTGTAATTTGCTCCTACGCCGAACGATACATTGGCGGCTCGAGGTAATGACACTGGAGATCAGTCGCGTCGGAGGTATCAATGTGATGCGATAGCGATTCTGTAATTCGTGAACGAGTTCGTTCAAAACGCGATCGAATGGGAAACGGACCACAGCCTAATCTCATTCTGCGAAGTAGCAGTGCCTAGGTTATATCCGGGCAATTGGAAGGGCTGGAGCGAATTCTCGTTCGCAAGAAGACTGTCCACTCGCTGGCGCTACTTATGGACTCGCTGGTGCGTTTCGTCTCTGCGGAAGCGGGCGTCCCTGAGGTGGTGCCAGCGGGGAACTGGGAGGAAGGGCCGCTACTTGCTTGCTGATTTGATGTTTCGAACGATTTCTTGAAGTTTCGCCTCGGATATCCCGGTGAAGCCTTCTCGTTTAAGCCACTTCGTTAGACGGGCAGCGAAAGAAATGTCCCACACATCCTCCCACTTTATCGCAAGCGCGCTTGCTAAAGACTGGCAAGTGCTCAAAGGGGGAGGCTCAGACGTGCCCCGCTCCAACGCAGCCACATAGGCGGGGCTGAGATCACACCTTTTGGCCAAGTCGCGCTGGCTCAGCCCCGAATCATTCCGTCGTTTCGCCAACCATGCACCGAAATTCAACTGCGTCACCGCCTGCGGTGAAATGTTAACAGATTCGGACCTACGAAAAAAAGACTTGACATTTGTCGCTTGCTCACATACTATGTGAGCAAGCGAGCATTTCGGAGAGCTTGGCCATGGGAACACCGGATGGAGCAGTCAGTCTGAAACCGACTCCTCGATCTATTCAGGACGAAACTCAGGCGCGAACTCGTGAAGCTATATTTGTGAGTCACGGTAACCTATTGCGCCTTGCCTTGCGGCGTCATTGCCATGGGATTCACTCAGAACCGATTCTAAGGTTATGCCGTCCTGAGAAGAACTTCTGGGTATTCAAAGCAACTGCCTATAAGTCATCTTACAGTCGGGGGTTTGTAGGCTACGGTGATGCTCACCCCAGCAATGTTACTCCCCTGATCTTCAACCACGCTGAAATGCGCATGGCCGAACCCCGCGCCCACCGCACCGTCTACGGTGTCGCACTCTGCTCGCTCGAAGGGCGGCTACCCGGCCCCTTTCGCCAGAGCAGCTGTCCGTATTGGGCCGCACCCTTCAGTACCGACCGCCGTTTCAGAAAGGAGTTCTGCGTGCTGCCCCCACCATTTCGTCACGTTCTCGGAGAGTGATCAGCATTCTGGCGGGCCTGAGCTGAAAAAACCCTCAGGAAATGCCAATCTGCAATGTATACCAGTAGTGTAGGGCACGAAGGAGGCGCGGCAGATGGGGACGAAGGCGGCCGGGCGAATGGGCTGGACGAGAGGGAGCGATGGCGCGTCAGAGAAGGGCCGGCTGGATGTGCAACCGGTTGCACATAAGAAAGATGAAGGGTGCGACCTGGGAAGCGGTGCTGACGTTGATCGACTGCCCGCGCCAGGACAATTTGCCCGTGCAACCGGTTGCACAACGCCCAGGAATCGAGTGCTCCCGATAGCGCCGGGTACCTACCCGCCCCGGAACAAATTCTGAGGGTTCATCGGGAGCCTCACTGGAGACGGGAGTCGAAAATCCAATCAACAGAAGGAGTCAGCATGAAACTCGAACACAACACCGTAGTTACGAATGACGGCAAGAAAATCATCACCGGCACCTGGCGCACCGACGGTGGCCAGGTGACCTCGCAAACCATCAAGTCCATCGACTTGAAGAGCGGCAAGACGACGGTGACCAATGTGAGTGGCAGCAAGCTGCTGCCATAGGCGTCTGGCTGCGCAACGCGAAAGCTCGACCCCCGGAACCGGCAGCCTGGAGAACGGCGGCACGTCGGGAATCGGCACGGCAGAGGGAAGTCACGACGGGCCTGGGGCGCTTCCGCCACGGCGCGGACAGGCAGGACCGCCATGCAACGCATGCCTTTGCAGGGCGCACTTTATGGGCAGGATGGAACAATGCGGGAACTCGAATACCGGCTCCTGGAGACCATGCGGAGCGACTTTGCCTTCCTCAGGTCGGTGGGCATCGAGCCCTGCATGATTGACCGCCCGCTCCCGCTGACATACCCCGGAAGGCCGGGCATGCGGATCACGGGCGCCGACGCAAGATGGCTCAGGGCGTGCGGCGTTGCCTGGGAGCCAGAGCCAGCGTTCCAGCTTCCCCTGGATTTCTGCGGCAATCGGCGTTGATGCTGTCTACATGCGCAGTTCGCTCGGCGGTCCTGGGTTCGGAGCCTGGCCCAGGAATCCTATCCAAAGCTCAGGCATGCGAGGCAGGTTATGGGCACGGGGCACCTGCGAGTAGGCGCTCGGATTAACGCACGCACGGGCGTGTGACGTTTCATCGATGAGCACGCCGACTGGGCGGAGCAACCCGACAACCTTGCCAGCATCGGGCTGCCCGCTGTTGTCCAGGAAGCCATGCGGGACATCCCAACGACTACGGCGGCGAGAGCGTCTGGGTGCACGCTAAAGGTCGATGCGACCAGGAGGGAGCCGAAATGAGCCATCAGCACTATTGTCACGTCGCCGGGCACTACTGGGAGTGCGAAGGGAAGGCCCTGCGTGGCGCTGACGCGGAGCCAACCGTCTGCATTTGTCTGCCGTGCGGGCGTCCGCTGGAGGGCTTTGACCACAGCGGGTGCGACGACCCCATCGAACTTCTCGCCTGCCCCGAGCACCGGAGTGCAGACGAATCAACCGGCACCGCGCGGCAAGCGAAGCCCGATCGTGGGCCTGTCGTGGTCGGGAACGAGGACGGCAGGCAGGTCTACGCCTTCTGCCTTTGGTGCGGCAAGACTTTCTACTGCTGGAAGGAGGTCGAAGCCCACAATCGAGACAACATGAAGGCGTGTCCGGTCCACGCGGAGCTGACCCAAAGGCCCGGCGGGTACCCGTACATGCCGCCTTTATTGCAAGACATTCTCGAGCGAGCCGAGCTCCCTCAGGATCAGGAGTCAGAAGAAGGCTACGGCCCAAACTGAAACGAATATATTCGGATGTCCCACCCGGACCTGCAGGACTGGCGAAAACTCCACTGAATCCTCGAGCAAGCCAGTGCGACGAGTATGCAGGGCGCACTAAAGCCACTTGCTCGGGATAAGAGGTGCAGATGGCGAATGGCAAAGGAATGAAGCGGCCCGACGAAATTCACGGCAGCACTGTTCCCACTAACGGTCGCTATATCACCCATGGCGACTTACTGACACTCGCAACTAAGCGCCACTGTCAGGGGATCGTGACGAAGCCAGTGCTCGCGCTATGCCGGCCGGAGAAGAACTTCTGGGTCTTCAAAGCTATTGTCTATAAATCTGCCAAGTGCCGCGGCTTCGTGGGCTTTGGCGACGCCAATCCCGGCAATGTTTCTCCCCTGATCTTCAACCACGCCGAAATGCGCATGGCCGAAACCCGCGCCGTCAATCGCGCCCTGCGCAAGGCGTACGGCATTGGCCTGTGCTCGCTCGAAGAGCTCCCGCCTTGGCGCCTGAGTCCCGATCAAATACCAGCGTTGCGCCGCACTCTGCAGTCGCGGCCGTCGTTCCAGAAAGGAGTCGTCCATGTCCGTGGCCGGACACAACGAAGGATGAAAATGGGCGTGGCGAGGGAGTAAGGTAATCCTGGATCGCATCGGGAAACAGGTCGGATGCATGACTGGTGCTGTCAAGCCCACAAAGGAGTCTGACCGGGGAGCCTGGAGGCACAACGAATTGTTGCCGCTGTCGATGACGGCGAGCACGTGAAGGAGATTCTCAACACCAGAAGGCTTCCTCCCGATGCCCTCCAGGAGGGAGCACGTATGCAAGTTGTCTATACTCGTTGCGCGGGACTCGATGTGCATAAGGAGAGCGTGAGCGTTTGCGTCAGCGTGTGCGAAGGCAAGAAGAAATGGCGGGAGACGCGAACGTACGGAACTTTCACCGCCGATTTGTTGGCGTTGGTGGACTGGCTGAAGGAGCAAGGTGTGACGCACGTAGCGATGGAAGCGACCGGGGTCTACTGGCGGCCGGTGTGGGCCGTGCTGGAGGGTCAATTCGAACAGATGCTGGTGAATCCACAACACATCAAGGCGGTGCCGGGACGCAAGACCGACACGCGGGACTGTGAGTGGATCGCCGACCTGCTGCAGCACGGACTACTGAAAGGGAGCTTCGTGCCGCCGACGCCGATTCAGGATCTGCGGGACTTGACGCGTTACCGGGCTGAGTTGCGCCAGAGCCAGAATCGGGTGGCCAACCGTATCCAGAAGTTTTGGGAGCAGGCCAATCTTAAGCTGAGTTCGGTGGCTGCGGACACACTGGGGGTATCCGGACGGTGCATGTTGGAGGCGATCATCGGGGGCCAGGACGATCCCCAGCAACTGGCGCAGTTGGCGCGAGGAAAAATGAAGCGCCGGATCCCGCAACTGGAGCAAGCGTTGGCAGGACGGGTACGTGATCACCACCGTTTTCTGCTGGCCGAGTTTCTGGACGAGTGGAAAGCCCTAGGGGAACGAATGCAGCGCATCGAGGCAGAGATCGACAAGCGGATTACTCCCTTTGAAGAGGCTGTGGCGCTCTGGCAAACCATGCCCGGGGTGGATCACGTGACGGCCTGCAACTTGGTGGCGGAGGTCGGTGTGGACATGCAGCCGTTTCCGAGCTCGCAGCAGTTGGCCTCCTGGGCGGCGCTGTGCCCGGGGAACAATGAGAGCGCCGGCAAGCGGAGGTCAGGCAAGACTCGGGATGGCAACAAGTGGTTGCGGCGATCCTTGTGTCAGGCGGCCTGGGCCGTGACCCGCAAGAAGAACTGCTATCTCTCCGCGCAGTTCAAACGCTTGGCCGCCCGACGCGGCGTGAAGCGCGCCGTGATGGCGGTGGCTCACACGATGCTGGTGATCGGTTATCACATGCTGAAAACCCGGCGAGGCTATCACGACCTGGGCGGAGATTATCTGGAGCGAATCAACAAGAATCAACTCCAGAGGTATTACGTGAAACGGTTACAGCGACTCGGGCTCGTCGTCACCGTCGAACCAGCGGTCGCACCGGCCTGAGTAATCATTTTCGAAGGAGTCACCCATGCGAATGAGAATTCAAGGTCTCAATCAGCCGAGCGAAAGAATCCCCCTCGTCGAAGGCGTGTATCGAGCCCGGGTCGTCCGCTTCGAACCCGCCGGCCACGCCCCTAAGCCCTGCCGGAAGGCCACGTTCTTGATTCTCGAACCTGCCCTGTATGCAGGCCTTCACGTGCGCACCCGGCTCTATTGCCACGCCCGGGCTCTCTGGAAGCTGCACTGGTTTTTGAGTGATTTCCGCTATGACCCGGAACTCATGGAGGCCGAGGAACTGGACGATCGGCGGGTAGTGGGCCTCGAGGGGGTCATCCGTCTGGCTTACTGGGGAGCCGATGGCCACCAGCGGCTGGACG
>Ga0326728_10007607_pt1 | contig 27619 bp, 24 predicted proteins | sample MB3enrmetagenome_FD_207602 | JGI IMG/M metagenome (GOLD analysis project Ga0326728, IMG submission 207602) | Lab enriched peat soil microbial communities from McLean, Ithaca, NY, United States - MB31MN | ecosystem: Environmental > Terrestrial > Soil > Wetlands > Peat | place: USA: New York...
CTCACAGACGCCCGCAGCCTTCGCCTTGCTGCGGGGGAGGTTATCCGGCGTGCCGGTCATCACGACAATGGGTATGTCGGGACGGATGGAGCTGATTCTCTCTGCTACTTTGTCCCCCGGCATATCGAGCATCATGAGATCAGTGAGGACAAGATCGAATTCTTCCGGGTGCTCGGCGAAGGCCCTCGTGCCTGCATGGCCGGTCTCTTCAACCCGCACCTCGTAGTCCATATCCGTGAGCAGCTCGCATATGGCCTCCCGCACGAGGTCCTCATCGTCGATGAAGAGGATTCGTTTTCTCAATAACATCTTCTTACTATATATCTTATTTGAGCGCGATGCAGGACATTTCGACTCATACACTGAGCCATTCACCCCTCCTGCCCAAAAACCTCGTCAATACCTATCGGAAGACTCCCATCCGCCATCAGACAACGAGCGTATGTCGCATCCGATGAGGGCCGGAAGGTCTTTATTGCCCATGTTCCCGGGGTAGCTTCGACTGCCCATCGGCGGGCCCGCATCCTAAAAGCAGGAATTCTCCCGGCAGTCCCGAACGTCCCATGGAAGGGACGATGCGTCCTGTCTACAAGACACCTATCCCGCAAAAAAGGACAGGCCTCCCCTTTAGCCGGGGCCGAACACGGGTGTGATCGGTCCCAATTCCTCGCGCCTGGCCTCACTATTCGAGGATGTCCCCCTGTCCCCGCCCCCGGCGGCATTCTGCTTGCATTCAAGAAAGCGTCGCTTCTAATACTCGATGGAGGGTGTTTATGTCATACAACAGTGAGTTGCCGTCGCGGACCTTCCTGAAACCCTCTGAAGTTGCCTCTTTCTTCAACGTCGCCCCCAAGACCGTCTATTTCTGGCATACCATGGGAAGGATCCAAGGCGTGAAAATTGGCGGATCCTTAAGGATATATACAAGCTCGCTCGTCCGGATTCTCGGCGATTGCGTCCTCTAAGTGTAAGGGCTTTTAGGGCGAGAGAACGTGAATCCTGTCCGGCAAAAGGAGAATAGGATGATGAACACGGAAAGAGCCGCCGACAAACTCCGTCCCGGGGGTCCTCCGGCCTCGCGCGCCCGAGCGAAGCAGGCGTTTCTCGGCATTGACCGCATCGTCCAGAATCTTTCGACGGTCCTTGCAAGAGCCGGTGCGAGAAAGATCGAGGCCACGGTATCCAACCGGACGGCAAGGCTCGTCGTTGGCGAGGAAATGGAGGAGGCGTTCACGACCCTTGGTAATGTGGTCGCCCCGGGAGCCGCAATATCCATCCATGGCAGCCTCGTGCAGATCGATACGGGTGAAAGGCAGGGACCTAACGGCTGCGCCCTCCTGTCCGTTTCTGTCACGGGCGGGAAAGGGGCGAAGATGGGCGTGCGGGATGCCTTGTCGGCAGTGCGGGGGATGATCGCGAAACACAGCGGCCTCTTGAGATTCTGGACAAGGCCGGGAGAGATGCGGTTCAGCTTTTATCTGCCCGTCTTACGCTGATCCTCTTTGGTCGGCGTTGGCGAAGGCACTTTTAGGGAGGCGAAGTGATGGATAGATTCACGACAAAGTTGCACTGTCCGCAGTGCGGAGCTGATTTTCCTGTCGAGCTGCAGAAGATGAGGTTCAACTCCCCACACCCCTGCCCTTCGTGTGGAGCCCAATACAGCATATCGAGAGATAGTGCGATCAGGGCGCACCGGCTCCTGGAGAGGCTCGAATATCGAGAGAGGATCGTGAGTCCTATTCTTCAATCCGAGACAATGTCCGCGTAGAAACCATTTTGTTTCACCGCCCATGGCGCGATGGAGGGTTCATGAGCTATCCTGATTTGCCCCGGAAAAATAGTCTCCTGGTGACCTAAAGCCGCACGGTTTCCGGGCGTCCCTTTAGAAGACCGTCCGACGCCACCCTCCATAAGCCTTCCCTTCCCGTGCTTCTTCTTGCATATTCCTCTTTTACCGCCTATATAGAAGAAAACCCCATAGGGAGGAACGGCAATGAACAAGGCAGACCTGATAGACGCAATGGCGAAAGCGGGCGCGATCAAGAAGACACAGGCGGAGAAGAGCCTGTCGGCCCTTGCCGATGCCATCGTAACCGGACTTGCGAAGGGCGAAAGAGTGGTTTTCCCGGGTGTCGGCAGCTTCTCCTGCGCGGAGCGGAAGGCGAGGACCGGACGGAATCCCAGGAGCGGCAAGGAGATCAGCATACCTTCAAGGAAGGCCGTGAAGTTCTCCCCCGCTTCCATTGTGAAGGAGCGGCTGAACCCGGCAAAGAAGTAAGCCGGAAATTGGTCTCGGACTCGATATACGAGGGACTAAAAGAGAGGGTTGGGCGAACCCGTTAAACAACGACAGGGAGGAGGGCGAATGGCAAAGGTCGCACCAAAGGGAAAAGAGACTGCGGCGAAGGCAGCCCCGAAGAAGGCGGCGAAACCGGCGGCACCAAGGACGGCGAAACCGGCGGCACCAAGGACGGCGAAGGCGGCGGCACCAAGGACGGCGAAGGCGGCGGCACCAAGGACGGCGAAGGCGGCGGCACCAAAAACGGCGAAGGCGGCGGCCAAACCTGCAGCCGCGAAAGCGACAAAACCGGCCAGGACGGCCAAGAAGAAGGTAAAGTCAGGAGACCGGTATGCGTGCGAGGTCTGCGGACTTGTCGTGTCGGTCGATGAAGCGTGCGGGTGCGTCGATGCATGCGACATCATCTGCTGCGGCGAGGAGATGAGGGCCACAAAATAGATCCTTAAAGCATGGGTTCGCCTATTCCCCTTCTTTTGTCCCGGTCATTATGTGGCGTGCGTGCGGCTTATGCTTGCCCCTTTAACCGCGCTCGCGTGGGACGTATGATATGTCAATATGACCGCCTAGGTTCAAGCGGAGGGAGAAGATGCCTGGAATAAGCTACGTATGCCTGTCCGATACACATTTTGGCGCCAAGAACAGTCTGCTGACGAAACTCAAGCCTGCGAGCTGGGACACAGACCCGGAAGCGGCCAGTTCCGTCATGCAGCATCTTGTCGCATGCTTGAGAGACCTCCTTGCGAAGGCCGGCAATCCTCAGGGCGTGACGCTGATCCTGAACGGCGACATTCTGGAGCTCGCCCTGACCACCGACAACGAGGCCTACATGGTCTTTCGCCGATTCATGGAGCTGATCATGTCGCCGAGGCTCTTCAAGACCATCGTGTATGTCCCCGGGAATCATGATCACCGTCTTTGGGAGGGTGCCCGCGAGACCCAGTACATGACTTACGTCAGCAGGCTCGAAGCATCGGACGATTTGCCTATTCCATGGCATACGACGAAGATGTTCATGGAGAATGCCCCATACCCCGTCACCTCCTACTCCTTGGACAGCCTTATCCGGAAATACGATTTTCAGGACCTGCGAATCGCCATGGCCTATCCGAATTTCGCCTTGCTTCAAAAAAAGAACCAGAGGTGCGTGATCTTCCATCATGGTCATTTTGTCGAGCCCCTCTATCAGCTCATGACCACGCTACGGAATCTCATCCTTGCCGGCCGCCGGCCGCCGGTGCACATATGGGACATCGAAGCCGAGAATTCCTTCTGGATAGACTGCTTCTGGTCTTTCATGGGCCGCGGCGGGGACGGAGGCAAGGACGTGCAATCGGTGTATGACACGATGAAGGCTCGAGATGCCTTCAAAAACGCGCTGTACCAGCTTGTCAACGACCTTGCCGAGAAATACGACGTCCCCGGTTGGGATGACGTAACGGACACCCGGTTCCTGCAATGGGCCACCGGTGCCCTGGTCCACAGGATGCGGGGCACTGAGAAGACCCGGACAGGGAGTATTTTGAGCGACGACGGGAGGAGGGGCTTGGAGGCATACGTGAGCGGTCCGCTGAAGGACCAGATCGATAACGAGTGCGGCGCCAATCCGCCGAGGAATGTTACGTTTGTTTTCGGCCACACGCACAAGCCCTTTCAAGAGGACATGAGCTTTCAAGGGTATCCTCAGTGGTCCAGCATATACAACAGCGGCGGCTGGGTGGTGGAGAGCGTGGATGCGGAACCTTTCCACGGCGGCGCGGTGATACTGGCCGACGATAACCTCGATGTGGTATCCCTTCGCATGTACAACGAGAACCGTGACCCGGAGCGCTATGCCATGAGAGTCGAAGAAGCCTCGCACCCCGGCGCACAGACCAATGACCTCTTCAAGACGATCACGGAGCTCGTCAATCCGTCGCTCGATCCATGGGAATCATTCTCCGATGCAGCCGCTGAAGCCGTCCACACCAGAGAGCAGCACCTGCGGGCGGAAGCAGCTGAAAAAGAATAGAACGAAAGGCTCAACCGGCAGGCGGTTCCTCCATGCCCTGATCCCGTCCGAAATGACCGCTGTTGAGACCAATGGTCCTCCCGGTAAGCTCCGTGGTAGAATAGTCGAGTATTCAAATACTGCGCATGAGGAGATGGATATGAAAGTCGTGGCGTTCAACGGCAGCCCCAGGAAAGACGGCAACACGTTCGTTCTCATCAGCCGGCTCCTCGAAGAGCTCGGCCGGCAAGGCTTCGACACGGAGATCGTGCAGCTCTCCGACAAGGAGATACACGGGTGCATCGCCTGCTTCAAGTGCTTCGAGAACTTGGACCGCCGGTGCGCCGTGAAAAAAGACCCCATGAACGAGTACATCGAGAAGATCACTAAGGCCGAAGGGGTTGTCCTGGCCTCGCCGGTCTACTTCCAGGACGTGACGCCGGAAATGAAGGCCCTCATCGATCGCGTAGGCTTCGTGGGCCTGGCGAACGGGAGGATGTATACGAACAAGGTCGGGGCGTCCCTGGCCTGTTTCCGTCGCTCCGGCGGCATGAACACCGTGGAGTCGATGAACCACCTGTTCCTGAGCAACGACTTCATCATTGCCGGCCGCGTCCTCGGCATGGCAAAGGAAAAGGGGGATATGGAGAAAGACGAGGAGGGCTTGCAGGTAGCTGCCACACTCGGGCAGAGAATGGCCTGGATGCTAAAAAAGCTCCACGGATAGGGGAGAGCGCTCCGATAGGCGCTTTTAGAGACCCGCCCCCCTCAGAGCGTTTTCGCAGAATTCATTCCCGTTACCGACCGGCTCCACCTTTTCCTTCGCTACGCGAGGCTTTCGCTTTAGGAAAAGATTACGCCGGCGCAATCGTTACCTTATTCTGCGGAACGCTCTAAATACTTGAAATTTTCTTCCGACCTGCTACCATAGTACGTCATGCAGTTGGGTTTCCGGGTATTCTTCGTGGATGACGATGGGGCCTTGAGAAACATCCCCTGGCCTACCTACGTCGGGCTTTACTTCGACTTTCCGTCCATCAGGTTCCCCGAGTACGCAGGCCGGGCGGTGAGGTGCGTGCATGTGGTCGTCGAGATGGAAGATCGCGTGCCCGTGGGCATGCTCGAGAGCGTTTTCTTCCTCACCCACTTCAATCCCGAGGGCGGGATGGACCAGGACAAAAAGGTGGAGAGGCAGAGGCTCGCCATAGGTATGCGGGGCTCCCGCAGGGAGGGAAGGCCGGGCAGGTGCGTGATAGACATGAGGCCGAGATTGTTGCAGAGGCAGTACGACGACGAGTTCCGCTGGAACCCCACGCAGGAAGAGGCGGCCCGTTATGAGCGCCGCATTGCAGAGATCCTGGGGCTGATGAGGTGAAAGTCCCGGTTTTCGCATATCCCTTCCGGTAGGGCCTGCTACAAGACCCTCGTGAATTCTTTTTTCCCTCCAAATGAGCATGCTGTGCTCCCGGCGAAGCAGGGTCTTCTTCAGAAAGCCACCCCGGCTTCTCGTCATCAGTTGTCGAATCGGCCCCAATGTCCACGACAGTTTTGTCGCCCATTGCAGGAGGACCAAACAATGGTCGCCGACCGCCCACGCCCGGGGCTTGGGGCATATTATTTCACGCCTTTCCAAAAACGACAATGCCTCTCTCCCGTCAGGCGAGACGACCTCAGGCCTTTGCCGTGGCATCGGTGATCGCTACCCACTATGATAGCCTCCGGGTCGACGTCGCCTCCTTTCGGCACCGCGAGCCTGGCCGGCATGGCCGCAGCTACGAGCACGGCCACTCGACCTCGGATGCGCTCGCGGGAGCCCTCATCGGCACCGCGGTGGGCACTGCTCCGGGTCACTGGGGCCCCGTCTTCCATTCCCCGACTGCATCCACGTTACATTTTTTAGGAGTTTCCGATTTCTGGTATGAAGGGAAAGAGTACATGGTCGTATAGTAGGTTAGGGGCTTTAAAAAGGTTATCAAAGACGAGGTGCTTGCTCGTATCCCGGGGGTGGAGGAGGCGGCTGCGCATAGTACCGCCTTGCTCCGGGGATCACGTTCCCCTTTGCGTACATGCATTGCTGATAGGCAATGTCGTAGCGCCTCTGGAGCTGCTGCCCGGTATACGCCCCTTGGTTGCTCCCGATGGCGGTCCCGGCGAGAAGGCCGGTCGCGCCGCCGATGGCCGCACCGGCACCCGCGTGACCGGAGATGGAGCCTAAGGCCGCACCGAGGCCGGCACCTGCGAGCGTTCCCACGGCTGCTCCAGCGGCCGTGTTCTGATTGGCGGTCTGGCTGGGTGACGCCCCGCCGATCTGCTGCTCGGCATACTGCCTGCATGCGCCGTCATCGGCTTGGAACACCTCGAAGGGTTTTCCAGGGCCGGGCATCGCCGCTACGGTCGGGCCCGTCGGCATGGTCGCGCACCCAGCGACGAGCGCCATGATAAGGGATAACAGAAGACCTCGCTGCCAGGTCATCGCATCACCCCCCTACTTTCCTGGTGAAGGCGGAGTCGGGACTACCTTTGCCCACCCTCCCGGACAGTTTGCGACGTACGGGTAATAACCTTTCGGATCTTGACAGTAATACCAGTACGAAGGTTGCGGTTCGACATACGCCGGAGCCGGGGCTTCATACGCCGGAGCCGGGGCGGCGTACGGGTAATAGCCGTAGGGATAGGGATACGGGTAGTACGGGTACGGATAAGGGAACCCGAAACCGATGAAAATCCGGGCATCTGAGGCGACGCTCAAAGAGAGCGCTACACCGATGGCGGCTATGACAATCAGCTTCTTGTTCATCTCTTTCGCCCTCCTTTCCTTACGGAAAATAACCCGGAAAACACCTTCTGTCAATGCGCCCTTCCCCGGTACCTCACCTTTTTAGGATCTCGCGGTCTCACAGGGCAGCCACATTGCCAAGGGGGTAGCGCATCGGAGGGCTTGCAGACGGGCGCATGGTCAGGGGCGGTGCGGTTTCTCCAGGCGGTCGTCCGCTTCGAGATTAACGATAATGTTATTCGAAAGAGAAGTCGAGGTAGAACTTCCCCGCCGTCCCGTTCACCTGAAAGGTGAAGGGCAGGACCACAACCGGCACTTTCGTGATAAAGCTGATCTCCACCTTCTCGCCGACGATAACCGTCGGCAGGGCCGCGCTCAGCTTGTATCCCAGCTTCTCGATCTGCACCCTCGCCTGTCCGGAGATGATGTTCGTCAGCTCCCCGATGCAGTCGATGACCTCTGGGGTGACGGTCTGCGCCTCTTCCCCTACCATGGACTTGTACACCTGGAGGGTGCTCTCCTTCGTGAGGGAGAAGCTGAACATCCCTTTCTTATCCCCGGCAAACCCCATGACTCCGGTCACCTCTCCGGAAGTCAGCTTGTCGTGCTTCAGCTCGGGCTTGCCCATGGCGATCTGAATCCCCAGCATGGTCGTAAACACGTTCTGCACTGCCACTAGGTATGGGTTGACAAATGCCGCATCCAAGATAGAACCTCCAGTCGAGCTCCCTACCTACCCGCCTTTGTCTTTGCCTTCTCTATGGCCTTCTGGAGGTTGTCCGGCGTGAAGGGCTTGACGATGTAGTTGTCCACCCCTGCCTTGATGGCTTCCAGGACGCTGTCTTTTTGGGCCTCAGCCGTCACCATTACAAAGGGGATCGTTCGTATGGCCTCGTCTTCCTTACATGCCTTCAGGAACTCTATCCCCGTCATCTCCGGCATGATCCAGTCGCTTACGATGAGCTCGAATCCCGGGTCGGCCTTCAGGATCTCGATCGCCTGCTTCCCATTCTCCGCCTCGACAACGTTCGTGATATCGATCTGTCTGAGCACGTTCTTGACGATCTTACGCATCGTGGCGAAATCGTCGACGACAAGAGTCTTCATGTATCAATCCTCCCTGATGATATTGTGCGGTCTTCGACGAAACCGCGGGCCTCATGCCCCCACTGCCCTACGTCACCATTCTAACGGATCGGCCAATCCTCCGATCGGGGCAATGCCTTCGGTTAACCCTTCATCCCCTTCCTCACCCGGACGTGGCCTGCCATCAAGGGTCTTGCGCGCCGGCTTGACTCGCTTAAGCGAGTATCGGCTTGATCCGACCTCTGATTCAGCTTATCGGCGAGCCTCGGAGGAAACTTAAACAACGCTCACGACAGGACCCGAGAAGTTTTTCGAAATCGGACCGCGGGAAGAAACGAAAGCCCGCCTGCCTTGACGCCGTGGCAAGGCGGTACTAGAAAATAAGAAGAGGACGCTCTACCCGAGACAAGCCAAAGGAGCAACCAACGAGTTCTACAAGGGGGACTCATGACCTGGTTTCAGTCGGCGGTTCCGTATATGCACACCCTGGAAACGAAAAAGGAGGCTTTCATGACATCGACCGCAAGCAACGGAATCATCAATAAGCTCAGCAATCATTCAGTGGATCAAACCGTAGAAAAGCTCAAAGGAATCCTGACGGCCAAAGGTGTCACCCTGTTTGCTCTGGTCGACCACAGCGGGGAAGCGGAAAAGGTCGGAATGAAGATGCCTCCCACTAAGTTGTTGATCTTCGGCAGCCCTAAGGCGGGCACTCCCCTGATGCTCGCAGCGCCTACCAGCGCTATCGACCTGCCTCTGAAGATTCTCATCTGGGAAGATGGCGAACGAAAAGTCTGGGTCTCATACAACAGTCCGGCATATTTGCAGGAACGGCACGGCCTGCCGCAGGAGCTGCTGCAGAATATTGCCGTAGTGGAAACACTGGCAATGAAGGCCGGGGAATAGCCCCAGGCGCCCTTGCGTGGAAACAGCGGTCTCGCCAATGCATCATGCCCAAAAGGGGACCCGGGGGATGCCTTCTGCTCAACACTCGCGGACCTCTGCAACAAGCGCACATGCGTTGCCTTGAAGGAACTTACCATGAAGGGATTGACTGCACGGTGTATTGGAATTACGTTTCAAAGTAGGTGCAGCAGGAATCAAACAACCGGGAAATGAGGGCCACATAAGGTGTCCATGAAAGGCACCGGAAAGGCGGGATAGCCCGTTTTTGGCTCCTTTTCTGCCCGGGCGATCGGGTCACTTGTCCTATACTAGTGGCGTAAAAAAGCGGTGAAACGGGGGAAGCTATGAATACGGGGAGCGGGAAGAAGGTGGGGGACGTACGCGAGGAGACCGACAGCTTGGGCGTTGTCGCCGTTCCTGTCGACAAGCTTTGGGGGGCGCAAACCCAGCGGTCTCTGGAACACTTCAGCATAGGCAAGGATCTGATCCCGGGGGAGATGATCATTGCTTATGCGCTCCTGAAGAAGGCCGCCGCCATCGCTAACCATGCCGGCGGGCGGCTTGAGCGTGGCCCTTACGAGCTTATCGTTCAGGTTTGTGACGAGATCCTCGCCGGCCGGCATCACGACATGTTTCCGCTCCACGTGTGGATGACGGGCAGCGGCACCCAGTTCAACATGAACGTGAACGAGGTGATTTCCAATCGCTGCTGCCAGCTTGCCGGCACGCCCCTTGGAAGCAAGACCCCGGTTCACCCCAACGACCACGTCAACATGGCACAGTCGTCCAACGACACGTTCCCCTCAGCCATGTACATCGCGGCAGCGGTCAACGTGAAGCAGAGGCTGATCCCGGCGGTGCAAGCCCTGCACCATGCAATCGCGACGAAGGCCGAGGAATGGAAAGACATCGTCAAGATCGGCCGGACCCATATGCAGGATGCAACGCCTTTGACGCTCGGGCAGGAATGGTCGGGTTATGCGGGGATGCTCGCGGACGATCTCGAGCGGATCGAGGATGCCCTGAAGGGTGTATACCTCCTCGCCCTCGGCGGCACCGCAGTGGGCACAGGCATCAACTCGGCGCCCGGCTTCGGCGAGGCGTCCGCCGCCGAGATCGCCAGGCTCACTGGTCTGCCCTTCGTCAGTGCCCCGAACAAGTTCACGGTGCAGGGTGCCCATGACGCCCTGGTACAGCTTTCAGGCACGCTGCGCACGCTGGCCGTGTCGCTCTACAAGATCGCCAACGACATCCGGCTCCTGTCGTGCGGCCCGAGAGCCGGCTTCGCCGAGCTCGAGATCCCGGAGAACGAGCCGGGCTCGTCGATCATGCCGGGCAAGGTCAACCCGACCCAGTGCGAAGCCCTCACGATGATAGCCACGCAAGTGATGGCCAATGACGTCGCGGTGGGTTTCGGCGGCGCCGGCGGGTACCTCGAGATGAACGTCTACAAGCCTCTGATCATTTTCAACATAACCCACTCGATCACGATCATGACGGACGGGTGCACGAACTTCCGCACGTTCCTCATCGAGGGGACAAAGCCGAATCTCAAGAAGATAGAGGAGGATGTGGAGCGCTCGCTCATGCTCGTGACGGCGCTTGCGCCGGTCATCGGATACGACAAGGCGTCAAAGATCGCCCACTACGCGATGGAGAAGGACCTTACGCTAAGGGCCGCCGCAATGCAATTGGGCTTTGTCACAGAAGCCGAATTCGATCGCATCGTCGATCCGGCAAAGATGGTCAAGCCCTATGTGGCGACCCCTGAGCAAAGCAAGACCTAAAGGTTGTTGACTCAACTGAGACGAAGGGAGGGCCAGTGCAATGACGAACATTGCCAAGCACGGAATCGAGTTGCTCCTTGATCCATCGTTAAATAAGTCGACCGCCTTCACCGAGGCCGAAAAGCAGGCTTTCGGCCTTGTCGGTCTCGTACCCGACGTAACGGAGACCGAGGAACTGCAGATACAGCGCGTAATGATGCAGCTCGGCCAGAAGAACACGGACCTCGAGCGCTACATCTATCTGATAAATCTGCTCGACCACAACGAAACGCTCTTCTACCGGACCATCATGTCGGACCCGGCACGATTTCTCCCGATTGTGTACGACCCGACCATCGGCGAGGCCTGCCTCAAGTTCGGCCACATCTTCCGCCAGACACGCGGGATGTATCTCTCGATTGAGCGCCGCGGCAAGGTGAAGGCGGTCTTGAAAAACTGGCCGCAGAAAGACGTCCGGTTCATCTGCGTCACCGATGGCGGCCGGATCCTCGGCCTTGGCGACCTCGGCGCAAACGGCGCGGGCATCCCCATCGGCAAGCTGCAGCTCTACACCGCCTGCGCCGGAGTGCCGCCGCAATACTTGTTGCCCATGTACCTCGACGCCGGCACCAACAATGAGCAGTACCTGCACGACCCCTTGTACTTGGGCCTGCGCAAAGCGCGCCCAACGACTGCGGATCTCTTTTCGTTTGTCGACGAGTTCGTCGAGGCGGTGCAGGAGGTATTTCCCAAGTGCTGCATCCACTTTGAGGATTGGACGGGTGCGGACGCCGTGCACTTGCTCCAGCGTTACCGCGAGACCTACTGCGTCTATAACGACGACGTGCAGGGCACGGCCGGCATCGTGCTCACGGGCATGATCAACGCGGCCAAGCTCAAGGGCACGAAGCTGGCCGACGAGAAGTACCTCTTCCTCGGCGCGGGCTCGGCCGCTATCGGCCTTGCCAACCTGCTCTGTTCAGCCCTCGTGGCTCAAGGCATAACGCTCAAGGAAGCGCAAAACAGGGTCTATATGTTCGACATCAACGGCCTGCTGGAGACGACCCGCAGGGACCTTGCAGACTTCCAGAAGCCGTATGCTCACGAGCACGCGCCCACGCGGGATTTCGTCGCTGCCATCGAGAGCATCAAGCCGACCACCATCATCGGTGTGAGCACCATCGGCGGCGCTTTCACCCAGAAAGTTGTCGAAAGCATGGCGAGAATCAACGAGCGTCCTGTGATTCTTGCGCTGTCGAATCCCACGGAACATGCCGAATGCACGGCTGAGCAAGCCTACAACTGGTCAAAGGGCAAAGCGATCTACGCCGCCGGCGTGCAGTTCGCGCCGGTCCGCTACAACGGGCAGACGTATCTTCCGGGACAAGCAAACAACTTTTACATATTCCCGGCGATCGGCATGGCGATCTTCGCCACACAGGCGAAACGCGTCACCGACGAAATGTTCATCGAAGCAGGGCAGGCAGTGGGGGATCAAGTGCCGCCCGATCTGCTCGAGCAGGGCCTTCTTTATCCATTGCAGTCGAATATTCTCGAGGCCGAGATCCAGACTGCCGCGCGGGTGGCGAAGCTCGTCTTCGATTCCGGTTTGGCCCGCGTCGAACGTCCGGCTGACATGGTGGCCTTTATCCGGCAGCATGTCTACAAGCCGGAGTATGCGAAATAGGATTAGGTACGGCAAAAATATGAGGGGGTACGAGCTTTTCTTGTTGGCCCTAGCGGCCCTGGCAGGGGGTGGAGTGAACGCCCTTGCCGGCGGCGGCACGCTCATCACTTTCCCGATGCTCACCGCAATCGGCATCCCGGCGAAGGCTGCCAACATCACCAATACAGTGGCCCTCTGCCCGGGCTACCTGTCGGGGACTTTTGCCCAGTCGGCCGACCTTACCGGCAAGAGACCACTTTTGTGGCTGGTTGCCCTGGCCGCGATGGTGGGAGGGGTGGCGGGAGGCGTGCTTCTCTTGCACACCGGGGAGCATACCTTTCGCAGGCTTGTGCCCTATCTGATACTCCTTGCCGCCGCTCTTCTGGCCGTGCAGGAACCCCTGCGGGACCGCATCTCCCGCGCCGAGAAATCCCGCACCTCAGGAGGCGCGAACGGGAAAGGAATGACGGCACTTTCGGTGGGCCTCGCCTCTGTCTACGGAGGCTATTTCGGCGCAGGGCTGGGGGTGATGCTGCTCGCCCTCCTGGGGCTCGTGCGCCGCGAGTCCCTCACGCGGGTCAACGCGTACAAACAGTTCGCCTCCTTCTTCGCCAATACGGCCGCGGCTCTCTTCTTTCTCTTTTCGGGCAAAATCGTTTGGTCGGCAATGGTCGTGATGGCAATCGGTGCCCTCGTAGGCGGGTCAATGGGCGGACACTTGGTACGCTGGATCCGGCCGGCCACCCTGCGCTGGTCTGTCGTCTGCGCCGCCGTCATCATCGCATTCATCTATTTCGTTACGTAAGGAGCCCTCCGCGGTGACTGCTACGAACCCGGCTTTTGTCTCCTCCAACCCCCTCTTTCTGGGGGGCAACGTATGCCGTCCTTACCTGTCCAAGGGCGTTCTTCTCCCGACGCGTATCACAATCCTGAGTTCGTGTCCCCGAGTTCGCAAGGTGCGCGCCGTGGTCCGCGCCATCACGCCTTGATGAACGCGAGAAGGTCCTCGTTGATCTCCTCTTTCCGGGTCGTGCACATGCCGTGCGGCGCGCCCTTGATGATCTTGAGCGTCGCGCCCTTGATGATCTTGGACGAGAGAAGGGCAGACGCGCCGATGGGTACGATCTGGTCGTCATCGCCGTGCAGGATGAGGGTGGGCACGTCGAATTTCTTGAGATCCTCCGTCTGGTCCGTCTCGGAGAACGCCTTGATGCAAAAGTACGAGGCAGGGAAGCCGGCCATCATCCCCTGGAGCCAGAATGACTCGCGCACGCCTTCCGAGATCTTTGCGCCCGGCCTGTTGTAGCCGTAGAACGGCATGCTGAGATCCTTCCAGAACTGCGAGCGGTCGGCAACAACGCTCGCACGAAGGCCATCGAACACCTCCATCGGCAAGCCCCCGGGGTTGGCCGGGGTCTTCAGCATGAGCGGCGGCACCGCACCGATCAACACGGCTTTGGCCACACGTTTCGTGCCGTGGCGGCCGATGTATCGGGCGACTTCGCCGCCGCCGGTGGAATGGCCGACATGGATGGCATCTTTCAGGTCGAGGGCTTCGACGAGTGCCTCAAGGTCGTCGGCATAGGTATCCATGTCGTTGCCGTTCCAGGGCTGGCTCGACCGGCCGTGGCCACGTCGATCATGGGCAATGCAGCGGTAGCCGTGGGAGGCCAGAAAGAACATCTGGTCTTCAAAAGCATCCGCGGAGAGAGGCCAGCCGTGGCTGAAGACTACGGGCTGTCCTTTGCCCCAGTCTTTGTAATAGATCTGCGTTCCGTCTTTGGTCGTGATCGTGGTCATGGTATGCCCTCCTTTGCTCTCCATTCCTTTGGTTTGATTGCCGTTTCTTTCCCGGCGAAGGGGCCCGGCGTGGGTGGCACAGCCGATACTGTGCCGTCCGCCCGTAACTATAAGTCGATAACCTAATATTGGGTTATTCTAGCCATATAATCACGAGCCCCAGGCAAGTCAAGGAGGCATAAGGCGCGCCTTAAGGGAAATAGGGGACATCCTATAGTCCTCCTGTAAATCACAAAGTCCATCCGTGAAATAAGTGGGTAGTGGTTCATTCAAACTGAACCACTACCAATAAGTGTGATGTTATTGAAGGAAGACGGGGACATTACCTCATACGTCACGTTGCAGTGGCAAACAAGCTCCTTCTCGCGGGTGGTAGGCTGCCGCGCAGTTCCTGATTCTTCATAGCGAGCAGCGCCTTGTTGTCACGCTCTTTATGTCGAAAAACCCTTCTGGTATAATGTACCAGTTTTAAGCAGGTGTACTCTTATAACCATTCGTCCCAATGGACGAAATCCAAGAGAGGATACATGGCCCAAGACGAACCGTCCTCACGTGAATTCAACGAGCCTTGTGCCAAAGCGGCCGGCCTGCCCGGGCGATATCCGATAGCCCCTGAACGACCGGGGCCGAGGGAGCGCCCATGAACAATCAGAACGCCAAGGTTGGTCCGGATTCCGAGAGCGGGCATGGACCTTCGCAAGAGGTAAGGCTCAGAGGGCTTCTACGCCTCGCCTGGCTGCCCATTCCGCTCCTGGTGGCGGCCATCATCGCTGCGAGGGTGGCGGGCCTTCGCGAATCCTACATGTCCGAAGCCCTCAGGCTCGTCTTGAGTTTCACCTTTTACACGCTGGTCTCCCTGGGCACCCTCGTTCTCGTCGGACGGAGCTTCCTCGCGTCAGGCACGCCGGGGCTGCTGCTCCTGGAGTGCGGGGTGGTCCTGTGGAGCCTGGCCGGCACGGTGGGGGACGTGGTCGCTCCCCGTGATGCGAACGTCAATGCCACCATCTTCAATACCGGCATCTTTCTGGCGGGACTGTGCCATCTGGCGGGCGCCATCCTCTCGCTTCGGCCGCGGCGGCTCTTCCGCGCTCCGCCACTGTGGCTGGTGGTGGGCATCGCCCTCGCCTTAGCTGCGCTGTGGTTCGTCACGCATGCGGCCCTGGCTCACTGGCTGCCTGTCTTCTTCATCCCGGGGCAGGGCGGCACGCTGGTGCGCTACTGCGTGCTCATCTCGGCTATCGTCATGTTCGTGCTCTCTTCCAACCTGTTGCTCGCCGGCCAGCGCGGGGCGCGCACGCCGTTTACCTCATGGTACGCCCTCGCCATGCTTCTGCTGGCGGTAGGGCTTTTCGGTATAATGATCCAGTTGTCCTTCGGCAGTGTGGTGAACTGGCTGGGCCGCACGGCGCAGTGGCTCGGCGGGCTCTATCTCCTCCTCGCCGCTTTCGCTGCGCTCCGCGAGTCTGACTTGCCGCTTCTTCCGTCGGTAGATAGGTCGAGTCCTCTGCGGCACCAGTACGGGGTGGGCATAGCGATTGTCCTTGCCGCCACAGCCGCGCGATTTGCGCTATCACCGGCTCTTGGGACGAGCTCACCCTTCCTGACCTTCTATCCCGCCGTGATACTGGCCGCCCTCTATGGGGGCCTGCGGGCGGGCTTGCTGACCATCGTTCTCTCAGCGCTCATTGCCGACTATTTTTGGATAGAGCCGGCAGGGCAATTCGCTATCCGGAGCCCGATTGATTGGATAACCATACTCTTTTTTCTCCTGGCCAGCACGATGATCTCGGTCGTAATCGCGGCGATGCACGAGGCCAGGGCCCGTCTGGTCCTGCAGCAGGACCACCTGGAGGAATTGGTCAAAAGCCGGACTGTCGAACTGGAACGGGAGATAGTCGAGCACAAGCAGGCGGAGGAAGCGCTACGAGAGAGTGAAACCAAGTATCGCAACCTGTTCGAAAATATGGCAGAAGAGGTGCATTTCTGGAAGCTGGTGCGCGATGAGAGTGGTCAGATCAAGACCTGGCGGGTAGTGGACGTCAACCCACCGGCGCTCAAGACCTGGGAGAGGAAGTCGCTCGAAGATACCGTAGGGAGGACCGCCGACGAGATCTACCCCGGCGCAACGGATCACTACATGGCGGTCGTGCAAAAGATTATGACAGAGGGTGTTCCATATTCCTTCGAGGACTACTTCCCTCCCCCCGTAGACAAGTACTTTCGCTTTACCAGCGTTCCCTTCGGCGAGTATTTCATCACCACGGGAGCGGATATCACCGGCATTAAGAAGGTTCAGATTACCCTCCAAAAAGCACATGATGAGCTGGAACTGCGCGTCCAGGAGAGGACGGAAGCCCTCCGGCAGCAGGCCGATTTGATCGAACTTTCCCATGAGGCCATCATCGTAAAAGACCTGGAAAGCAGGATTCTCTTCTGGAGTCGCGGAGCCGAGGAAGCCTACGGCTGGACAAAGGCGGAGGCTCAGGGGAATATCATTCACTTCTTTCTTAAAACGCGGTTTCCCGTACCTTTCGACGAGCACATGGCGGCGCTGACAGGCGTTGGCCATTGGGAGGGAGAACTCATCCATACAAGGAAGGATGGGTCCGAACTTACCGTCCTCAGCAGGCAGGTACTCCAGCGGGATGAGGCGGGCGCACCGATAGCCATCATGGAGATTAACATCGATATTACCGAGCGGAAGGGGGCCGAAATCGCTTTGCAGGCAAGCGAGCAGCGGTGGGCCACCACCCTGATGAGCATCGGCGATGCGGTTATCGCCACCGACACGTCGGGCAGTATCGTGTTCATGAACGCCGTGGCGGAAGATCTGACCGGCTGGACTCTCGGTAATGCCGTGCAAAAACCGATAGCAGAGGTCTTCCATATCATCAACGAGCAAACGCGTCTGGACGTCGAAAACCCCATTTCCAGGGTGCTAGGGGAGGGGATGATCATAGGCCTCGCGAATCATACCCTCCTTGTGAAGAAGGATGGAACGGTGGTCCCCATCGATGACAGTGGGGCGCCCATACGAGACAAAGAAGGCAACACTGTGGGAGTAGTACTCATTTTCCGGGACATCACCGAGCGCAAGCAGGCGGAGAAAGCCCTTACGCTGGCAAGTGCCTACAACAGGAACCTTATCGAGGCAAGTATTGACCCTCTCGTCACTATCAATCCGGAAGGCCGTATCAGCGATGTGAACGCGGCGACCGAGCAGGCCACCGGTTATCCCCGCGACGAGCTCGTCGGGACCGATTTCTCCGACTACTTTACCGACCCCCAGAGGGCGCGGGCCGGTTACGAGATGGTTTTCAAAGAAGGGTTGGTCCGCGACTACCCCCTAGAGATTCGCCACCGGAGCGGACACATCACCACGGTCCTCTACAATGCCTCTGTCTACCGTGACGATACTGGCTCGGTGATCGGTGTATTTGCGGCAGCCCGTGACGTCTCCGAGCAGCAAAAGCTCGAAGTCCAACTCCGCCAGGCGCAGAAAATGGAGGCCCTCGGAACGCTGTCGGGGGGGATTGCTCACGACTTCAATAACATCCTGGCCGCGATCGTCGGTTTCACTGAACTGCTATCGGGTCATATCGCCAAGGGAAGCCGGGATGCGCATCGCATCGAGCGGATAATGGAGGCGGCTATTCGGGGCCGGGAGCTCGTCCAACAGATGCTCACCTTCAGCAGAAAGACCGAGCAGGAGAAGAAGCCCCTGCGTGTGAGCAGCATCGTCAAGGAGACGGTCAAGCTTATTCGGGCGACTACGCCGGCAACGATCAGCGTCAAGGTCAATACCGTGACTGAATCTGATCTGATACTCGGAGACCCCACTCAGATACAGCAGGTGCTGATGAACCTCTGCACGAACGCCGCCTATGCAATGCGGGAAAACGGGGGAAGTCTGGACATCGACCTGAACGATTTCAGCGTTTCGACGTCAGATGGGAACCCCGACGGGATCGAACCCGGCCTTTATGTAAAACTGACTGTCCGCGATACGGGCACCGGTATATCTCCCGACATCGTAAACAAGATATTCGATCCCTTCTTTACCACAAAGAAGTTGGGAGAAGGCACGGGTCTCGGCCTTTCTGTCGTCCACGGCATCGTGAAACACTCCAACGGGCATATTACCGTGGAGAGCGAGTTGGGAAGAGGCTCCACCTTCTCCGTATACTTCCCTCGGATCACGGGAGGCCCCGAAGCCGATGCGGTCAGTGACGACGAGCTTCCCACCGGCTCCGAGCGCATCCTCCTTGTCGACGACGAAAAAGCCCTCGTGGAGATGGGCGAGGATATCCTCGCGGAGCTTGGCTATGAGGTGATCTCCCGGATGAGCAGTAGAGAAGCCCTCTCGCTCCTGAAAGAAGACCCGTCCCGCTTCGACCTGGTCATTACCGACCAGACCATGCCCGAGATGACGGGCGTCGAGCTTGCCAAGGAGATCCTCGCCAGCAGGCCCAACATGCCCATCATCATATGCACCGGCTTCAGCTACATGGTCGATGCCGAAAAGGCCAAGGCAGCGGGCATCAAAGCCTTTGCCATGAAGCCCCTCACCAAGAGAGAGATAGCAAGGACGATCAGAAAGGTGCTGGACGGGTAAGCTCGCCTGCGGGTAAGTGAGCAGAATCTAGTCAATGGCTCTGCGCCCGACGTGCAGGTGGCAACGCTGCCGAAGACTCCCGGTGTGCCCCATCCGAAAATTACATATTTCCTACACACTCTTTTTTGTTAATCGTGATATAATGGAAATGTTCCCTGGCGGCTATCACCAATCAAGTTACGCTCATCGCCTCTGCGCGCAACTGCAAAGCCGGCCGTGGCTCGGGTAACTGTCAGTAACCCCGGAAGGAGAGGGTTGGCATGACGAGTTCCCACCTGCCACTTCGCGTATTGGTCGTGGATAACGATGAACCCGTCTGCACGGCGACCGTCGAGATGCTCGAACACCTGGGCTTTCAAGCGGACTGTGAGACGGACAGTCTCAGCGCACTGAAAGTCTTCTCCGACAACCCTGACCGATTCGATCTCGCCATTATCGAGCCCGTACTCCCGGGCGTCGCGGGCCTCGACCTTGCCATCCGCCTAAGGCATATCCGGCCCGATCTCCCGGTCCTGTTCTATGCGGGATATGTCGACGAAGCCCTTTCCCGCCGGATAGAATCGGACCACCTCGGGCAGGTGGCCTTCAAACCGTTCAGATTGAATGAGCTGGCAGCGGCGATAAGGGACCGGCTACCCCCCGGGACGAAGCATTGACACGAAGGAAATGTCGAGACTCTTATTCTTGCCGAACGGCGCAATTTCACGGTCACTAGCAGATCCCTAGGCAAAATCCTCATATTGCGCCGTGGAAAGGCCGCCAGGCGACCACCATGAATAAGCTTTGCCTGTCCAACCAATCGGAACTACATTAGGGATGTACCAAGAGTCGAGCCATAGTAACTTACCGGAAGAAAATTAATGCCCCCTGACCCGAAAGAGACTCGCGCTCTCCGTCAAAAGGCCGAGAAGGCCCTGCAAGGGGCGCCCGAACAACGGGCTCTCACGTCCATGGAGAGTGACCTGCAGAAGCTCGTTCATGAATTATCCGTCCATAAGATCGAGTTGGAGATGCAGAACGAGGAGCTCCGCGCATCCCGGGAACAACTGGAAGCGTCACGCAGCGAATATGCGGAGCTCTACGATCTCGCCCCGGTCGGTTACCTGACCCTCGACGAAAGGGGGCTCATCACCAGGGCGAATCTCACCGCGTGCGGCCTCCTCGGCGTTGAAAGAAGCCTCCTCCTCAAGAAGCCCCTTACCCTCTTTCATATGTCCCGAGCCTCAAGACCTATTCTACTCCCACACACAGAAGGTGTTGGAGACAACGACCGCGCAAGCCTGCCAACTCGTGCTGAAAAGAAGAGACGGGACCTTTTTCGATGCCCAATTGGAGAGCGTCGCCGCGCTGGTTTTTGGCACTACGACCATGCGTACGGTCCTCACCGACATTACCGAACTGAAGCAGGCGGAAGGAGCGCTGCGCGATTCTGAAAAACGCTACCACACGCTGTTCGATGCGATCGACGAAGGCTTCTGTGTCATCGAGGTTATTTTCGACAAGAATGAAAAACCGATCGACTATCGCTTTCTGGAGGTCAATGCGGCGTTTGAGCAACAAACGGGGCTCATCGATGCCCAGGGCAAGAGGATGCGCGAGCTTGCGCCGAAGCACGAAGAACATTGGTTTGAGATATACGGAAGAATTGCTTTGACGGGACAACCGGCACGCTTTGAAAACCGTGCCGAGCAATTGCACCGCTGGTATGACGTGTACGCCTTCCGCTATGGCCAACCGGAAAAGAGGCAAGTCGCCATCCTCTTTAATGATATCACCGGCCGTAAGCAGGACGAGGAGGCCATCCGGCGGCAGGCGGGTTTGCTTGAGCTTGCCTACAATGCCATCATAGTCTGTGACCTAGATGGCAGGATCACTTTCTGGAACGCCGGGGCCCAAGAACTCTACGGCTTTACCCGTGACGAAGTCCTCGGCCAGGTAATCCACACGCTCCTTGAGACCGGATTTTCCGTGCCCTCCGAGGAGCACATGGCGGCACTAACCAGGCAAGGGCGGTGGGAGGGAGAGCTCACCCATACGACAAAAGACGGCCGTCAGCTTGTCATCCTCAGCCGGCAGGCCCTGCAAAGGGATGAAACAGGACGCCCGAAGGCGATCATGGAGATCAATCTCGACGTGACCGAACAGAGGCGCATAGAGGCGCAGCTCCGTCAGGCGCAGAAGATGGAGGCCCTCGGGACATTGAGCGGCGGCATCGCCCATGGTTTCAACAATCTCTTGGCCGCAATTATCGGGTTCACGGAGCTGGTGGCCGGCCATGCGGCCAAGGGGAGCCGGGACGCACGTCACCTCCAGAGGGTCATAGAGGCGGGGATCCGGGGCCGGGAGCTGGTGAGGCAGCTGCTCGCCTTCATCAGGAAAAGCGAGCAGGAGAAGAAACCTCTACGATTGAGCAGCATCGTCAAGGAGACCGTCACGCTCCTACGAGCCACCATGCCCACAACGATCAGCATCAAGGTTAACACCCTAGGTCAATCGGCTTTGATCCTCGGAGACCCTACGCAGATACAGCAGGTGATCATGAACCTCTGTACCAATGCCGCCTACGCGATGCGAGAGAAAGGAGGTCGTCTCGACATAGAGCTGAGCGAACAAAGGGTGTCGCCGTCAAATGGAAATCCCCACGAGATTGATCCCGGCCACTACGCGAAGCTTATTGTCCGCGACACGGGCATCGGCATGTCTGCCGACATCATGGACAAGATATTCGACCCCTTCTTCACGACCAAAGCAATGGCAGAGGGCGCAGGCCTCGGTCTCTCCGTGGTCCACGGCATTGTGAAGCAGCACGACGGCTTCATCACGGTCGAGAGTGAGCCCGGCAGAGGGTCCACTTTCACCGTATACTTCCCTCAGATTGCACGAGGGCTCGAGGCCGATGCGGTCCATGACGAAGAGATCCCCACGGGCTCCGAGCGCATCCTCTTTGTCGACGATGAAGAAGCCATCGTGGAGATGGGTGAAGACATCCTCGCGGAGCTCGGCTACGACATAGCGTCCCGAATGAGCAGCAGGGAGGCGCTTGAGCTTTTCAGGCTGGACCCGTCCCGCTTCGATCTCGTCATTACCGACCAGACCATGCCGGAGATGACGGGTATTGACCTCGCACGCGAGATCCTTGCCATCAGGGCAGATATGCCAATCATCATGTGCACTGGTTTCTCTCATCTCGTGGATGCCGACAAGGCTCAAGGCGCCGGCATCAGGGCCTTTGCCATGAAACCTCTCACGAAAAGGGAGATCGCGCGGACGATCAGGAACGTGCTCGACGGGTAGCACTCAGGCTACACCTTTCAATGAGTAATCAATATTTCCCATCAAACCGGTCTATACAAGCTTCGTAGTTCAGCTCAAATCCGTTCCCTCTGCGTCACGCTCGTCATTGACGCTTTTTTTACGGCTTAGAGCCATATCTTAATGCACAATTGACGCGGAGGCTCGTACAATGAGCATATGCGATGAGAGGTTGTTCGTTAGAGAGAACGAACCCGCCTCGCCTTGCCGGAAAATATTTTGGCTGGACCGGTGAGAATGGACAACCTCTCTTTAGGAGTTCGGCCCAAGATGGCGCAGCGGCAGCACATGGACATCGTCAGACCCTATGTGTGGACAGCTCTGGGCATAGCGCTCATCACCGCTACGGGCAAGCTCATCACCCCGTTTTTCAGCCCCATCAACGTTGCCTTTCTCTATCTGTTACCGGTGCTCCTGGGTGCCGTCTATTGGGGGCGCGGTGTGTCACTTTTCGGTTCTTTCTTAGGGGTACTGACCTTTGATTTCTTCTTCGTACCCCCTGTTTTCAGCTTTACGGTCAGCGACATCAGGGATCTATTCACGTTCGGTGTTTTTCTCCTTGTCGGCATCGTGACCGGGTCCATGGCCACAAAGCTTCGCAACGAGCTGGAAAAGGCAAAGGAGCGTGAGAAGAGATTGGAGGCCCTGTATAGTGTAAGTCGGCAGATAGGCGCGAAAGCGGACTTGAGCGAGATGCTGAAGACCTTCTCAAAGACGCTCTCTGAGGCGATAGGAGGCAGGATAGCTCTCTTGATGCCCGCCATGCATAATACTGCGTTGAGGGAAGTCGCATGCTACCCGGGCAGCATGTTGTTCAGCGACAAAGAAAAAGCGGTGATGGACTGGGTTCTCGAACATGGCCGGCGTGCGGGCAGGGGAACAGAAACCCTCAGACGTGCGAGTCCGCCGATCTTCCCTGTGAAGGCAGACAACGAGACCTTGGCGGTTCTCGTTGTCGACATCGATTCTGATGAGCCGGGTCTTCCCCCGGATCGGCAGCAGGCAGTGGAGGCCTTTGCCAATCTTGCCGGGGTAGCGATCGTCCGGGTACGGCTGGCCGAAGAGGCGGAGCAATCGCGGTGGCTCGCGGAATCGGAGAAGGTGCACCGGGCCTTGCTTCTTTCCGTCTCCCACGACCTTCGCACCCCTCTCGCCTCGATCACCGGCGGCGTGACGGGCCTCCTTTCCGAAGAAGATGTCTACGATCGGAAGGCAACGAGAGAGTTGCTCGATAGCATAAGGCAGGGCGCATCCCGTCTCAATCGTCTTGTGAGGAACCTTCTCGATATGGCCCGCCTTGAAAGCGGTACACTGAGATTGAACAGAGAGTGGTGCGACGTGCAGGACCTCGTCGGGGTCGCTTTGAGGCAGACCGAGGAAATCCTTCAAGGGCATAAGGTAGACGTCGCAATCCCGCTCGATCTTCCCCCGGTCAAGGCAGATTTTGGCCTGTTGCTCCACGTGATGATCAATCTTCTTGAAAATGCGGGCACCCACGGTGAGGAGAACGGTGAGATTTCGATTTCCGCAAGTTTAGGGAACGGGGCGGTATTCGTGAGCGTCGCCGATCATAATCCGGCTATTCCCCGGGATGAGCGGGCGCACGTCTTTGATAAGTTTTACCGGCTGCAGCATTCCGGCAGTGAAAGCGGCACAGGGCTGGGTCTCTCGATCTGCAGGGCAATCATGGAAGCCCACGGGGGGATGATATGGATCGACTCGCTCTCCGGGCAGGGAAACACATTCACCTTTGCCTTGCCAATGGAGGAAAAGCCGTCGGAATGGGAAGTTGAAGAAGGAGAGAACCATGCCGCCTGAAGAGACTCGCATACTTGTGGTGGACGATGAGCGACAGATCCGTTGCATGTTGAAAACGGTCCTGTCCGGCAACGGTTACGACATCCGCGAAGCCGCCTCGGGTCACGACACTCTTAAGCAGACGCAGCTCCTTCACCCCGATCTTATCATCCTTGACCTGGGGTTGCCGGATCTCGACGGAATCGAGGTCATACGGCGCTTGCGCGAGTGGACGAAGGTCCCCATCATCGTTCTCACGGTGCGCGAGCATGAAAGTGACAAGATCGAGGCGTTGGACGCGGGCGCGGACGATTACGTGACGAAGCCATTTCATATGGGCGAGCTCCTGGCCCGCATCAGGGTCGCCCTCCGTTATGCGGCAAAGTCAGAAGACGAGCCCCTATTTACCCTCGGCAAACTGAAGGTTGACCTGGCGCGGCATCAGGTAGCGATCGGCGAAAGCGAGGTGGACCTGACGCCCACAGAGTATGAGATCCTCAAATTCCTGGCACTCCATGCCGGCAGGCTAGTGACGCACCAGGACCTCCTGCGCGCTATCCGGGGACCTCAGCGGAAAGACGTTCATTACCTTCGTGTTTACATCGCTCAGCTTCGCCACAAGATCGAAGAGGACCCAAACCGTCCGCGCTACATTGTGACCGAGCCGGGCGTGGGGTACCGGTTCGGCGCCATGGATTGACGTGCGAATGAGGGGCCGGTTCTTGACGCTTTTTTTACGCCTTCGGCCGGTCTTTTTACGCACAATTGACGGAGGAGATGGGTAAGTTACATCCATGATCAAAAGAACGCCGGCGCTGATGGCGTGAGGAGGGAACTGATGAACCTTGTACTCTGGTTTCTGGCGATGTTTGTCCTAGGCCTTGTTTCGATGGGGCTCTGTTACTGGTTCTTGGGAGCGTGTGAGAACATCTAGACGATGAGGTGATAAGGATGATCTACGTGACAGCGATTGTAGCGGTTTTCCTGTTCGTGTACCTGCTCGTGGCCCTTGTACGGCCGGAACGGTTCTAAAAGCAGGATAGCAGCAGATACGTAAGTGACTGAAAGGAGCTAAAACAATGTTTATCCAAACGTGGCTTCTCCCCTTTATGCTTCTCCTGGTGGCGACCGTCGTCGCCTTCCCCTTGAGCAAGTATATGGCCTGGATCATGGATGGGAAGTACCGGCCGTGGCGGTTTTTCGGGTGGTTCGAAAGGCGCGTGGACGCCGGCCCTCAGAGCTGGAAGCAGTATACGGCTTCCCTGCTCGTGTTCAACATCGTCCTGTTCATCTTCGGGTACGTGATCCTCACGCTCCAGCCCTGGATGCCCCTCAACCCTGACGGCAAGGGGATGCTCTTCCCCACCACCATCTTTCAGGCCGTGACCTCGTTCATGACGAACACCGACCTCCAGCACTGGGCCGGGGACGTGCACCTGTCGAACTTCAGCCAGATCTTCTTCGACATCATCATGCTCTTCTTATCGGCCGCCGTCGGTCTGAGCGGCCTCTGCGCGATCATCCGCGCCCTACGCAGTGATTCCCTTCTGGGTAACTTCTTCCACGACATGTGGCGGGCCGTGATGTACATGTTCGTGCCTGCAGCCTTCATCTTCGCCTTCATCTTCATGGTACAGGGCAGTCCCATGACCTATCAAAGCTCATATAAAGTCTCGACGCTAGAGCCCGCGGCCATGGGCACGACGGACAAGGGCGAGGCGAAGCAGCAGGTTATCGTGGTCGGGCCAGTGGCCGCCTTCGAGTCCATGAAGATGCTCGGGACGAACGGCGGGGGGTTCTACGGCATGAACGCCGCGCACCCCTTCGAGAATCCGACCGGGTTGACGAACTTCCTGAACACTCTCGCGATGATGATCTTTCCTTTTGCCCTCGTGCTCATGTACGGCCGCATGCTCCGTCGCATGCGCCACGCGTACGTCATCTTCGCCGTCATGCTCTTCATGATGGCCGGCACCATCGTCATGTCGGTCGCCTATGACACGCTCATGCCCAATCCCGGCTTGACTGCCCACGCGAAAGCCCGAACGTACGAGATCCCCAGCGCATCGGCGCCGGGCGGGAAACGGACAATGACCCTGCCCGCAGTCGCCGGGCTACCTGTGGACCAGCACCTCGGCAACCTCGAGGGCAAGGAGATGCGCTTCGGGACTTCCGCCGGGGCGACTTACGCGGCGATCACGACAGACGTGACCTGCGGCGCGGTGAACGCCGAGGCGGACAGCCTCCATCCCATGGCAGGCCTCTCTCCCATGATCGGCATGTGGCTCAACTGCGTGTTCGGGGGCAAGGGCGTGGGCATGATCAACATGCTGATATACATCATCATCGGGATATTCGTGGCGGGTATGATGGTGGGGAGGACGCCCGAGTACCTGGGCAAGAAGATCGGGGCCAAGGAGGTCAAGCTCGCGATAGTCACCCTCCTCGTCCACCCGTTCCTCATTCTTGTGCCCACGGGTCTCTTCGCCGCGACGAGCTGGGGCCTCTTAGCCGTGAGCAATCCCGGCTCCCACGGGCTCTCGCAGATGCTCTACCAGTTCTCCTCGGCCTCCGCCAATAACGGCTCGGCCTTCGACGGCCTCGGCGTCGTCTATGGCTTCGCCAACAATGCCAGCCCCGCTCCGACCGCAATCCCATGGGATATCGCGGCGGGTCTCGTGATGGTCTTCGGCCGCTACCTTCCGATCATCGCGCCGATCGCCATGGCGGCATCCCTGGGTGCCAAGAAATCGAGTCCCTTTGGCTTGGGGACGCTCCGGACAGACACGGTGACCTTTGCGCTCCTCCTCCTCGGGACGATCCTCATCGTGGGTGCCCTCCTCTTCCTGCCTGTCGCCGCACTGGGACCTCTGGCTGAGCACCTGGGTCCCATTCCGTTCGGGGGTTGACCAGGGGTATGCCATTGAAGTCCTCAGACAGGAGTTTCGAGATGACTAGAGTGCTCATAAGGAGTGGGACATGAATAATAGAAATAGTGCTGCAAAGACCATGCGGAAGGCCGGCCCGTTGGACCAGCCGCCGGTGGAGCGCCGGAAGAAGGCGAAAGCATTGCTGGAGAAGGAAACGACAATGGCAGCGTTGAAGCAGGCCTTCATCATGCTGCGGCCGGACATTCAATGGAAGAATCCGGTTATGTTCGTGGTCGAGGTGGGCGCCTTCCTGACCCTGCTGTTTATCATCCAGTCAGCATTGGGTGGGTCCAGGAGCCAGGTGTCGATGGGCTACTTCATCGCCCTCGACATATGGCTTTTCCTGACCGTACTCTTTGCGAACTTTGCGACCGCCCTTGCCGAGGCCCGCGGCAAAGCCCAGGCCCAATCCCTCAGACGGGCGCGTCACGATACGACGGCTTTTCGCCTGAATGCGGCTGAAGCCCTCGAGGAGGTCTCCTCGGCGGACCTGAAGCCGGGTGACCGGGTCGTCGTGCAGGCGGGACAGATAATTCCCGGCGACGGAGAGATCATCGAAGGGGTCGCTTCCGTCGACGAGTCGGCGATCACCGGCGAGTCTGCCCCGGTGATCCGTGAATCGGGCGGCGACCGATCGGGCGTGACCGGGGGCACTGAAGTGCTCTCCGACCGGATCGTA
>Ga0326728_10007609_pt1 | contig 27613 bp, 20 predicted proteins | sample MB3enrmetagenome_FD_207602 | JGI IMG/M metagenome (GOLD analysis project Ga0326728, IMG submission 207602) | Lab enriched peat soil microbial communities from McLean, Ithaca, NY, United States - MB31MN | ecosystem: Environmental > Terrestrial > Soil > Wetlands > Peat | place: USA: New York...
CCAAGATTCAGTGGGTGAAGTACACGGCACGAGGATTCCGGAACATCCAGAACTTCGTCCACGCGATTTACTTCCACTGCGGTGGGCTGAACCTCGCACCATCACCCACTAAATAGCCGGAAGAGCGATAAATTTACGGGTGGATCGGACGGGGGAAGCCCAGGTGCCAGTGTGATCCAGGACGCGAAGGGTAACCTGTACGGCACGGCTTCCTACGGCGGCACTGACGACGACGGAGTGGTGTTCAAGGTGGTTCCTAAGACGCACACCGAGACTGTGCTTTACAGCTTCACCGGGAGTCCGGACGGCGCAAGTCCCGACGCCGGTTTGATGGAGGACGCGAAGGGTAACCTGTATGGCACAACCCCCTACGGCGGCTCCAGCAACTGCTACTATGGGTGCGGAGTGGTGTACGAGGTGCCTAAGGCCGGCGGGGAGAAGGTGCTCTACAACTTTACCGGGGGCGCGGACGGCGCAGGTCCCTATGCCGGCTTGATCCTGGACACGGAAGGTAACCTATACGGCACAACCGAGGGCGGCGGCGCTGACGGTGGCGGGGCGGTGTTCGAGCTCACTTCGAAGGGCAAGGAGAAGGTGCTCTATAGCTTCACCGGGAGCAGGGGGAATTATCCCTTGCAAGGTTTGTTGGCCGGCAAAGGTTTTGCTGACCTTTTCGGCTCCACCTACGGGGGCGGCGCCTACGGCAACGGAACGGTATACAAACTGGTGGTGAAGACCGGCAAGGAGACGGTGCTGCACAGCTTTGAGGGGAACGGCATGGACGGGGCGAATCCCAACTCCGGATATTTGGTGCAAGACACGAAGGGCAACCTGTACGGCACGACGGGGGGGAACGGCGCTTACGGCTACGGAACGGTGTTCAAGGTGAATGAGAAAACCGGAACGGAGACGATCCTTTACAACTTTATCGGGGGATCGGACGGAGGATATCCCGAGGGAAGTGTGGTCCTCGACAAGAAGGGCAACCTGTACGGCACCACGGTGAGCGGCGGCGCTTACGACGACGGAACGGTGTTCAAGCTGACCCCTGGCGGTACGGAGACGGTGCTCCACAGCTTTGACGGGTCGGACGGGGCATATCCGTTAGCTGCTCCGTTGGCGGGCCGCCAACGGCAAGCTCTATGGCACCTGCAACAACGGCGGCAGTAGCCGCTACTACGGAACGGTGTGGGAGCTGATCCCTTGACGAAACTCGAAATTTGAAAATCGAAATTCGAAACTCGTCTCTCCTAATAGCCTCCGCCTGGCGACTCGGGCGTAGGCCAGCCAAATAAATATTTAGCTTGACACGGAATGCGAATGGGTCTAGAATCTATGGCTGGTTAAGTAAGGAGTAATCAGCCGATGGCCCGCTTTGCGACGGATCCCAAATCAAAAATCCAAGATCGGACGGCTGCGCAACCGGCGACTGAGATTCCGGGCGACGACCTACAACACCAGCAGGGCCCACCCGCCCCAGACCACGAAAATTCAAGACCTACCGCAAGCGAACCGAACGTGCCCGCCCGGAGCGAAGCGAATGAGCCTGCCGCGAACGCAGCGGACGGCGAGGCAGCTTGCCCCGAGCGCGGCGAAGCAGCCACCGACTCAGCGCCACGCCAAGCCAAACCGAAGCGCAAGTACACCGTCAGCGATAAAGTGCGTGCCGCTTCTCCCGCCAACCTGAAGCAGGCGCGCAAAAAATACGTCTTCACTGAGGCGCGTCGCGCGGCGTCGATGAAGGCGCTGGAGAAGGCCAACGCCGCTCCTCCCGAAAAGCGCAACCGCTTCACTATGCTGCGGCTGCTGGCCCGCTACGCCAACCTCTGCCTGGCGCACCTGAAGCTGGGACCGCCCGGCAAGCGCTCGCCCTCCCATATTTACAGTGGCACCTCGTGCCGGCACCTGGAGCATAGCGTGGCGCTGGCGGGCGAGAAGAAGACCGAGCTTGAGGCGCATCGCGACCGCTTCCAAAAGGCCTTCCGTCCGCGCGGTCGCGAGGAATCGCGATTGGTGGACGGCATGGCGGACGCCGCCTGGCGGCTGCTGCGGCTGTTTGGGGTGCGGTCCCGCTGGGAGAAGCGGGCGGTGCAATTTCGCCTGCTGCTGGCCATCGGCCATCGCCAGGCGGGACACCAGATGGGGCCGGAGGATGCGGTGACGATGGTGCACCGGTTGCTCACGGACCTGGGGAATCTCTTCGGGGTGTACGAGGAGCAGAGGCGGCTGCGGAAGCGGCTGGAGGAATTGGGGCGGGCGTTTCTGAGCGAGCGGATGGGGGCGCCCTCGTCGTTCCGTTTTTTCATGAGTGCGGGCTCGCGGCTGCCGGATTTCGAGAACTTGCCGGACTTCGCCCTGAGCAATCCCTATCTGTCGCCGGGGGAAGCGCAGGAGGCGGCGGAGCAGGAAGCGGCGGGAGCGACGAATCTGAAGGACCCGCGCGAATGGGCGGGGCAGCCCGAGGAGGATGAGAGCTGGGGAGTCAGCAGTCGGCGGTCGGCAGTCGGCAGCACGAGCGTGGACGATTGGTATGAGGACCTTGAGGACAAGTCAACGTTTGCGCCGATCAGCCACCGGGAGCAGAAGAAGTTTCTGCTCCATCGACTGTTGCAGGCCAGCGGGTTCAACGATGAGCTGGATCAGGCGGGTTTCGAACGCCTGCTGGCGCTGGCCTTTGGAATTGACGATTGCCAATTGGAAAATGGAAACTGGAAAATGGAAACTGGGGAAGACGGCAATCCTCCGCCGGTTAGCGATTGTCCGGCAGACGAAATTGGAAGCGCGAAAATCGAAAATGGGGAAGACGAAACTCAAGATTCGCGGGCGGAAACTACATCCGGCGGGCGAGTTTCCAATTTCCAGTTTCCAGTTTCTTCTTCCGCGGATGATGGTCGACCGACCCTTGCGGACGTGGCTGCGGCGCTGTGGGCGCGGCTGGCGATGTGTCCCAACTGGCGCGAGAGCGCGGCGCGGGAACTGGACGCAGCGCTGGAGCAGGCGAGCGGACCCGAAGGAGTAGGGAGCTGGCAGCCGAAGCCCCCGCAGAATCCGCCGAAGACGTACCGGCAGGGGGCGGAGGACGAGAGTCCGCACTGGGCGTGGCGGGCGCTGGTGGCGCTGGTGCTGTCGGTGTTTGGCTGCGACCTTGAGATGATGGACCAGGCGGGGGATTTAGGCGACGAGGTGCGGTGGGAGTTCTACCATTTTTTGTGCTGGCGCTACCGGACGCGGGACCCGTTTAACGGCCTCATACCCGCCCGGCCGCATGAGGGGTCGTGGTCTTATTCCATGCCGGGGTATGCGGGAAGGTACCTGCGGTCGGTGTACGCGAAGGGCGTCAAGGTGACGACGGTGCGACGACTGTAGAGGGACAGAAGGCAGTAGGCAGAAGGCAGTAGGCAGAAAGCGGAAGGAGTCGGGGAATTGATCCATTGAGCCATTTGAAAATCAGAAATTAGAAAGTAGAGATCAGAAAAAAAAGACGGTCTTCGTTCTGATTTCTGATTTCTAATTTCTGATTTTCAATGGACCAATGAACCAATGGATCAATGAATCAATTTCCTGACTCCTGCCTTTGAAAGGCAATCTGTGTTGGGCGTAGCCGTTGATTGACGATTGACGATTGGCGATTTACGATTGGAAGAGCCTGTCCATTGTCCGTCGTCCGTGGCTGCAACTGACAACGGACCACTGACAACGGACAGGCCGTTTCAATCGGCAATCAGCAATCGGCAATCGGCAATCAAAAGATGGCTGCCAGGAAATCCGAATCCGGGGCGAGGGACTTTGGCGTGAACCGGGCGGCGCGCCACTACTATCACCTGTTTGAGAAGTTCGAAGCCGGGATTGAGCTGACAGGAACCGAAGTGAAGGCGATCCGCGAGGGCAAAGCCGGCCTGAAAGACGCTTATGCGCAGGTGAAGAACGGCGAGGTGTGGCTGCTGGATTGCCACGTCGGCGCTTACACGGCGGGCCGCACCAGCCACCACGAGGCGCTGCGTCCGCGCCGCCTGCTGCTGAAGCGGGCGGAGATCGACAAGCTGCGCGGCCGTACGGAAGGGAAGGGCTTTACCATTGTCCCCACGCGGCTTTACGCCAAGCAGAACCTGATCAAATGCGAGATCGCGCTCGCCAAGGGCAAGACCACGTGGGACCAGCGCGAGACGATCCGGCGGCGTACCGTCGACCGCGAAGTGGCGCAAGACATCCGCGAACACCAGCGAAACCGCCGGTGAAGGAGTCAGGAGTCAGGAGTCAGAATGAATTGTGAATGGTGAATAGTGAATAGTGAATAGTGAAAGAAGAGATCAGTCGGAGTTGCATCTTCAATTCACTATTCACCATTCACTATTCACTATTCGTGAGGAGTGATCGGCCAGTGAAAATCGAATTTAGTGACGATCCCGTTGCCCAGCTTCCGGCGGCGGCGCTTGTGGCCTGGAGTTTTGAAGGCAGCCCGGCGGCGAGCGGCACGGTGGAGGAACTGGCTGCCGAAACGCGCGGGCTGATTTCCGAGCTCGATCCTGCCGAGTTCTCCGGCAAGGCGTACGAGTTCGCGCTTCTCGAAAGGCCCGCCGGCCTCGCCGCCAGGAGGCTCCTGGTGGTCGGGGCAGGGAAGAAGGAGAAGTTCGATTCCAACCAGCTCCGGCGCGTGGCGGGCGCGGCGGTGCGGACCCTGCGCGCCCGCGGCATCCACGAGGTGACGTGGCTGCTGGAGAATTACCGATTTTCGATTGACGATCCTGGGATTGACGATTGTCGATTGACGATTGACGATTGTAAGACAAATACAACCGAACCTTCGGGGCCTGGTTCAGGCTCTTCGAAGACACAGCCCACGGGCGGCGACCTGGCACCCGATGTCTTTCAATCGTTAATCGACAATCGTCAATCGGCAATTCGGCCTGGCGGCGGTGCGGCACGCGTCGTGGAGGCCGTTGTCGAGGGCGCGATCCTTGCGGACTACGATGCCGATAGCTACCGCACCGAGCGCAACGCGGAGAAGCGGATCGACCGCCTCATTCTCGCCACCAACGGCGGGGCGGCCGCCAGCTCAGGCAAAGGGGCGGGCCAATCTGACGCGACGCGAGCGGCGGCGGAACGCGGCCGCATCATTGCCGAGGCCACCAACTTCACGCGCGACCTGGTGAACGCGCCCTCGAACCAGATGACGCCCACGCGGCTGGCCGAGCAGGCGGAGACGATGGCGGCGCGTTTCGGGCTTGACTGCCAGGTGCTGGGTCCGGAGGAGATCCGCGCCCTGAAGATGGGCGCCTTCTGGTCCGTGGCCCAAGGGAGCGATGAGCCGGCGCGATTGATCGTGCTGAGATATTTTCCAGCGGGCGCGCCTGCCGAGCCCGTCATCGGCCTGGTGGGGAAGGGAATCACGTTTGATACCGGCGGGATCTCCATCAAGCCCGCTACGGACATGCACGAGATGAAGACGGACATGGCGGGCGGGGCCACCATGCTGGGGGTGATGCGCGCCCTCGCTCAGCTCAAGCCCAACGTGCGGGTGCTCGCTGTGGTCCCGGCCACGGAGAACATGCCGAGCGGCAAGGCTTCGAAGCCGGGCGACGTGATCACCTCGATGTCCGGCAAGACGATCGAGATCCTCAATACCGACGCCGAGGGCCGCCTGGTGCTGGCCGACGGCATTACCTACGCCAAACAGCAGGGTGCGACCGTGGTGGTCGACGCCGCCACGCTGACCGGCGCGGTCACCGTCGCCCTCGGCAATATCACCACGGGGGTTTTTGGCCGGGACGAGGATTGGGTGAACCGGGTGCTGGGCGCGGCCGCCGCGGCAGGGGAGAGGATGTGGCGACTGCCCGTGGATGACGACTACCGGGACCTCTACAAGAGCTCGATCGCCGACCTTGCCAATTTCGGCGGGCGCTATGGAGGCGCCATCATCGCGGCCATGTTTGTGGGCGAGTTCGCGGGCGATACGCCGTGGGTGCACCTGGATATCGCCGGCACGCGCTGGTCGAACGAGGAGAAGCCCTACCTTGCCAAGGGTCCCACGGGTCACGGGGTGCGGACGCTGGTCGAACTCCTGACCAGAATTGCCGATTGACGATTGCCGATTGACGATTGTAAGACAGCCGCAACGGGACCCTCAGCCCCCGGTTCAAGCCCTGCTAAGACAGAGCCGGCAGGCGAGCCAGGGGGGATGCCTTTCAATCGTCAATCGACAATCGGCAATCGTCAATTCTCAGGCGCGGGTGAGGAAGATGGGTACGCCCAGCTTATGGGCATAATGCGGGCGGTAGCGCTGGGTGTTGTACATGGTCTCGACGTCGACCTTACGCGGCCCCAGCTTGGGATCGGGAATGGCGGCGGTGGCGTAACTGCCTTGGAAAATCGCCATCATCACGCCATGCTCGCCGTTCTTGATGCAGTCCATGGCCATGCCGGCGAAGGTGGAAGCCACCAACTTGTCCACGAAGTCGGGGCTGCCGCTGCGCAGGTCGTAGGTGAGGTCGCTGACGATGGTCTCTTCGCCGGCGCTCTTCTTGATCTCGTCGCTCAGGTCCTCGCCCACGTTGGCCTTTTTGCGGTGGCCGAACGCGTCCGGCTCGCCATACTCGCGGACCTGGTAGCCTTCCCACTCCGCGCCTTCCGAAAGGATCACCAGCGAGTAATTGCTGGGGTTCGATCGCTTGTCAATCAGCAGCAGCTCGATCAGGTGTTCGAGGTCGAACCTGAATTCCGGAATGCAGCACCGGAGGGAAGTGACGTAGGCGGTGTAGAGCGCGGTGTGGCCGGCGTCGCGCCCGAAGATGCGGAAGATGCCGATGCGCTCGTGCGATCCCACGGTGGTGCGCTGTCGATCGATGGCTTCCATGGCGCGGGTGATGGCGGTGGAGAACCCGATGCAGTACTCGGTGTTTTGCACGTCGTTGTCCATGGTCTTGGGAATAGCGATGACGTTCACGCCTTCCTTGTCGAGCCGCGCCGCGTAGCCCAGCGTATCGTCGCCGCCGATTGCGACGAGGTAGTCGAGGCCGAGCGTGGCGATGTTCTTCAGCACTTGCGAAGTGATGTCGTAGACGATCGAGGTCACGCCGCTTTTCGTGCTCTCCGACTTCGGGAAGTCGCCGGCCTCGCAGACCGGCGGCAGCTTCCTCATCTTGGCCGGGTTGGTGCGCGAAGTGTGCAGATAGGTTCCGCCCGTGCGGTCGATGGTCCGCGTATTCTCGCGATTGAGCGGCAGAATGTAACGCGCCCGGCTCGCCGGATCCTCCAGGTCGACGTGCGTCAGACCTTCCCACCCCCGGCGGATACCGATGACTTCGCAGCCGATTTCGCTTCCCCGATACACCACGGACTTGATGACGGAATTCAGTCCCGGTACGTCACCGCCACCGGTGAGGATGCCGATGCGCTTCTTAGCCAAGGGTCCTCCTTCTTGAGGGGGCTTATGTTCCAATTCGAGCTCCCCTTTTGGCAGTCGGCAGTCGGCAGTTGGCGGTCGGCAGTAAGAACGCCCTCCGCCTTCGGCCCTCTGCTTACTGTCTTCTGCCGACTGGCCTGGGGCCAGTATACACCATGCGGGAAGCAGTCGGCAGTAAGCAGAAGGCAGTAGGCAGAAGGCGGTAAGCAATCGATGGAGAGCAGAGGGCAGATGGCAGTAGGCAGAAGGCAGAGGGCAACCCTTTCTGCACGTTCTTACTGCCGACTGCTTTCTGCCGACTGCCGACCGGTGTCAGGGAACTGCTTGGCCGGTGTCAGGGAACTGCTTGGCCCACCAACACGGTCATGTCGTCCTGCAGCTCCGGGACTCCGGTCCAGTCGTTGACGCTGCGATAGATTTCGTCCGCCAGCGCCTCGGGCGGCGAGTTCAAGGCGCGCCGCACCACTTCGAGCAGCCGGTCCTCGCCGAACTCTTCCCCGAAAGTATTCTCCGGCTCGGTAATGCCGTCCGTGAAAGCGAGGAGGAGGTCGCCGGGCTCCAATTGAACCGTGGCCTGGTCGAAGCTCACGAGTCCAAAAAGCCCCAGCACCGTGCCCCCGGTGCCCAGGCGCTCGACGGCGCCGCCGCGGTGCAAGAGAAAGGGCGGCGGATGGCCGGCGTTGGTGTAAACGAGCTGACGGCCGGCGGGATCGTAGACGGCGTAAAAGAAGGTGGCGTACTTTTCGCGCGGTGTGTTTGCGAAGAGCTGGCGGTTCAGGCGCGTCACAACTTCAGCCGTCGACAAAGGCGAGGCGTCGCCGATTCCCTTGGAGAAGTGACCGTCGTAGAACTGGGCGTGGAGCGCGGATTGAATGCCAGCCATGAGCAGAGCGGCGGAGATTCCCTTGCCGCTGATATCCCCGAGGACCAGGCCGACGCGGCCCTGCTCCAGCCGCAGGAAGTCGTAATAGTCGCCGCTGACCATGCGCGCCGGGCGGCAGGCCCCATAAAGCCGCAGACCTGGCACCTCGGGCGGACCCTGGGGAAACAACTGGGCCTGGACTTCGCGCGCGATCTGGAGCTCTCCTTCCAGCTTGGTCTTCTCCTGCGATTCAATGAGCAGGCGCTCGACCGAAGCGGTCATGCCGTCGAAGGCTTCACCCAGCGCGCTCAATTGGTCGCGCGCGGGCATGTTGATCCGGTAGGAGAAGTCACCAACCTTCACCCGCTCCGTCGCCCCGTGCAGTTTGTCCACCGTGATGGTGATGGATCGCGTCAGTTGAACGCCGATGACCAGCGCGAACAGTTCGATCACCAGGAAGATCACGGCCACTGCCACAAACACAGCGGTGTAAACGCCGGAGAATTGGCCCAGCGTGTTGAGGAGCTGCCGGTTCAGCGTCATGACGCGGGTGGTTACGTAGATGAGTCCTGCCGTCGATTCATGGCGCTGCTCCTTGCCGCCCCAAACGAAAGGGTCGAGGGCGGAGGCCCCGTAGATCCTGATGAGGTCCAGGCGGTTGGCCGGCGCCGGCACCTTCAGGGATTTCGAGTCGACGGCCACGAACTCCTTCTTGCGGCCGCCAGTGTCCAGCGTAATGCGCGTAGAAAACGAAGGTCCACGCGATGCATCCTGGGTGACTCCGCCGCTGGGAACACCTACACCCACGTGCCCGATGTCGGCGCCCACCAGGTCCAGCAATTCCGGCGTGATCGGCTGCGACAGGATCACCGTCAGCTCACCGGCCGGCGTAGGAGTTCGGTCCAGAGCTCGAAGGAGGATGCGGTTTTGATCGAGGACGATGCCTGCGAATCTCCCCTTGTCAAGCCACTCGGGTATCGTCACCGGTGTGGCAATGGGTTTGCCGTCCATGTGGAAGGCGCGCCCCTGCCCGTCCACTCGAAGGGTAACCTCCAAGCTCGGGTATTCGGCGGCGTGGTGACGCAGCTCGCCGACCAAGAACTTCTGCAAGTGGTCGAGCTCTCCCGCGGCCGTGGGCGGGGTGGTCAGGTGCGCTTCGTGGGCCACGACCTGTGCCAATTCTTGAAGCTGACCCACGTGGTCGCGCAGCTTGAGCGTCACCAGGAATGTGGCAAACTTCCCGTTGATGATATAGGTTCCCAGCCCGACCAGCAGCAGGATCAGGAGAATGGGAACGACAGCGATGAACAGATAGGTGACGATCAATCGCCGCCGTACGGGCCACAGCACGCGCTGCCGGATATAGCCCAGCAGGCGCCTCAAGTAGTGAAAAGCCACCGGGATAACGGCGACCCAGAACAGGAACCAGAGCAGGTCTGGAGCGCCTGCCGTGAACAGGTCTACAACGCGCAGGGCGGCGCCGTAGGCAGCCACCCAGACGCCAAAGCGCGCCATGCGATGGGCACGATACTCACGGCGGAGGGAGGCGGAGAGAGAGCTCAGCATAACAGGATGATGAATTCTGAACTGAATAGTCTGAATGATGAACTGCTCAAAGCTCTCGGCGGTCCGCTATCTGTCAGCAATCAGCCAGCGTCGCTTCCATTGATCGCTGATAGCTGGCAGACTGGCCTCGTTCAATTCAGCATTCATTCATCATTCAAACACCAGTCATGCTTTGGGCGCAACCGGGGCCGGGGCAGTCCGCCTCTCGCGGGCCGCTTTGCGCATAAGACTGTGGCGACGACTGTAGCCAAAATAGATGACCAGGCCTATTGCCATCCACACGAAGAGGCGGAACCAGGTATCGGTGGGCAATCCGATCATCTGACCCAGGCAGACGATCATGCCCAAGGGGCCTACCAGCCAGACCATCGGCGTCCGGAAGGGCCTGGGAACATCCGGCCGCAGCCTCCGCATTACCATGACCGATCCGCTCACGATAACGAAAGCCAGAAGTGTTCCGATACTGACCAGTTGGCCGACGATCTGGATCGGGATGAGCCCTCCCGCCAGGGCGACGCAGGCGCCCGTCACAGCCGTGCTCTTGTAAGGCGTGCGGAAACGCTTGTGAACCTCACCGAAAGGCTTGGGCAGGAGACCGTCATGCGCCATGGAGTAGAAGACCCGCGTCTGGCCCAACAACATGACCAGGATCACTGCGGTGGTCCCGAGGATCGCGCCGATTTTCACGATGGGTGAAAACCACGCGTGGGCGGGGGTGGAATCGATGGCCACGGCCAGAGGGTCGGGAACGTTCAGTTTGGTGAAAGAGATAATCCCGGTCAGCACCAGTACGACCAGAATGTAGAGTACCGTGCAAATGGCGAGTGAGCCCAGGATGCCGATGGGCATGTCACGCTCCGGGTTCCTCGCCTCCTGCGCCGCCGTGGAGACGGCGTCAAAACCGATGTAGGCAAAAAAGATCACTCCCGCGCCGCGCAAGATGCCGGTGAAGCCAAACTGGCCGAAGCTGCCCGTGTTGGCCGGAAGGAAGGGATGCCAGTTGGCTCGATTCACATAGAGGGCGCCAATGACAATGAACATGAGAACCACACCTACTTTGACCAGAACGATGAAGCTGTTGAAGCTGGCTGACTCGCGGATGCCGACAATCAGCAAGGTCGTGATCGCCAGGATGATAAAGGCCGACGGCAGGTTGAAGTAGGGATGAACAACAGTGCCATCGGCCAGAGTAATTGGCGTCCAGGGGCTCCCGGCCAGCTCGGCGGGCCACGGAATGTGGAGATCCTTCTGGAGGAAGGAGACGACGTATCCGCCCCAACCAATCGAAACGGTTGTTGCGCCAACGGCGTATTCGAGGATCAGGTCCCAGCCGATAATCCAGGCCAGGAACTCGCCGATGGTCGCGTAGGCATATGTATAAGCGCTGCCCGCAATGGGGATCATGGCCGCGAATTCCGCATAGCAAAGACCGGCCAGAGCGCAGCCTACGCCTGAGAGGATCACGGAGATGACCAGCGCCGGACCCGTGTATTGCGCAGCGACGCCGCTCAGCACAAAAATGCCCGCGCCCACGATGGCGCCGATGCCGAGCGAAACGAGGGCCAGGGGCCCCAGCGCGCGTTTGAGTCCATGCTCCGAGTCAGAGGCCTGGCGCTGTAACTCTTCAATGCTCTTTTTCACCCACAGGTCCGACATGTCACCTCCTAGACAAGGTGGGAAATCTCACTCTGCAACCCATCCAACTGATCGACCGCCATGGCGGATCGACTACGGCGGTCGCCCTTCTGCGCCGCCAGAGATAATAGACGGGAATTCCGATCGCCACAATGCACAATCCTGCCACGCTGCGCAACGCTTTGGGTGCGAGGAGCGCCTACACCACAAACAAAGTGAAGGCGATGTAAAGTCCCGGCAACACCCGGTAGCCCCAGGCCCGATAAGGCCGCGGCGCGTCCAGTGGCGTCCGCCGCAGTCGGAACAGCCCGGCGATGGTGAGAATATAGAACAAAACGACGGCAAAAATCACGTAATCCAGCAGTCGTTATACGCGCCCGAGAGCGGCTACGTCCCGTCCGGCGTTGCGCGCCTATCCCGCCAGCGCTTGCAGGAATTCCTGGGCCCGGGTGGACAGTTCGCGGGCCTTCATCAGGTCGCCGATCACGGCAACAGAATCGGCGCCGGCCTCCATTACCGCGTGGGCGTTCTCGACGGTGATTCCGCCGATCGCCACCAGAGGCTTGCGTGTCGCCTTCCGCGCTTCCGCCAGGCTTTCCAAGCCTACCATGGGATCGGGATTCTCCTTGCTTGCCGTTGGGAAGATGGGCCCAAAAGCGATGTAGTCGGCCGACGACGCTTCGGCTTCCTGTACCTGCGCAAGATCGTGCGTCGAGTAACCGATCCACTTGCCGGCCGCCAGCAGCCGGCGCGCCATCTCGACGGGAAGATCGTCCTGGCCCAGGTGCACTCCCGCCGCGTCCACCGCTCGTGCCACGTCAGCGCGGTCGTTGACGATGAAGAGTCCGCCTGCCCGACGCACGCACTGCTGAATGGACCGGCAGGCTTGGTAAAGCTCCCGCGACGAACTGTGCTTGCTGCGATACTGAAGCAAACTGACGCCTGCCGTGAGCAGGGCCTCGGCGATCGCGACCGGCGTCCTGTCCGCCGCTTGGGCGGGGTCGATTATGGCATAGAGGCGGGGAAAGGGCATAAGACAATTGTGAATGGTGAATTGTGAATCGTGAAATGTGGAAATGAAGCCGCTGCCGATGGTCTAGCTTTTCAGAAGCGGCATTGGTTCGGGAAGCCCCCGGCCCTCAGCCTTGGCATTCACCCATCCAGAATTCACAATTCACAATTCCTATTCCACTCCGTTGCGCGCGAATCGCTTCAAGAAGTGCGTATCGAAGTTCCCGGCGCGGAAATCCGGATCGGCCATGATTTTCTGGTGTACGGGTATGCCGGTGGAGATCCCCTCGATGATGAGCATGTCGAGGGCGCGGGCCATGCGCGCAATGGCTTCGTCGCGATCGCGGCCGTGGGCGATCAGCTTGGCGATCAGCGAATCGTAATAAGGCGGAATCACGGACTCCGTGTAGGCGCCGCGGTCCACGCGCACGCCTGGGCCTCCCGGCAGGGAAAGGGCGGTTATCTTCCCCGCGCTGGGCGCGAAGGTTTCCGGGTCCTCAGCGCAGATGCGGCACTCGATGGCGTGGCCGTTGAGATCGACGGTCTCGCCATCGACGGACAAGGGCTCGCCGGCGGCAATGGCGATCTGATGTTTCACCAGATCCAGCCCCGTCACCATCTCCGTGACCGGGTGCTCCACCTGGATGCGGGTGTTCATCTCCAGGAAGTAGAGGTTGTGGTTTTCGTCCATCAGGAATTCGACGGTGCCGGCATTGGTGTAGCCAACCTGCTTCATCGCCTCGACGACCTTGTGGCCTATCTCCTGGCGCAGCCGGGCGTCGACCTGGGTGGAGGGCGACTCCTCCACCAGTTTCTGATGGCGGCGCTGGATGGTGCACTCACGCTCGCCAAGATGAATTACCTTGCCGTACTGATCGGCCAGAACCTGGAATTCGATGTGGCGCGGCGAAGGGATGTACTTTTCGAGATAAACGTCGGGGACCCCGAAGGCCGCCTTGGCCTCGTTCTGCGCCGTCTCGATGGCGCGCGGTAACTCCTCGGCGGAATCGACGATGCGCATGCCACGTCCGCCCCCGCCCGCCGCCGCTTTCACCATCACGGGCAGGCCGATCTTCTCCGCCGCCGGCGGGCCTTCGCGTGGCTCCTTGATGACGCCGGACCCAGGGAGCACCGGCAGGCCCAGCTCGGCCATCTTTATCCGCGCCTTATTCTTGTCGCCCATCAAGCGCATCGCCTCCGGGCGCGGTCCGATGAAGATCAGCTTGGATTCTTCGCAGACCTCGGCGAAGTGGGCGTTCTCGGAAAGAAAGCCATAACCGGGATGGATGGCCTCGACGTCGGTGATCTCCGCCGCCGCAATGATGGCCGCCATGTTCAGGTAGCTGTCCGCGCTGCGCGGCGGTCCGATGCAGACGGCTTCGTCGGCAAAACGCACGGGTAGCGAGTGGCGATCCGCTTCCGAGTACACCGCCACCGTGCGGATTCCCATCTCCTTGCAGGCACATATGATCCGCAGGGCAATTTCGCCGCGGTTAGCGATCAGGATTTTCTTGAACATGAACCCGATCTACCCAGAAAGTGGCTAGTGGCCAACAGATCGTTAAGCTACTTAGCTGTGGCTAGCTAGCTTCCCGCCGCTAACCACCACCCGTCGCTTTCAGCCGAGAGGGCCGGAGGGCGAACAGTGACTGGCCGTATTCGACGGGTTGTCCGTTCTCCACATAGATGCGTGCCACTGTGCCGGCGACTTCCGACTCGATTTCGTTCATCAGCTTCATGGCTTCGATGATACAGAGCACCTGGCCCACCTGCACCACGTCGCCGACCTTGACAAAGGGAGGCGCGTTGGGGGACGACGCGCTGTAATACGTGCCGACGATGGGCGATTTGATAACGTAGAGGTCTTCGGTTGAGTCCAGCGGCGCCGGTTCAGGCGCTGGACTGGAAGCGGCGCTGGCCGCGGCTGGAAGCGGAAACGGTCCGGGTACGAGCGGCAGAACCGCCGTTTGAGCGGCGGCGGCGCTCGAACCCGACTGAGCCGCGCTGCGCTTGATGCGGATCTTTAAGCCGTTTTTCTCCAGCTCGAACTCGCTGATCTCCTTCTCGATGAGAAGGTTGATCAATTCCTGGATCTCGTCGAGGCGCCAGGGATGCTCTGACTGTTCCTTACCTCCCGGATTCTTACTTGGCATTTAGTTCTGCTCCGTGGGGCGGCCTCTCCGCCACCCTGAACTTGCTTGCAAAGTCGCCGCAGCGACTGTCTGCCCCGCTTCTCTTCAGCCTCCCGAGCGCGTGCGACCACTAGAGGCGCCCCACAAGCCTCCATTCCACCTAGTCGATGAACCAATCGTGCTTCGAGGATGGAGTGAGGACTTCGGGGCCGTCCTTTCCAACCAGGACGGTGTCCTCGAGCCGAATACCCCCGAAGCCTTCCAGGTAAATCCCCGGCTCAATGGCCACCACGTATCCAGCTTGAAGCCGCTCCTTCTGGCCTCGGGCCAAACGGGGCAACTCGTGGATATCTACTCCTACTCCGTGCCCGGTGCTGTGCGTGAAGTACCTTCCCAGGCCTCGGCGCGTGAGCTGGCGGCGAGCTGCCGCGTCGACCTCTCCCGCCTCCACGCCCGCCTTGGCGCACTCGATGGCTCGCTCTTGGGCTTCGAGTACGGCGCCGTACAGGCTTCGAACTCGACGCGTGGGTCGGCCCATGTACAGTGTGCGCGTCATGTCCGCCGCATAGCCCGCGAGTATAGCACCAAGGTCGATGATAACCAATTCGTTTTCTTTAATTTGCTTGGACGAGGCGCGAGCATGGGGCAGCGCGCCTCGGGGCCCGGATGCCACGATGGTCTCGAAAGCCGCTCCCTCCGCTCCCTGCCGCCGCATCTGGTATTCGATGTCGGCCGCCAAGTCAGCCTCGCGGACGCCGGGTTGGACCTTGGCGCGAAGATCGTCCTGAACGCGTGCCGTCAGGTGTGCGACCCGCCGAATGAGCTCGATTTCTTCGGGGTCCTTGACGGCGCGCAGTTCTTCGATCAGTCCGCCGGCAGGCGCAAACCGCACCTTGCGGTGCACCGCGTCCTGCAAGGTGGTAAGTCCCGTGCACGTGAGATGGGAGTCCTCGAACCCCACCCGGCCGGAAGTGCCCGTTTTTCGGCGGCGCAACCAGTCACCCGCGGCCTTGAGAAGCGCTCGGCGTTCTTCTTTGACCCTCATTCCCTGGGCCTGCTCCCGGGCTTGCAGGGCGTAACGAGGATCCACCCAGAGCCGGGCGTCCCCCATCGCCGCGAAGACTGCCACACCCGCACTGCCGCGGAAGCCGGTCAGGTAGAAGATGTTCGCAGGCTCAGTCACTACCAGCCACGGCAAGCCCCGCTTCTCGAGGCTCGCAAAGAGCCGCGCGTGCCTGGCGCGGTAAACAGCCGCGTTGTCTCGAGGTGGTTGCATGCCAGAGAAACACGAGGTGCAGGCACAAAATCCGACCAGACTCGTCTCCGCGCTGAAAGATACACCATTTCGCTCGCTGGCGGCAACCGGAGGCCTCTTTTCTTGCCGATTGCGGATCGGCGATTGCGGATTTGTCCGTTGTTCGTGGTCAGTTGCAAGAGCTGAGTGGCGGATTCTGTCCGTGCCCTTTCTTACAACGGACAACGGATCATGGGCTGCGGACGTTTTTCAGTCAGCAATCGTCAATCAGCAATTAGAATCACTCCGGCAGAATCTTCGGCGAAACGAAGAAGAGCAGTTCCTGCTCGTGATCCTCGACGTCGCTCGACTTGAATAGGTGCCCCAGCACCGGGAGGTCGCCAAGTAGGGGAACCTGAGTGACGGATCGCGTCCGGTTGGTGACCTTGACTCCTCCAAACACGACTGTGCCTCCATCGGGAACCATGACCTGGGTTGTGGCGGCCTGGGTGTTGATGCTGGGCCCGGTCGCGCCTGCGAGCACCGCGCCGACGCTGTTATTGGCGACGGAAAGTTGCAGGAAAAGATGACCCCCTTCTGTTACGGTGGGCGTCGCCGACAACGTCAAGGCAGCATTGACAAATTGCGTCGAGATGGTGTTGTTGATGGTCGTCTGGATCGGAATCTGTACGCCTTGCAGAATGACGGCCGGCCAGTTGTTCTGCGTGACCACCGTCGGCGCGGAGATTACTTTGGCTTGCTCGTTTGTCTCTGCAGCCGCGATAGCAGAATTGATAAAGTACCGTAGAGACTGATTGGAGATAGCGAAAGCCCCGAAACCAGAGGCAGCGGTCTGGCCGATCGTAATTCTGGTTGGAGCCGTCCCACCGGAGGAAGTAGGCGTAGGTATATTCCCTTGGACGGAAGCTCCGGTTCCCACCGACCCTCCAGTGACCACGGAACCAGACTTGTTGACGGTTCCGCCGTTCAGCGCCGCCTGAATATTCCGCACAAAGTCCGAATTCGCCACGACGATCCGCGCTTCGATGGAAACCTGCTTGGCGGGCATGTCGATCTTCGAGATCACCGACTGAATCAGCGGAATACGGGAAGGGACGTCTGTCACAATGACGGCGTTGTTCCGCGTGTCGGCCACCAGTTTACCTCGTGCGCTCAGCACGTTGGTTTCGAGGCCCTTGAGGATGGTGACCACTCCTGGGATGGTGATGTTCTGCTGTTGCTGTCCGCCGCCCCCGCCGCCGCCCATCCCACCGCCCATCCCACCGCTGATCGTAGCCTGGCTGGGAGTCCTGTCGATTGCGGACGCAAATTTCAGCGGAATCACCACCGTCACCAGTGGCTCGGCAGCCTCGCGGGCATCTTTGAGCTGGGCAGCCTCTTTCTGCTCGCCTGCCAAGGTGCTGAGTTTGGCGATGCGGAGGACACTGCCTTCCAGAACCCGACCCAGCCTATTGTCCTTTAGCACGAGGTCGAGGGCTTGGTCCCAGGGCACCCGATCCAGGACCATGGTGACCGTTCCCGTCACACCGGAATCGACAACAATGTTCAATCCACTGACTTCGTGAACCAGCCGGAAGAAATCCTTGAGGTCAACATCTTTCAAGTTCAGAGAGATCGGCTCTCCGGTGTATTTGGGCGGCGGCGGAGTTGGGATCTGCCCTTCCGGCACGAGAGTAATGGCCTGGGAGTCGACAGTCGGAGGCGCCGTCTGGCTGTTCTGAACGGTGTTCTGGGCAGGCGGTAGCGCAGACGACTGGCCTTGGGCGCCGCCACCGGAGGTGGCGACCGGCTGCTGGCCCGCGCTCTCGCTCTTGGCAGTTCCCTGGTTGACTGCCCTGCCTAAAGGCAGAGCCAAAAGCATTCCTGCTACGATCACCGCAAAAGCGGACTTTTTTCTCATGGTCCCTCTCCGCCGGCGGGCGTCAGCTTCTTAATGACCTGACGTGACCTGACAAGGCCTTCCTCGTCAAGGTAGTTTTGCCGGAACTCAATCGAATCCGGCGTAATTCTGGTGACTGCACCGTCATACAGGGCATCACTCTCTCGCAGAAAGTATGCGAGGTTGGTGCCGTTTGTCACCACCGCGATCATGGCCTGCGTCGCTTCCTCGCGAACGATCCCTTTCAGCTTCAGCTCGGCAACCACCAGTCCGCGTCGCCCCGGCGGGGGTGCGGCCGAGCCTTGTATCGGGCGCGCCACTCTTGGCGAAGGCAGCTTGAACGGGTCGCGCCGTGCGATCGCCTTCAGGCGAGGAGCCGCGCGTGCGGTTGTCGCCCGCGTCCCCGTTCGCTGTTCCTGGAGCTTCTGGCCGCGAGCCGGCAACATGAACAGCAGCATCAGGCTGAGGCCGATCACTCGGCTTGTCATTCGCGTTGTGGTGCTGGCCATCTTTAGCTCGCGTTATTTCCGCGCTCCGGGTGCGGCAGCCTGCGCGCTGCTGAAATAGGTCCTGAAAATACACTCGGCTGCCACCGTCGCGCTCGGCGGCACGGTGTAGTTCCCGAGGCCACCTTTGGCTTGGGGCTCGCCAAGAGACAAGATCATCACGTTGACGATCCTTTGCGCGTGCCCCAGTCGGTCGAAGAAATCCAGGAGGGGATAATAGGTGCCGTCCAGGCGCACCTTGAACGGCTGCTCCGCATACTGCTCATGCTGCACCAGCGGCTGCGCGACGAGACTGCGAACGTGAATCCCGGTCGCGACCGATGCGTCCTGGATCAGCTTCACGAACCCGCCCGTGTCTTCCTCCTCCGGCACGATCGAGCGCAGGACCTCCAGTTGACTCTTGAGTGAGGTGATTCGTGCCAGATTTTTTTTTAGCTGCGAATCAAACATGCGGTTGGACTGGTTCTGTGCGTGCAAAGCCTTGAGCTCCGTAGCAAGTCGGTCGCGCTGCTTCTGGATGGGCCTCGCCCAGTAAACGTAGGCCACCGCCGCCAGAAGCATTGGAATGAATGCCAAAAAGGCAATCTGCCAGTTTTCCGGAAGATCCCTTAGTCCCTTGGCCATAGGTGCTTCCTTGCCCTTTGCCCCTTGTCGCTATGCCTTTCGCCGCGGCGGCGGGGATGGAGGCGTCGGCTGCGCCGAAGGTGCGGGCGAACCCCGTGGCGCGTAGATACAATCGAGGTCGAACTTGAAGTTCACACTCTCTTTCTCGTCGTCCTGGTAGTACTGCCGCAATCGCACATCGTGGAAACTGCCGTCGCGCTTGAGAGCGCCGAGAAAATCAGCGATGGAGCGCTGGGAGCTGGACTGCCCCTTCACCAGCAGCCGCTCCCCGTCCGCGCTCACCTCGAGCAGGTAGACTTCGCTCGTTTCATTCACCGAGTCAGCGAGGGCGTTCATCAAGTCCACGGGCCCGCTCCTGTCCTTCTCAAGCGACTGGATGGTGCTGGCGCGCGCCTCGACTTGGAGTATCTCCTGCTGGAGGCGCGCGTTCTCCGCCTGCACTCCCGCCAGTCGAGTCTGCTCCCTCTTCTCGGCGTTCAGATTCTGCTGGAGTCTCGTGACTTGGTGGCTCCAAAGCCAACCCAAGACTCCAACGACTCCGAGGAAGACCACCAAGCTCGCCCCGAAGATCAGCCCAAGCTTGAACCGCGGTTCCACGCCGGCTGCCGGCTCGCGCCGTTGAACTGGCTTCGTTTCTCCAAGAAGATTGATTCTGATCATGCCAAATCAAAAGCCCTCAAGGCCAGCCCGGTCGCAACACTCATGCGAGGCTCGAGCTCGCCCACATAACTCAGATCGAACTTCGACGAGTCGATCCGGATCTTCCGAAACGGGTTCATGATTTCGACCGGAATGCTGAGGTCCTGCTTCAGAAGGTCCGCCAAGCCTTCTACCCGCGCCGACCCGCCTGCCAGATAGACTTGCTGAATGTTCTCCACCGACGTGGTATGACGGAAGAAGTCGAAGGTCTTCTGAATCTCGAGCAGCATGATTTCGGAGACCGAGCGGAGATGAATGGCTCTCGCCTCCGGACTGACTCCGCCAAGTTGCTGCCCGCTCTTCAGCATCTCAGCGTCCTGGAAGCTGAGGCCGAACTCCTTCTCGAGCGCGTCCGTGTACTGGTTGCCGCCCACCGAAACATCGCGCGTAAACAGGGGCTCCCCGCCGCGAATGATGTTAATGTTCATGATGCTCGCGCCGATGTTCAGGAGCGCCACCACGAGGTCGGGAAGCGGCTCATAGCTCACCTCAAACGCGTTCTCCAGCGCGAAAGCATCGATGTCCATGACCACTGGGACCACCCCGGCCTGCTGCAGGACTTCGGCATAGTTCGTAATCTTCTCGCGTTTCACCGCCACCAGCAGCACCTCGAACGTGTTGGAAGGGTTGGGACGGCCAACCACGGATTCCGAGGGGCGGCCCAGCACCTGATAGCTTAGTCTGACGTCGTTCATGTCAAGCTGGATGTGCTGCTGCTGCGCCTCATTGGGGATGGCGTCCACCAGTTCCGCTTCATTGTTGGCCGTCACCGCAATCTTCTTGACGATGACCGAATGTCCGGCGACGGCGACGGCGACGTTCCTGGTCTTGATGCTGTTCTCTTTGAAGAGCTTCCCGATGGCGAGCGCGATGGCGGCGGGATCTTTGATGATGCCGTCCGCCACCCCATCCGGCCCCAATTCCTCAAGGGCGAGATTCACCAACTCATACCCGTTTCGGTACCTGCTGAGTTCAACCGCCTTGATGGCACTGGATCCGATATCGAGACCCACCAGGCCCTTCAGCTTCCGCCAGCCCAACATGTGTGCGCCCCTAGAGAACCTTCGAGCTTCTTCTCCGTGCGGCCGGCCCCTCCGGCTTCCCGCTCTGGTTTTCCATCCAGTGATCCAAAATGGTCTTCTTGAACTTCCAGCGATTCCCCAATTTGAAAGCCGGAATCCTTTCCTGCCCGATGTACTTGTAAAGGGTTTCCCGGGAAATCCCCAGGTATTCGGAGGCCTGACGAATGTTCATGACCTCTCTCGCTTCTCCCATCTGGCAACCTCAGCCGATACGACCTTCGCTCGCCGCTGGGTCTACAGAGCGTTACGTTACCGGCAAGTCACCCATTTTATATTCCTTACTTATCGGCCTTGTCAAGCTCTTTCGTTCGGTTTTTTCGGCAAATCGCGTGGGCAGCATACGGGTATCTTGTGCGTTTCTTACTGGAGTCGTACGGCGGGCTCGTCACTCGCCACTCGTCACTTGTCACTGACCACTGTTCTTGAGGATGCGCGCCAAGTTTTCCAGAATGCGATTGACGTGGGAGCCGCGCCAGTAAACGTGCCCGCAGGCCTGGCAGCGAAAGAAGTCCTCGTACAGATTGAAGATCTCCGGGTCCAACTCGGATTCAAGGGACGCTTTCTCCGCCTTCTCGATCGGCCCGTTACAGAGCGTGCAGCGCGTCCAGAGGCCGGAGCGAGCATCGAGGTGAAACTGGCGGACCACCTCGGCCAATTGTTCGGCGGGCACCTCGCTCTTCACGCCGAAGACGCGCTCGATGCCGGCGAAGCGCGGTTGCAGGCGGCCGCGAATCAGGATCACCCGGCCCTCGCGCGCCGCCGATTCCTTGAGGCCGGCGGCGGTCGCCGTGGGAGAGTAAAGCGTATCATAGCCCAGCAGCCTTAGCATCCGGGCCAAGCGCCCCAGGGTCCGGTCCGCCGTGAATCGAATGGAGTCGTGCAGCGGTTCACTCATCGGGCCACTGAGTTATTGTCTCATGGAGTCATGGCGCGAGATGATCGGGTTCCCCGAAGCATGAAGCTCGGGGAGCTGGAGCGCCACCTGCGACGACAGGGCTGCGTCTTGCTGCGTGATGGCGGCACGCACTCCGTTTGGTCAAATCCTCGGGTCCGGAAGATTTCGAGCGTCCCACGCCACCTGCTGAAGATGCTATAATGCTCGGCATTCGGCGAGGGGGACAGCCCGCATGGCCGACGATTCGTCTCGCGGATTCTTTGAACACGCCACCGGCTCGTTGAACGCAATGCTCGAAGCTTCTCATCCAACGGTTTCATTGCCCGAATCCTGAAGGGAGGTTCTAATGTCAGCGATTCCAGAAGGGTCTCCACAACTGAGTTTGCAAGATCTAAAGAACGCGGTTACCGGAACAGCGGCGGCGTTTCGCTGCCGTCGACGACTTCAACCAGGCGGCGGTGAAGGAGACAAGGTGTTTCCGCCGACATTCGCAGGCGCGGTCTACGCTGTCGAACAACGCCGCGTACCGGGGCGTGAGCAGCCAATCACGTGCGTCTTGCTGGATAGTGTTCAAAGCCAAGCCAACCGTATGGAGGAGGCGCTGCAGGCCGCGCTTGATGCCCGCGAGATTGCCCTGCCCGCTATCGTGGTGGATTTCTCCGAGTACGGACCGACCGGTGATGTGGAGAAGGACGCGACGGAAGGGCGCCTGCTCGACGCCATCGGTAAGATCACCAGCCTGCAGGTTCCGCATCGGCTGGCTGATGCGATCTTGCGTGACAGCGAACACAACGGAGAGCCATTCCGCAAGTCAGCGGCGGGCCGATCGCTCAATCTAGCAAGCCCGCTCAACGCCACGGCCCTCTATCAACTCTGCCCCACCGCCCTCGTTTTCGGTATGTGGGATTCGACTGGCCCCAAAGGCGGTCTCGGCGCGAAGTTCGAGCGCGCGATCGTGTCCGAAGCGGTCGGGGTGGGGGCGGAAGTTGGTGACCTACTTCGCGGTGTTCGCCGCGATCCTTTGGAAGTCCGAGCGAACATCCAGGTGCGCGAGCTGGATGACAAAGGCCCAACGGGGAAAAGGTTTGAGGTTTTGGGGGCGGACGTAAAAGGCGGGGTCAATCCATCGAAGGTGAACCACAGCAGTGTTCCTTTCCCCAAGACTCGCGACAAAAAGACGGATGACAACCATTACTCTGGCGTCACTATCGGTTACGCCGAGCAAATTACAACGCTCTCCCTAATCTGCCTGCGCCGCCTACGTTTTCCGCTTGCCGAGCCCAAGCCTGACGAGCCTAAGCCCGACCAGGGCGCCGCTAACGCGGCCGGTCACGCCGTGCTTGCTGCGCTGGGCCTGTGCGCAGCGACGCTGGCCTTTGAGTCGGGCATGGGGCTTCGCTCCCGCTGTCTGCTTTGGCCGGACGGCCCGATGCTTTGGGAACTTCTGGCCAAACCGGGAGAGCCGCCGAAGTTGTTCTCCCTGGACGCCGCCAGCGCCAAGAAGCTACTCGCCCAGGCCGTTGCCGCTGCCGGGCAGGCCGGTCTGAAGTGGCGAACGGAACCGCTGACGCTCAAGCCGTCCAGCGAACTGCTCAAGCTGGTGAGGCTAAGCCAACAACAGGCTGTGAAGGAAGGAACGGCAGAGGAGTCCTGACATGCTCACGCTCGGGATACGTTACCTGACCCGCTCCGTGGCGGCCAGCGACGTGGCGGACCGGCGCCGCGTCGAGTGGCCGCCGCACCCGGGCCGTGTCTTCATGGCGCTCGCCGCTGCGCATTTTGAGACGGGCGCCGACGCGGCCGAGCGCGAGGCGCTCGAGTGGCTGGAAGCGCAGCCCGCTCCGCAAATCCACGCGCCGGCGCATGCCGAGCGCCCGGTGGTCACGCACTACGTTCCGGTGAACGATAAGGCCGGGCCCTCCAAGGCGGCGCTGCAATCAGCCGCCGGGCTCACGCGCACGCGCCAGCCTCGCACATTTGCCCGGGCGTGGCTTGAAGACGACAGCGCCTACCTCGTCTGGCCCGAGGCGCAGCCCGGGAGCCGCTTCGGCGTGCTGGAGAACCTTTGCGGCAAAGTCACTCGCATTGGGCACAGCACGTCTCTGGTTCAGGTGTGGGCTTCGCAGGCGGCGCCGGAGAGACCTGTCAACTGGCTTCCGGACGAGGCGCACGGCTTGGAGCGATTCCGAGTGGCGGGCCCCGGCTCCCTTCTCTATTTAGAGCGCCAGTTCAACCAATACGAGATTGACGAGTTCTTTGGGCTGGACGCAGTCGCGAGCGATGCCTCGGACAAGAAGCGACAAAAGGCCGCCAAGATCGCTCTACGGGAGAAGTTTCAAAACCAACCGCCCGTTCGGCTTCGACCGGAGATGTCCCTCTCTTGCGGCTACGCTCAGCCTCGGGACGAAGCAGAGCCGTCCGCGCCCGGCACGGTTTTCGACCCTCGCATGCTGGTCTACGCACTGTGCCGGGAGGACGGTCCGTACCGCCATCTGGACCTTGCTGCGACGCTGCAACTGACCAGCCGGTTCCGGGAAGCCTTGCTCCAGCACCTTGGCCCCGAGCCGCCCGAAGTGCTCAGCGGCCACCATGGCGGGGCACCCTCAGAGCTCCCGCACATGGCATTGCTGCCGTTGCCGTTCGTGGGGCGAGAACATGCCCACGGCGGCATTCTGGGCGTCGCTGTGGCCCTTCCGCGTGACATCGATCCTGCCGACCGCCAGCGGCTGTTGCGTGCTTTGGGCAAGCTGCGACACGAAGGTCTCAAGCTCGGCGCACTCGGCCGATGGAGGCTCGGCGTGCCGGAGACCGGAGCTTCTCCACTGACCCTCCGCGAGCATGTCTGGACGGGCGCGCCACTGGGTGCCCGCCAGTGGGCCACCGTCACCCCTTACGTTTGTGACCGCCACGCCAAGGCCAAAGACAAGGCGGCCTACCAGCGAGAGCTGGAGGATGCGATTCGCGAGTCGTGGCGCCGCGTGCGGCAGTCGTCGGAGGTATCGGTTGAAGTAGTCGTTACTCCCGTGTCGGCCCACCTGGGGGCACCGGCGTCGCATGAGTTTCCCCGGCTCGCGCGCAAGGATGGCAGCCAATGCCGTCACACGCACGCCATCCTCATCTTCGATCGCCCGATAGCGGGGCCTCTGTTGCTCGGCGCGGGGCGGTACCGCGGCTACGGCCTTTGCCGTCCGCTAGGGGAAGACAGATGACAAATTTCGCTGCTTTCTTCGAGTCGCTGTGGCAGAAGGAGGCCTTTCCTTGGCAAACGATTCTCGCTGCGCGCGGCGTAAGCGGGGGCTGGCCCGAAGCCATCAACCTGCCGACGGCGAGCGGCAAGACGGCGAGTCTTGACGCTGCCATCTTCGCGCTGGCCGCGACCGCGCACGCCCCTGTGGAAGAGCGGATGCCGCGCCGCATCTGGTTTGTGGTGGACCGCCGGATCGTAGTGGACGAGGCTTATGAGCGCGCCAAAAAGGTTGCCAGGAAACTTGCGGACGCAAGTGAAGGCCCGGTGAGGGAAGTTGCCGACCGCCTTCGCGACCTCAGCGGCACCGGCCGGGCGCTTGCTGTCGCCCGGCTTCGCGGCGGCGCGTGGCGAGACGATGGCTGGGCACGGCTTCCGAGCCAGCCCGCCGTCATCTGCTCCACCGTCGATCAAGTTGGGTCGGCGCTGTTGTTTCGCGCTTATGGCCATAGCGATCGCACCGCCAGCATTTACGCCGGTCTGGCGGCTCACGACAGCCTGATCCTGCTTGACGAGGCGCACTGCGCCGTGCCGTTTCTGCAAACACTTCGTGCCGTGGCGCGCTTTCGGGGCGACGTGTGGGCGACGCAACCGCTCAAAACGCCATTCCGTTTCAGCATTATGTCGGCGACACCTCCTGCGGATATCCCAGAGGATGCCACCTTCCCGATGGCGGCTGAACGAACTGCTGCACTGGACCACCCGACTTTGCGGGAACGCTTCATTGCCCGCAAAGTCGCCGCTCTAGTGCGGCCGGTGAAAGACGATAAATTCGTCGGAGAGGCCGCGAGCTGCGCGCGGAGATTTGCTGACGCTGACGCCGAGGACGTCGGCAAGCTGGTTCAAGGTTTCGAGGCCGCCACTTGGACCGCGAGGCTTGCCGAAAGGCAAGGCAAGCCCCGAGTAGCAGTCATGGTCAACCGTGTTGCTGCCGCAGAACAAATCGCCGAGCGCCTGCGCGAAGAACTGAGAGACAACGCGCACATCGTGCTGCTGACCGGCCGGATGCGCCCGCTGGACCGGGACGACCTCGTGAAGCAGTGGGAGCCTAAGCTCAGAGCTGGGGCCACCGGGACATTACCCAAGCCAGTGATTGTGGTCACGACACAATGTCTCGAAGTCGGCGCCGATTTCAGCTTTGACGCCCTTGTTACGGAGTGCGCCAGCCTCGACGCGCTTCGCCAACGGTTTGGCCGGCTGGACCGGCTAGGAGCGTTGTCCCAATCACCGGCGGCCATTCTGACCCGTGAGCGTGACACGAAGGAGCCCGAGGACGACGACGTCGACCCAATTTATGGCCGGGCAATCTACGAGACCTGGAAATGGTTGAACGAGCCCGAGCAGTGCAAGGCGGACGGTGCTGTGGACTTTGGTATCGAGGCGATGAACACCCTTGTCGACGCTTTTCGGGAGCGTTGCGAGGAGCAGTTTCAAGAGCATTTCAAGGCATTGCTGGCTCCTACACCTGACGCGCCGGTCCTATTGCCGGCTCATCTTGACCTGCTGTGCCAGACGTCTCCGCGCCCGACGCCCGAACCCGACGTCGCGCTGTTCCTGCACGGAAAGGACCGCGGCGCGCCCGAGGCGCGCGTGGTTTTCCGCGCTGATCTGGCGGGCGGCCTCGACATGAAGGAGACGCAGACCGAGTGGCTCGACATCCTGTCGGTGGTACCGCCGACTAGCCCGGAGACGTTGACGGTGCCACTTTATCGGCTTCGACGCTGGCTGGCCGACACGCAGGCCGATGACATGGGCGGTGACGTAGAGGGTGCACGAGAGGCTAGCGATGAGCAGCGGGAATCTCTCAAGCAAAGCTCCCGCGCACCGTTCTTCATCTGGCGCGGGCGTGACCGCTCCCGGCTCAGCCGCGACCCCAGTGATATTCGCCCGGACGATCTTGTGGTTCTGCGGCTTGAGAAAAGCGGCCTCGGTGGCCTCGCTCAAACGGTTGAGGAACCCGATGGGCTGGGGGAAAACCGGCTGGATCTTGCCGAACGCGCTTTGCGCATGGCCCGCGGCCGTGTGGTGCTACGGCTCCATCGCGACGTGCTCGCCCCATGGAGTGCACACCGCCTCATTTCAGGTCTTCTCGATCTCGCGACTACGGCGGAAACCGAACATGGGGAAGTCAAGACGGCACTTGCCGAGATCAAAGCCGCACTTGATGCCGCAACGGCAGGAGCGATTGACGAAGCGCCGTTGGCTTTGCCCGGCTGGCTCGGAGAGACAATCGGGATGCTGGTTAACGACGATTTTTGGATGGAGGACCATCCGGGAGATGGTCTTATCCTCACTGGCAAGAAGGAACGCCGTTCCCCTGATCACGAGGTCGAAGACGATCCGCTCGCGGATGAGGAGGACCTCACCTCGAAGACCCGGGAAGCGGTGACGTTGCGCGACCACACGGCCGATGTCCATGCGGTCGTATCCGACTTTGCCCCGCGTTGCCTCCCCCCGGGCCTTGCCGAGGTGTTTGCGAACGCCGCCCAAGGGCACGACCTCGGCAAGCTCGATCCCCGATTTCAGATTATGCTGCGAGACGGCGCCGAAGACGCCGTGGACGCCGAGCCGCTGGCCAAGTCCGAATGGCTGCCGGAGCGCCAGCGACGACGCCTTGAAATTCGCGAGGACGCCCGTCTCCCAACAGGTTTCCGGCACGAGTTCCTGTCACTACAAGTGGCGGAGCGCTTCGGATTGACGCCCGTCGACGACGGCGCGCGCGATCTAACCCTTCACCTGATTGCCAGCCACCATGGCTACGCTCGTCCGTTCGCGCCTGTTATACCCGACCCCCTACTGGAAGACGGCGGACAGCCCGAAGTCT
>Ga0326728_10007610_pt1 | contig 27609 bp, 30 predicted proteins | sample MB3enrmetagenome_FD_207602 | JGI IMG/M metagenome (GOLD analysis project Ga0326728, IMG submission 207602) | Lab enriched peat soil microbial communities from McLean, Ithaca, NY, United States - MB31MN | ecosystem: Environmental > Terrestrial > Soil > Wetlands > Peat | place: USA: New York...
ACCGACGAATCTCCTCTTGCAGGGCAGGAATTGCCATGACCGCATCGGGAATGGTCAGCGCTTTCATGCATAGATTATATGATCTCCCGATAAATATGTCCAATTATTAATGACGCTGCGTATAAATATGAAGGAAAAGCTGATTGGCGTCATTTCCGACACCCATGGCCTGTTGCGGCCCCAGGTAGTGGCGGTCCTGGAAGGCGTGGACCTCATCCTGCACGCCGGGGACATCGGCGGCCCGGGGGTGCTGGCGGCCCTGGAGAAGCTGGCGCCCGTTCAGGCAGTGCGGGGCAACACCGACCGGGGCGACTGGGCCTGGAAACTGCCCCTGACCCGGGTGGTGGAATTGGGCCGCGTCCACCTTTATCTCCTGCATGACCGTCATGGCCTGGAGCTGAACCCCGCGGCGGCGGGATTTCAGGCAGTGATCTTCGGCCACTCCCACCGGCCTCACCTGGAACGCCGGGACGGCGTCCTTTATTTGAATCCGGGCTCGGCCGGGCCGCGGCGTTTTACCCTGCCGGTCAGCCTGGCCTTGCTCCGGGTGACCGACCCCTCTCTTCAAGCCGAATTCATCGAGCTGAAATAGAGAAAGCCGGTAGTTGTAGGGACGGATTTTAACGCGCCTCTACGGAAACGCAAGACGTTTCCGCGGTTGGTTAAGAAACCTGCCTTTAAGCTACTCTCCAGGTCAGGAAAACCCCCTGTAGTTAAAAAGAGTGCCATTTGGCCTGACTGTTCTGGGAAAACTTGAGAAAATTTATTAAAAATGATTCCTGATTCGCCGCGCTAGCGAAGGAGGAATATAGATAGTGGTCTTGCCACTAACAGGAGGTTTTGGAGGCAATAATTCAGGTTGGCCGCGGCATTTTTAGCCGCCCACGTAGCCCCCGGCAATGTGGGCGGCGTCCCACCAATCGATCTTTTCCATCAGGCGCTCCTTCATCTCCTCGATCTCCAGCTTGGCCTTGCTCCAGTCGGCCGGACATTCTTTGAGGAGCTGGTCGATCTTGCGGCTCAAATCCCCCACCATTATATGGAGTTCATCAGTCTGGCGCCTGATTTTGGCCTGCTCTTCCCGAGGCATCCGCTCGATGACCCGGAGGACATCGTAAACCCGGGCCTTCATGCCGGTCAGCTCATTATACATGGATTCGCAGTAGTCCTTGATTTCCATGGCGCCACCTTTATTTTCTCTAGTAAATCTAAAATTTAGCGCTTAGCAAACAGATTGTCAACGGCTGTTTCGGGATGGCAAGGGCATATCCTCTTGCCATCGCCTGTCAAAGTCGATAATATTCAATCATGAGCCCCCCCAAACGCCCCGTTTATCCTTTCGCCGCCCTGGTGGGGCAGGAGCGCCTCAAGAAGGCCCTGATTCTCAATGCGGTCAATCCCCTGATTGCCGGGGTGCTGATTCGCGGCGAGAAGGGCACGGCCAAATCCACCGCGGCCCGGGGCCTGGCAGAGCTCCTACCGCTCCTGGCGGTGGTGGCCGGCTGCCCTTTTCATTGTGATCCTGACAAAATCGAGCTGATGTGCGACCATTGCCGCCAGCGCCAGGCCCAGGGCGAGGTCCTGCCCCGGCGGGAGCGGCCCATGCCGGTGGTGGACCTGCCCCTGGGGACCACCGAGGACCGCCTCCTGGGCACCATTGATATCGAGCAGGCCATCAAGAGCGGCGAGAAGCATTTCGAGGCGGGCCTGCTGGCCGCAGCCAACCGGGGGATTTTATATGTCGACGAAGTAAATCTTCTGGACGACCACCTGGTGGACGTGCTCCTGGACGCCGCTGCCATGGGGGTGAACGTGGTGGAACGGGAGGGCATCTCCTTCAGCCATCCGGCCCGCTTCATCCTGGTGGGCACCATGAACCCCGAAGAAGGGGAACTCCGGCCCCAGCTCCTGGACCGCTTCGGCCTCTGCGTTGAAATTACGGGCCTGCACCAGCTTCAGGCCCGCATGGAAGTGGTGCAGCGCCGGCTGGCCTTCGAGGCCGACCCGGAAGGCTTTGCCGCCGGCTGGCAGTCTGAGCAGGAAGCGATTCGCCAGGCAATCTTGAGCGCCCGGGAGCGGCTGCCGCGGGTGAAATACCGCCTCGATATCCTGCGCCTCATCACCGCCATCTGTCTGGACCAGGGGGTGGACGGCCACCGGGCCGACATCTATATGCTCCTGGTGGCCCAGACCCTGGCGGCCTACCGGGGCCGGGAAGAGGTGGCCGATTCCGACGTCCGGGAGGCCGCGGAACTGGTTCTGCCCCACCGGATGCGGCGCAAGCCTTTCAGTGACACCGAAATGGACCAGCGCAAGCTGGAGGAGACCTTCCGGAAGCATAAAGAGGAACTGGAGCAGCGCTGTCATCCCCAACCGTCTCCGGAACCCGCGGGTGGGGGCGACGATCCGGAGGCGGCGTCACGCCTCGGCGAGGTGACGGTGGCGCCGGGGGCGACCTTTCCGGTCAGACCCCTGGAGATGACCCGGGAGCGCCGGAGTCAAAAAGCTCCGGGCAGCCGTAGCCGAACCAAAAGCGAGGACCGCACCGGGCGCTACGTCCGGTCGAGTCTGCACCAGACCGGGCCGCCGGACCTGGCTCTCGACGCCACCATCCGGGCCGCGGCGCCCTTCCAGGCGAGGCGTCAGCGGGGCAACCTGGCCCTGGCCATCACTGACCCTGATTTGCGTTACAAGGTGCGGGAGAAACGCATCGGCCGGCACATCCTCCTGGTGGTGGACGCCTCCGGCTCCATGGGCGCCGACGTGCGGATGGCGGAAACCAAGGCGGCCATCCTGTCGCTGCTCCTGGATGCCTACCAGAAGCGGGAGCGGGTAGGGCTTATCGTGTTCCGGGGCCTGGAAGCCCGGCTCATTTTGCCCTTCACCCACAGCATTGAGATCGCCCAGCGGCACCTGGCGCAGCTGCCCACCGGCGGCAAAACCCCCCTGCCCCACGCCCTGAAGCTAGCCGGGGAAGTCTTGAAGCAAGAGAAGGCCCGGCATCCCCAGGACGCCTTCCTGCTGGTGCTGGTCACCGACGGCCGGGCCAACCTTAGCCTGAGCGGCCGTCAGCCCATGGAGGAAGTGAAGGAGTTGGCGGCGCACCTCAAAACCCTGGGGATAAACTCCCTGGTCCTGGATACCGAGGCCTTCGCCCCCTGTCTTGACCTCGGTTGCCTGCCGGAGCTCAGCCGCCTCATGGGCGGCGTTTACCATTCCCTCGCCACCATTCGGGCTCCGGAAATGGTGGCCCGCATCGAAGCGGCCTTCCAATAGCGAGTGGTCGGCGGCCCGCCTCCTCGTAAGACAGACCTGGGAGTGTAGCTGAGGCCGGTCAACCATATTTGGCTTCCGCGGCATGCCTTTGTCGGATGAACCGTTTTTAAGGAAGAATTTTTCCAAGAAAAGGGGAAACTGGCGAGAGAAAAAGGCGGTGGCGCCGGTTTGGCCGGAGTGGGCCAGGGAAGCCCGACGCTGTTCCAGGAATTTGCGGGCCTCGTGCTTGAGAGTGAGGCGGTTCCAGAGTCAAATCAGATAAGATATATAAATTACAGCGAAATTTAATTAATCCCAGGACAGGTGGAAAAAAAGAACCCTTCCCTCCTGGATTTCTTCTCAGCTTCCCGTTGACATTTGCTCCGCCTTGCGCTACAGGCTGTTTTATATTAGGAACCATTGGCAAGCCTGGGGGTAAGTTCAGCAACTCGGAGTTTTTCGCGGAAAGCATATCGCGGCAAGCTGCTTGGTTAGGAGGGTACATGCCGGAAGCGCCAAAAGAACCCTGGATCACCTGGGTGGCCCTGACCACCACCTTCCTGGCGATCCTGGCGGCCATCGCCTCGATCAGGGGCTTCAACAATTCCACCCAGTTGCAGATCGTCACCGCCAAAGAGGCCAACCTTTTGGCCTATTATCAGGCGAAAAGCCTCAAAGAGCAAAGCTATTCCCTCAACCGGGACCTCCTGGCGGCCATCAGGCTGCTGGACAACAAAAACCCCAAATTCCAGAAGTACCTGACCGATAAGATCAAGGAGTATGAAGAGGAGATTTCCCGCGATGCCAAGGAAAAGCACGGGATAGAGAAGAGCGCCGAAGATCGGAGCAAGGAGCAGGAGGGCTATAAGCGAAAAAACGCCGACTTCGCCCTGGCACTCATGGTGCTACAGCTTGCCATCCTGTGTTCGGCCGTGGGGGTGCTGATCAAAAAGAAGATCATGTGGCTATTGGGGCTGATCCTGGGGGGCTGGGGGATATTTTATTTTGTTATGGGGTTTATCCGTTAAGGCGCTGATAGTTTCAGGGCACTATCAAGCCCTCACCCGGTAGCGTTTTGATGCAAGAATTCTCCAGGGAAAGGGGAAACTGGCAAGGAAAAAAGGCGGTGGCGGCGATTTTCCGGCCGGTGAGCCGGCAGGTTAGAAATTTTTGATTAATCTTAACCTGTTGGCGATTTATCCATTATTTTTCTGGTATTTATCCATATTAGAGCACATTTACCTTCTTCAGCAGGAGGTATAATAAGAAGCAGACAAGCAGCATGACGATCGCCAGGATTAATGGCATCTTCTTTTTTCCCATAGACTCAAAAAGCTTTTCCCCGACTTTCCTGGTTTTAAGCAGGCCACGCCAGCCGCAATCGTCCTCCCGGCATCGATAGGCCCGGTAGCCTAAAAATTTCAGGAACTTTTCCCTGAAACCTCTTGTGCGACTTCTTCTAAGCCGGGTCGAGGCGCACTGCGGACAAAACATGCTCCACCTATTTTTGGCCCCTGCCAGTTATCGGAAAGCCCCCGGCTTCCGGAAAGGGACCCGATGATTACCAGGGATGAGCGAGGGCGCCAGAGGATGCCTTGATTAAGCGGTTTTTTCTGAGCTTAAATTATAATCTGAAAATTAGCCCGTAAAGACAAAATTTGAATCTTCGATGAAATAAGGTAATTGCCAGAATTTATAAGCCTGGATTCAGAGGGATTATCCAGGCCAAATAAGGAAATTGGCGAGGGCCATACCGGGATAAGACCTTCCGGTTCCTGGAGAGCGCCAGTCCGCCGGCGGGCCGCTCCTTTTTTCTTGAGACCGCCAAGCATCCGTGGTATTCGTTCTTAAGACCATCACCAAGAAAGGGGCAACCCAAGGCAGCCATGCAACCCGGGTGGCGGATTCTGATAATTTTGCTCGCCTGGCTGGCCGCGTCCGCCTGCGTTTCCACCGGCGTCCGGGAGATTACCGAACCGGAGCGCTGCGCCCGGCTGGAGGCGGGTAAGTCCACCAAGGCCGAAGTGGCGGCGCTCTTGGGATATCCCACCCTGGTCAATTATGGCCAGCAAGGCGAGGAAGCCTGGAATTACTACTACGTCATGGAAATACCCCCAGGCCCTTGATTTTTTCCCCCTGGCGGGCGCCCTGGAGGATGGCCTGCAGCAGAGCACCCGGGTGCTGACGGTCAGCTTCGATCGCCAGGGCGTGGTCCACCAGCTCCAACCGAGTCAGTCAACCAGCCGGGCGGCAGTTTTTCCTTATTGAGGTTCGGGGCCGCAGACCCCCCCTGCCCTCCCCTCAGGAGACTTTCGCCACCCCCTCATTTATGACGTTTTCTTCCGGCAGGGTAAAATAGAAGGTGGCGCCCCGGCCGGGGACACTATCCACCCCAAGGCGCCCACCGTGGGCCTCGACAATGCGCTTCACCGTGGCCAGGCCCAGGCCGAAGCCCTCCTGGCCGCTGGCGGCCCTGCCCCGGTAAAAAAACTCGAACAGGTGCGGCAGCTCCTCGGGCGAGATGCCGGGGCCCTGGTCCTGGACGGCGAACCGCAGTTTGTGGCCTGCCTCGGCAACCTGGAGAAGCACGGCGGTGCCGGGCGGGCTGAATTTGATGGCATTGCCCAGGAGGTTCTCCAACACCCGCCGGAACAGCAGGGCGTCCACCCACACCGGGGGGAGCTTTCCGGAGAACCGGACCTCGAGCTTCATCCCCTTGGCCTCCGCCAGAGGAGCCATAAGGTTGATGACCTCCCGGCACTCTTCCACCACCTGGATGGCCTCCTGCCGCGGCGTCAGGAGACGCAAATCCAGGCGGGCCAGCTCCAGGAAGCTGGTAATGAGTTTTTCCAGGCGGGTCATTTCCCGGTCGATGGTTTCCAGATATCTCGACTGCTGGTCGGTCAGGGGGCCAGCCTTGCCCTGGAGCAGCCGCCGGATGAGGCCGCCCATGCCCACCACCGGGGTCTTCAGGTCGTGGGCGAACATGTTCACCAGGTGCCGCCGCTCCGTCTCCAGGCGCTTGACCGGGGTCAGGTCCCGGATAATGATGCCAACTCCCAGCAACTCCGTCTGCTCTCTCATGGGTAAGACGCTGACCATGACCGGCACCGCCTCGCCGGTCCGGTTGCGCATCAGGCATTCCAGGGTTTCTGCCCCCTTGCCACGCATGGCCCGCTCCAGGGCAGACCCCGCCTCTTCTCCCTGACAGTTGAGAATCTGAGCCAATGGCTGACCGAGAGCCTCTTGCCGGCGATACCCGGTCAGTTTTTCCGCGGCGGGATTGAATTCCGTGATGCGCCTTTGCGCGTCGGTGCCGATAATCGCACCGGGAGTGTGCTGGACAATAAATTGTGACCAGTCGCTTTTCCGGCCTCGCCTGGCAGGCTTGCCGTCCGGCATAAAATCCCCCGAATCCGAGAAGGAATTAAGAGTGAGAAGTTCCCCTACGTTTCTAACAGTTTTTTGCCAGGGGAGCAATATGGTCCTTGCCGGAATTGGATGGGTCCCGGAACCCGGCCGATACCGGGAAACCCCTGGCCCTGACGGTAAAGTTATGTTAAAAATGGAATATTTCGCAAAGGTGGCAATAATGTCGGTAGTACGAACCCGTTTCTCTCCGAGCCCCACGGGCTCGCTGCATCTGGGCGGGGCCCATACCGCCCTGTTCAACTGGCTCATCGCCCGGCATTTCCAGGGCGCTTTTATCCTGCGCATCGAAGACACCGATAGGGAGCGCTCCAAAGAAGAATACTTCCGGGAAATTTTGGAGGCCCTGGGCTGGCTGGGCCTGGATTGGGACGAAGGCCCTTACCGCCAGTCGGAGCGTCTCCCCATTTACCGGGAATATGTGGACCGCCTGCTGGCCAAGGGCAGGGCCTATTACTGCGACTGCCCCCCGGAAGAGCTGAAGGTCCGCAAGGAAGCGGCCCTGGCCCGGTACGACAAGCCCAAGTACGACGGCCGCTGCCGTTCCCGGAAGCTCGGGCCCGGCCCCAACACCGTGGTGCGCTTCTGGGGCCCCGACACCGGCGTCACCCGCTGGTCCGACCTGATCAAAGGCCCCATCGCCTTCGACAACCGGGAGCTGGATGACCTGGTGCTCCTCCGCTCCGACGGCCTCCCCACCTATAATTTCGCGGTGGTGGTGGATGACATCACCATGGGCATCACCCAGGTCATCCGGGGCGAGGACCACATCCCCAACACCCCCCGGCAAATTCTCATCTACCAGGCCCTGGGGGCCGAACTGCCCCAATTCGCCCACATGCCCCTGCTGCTGGCTCCGGACCGGGGCAAGCTCTCCAAGCGCCGGGGGGCCAGACCGGTGCTGGAATATCGGGAGCAGGGCGTGCTGCCCCTGGCCATGTGCAACTATCTGGCCCGCCTGGGCTGGTCCCACGGCGACCAGGAAATTTTTACCCGGGAAGAGCTGGTCCGCTACTTTACCCTGGAGAGCGCCACCACTTCCCCCGGAGTCTTCGACGAAGAAAAGCTCCTGTGGCTTAGCGGTCAGCATATGAAGGCCATGCCGTTGCCTGAACTGGCGCAAGAACTCACCCCGTTTTTGGCCCGGGTCGGGATCAGCGCCCCGGATCAGGCCTATCTTACCCGGGTGGTGGACACCCTGAGCGCCCGCTGCCGCACTTTGGTGGAAATGGCCGCGGCGGCCCGCTTCTATTTTCAGGCCCCCGGGTCTTATGAGGAGAAAGGGGCCAAAAAATTTTTGCGGCCGGAGACCGTCCCCATTTTACAGGAGGTGGTCCGGCGCCTGGAGGCCATGCCGGAGTGCCATGAAGCGGACCTGAACATGCTCTTCCACGACCTGGAGGCGGAGACCGGCCTGAAGATGGTCAACCTGGCCCAGCCGGTGCGCCTGGCCCTAACCGGGCGAACTGCCAGCCCCGGGCTTTACGAGATCATCGATATCCTGGGAAAACCCGAGACCTTGCGGCGGCTGGACCGGGCTATCGCCTTCGCCGCCGGGAACAGCTAAAAATTTCTGGAATTTTTGGCCAGTTGTTTTATAATTCGACCCAATTTAAGGAGGCTTTCCCTTATGTCGGCTAAGAATCAGAGTTATCGTAAAAAGCAGGCTCTATTGATGGTTGTGGTCTTTGTCTGCCTGGCAGTGGCGATTTGGGGCGGCAGCCTCGCCCTGGCGGTGGGCGGCGTCCTGGCGGCCTGCGGCATCTGCTTCTGGGCCGCCTCCCTGGAGCCGAAAAAGAGCCACGAAGAACATCATCATTAAGTGGACAGTGGTCAGTGATCAGGAAAAAGCATTCGCTTACCTTTTTCACTGCTCACAGCTTACTGCTTACTATTTCTGCGCCACCGAACTCCATCCGACCACCGTTTAGAGGAGGGGGATCATGCGCATCGCCTTAATCGGTCAAGCGGCTTTCAGTGTGGAGGTCTTGAAAGGTTTGCTGGAGCATGGCCATCAGGTCGCCGGGGTCTTCTGCCCACCGGACCGGGGAGCGAAACCAGACCCCCTGAAGGAGGCGGCCTTGAAGGCCGGCCTGCCGGTCTTCCAGCCCGGCCATATGCGCGAGCCGGCCGCCTATGAAGCCATGCTCGGCCTCAACGCTGACCTGGGGGTGCAGGCTTTCGTCACCGACATCGTCCCTCCCCGGGTCTTTAACGCCCCCAGGCTGGGCTCCATCGGCTATCATCCCTCCATTCTGCCGCGCTATCGGGGGGCCAGCGCCATTAACTGGGCGGTGATCAACGGCGAGACCCAGACCGGGCTCACTATCTTTTGGCTGGACCAGGGCATCGACACCGGCGACATCCTGCTGCAAAAGACCGTGGAGGTTGGCCCTTCCGAGACCACCGGGGAAGTGTATTTCAACAAGCTCTATCCCCTGGGAGTGGCCGCCATGGTGGAGGCGGTGGATCTGATCGCCCAGGGCAAGGCCCCTCGCCTCCCGCAAGACCACTGCCAGGGCACTTACGATCCGCCCTGCGACGAGAAAGTGGCCGGGCTGGACTGGAGCAAACCGGGCCCCCAGGTCTTCAACTTCATCCGGGGTTGCGACCCACAGCCAGGGGCCACCACCACCTTCCGGGGGGAAAAGGTCAAGTTTTATAATGCCTTTTTCTTGAGCGAGGATAGTAAGGCGGAACCCGGCGAAATTCTGGAGGTTAGCGACAAGGGCCTCCGGGTGGCGGTGGCCGGCGGCGCCCTGCTCATCACCCGTTTCCGCACCAAGGAGCTGGGCAAGGTGAAGGCCCCGGAATTTATTGCGGCCCGGCAGCCCCAGGTGGGCGAGAGATTCGAGGCCTAAGCGCAGAGCTAAAGGCTATTGACCAAGGTTTTTCCTGATAAGCAGCGAATCGCGATCAGCTTTAATCTTATCATTGAGGACGCTCAGTTTCTTTCTCCCTGGGCTCTGCACTCAGCCTGATGACTTTTCAGTCCCTTTGGCCATCCAGGCGCTGGTTTCAATGGAAATGGCCTCTTCGCAATCTTGCAGGAAGCGGTTGCGTTTTTCCGGGTCCAGTTCGGGAGCGCCCATGATGGTCCACTGGTGCTTGAGAAATTCCAGCTGCCGGGCGGTAGTCTGATAACTGATGATGAGATACTGATAGCGGTTGGCGTAAAGATATGCCGCCACGGAGGTCGTTATGGTAGTGATGACCGCCACCCAGGCCCCCGTCCACTTGCCCAACACTCCCAGGACGGTCGCTAGAGCTCCCAGGAATAAGTTGAAGTTGCGCCAACGTTTCATGAGCTGGTCGTATTGTTGCGCCCTAGGCCGATAATACTCCTCAATCTGGGTATCCAGACGATCTTTGATATATTCCTCTACAGAAAGAGGTCCTTCAGGAAGTCCCTCCCGCCGGCCCTCTGGGGAAAGGGTAGCTGATGGGACGTCGGTAACCGTGCTCAAGAGCTTCCTGACCCGCTCCATTAGCCGGGTTGCCGGGTCTGGACCATCATAAGGCGCCGCCCCGGCGCGGAACAGGAAGATTTCCGCCTTGAGCGTCTCGGCCAGGGAGCGGGCTCTGATCCAGAGGCGTTCCTGGCCCGGGCTGAGAATCTCTTTGCCAAAATAAGTCGCCAGGGCGATCATACCGCCGCCTACAATGCCGATAATCCATGGCGTGGAGTCTGGGATTCCCGTCAGTTCTTTACTCACCGTCGCCAATAGGGCCCCGGCAATGGTGAGTACCAGGACCCTGAACTTCCAGGAAAAAATCTCCGCTTTCTTTTGCCGGGATGTAGCCGCCCAGACTTGGCGTTCTCCCCAGGCGTAGGCCAGGGCCTGGGCTTTTTCCGGGCTCCAGGATGCCGCCGGGTTATTCACTGGGGGCTCCGGTTATGCAGGGGATAAAGCAAGAGATTCATACCCCTTCCAGCCGCAGGAAGTGGACCATGCCGGCGGCGTCTCCAGCCACAATTAGGTTTCCTTCCATGCCAAGGTCACAAGACCTTATTGCCGCGTCACCCGAGAAGCAAGCAACCACTTGCCCTGATTCCAGGTCCCAGACCTTCAGGGTATCGTCATAGGAGGCGGACACGGCCCGGCGACCGTCCGGGGCGAGGGCCACCGCCCAGACCCAGCCCTCGTGGCCCCGGAGGGTGTCTCCGCCCCGCGCTCCAGGTTCCGGATTTCCTGGAGAAAGGTGAGGGCCCGGCTGGGCATGGCTACCCGGTCCCACCAGACATTGAGGCCTTTGGCGGTCAGGTCTTTATATAGCCGCTTGACAAAGGGCTCGTCGTCGCCCCGGGCATATGACAAGAACAGACGCGGCGGTTCAGCCATGGCAATCCTCCATGATTGGGATGTCCATGATCTGAAGAGGTGTTATTGATAATTTAGATTCGCATAAGTGAGGTAGAAAGTCAAAACTATGATTTTTGGGTAGCCAGCACAGCTGGACATCGATAAAAGGGGGACCCAAAGGAGTCCCCCTGTACGCCTCCTGTTTGGGTTCGGAAGCGCGTCCCGCGGCTCGGCGGGGGAACGAGGCGGGTCTCCCCTTCCGGCGGAATCCCGAAAATTTTTGAGAACCCCTTCGGTTTTGAGGGTCAACCGTCTTACCTGTGCTGGCTTTCCGGCTCCATTTGCGATATATTGCCGATAAGGGTTCTCTTTAGCTCGAAACCGCAAAGTGCAAAATAAAAAATAAAACGGAAAACTCTTTTTGTTGCGGTACACATAAGGCCCCATAACGAAATATCCTGGAAATAAAAAGGATTGGCCCCAAGCAGCCGCCGGTCTGCCCTGGAACATTGGCGGAAAAATTTCCGCAAATTTTTTTGCGGGCGGCACGCCCAGGTGTTCCATCTTTCCCAGGCTTATTAATTAAAATCACTTTAAATGAGGTAAAAAGGAAATAAAATCATCTTAAACATGGTTAAATTGAGCTTGGCTCAGGAAAAAAATGGCTCAACTTATTGAAAATATTAGACTATTCGCGGCGCGTCCGGCACATTGTCTAAGCATACGAAATAACTTATAAATTTTAAGGGCGACCCAGCGGGTCGCCCTTACGGAAGAAAAATCAGCGATAAAAAGCCACATAACATGGGAAGCCGCATAATCGGCGAATTTTATCAGAAGTAATTTTTCAGGATAATTCAATGAAAAACGTCGGCGTCTTCTACCACCCCTCCTTCAGCCGCAAGAGCTACATGACCATCGGCAACCGGCTGCGGGATTTCCCCGAGGCTCTGGAGCCGTTGCTGGAAAAACCCAACGTGCGGCTGTTCCAGGCCCCCCGGGCGGAGGTGGACCTCATCCTCAAGGTCCACGACCCGGCGATGCTGGAGATGGTGGCCCGGGACGGCTTCTGCGCCACCGCCTATGAATCGGTGGGCTCGGTGATGGCGGGCATGGAGGCCCTGGCGAAAGGGGAGGTCGACCGGGCCTTCTGTTTCATCGGCGCCGGCGGGCACCATGCCGGCTACCGCCAGTTCTGGGGCGCATGCTGCTTCAATGACGTGCTTATCGCCCTGACCCATGTCCGGGAAATCGGCCGGATCAGGCGCCTGGCCATCGTGGACACCGACGCCCATCACGCCGACGGCACCAGCCAGTTGATTCAGGAGGACCCGGAGGTCTTCCTCCTCTGCTTCTGCGGGGTGGATTACCGCTCCCCGGGCGGCAATGAGGTGGATGTCAATGTTTACCGCCTTAACTGGGGCGAGGACACTGATTCCCAATATCTGGAGAAGGTGCGGCAACACCTGCCCCTGGTCCAGCAATTCCAGCCCGACCTGCTCCTGTGGTACTACGGCTTCGATACCCACCGGGAGGATTACGGCTCTCTGGGCCTCACCGAGGCCGCCTATTTCCAGATCTGCGACCTGATGATCGCCACGGCGGCGGATTTGCAGGTGCCCTTGCAGGTGGTCCTGGGCGGCGGGTCCCTCTCCCATCTGGCCACCGCCACCATTCCGGAGATTATCCGGCACCTAGCGGAATCCTAGGCCCGGCCCTGCCGGGGCCGGAAAGCCCTTGGCCTTAGGCGATTTTTCGTGTATATTTAACTAGTAAAGCGATAACAGAGCTTCAGCCGCTTAGCATTTCCCTGGAGATACGCCGGGTCAGGCGCGGCGGCGGCCTTGACCGGCTGAGAAAATTTATGTTGCTTGCCAGACTGGAAAAATTGGCCGAACAATTTGCCGACCTGGAACAAAGGCTCGCCGCTCCCGAAATCATCCGGGACCAGGAGCTTTACCAGAAATACCGGAAAGAGCATGCCGACCTGGCGCCCCTGGTCCAGACCTTCCGGCGCTATCAGCAGGTACAGAAGGAGTTGGCCGACAGCCATAGCCTGCTCAGGGAGGAGGCGGATGAGGAATTGAAGGCCCTGGCCCGGGAAGAAGTGCAGCGCCTGAAGGAGCAGGCGGCCGCCCTGGAGGAGGAGCTGCGATTTCTGCTGCTCCCCAAGGACCCCAACGACGAAAAGAACGTCCTGCTGGAGATTCGGGCCGGCACCGGCGGCGAGGAAGCCGGGCTGTTCGCCGCCGACCTCTTCCGGATGTACACCCGCCTGGCGGAGCGCCAGGGCTGGAAGCTGGAGATTTTGAGCCATTCCGCCACCGGCATCGGCGGCCTCAAGGAGATCATCGCCTCCATTGCCGGCGACCGGGTTTACAGTCGGCTCAAGTATGAAAGCGGCGTCCACCGGGTGCAGCGGGTGCCGGTGACCGAGTCCCAGGGGCGCATCCACACCTCGGCGGTGACCGTGGCGGTCCTGCCCGAGGCGGCGGAGGTGGATGTGGCGATCAACCCGGAAGATTTGCGCATCGACGTTTTCCGCTCCTCCGGTCCCGGGGGCCAGAGCGTCAACACCACCGATTCGGCGGTGCGGATCACCCACCTGCCCACCGGCCTGGTAGTCTCCTGCCAGGACGAAAAATCCCAGCACAAGAACAAGGCCAAGGCCCTGAAGGTGCTGCGGGCCCGCCTGCTCCATCTGAAGCAGCAGGAGCAACAGCAGCAGATCGCCCAGGAGCGCAAAACCCAGGTGGGCAGCGGGGATCGCAGCGAACGCATCCGCACCTATAATTTTCCGCAATCCCGCATCACCGACCATCGCATCGGTTTTTCGATCCATGGCCAGAAAATGGAGGAAACCCTGGACGGCGACCTCGATGAACTTCTCCAGGCGCTGACCGCCCACTACCGCACCCAGGCCCTGGAACAGGCGTAAATGAGCGCCGCGGCCCCGGAGACCTGGACCATCCTGAAAATTATCCGCTGGACCGCCGATTATTTCCGGGATAAAGGCGTTTCCGAGCCCCGGGCCTCCGCCGAAGTGCTCCTGGCCCAGGTCTTGGGGCTGAGCCGGCTGGACCTCTACCTGCGTTATGATCAGCCGCTGACCGCAGATGAGTTAAGCCGTTTTAAGGCCTTGATGTTGCGCCGCCTGCAGGGTGAACCGGTGGCCTATCTCATCGGCTACAAGGAGTTCTGGTCCCTGGATTTTCAGGTGGCCCCCGGGGTCCTGATTCCCCGGCCGGAGACCGAAACCCTGGTGGCCGCGGCCCTGGAGGCAGCGCAGGAGATAATGGAAGCCGAAGCCCGGAATTTCCCAAAAAGCGAAAACCGAAAACCGATAACCAGCCCCTTATGGGGCCTGGAGCTCGGCGTAGGCTCTGGGGCCGTCGTGGTCTCCCTGGCCAAGGAACTACCGCGGCTGACCTGGCTGGCCCTGGACCTCTCAGCCCCAGCCCTCGCCGTGGCGCGGCAAAACGCCCGGCGCCATGGGGTAGCCGAGCGCCTAGTTTTTATCCAATGCGACTTGCTGGCGGCGCTCAAGCCCCGGCCAGCCTTTGCCTTGCTGGTGGCCAATCTGCCCTACGTTTCCCGGCGAGAATGGGAGCAACTCCCCAAGGACATCAAAGATTATGAACCGCCGCAGGCCCTGCTGGGCGGCGAAGATGGCCTGGAGCTTATCCGGGAGCTGACCAGACAGGCGCACCAATATTTGCGGCCCAGCGGTTGCCTGACCCTGGAAGTGGGTGCCGGGCAGGCGGAGAAGGTTTTGAAATTATTGCAGCAGACTGGGGCTTATGAGAGCTTAGAGACGTTAGCGGATTATCAGGGGATTCCCAGGGTAGTGCGGGCGCGGCGGTTTTCTGCCTAGAAAATCGCCTCGCTTTTCATCATGAGTCCATAGCCATCTTTGTGTTTCTCGTTAGGGTCCCGGGGAGTGGTGTCGTAATCGCCCCAGCCTTCGGTTTTGTCAATGCGCAGGCGGTCCACACTTCCATCCTCACCCACTTTCTGAAAGATGACGCCGTTAGCGCAGCCCACCAAAAACCATAGTGCCAGCGCCAATAAAGCCAGCCACCTGAAAATTTTCCTGCCAGCCATATTCTGCGCCCCGTTAGAACTGGGCTAAATTTGCCAAAAATTGTACCATAATTTAGTTAGAAAGTCGACTCTTTTTTTAACAAAATTAAAGATTCGTCTTTCTTGGAAGGATTCCGGTCATACGTGCTCCACTTGTCGGTAGTGCCAAGGCTAAGCCTTTCCGTCTGCCCGTCTTACCTGACCTTTTCCGCCAGAGTCCCGGCGCACCCGCTACCAAGCAAGACGCCCAAGGCCGCGGCTGCCAGCCAAATCTCAGGTGTCCGGCGCCAGGTATTTTAGTGGCGCCTGATAGTGAAGATGTTATCGCAACGCCGGCGCCGTCTTTACAATGCTGCCGGACCAGCAATGCGCCCGATGACGGCGGACGCGGCGGTTACCGCCGGGTTGGCCAGATATACTTTTGATTGCGGATGGCCCATACGGCCGACAAAGTTCCGGTTGGTGGTGGCAATGGCGACCTCGCCGGGCGCCAGGATGCCCAGATGCCCACCCAGGCAGGGGCCGCAGGTGGGCGGCCCAATGACCGCGCCGGCCTCCAGGAAGACGGCCAGCAGGCCCTCCTCCAGGGCCTGCCGGTAAATCAGCGGGGTGGCGGGGATGATGATAAGGCGCACCCCTTTGGCCACCTTGCGGCCTTTTAAAACCTTGGCTGCCACTTGCAGGTCCTCCAACCGGCCGTTGGTGCAGGAGCCGATCACCGCCTGGTCAATGGCCACCTGGCCCACCTGGGACACGGGCTTGACGTTGCCCGGCGACGACGGACAGGCCACCTGAGGCTCAATTTTGCTAATATCATAATTTTTCACAAAAGTATAAGTAGAATTGTTGTCACTGTAAAGATTTTTTATGACAAACGGCCGTAAGGCCCGATTTCTAACGTATTCCAGAGTCGTTTCATCCGGCGCGATGATGCCGTTTTTGGCCCCGGCCTCCACCGCCATGTTAGCCATGGAAAACCGGTCGGCCATGGAGAGGCGGCCAATGGCCTCGCCGGTGAATTCCATGGCCCGGTAGTTGGCCCCGTCCACCCCGATATCGCCGATGGTGTAAAGTATCAAGTCCTTGCCGGTGACCCAGGGTCCCGGCTCCCCATTATACACGAACTTCAGGCTCTCCGGTACCTTGAGCCAGACCTCGCCGGTGACCATGGCCGCGGCCAGGTCTGTGGAGCCCACCCCGCTGGCGAAGGCCCCCAGGGCCCCATAGGTGCAGGTGTGGCTGTCGGCGCCGATGATCAGGTCGCCGGGTACCACGATGCCTTTCTCCGGCAACAAGGCATGTTCCACCCCCATGTCGCCACCCTCGTAAAAATGCACCAGGTCCTGCTCATGGGCGAACTGCCGCAGGATTTGCACCTGGATGGCGGAGGCGATGTCCTTGTTGGGGGCGAAGTGGTCCGCCACCAACACCACCCGCTCCCGGTCGAAAACCTTTTGCGCCCCGATATCCCGGAAAGCCTTGATGGCCAGGGGCGCAGTGATATCGTTGCCCAGGGCGATGTCCACCTTTGCCAGGATCAGCTCCCCAGGCGCCACATAGTCTTTGTCGGCGTGCGCCGCCAGAATTTTTTGGGTGATGGTTTGAGGCTTGGACATTTTTAAGTTTCCGTCATCGAAATATTGGTAGGGTTGGCAATTACCACCCTGCTTCTTGATTTGTATTATGGGTAGGCATCAGCCTAGCCAGTCCCCGGTCAAATTTCAATTATTCTTGAGAGCTGATAAACTACAAAGCCGCCTGGACAGGAGACTTCCACGTGACCGTCAGGCTTCTCCAATAACAATTTATCGGTAAACTGCATGGCCAATGCCATAGGGTGTATGGTATGGAATGATCTGCCGCACATACCGGGCTCAGGGGTCCGTGGCCCCAGGATATAAACCTCTCCGACTCGGCATTTAGCCGAGCCCGGGCAGTAACCGGTATCGGTTGCCACCTTTATCGCTTCGCATTTTATTTTAAAGTTTGCGGCCATGGTATTTCCCCGAGATTATGGAGAGTGCCTCTTCCCTGATTGGAAGTCTGGCAGGGTGCGCATTTATGCGCACCCTACGGCTAAATTCGTCTGGCGGGCAATGCCCGCCCTACAATGGCTACAGAAAACAATTCTTTAAAGCTGACCGCTGATAACTGACAGCTACATCCTCTCCGGCTTTTTTTTTGGTCCGGCGCCCATTTTCTTCAGAAAGTGGAGGCGGTTCAGGCCGTTGATATAAGCCCGGGCGCTGGCGGTGATGACATCCGGGTCCACCCCCTGGCCGGTGACCACATGGCCGTCCTCTTCTAAGCGCACCGACACCTCGCCCAGGGCCTCGGTGCCACCGGTGATGGCGCTTACCGAAAATTTTTGCAGGGCGCACCTCGACCTGGCCACCTCGGTGATGGCTTTGTAGGTTGCGTCAATGGGGCCATCCCCGAAGGTGGAGTAACTTTTGACTTCTCCCGCCACCTCCATTTTGATGGTGGCGTTGGGACGGACCATGGTGCCGGTGAGCACCACCAGGTCCAGGAGCCGGAAATGCTCCGGCACCGACTTGTAGATGACCTCGGTCTCCACCAGACTCACCAGGTCTTCGTCGAACATCTTTTTCTTGCGGTCCGCCAAGTTCTTGAAGCGGGCGAAAACCCGATTCAATTCATCATCCCCCAGATAGTAGCCCATCTCCTGCAGCTTGCTTTTGAAGGCATGGCGGCCGGAAAGCTTCCCCAGCACCAGGAGGCTCTTCTTGATGCCCACGGTGGTGGGGGTCATGATCTCGAAAGTGCTGGCCTCCTTGAGCACGCCGTCCTGGTGAATCCCGGACTCGTGGGCAAAGGCGTTGGCCCCGACAATGGCCTTATTGGGCTGCACCGGCACCCCCGACAGCTTGCTGGTGAGACGGCTGGTGGGGGCAATATACTGGCTGACAATCTCGGTGTAATAGTCGAACAGGTCTTTGCGGGTGGCCAGGGCCATGACTAACTCCTCCAGGGAGGCGTTGCCAGCCCTTTCCCCCAGGCCGTTTATGGTCACTTCCATTTGGCGGGCACCATGGCGAATGGCCTCCAGGGAGTTGGCCACCGCCAGACCCAGATCGTTGTGGCAGTGCACCGAAATCACCGCCTTATGGATATTGGGAATATGTTCCACCAGATATTTGATCATGGCGCCGAATTCGTGGGGAATGGCGTAGCCTACGGTATCCGGGAAATTCACGGTTTTGGCCCCGGCGTCGATGACCGCGGTGAACACCTGCGCCACATAAGCCAGGTCGCTGCGCGAAGCGTCCATGGCGGAGAATTCCACGTTGGGAGTGTAACGGGCGGCGTGCTTCACTGCGGCCACCGCCATCTCCAGGACCTCCTCCCGGCTTTTGCGCATCTGATACTTCAGATGGATGTCGGAAGTGGAGATAAAGGTATGGATGCGCGGATTGGTGGCCTCTTTAACGGCCTCCCAACAGGAGTCGATATCCTTCTCAAAGGCCCGGGCCAGGCCGGCGATCTGCGGGCCCCGAATTTCCCGGGCCACCGCCTGCACCGCGGCAAAATCTCCGGCCGAGGAAAAGGGAAACCCGGCTTCGATGACGTCGACGTTGAGCAGTTCCAGATGCCGGGCGATCTGCAGTTTCTCGTCAACGTTTAGATTGGCCCCTGGGGTTTGCTCTCCATCCCGCAGGGTGGTGTCAAAAATAAAGATTTTTTCAGGCATATGGCTCTCCTTGCCCCAAAGGTACACCGGGAAGGGCAATGGCAATTATACCACCGCCTCCTGGAAAAATAAGCGGTAAAAACAAGATATTTGCCGAAAATGGGAGTGAAATAATAGCTCTGCCTGCCTAAGCAGGCAACAAGAGCAGCAGGCTTAGGAGGGCCGAAAGGTTTTGAGATAAGGATTGCTTCAGAATCATTGCCGTCAACTATTTTTTTCTTTTATACCATTGTTACCGAATATTTCTGAAAAAGCAAGATATTATTCACTGCCGTTTGGTGGGGGCGGGTTTCAAACTCGCCTCTACCAGGAATTTGAGATTGCCCTGAAAATTTATTTTCAGGGCAATCTCATTATAAGATTTAGTCAACTCCTTATAAACCGGGAAAGATTAGCCAAGCGCCCTGTTTCTATCTGGCCGGCGGCTTACCGGCTGGAAGGCTTCGGGGTCGGTGCCTCGGCCTCCCCCTTTTCCGTCAAGGCCGGGCGCCGGTAATATATATAGGTGCTGATGGGCCCGGAGGCCACGTACACCACCATAACCAGGAACCCCATGACATTGGGCGCCGCGGCGATTACCACGAAGATCAACACCAGACCCACCAGGGTATGAAAGGGGTGCCTCCGGAACAGCGCCACTTTCTTGAAGCTGGCGTATTTGACGTTGCTCACCATAAGGAAAGAGAGCACATATATCATTACCAGGATATACAGGTGTTTTTCCGGGGCCCATTCGCCGATTTCATAATAGAAGGCCACCGCAGTGGCAATGAACATGGCCGCGGCCGGGATGGGCAGGCCGTTGAAATAGCGCGGGTCCATGGAGCCCTGCTGCACATTGAAGCGGGCCAGTCGGAGGGTGCCGCAGACTACAAAGAGAAAGGCCGCCACCCAGCCGAACTGTTGGAAAGGCTTCAGGGCCCAGAGATAAACCAACAGGGCCGGGGCCACCCCGAAGGCCACCAGATCGGCCAGGGAGTCATACTGCAAGCCGAAGCCGGAGGTGCTATGGGTCAGGCGGGCGATGCGGCCGTCCAGGCCGTCCAACACCAGGGATAGGAAAATGGCCCAGGCCGCGGCGTAAAAGCGACCGTCAATGGCGGCCACGATGGCATAGAATCCAGAAAACAGGCTGCCGGTGGTGATGAGGTTGGGGATAAGAAAGACCCCCCGAAAACGGCGCCGATCCCGTTTTTTCCGTCGTCTGCGAAAGGCCATGGCCATTATTCTCCAGATTTTGCCCCAAAAGCGCCGGCCAGGCTAACTGCCTGGGCGACCCATCCCCTAGGGACGATTCTCGAACCGCCTTCTATTATACAAAATTTAAGGCCAGCGGGCTACTATACTGCTGCCGGCCAGGACCTGATCCCCCACCTGGATGGAAATCTCGGCCTCCGGCGGTAGATACAAGTCCACCCGGGAGCCGAAGCAGATCATCCCCAGGCGTTCGCCCTTCTCCAAGCGCTGGCCCGGCTGCACATATGAGACGATGCGCCGGGCCAGGAGCCCGGCGATCTGGACCACCAGTGTCCGGCGGCCGTCGGCCTCCAGGACCAGGGCCAATTGCTCGTTGCGCTCGCAGGCATCCTGGCGCCAGGCCGCCTTGAAGCAGCCATCCCGGTGTTCGGCGGCGGCCACCGTGCCGGCCAGCGGGGCCCGGTTGACGTGGACGTTAAAGACGTTCATGAAGATGGCTACCCGGCGGGCCTTGGCGTTCAGGTAGCGCCCTTCATTGACCGATTCCACGAAGACCACCTTGCCGTCCGCCGGGGCCACCACCACCGCCGGGTCCGCCGGGATACTCCGCTCCGGGTCCCGGAAGAAAAAGCCAAAAAAGGCCAGGGCCAGCAAACCCACGCCCCCGAGCCAGCCGGAGCTTAGAAGCCAACCCAGCAAAATCAGCAAGACGCTGGCCGCCAGGAAGCGATAGCCAGGCGCGGCGATTTTACCCCAATTTTTATTCGATGATTCTGCCATGATAAGCGGCAGTTCTCATAATATTTCAAAGTACAAAGTTGAAAACCCCAGCCTTTTCCCACTTTCTACCATCTTAACCTTGAACCTTGATCTTTGAACTTATCTCTTCAGCCAGCTCATCATGGCCCGCAGCCTCTCGCCCACCTCTTCGATGGGGTGCGTCGCTTCCTGGCGCCGCAGGGCGTTGAACACCGGCCGTTTGGCCTGGTTCTCCAGGATCCATTCCTTGGCGAACTCGCCGCTCTGCACCTCATAGAGGATCTGGCGCATCTCCTCCCGGGTCTCTTCGGTGATGATCCGCTTGCCCCGGGTGTAGTCGCCATATTCGGCGGTGTCGGACACGGAATAGCGCATGTATTTGATGCCCCCCTGGTAGAACAGGTCCACAATGAGCTTCAGTTCGTGGAGGCACTCGAAATAAGCGATCTCTGGGGCGTAGCCCGCCTCCACCAGGGTGTCGAAGCCGGCTTTGACCAGTTCGGAGACGCCGCCGCAGAGCACCGCCTGCTCCCCGAAAAGGTCGGTTTCAGTTTCTTCCCGGAAGGTGGTCTCCAAAACCCCGGCCCGGGTGGCGCCGATGCCCTTGGCGTAGGCCAGGGCCGTCTCCAGGGCTTTTCCCGAAGGGTTCTGCTCCACCGCCACCAGGCAGGGAACTCCGGCGCCCTTCTCATATTCGCTGCGCACCAGATGGCCGGGCCCTTTGGGGGCCACCATGATGACGTCGATTTCGGAGCTGGGGATGATCTGGCCGAAGTGAATGTTAAAGCCATGGGAGAAGAGGAGGGTCTTGCCTTTGGTCAGGTGGGGCTTCAGATCGTTTTCGTAGAGCCAGGCCTGGACGTGGTCCTGGGTCAGGATTTGCACCACCTGGGCCTGGGCCGCGGCCTCAGAGGCGGAGATCGGTTTGAAGCCGTACTTCACCGCCAGTTCGTAATTGGGGGTGCCGGGCATTTCCGCGACGACTACGTCCACCCCGCTGTCCCGGAGGTTGAGGGCCTGGGCGTGACCCTGGGAGCCGAAACCGATGATGGCGACCTTTTTGCCCTTCAGCACCCGCAAATCCGCGTCTGCATCGTAGTACATTTTCATAGGTTAGAGTCCTTATTTTGGAGAACGGCTGCTTTAAGAAACCAAAAGATAACAAACAATAGTAGCCGCGAGCTTCAGTTTGCGCAGGCTGGAGCCTGCGGCTACAGAAAACCTGGGGGGCGTTACCCACCGACATTTCCTGTCATTCTGAGGGAGCGAAGCGACCGATGAATCCAGATTCTTCACTTCACGGCGCTCCGTTCTGAATGACAAAGTTTTTTCCTGTCTTTAGCTGATAGCCGAAAGCTGACCGCTTTCCTACTCCTTCTTGCTGCGCTGGATGGCCATGGTGCCGCTCTGGACGATATCCAGGATGCCGTGCAGCTTGAGGTTGTCCAGGACCGCCTGCAGCTTGGTGTGGTTGCCGGTGATTTCCAGGCTGTAGGTGTTAGGGCTGACATCCACCACCCGGCAACGGAAGATATCGGCCAGGCGCAGTATCTCGGCCCGGGAAGCGCCTTCGGCCTTCACCGTCACCAAGGCCATCTCCCGCTCCACGTGGTCCACCTGGCTCAGGTCCACCACCTTGATGACGTTGATGAGTTTGCGCAACTGCTTGATGATCTGCTCGGTGATCTGTTCATCCCCGGAGGAGACTACGGTGATGCGGGAGACCTCCGGGTCCATGGTTTCGGCGACGCACAAGGACTCGATGTTGAAGCCCCGGCCGGAAAACAGTCCGGTCACCCGGGAGAGCACTCCAGGAATATTTTCCACCCAGACTGATATGGTATGTCTCGCCTCCATCTCCCCTCCTAGGCCAACAACATCTCGTGTATGGCTTTGCCCGCGGGCACCATGGGCATGACGCATTCTTCGGGTTCCACCCTGAAATCCATGATCACCGGCCTGGGCGTCTCCAGGGCCTGCTTAATGACCGGCACCACCTCTTCGGGCTTAGTAGCCCGGAGGCCCACGGCGCCGTAAGCGTCGGCCAGCTTGACGAAATCCGGCGCCGTCATGGGCGTCTGGCTATAGCGCCGCTCGTAAAAGAGCTGCTGCCACTGGCGCACCATGCCGAGGAAGGTGTTGTTCAGGATGGCGATCTTCACCGGCAGGTGGTTATCCACCACGGTGATCAGCTCCTGGATGTTCATCTGGATGCTGCCATCGCCGGCGATGTCAATGACGATGGCGTCCGGCTGGGCCGCCTGCACCCCCATGGCCGCCGGGAAGCCATAACCCATGACGCCCAGGCCGCCAGAGGTCATCAGCCGCCGGGGTTTGCGGAATTTATAGAACTGGGCGGTCCACATCTGGTTCTGTCCCACCTCCGTGGTGATGTAGGCCTCCCCCTTGGTCAATTCCCACAGCTTTTCCACGACATACTGGGGTTTGATGACCGTGTCACTCCAGGTGTAGGTCAGGGGATGATCCTTCTCCCAGCCGGCCACGGTCTCCAGCCAGGGTCGCCTAACCGCGGCCCAGTCTTTCGGGGGCAGCTCCTGCACCAGGTCATTGAACTGCGCCAGGGCGTCCCGGCAGTCGCCGACGATGGGAATATCCACCGAGACGTTTTTACTGATAGAGCTGGGATCAATATCCACATGGATAATCTTGGCGTGGGGGGCGAATTCCGTGAGCTTGCCAGTGACCCGGTCGTCGAAGCGGGCCCCCACGGCAATAAGGACATCGGTCTTGGAGAGCGCCATGTTGGCGCAGTAGGTGCCGTGCATCCCCAACATGCCCATCCACAAAGGGTTATCCCCCGGAAAGCCGCCCAGGCCCATGAGGGTGCTGGTCACCGGAATCTGCAAGGTGAGGGCGAACCTGGTCAGTTCCTCGGAGGCATCCGACAGGATGATGCCGCCCCCGGTATAGAGCACCGGCCGCTTGGCGCTGAGGATCATCTCCAGGGCCCGCTTCACCTGGAGGGGATGCGCATGGTACGTGGGATTGTAGCTCTTGATCTTGATTTCATCGGGGAAGTGGGGGGTAGTGCTGGCCTGGACCACGTCCTTGGGAAGATCGACCAGCACCGGACCGGGCCGCCCGGACCGGGCAATGTGGAAGGCCTCGTGGATGGTATAGGCCAGTTTGTCGATTTCCTTCACCAGGTAATTATGTTTGGTGCAGGGCCGGGTGATGCCGACGATGTCCACTTCCTGGAAGGCGTCGTTGCCAATCAGGGCGGTGGGCACCTGGCCGGTGATGACCACGATGGGGATGGAGTCCATGTAGGCCGAAGCGATGCCGGTCACCGTGTTGGTGGCCCCGGGGCCCGAAGTCACCAGGGCCACGCCCACCTTGCGGGAGGCCCGGGCGTAGCCGTCGGCGGCGTGGACCGCCGCCTGTTCGTGGCGCACCAAAATATGCTTAATCTGCGGGGTCCGGGTGAGTTCGTCATAGATATCCAGGACCACGCCCCCGGGATAGCCGAAGATATGTTTGACTTCTTCCCGCACCAAACATTTCATTAGAATTTGCGCCCCGGTCATTTTCATGAGACGTTTCCCTTCCGGCGGTATTTCGCCAGGATTTGCTCCATCCGGTCCCGGCCGGCCAGCTTCAGCTTTTGCAGGCGCTTCCGCTCCATGGTTTCCGCGGTGGTAAGGTACGGCCGCCGGTTAAACTCCTCCAACCGCCGCTCAAATTCGTGATGTTCCTCCCAGAACTTTTTCAATTCCGGGTCTTTGTCCGCCAATTGCTCTATCAGTTCCAGGTCTTCTTTCTCCATGGTTTGGCCTCAGGTGCGATTTTTTCTAAGTGGAATGTAAAATGCTAAATTAATGTGGGATATTTGTCAATTGCCGGTCATTATCGCGGGCTAAAAACCACCTCCTTTCCGCGCTATTTCCCCTTCTCTATTACCTGCAAGTTTTTCTGCCTGGTGGCCCGGCCTGGGACGGCTGGGCCAAATCCCCTGCCGCGGCGAAAAAAAAGGCAGGACCGTGGGCGGCCCTGCCTGGGAGTCTTGGTAACGGGAAGCGCTAAGGTTATGGTAAGGCAACCCTCCTCATCCCCGCCGACCGCCACCGGCAGGCCGCGGCGCCTGCCAATACGGCTACGCCGGCCACCAGGCCCTCGCAAAGCGAGGGATGATCCCCGCCGCGACTGACGGGCGCCGAGCCAGGATGATAAATAGGGGAGTAGTTAGCCATTTGCGGATTCAATCCTTCCATTTAAGCTAATATAATATACCTTATAAGAAAAAGATTTGTCAAGTTCCATCCGGAAAGTATATTACTAACTGCGGCAGCTTTGAGCCCTAAAAATTCTCGAGCCATGCCCGGGCGGGCACGGCTCGTGATGAAGCCAGGTGGTACTGCAACCCCCACATCGCGCCCCTTCAAGTCGCATTGCTTCTGGGGGGCCGGCGGCAGATTTTCCGGTCCTCTGGCTTCTGAATATTTAATAATCATCTTTTGCAGGAAATCAACGGGAGAAGAAGAACCTTGAACTTTATTTTGCAGCCCCGGGCAGCCCCGGCAGGCCGCCTTGCAGGGACTTGCCCCCATCCAGGCGACCGTTGATCTTACCCACCCGGGCGTTGGTCCAGGCCTGTTGGGGCACCAGGGCGTTATCCAGGTAGGCATAGACCACGCCCCGGTCGTTCTCAAAGGCATTATTGTGCAGGGCGATCATGATCTTCCGGCCGGCGGCGGTTTCCGGGCCGATGCGAACTTCGATCTCTTCCGGTTCGGGATAGGGGATGCCGCTTACCTTGAAGGTCTGCCCCTCCCGAATCGGCCCCAGCAGCCCCAGACGGCAGTTATAGAAGGCGGTGAGCGGATCGTAGACCGGGTCCTTCAGAGTGGTGCGCCATTTCCGCACCAGACCCTGGCCTTCTTTCAACTGCCACAATTCCAGCACCTTCTGGTCGTAGTCGAAACGGTATTCCTTCAGATAGCGTTTGCCCCTTTTGCGGGATTCTTCCCGGTAAACCAGGGGCAGAAGTTTGCCCTCCCGGCTGACCATCTCCGTCTGGTAGGTGTCCCGCCGCTCCCCGGTAAGCAATTTCAACAGACCCAGGGGTTCCCCATAAATCTCCGCCTGATAGCGCCCGGGCCCCAGGCACTTCAGGGTCAATTGCCCCTGGGCCACGTCTTTTAAGAATAGGTACTCCACCCGGAATTTCAACTTTTCCAGGACCTCTCCCCTGGCGGTGGCGGCCGGGGCCTGGCCCCAGGGCAAGGCTGGCAATGCCAGGCTCGCCCCCAGGACCAGGAGGAGCACCCCGGCGAATCTCAGGGGCGCTGGCGGCCTGGCCCGGCCGCGTACCTTGGAAAGCCGATCTGCTGCTCTGAGAAGTTCAAAGTTCAAGGTTCAAAGTTCCAGGTGCCCAAGCGGGCTTTTCATAATTATGGGTGAGGCAATAATAGAGGAATTGCTCTCGTCATCAAAGGTATATCCCTCAAGGTCCTTTCTGCGTCGGTGCGGCCAGGAGATTCAACCCGCTCCCTGGCATGATGCCCTCGGGGTTGAGCAGATGTCCGGCCAACTTGCCAAAAAACGGCACCCAGGTCCAGGCTTCTTGCGGGGCCCACTGCGGGGTGCAGAGGAGAAAATATGGACCCGCCTCATCTTCGCTCTTTCGGCCCGTTACCTCCAGGATGACCCTCCAGCCCGCATAAGTCTCGGGACCGAAGCGCAAGACCATCTCCCGGGACTCCGAGGCGGGAACTAAGACTACTCGCAAGTTTTGGCCAGCCTGCAAGATCCCAAAGGCGCCCAGACGTAAATTATAAAACAGACTGAGAGGATCATAGACCGGCTCCCGCATGGGGACTTGCCAGCTTTTCACCGGCGGCTGGTAATCCATGCCCCGCCAGACTTCCAGGACTTTCCGGGAATAATCGAAATGGTATTCCTTGCAGAGGTGATGCCCCTTGGCCTGGAAAACCTCCCGGTAAATTAAGGGCTTCAGCCGGCCGTCCTCCAGGAGCATCTCAGTTTCGTAGCTCTCTGGCAGCCAGCGGCTTAGCAATCTCCAGGCCCCCTGGGCCGCCCCGGAAAACTCCGCCCGGTAGCGGTTCGGACTGACCCGGGCCAGGCGCAACTGCACCATGGCCACCTCCGAGAAGATTCCCAGACTCACCCGGTATTGCAAGGCCTCGAGGGTATCGGCCCCCTCCGGAACCGCCAGAACAAACCGGGGTTGGCTCAGGTTCACCAGAAACAACAGGATAAACCAAGAAATAACCCGGATCAATCCTGGTCTCCCCCCGCGTCGCCAGTTGGTGGCGGGCTCCAGACGCCGGTGGCGAAGCGATTGTGCCACCACTGCATGAGGTCTTCCTGCGAGGAGTTTTCCACCAATTCGAAGCGGTACTCTTCAATAAATTGGAGGATTCTCTGGTAGGCCAGGTTAACCTGTTGCATGCAATGGCGATATTTCCCTTCTTCTTCGGGATCCAGGACCCGGTCGGGATGCCAACGCCGCGCTTTCTGGCGGTAAGCGGAGCGGATTTCATCACGGCTGGCGAATTGTCCCAGCCCCAGGATTTTTCGAGCTTCTTCTAAGGTCATGGCTATTTCCTGAGGTCTTGCTGCAATTATACCTGGGATTGCCCCTTGGGGCAAATTTCCGTTTTGCGCCGCGGGAAAATCCCCCGGCAGCTTGTCTTTCCGGGCCAAGCATGTTAAATTAAAAAAGTTATGAAATTTCCTTGAGGGGAGGGCGGGGGGCCGGCGGTCCCCCGGCCCTCCCCTTGTATATTAAATGTATCTCAATGTTGTCAAAAAGGACCCCGTTGGTGTATAAGGGTTTGCGTTCAGGTTACTGGTCCAGAGGTTCAGGCGGAGTGCCGGAGGGCAGCC
>Ga0326728_10007612_pt1 | contig 27605 bp, 25 predicted proteins | sample MB3enrmetagenome_FD_207602 | JGI IMG/M metagenome (GOLD analysis project Ga0326728, IMG submission 207602) | Lab enriched peat soil microbial communities from McLean, Ithaca, NY, United States - MB31MN | ecosystem: Environmental > Terrestrial > Soil > Wetlands > Peat | place: USA: New York...
AGCGTTGTTCGGCAAAGTGCACCACCGCATCCGGCCCGTAACTTTCAATGCAGGCAGAGAGAAAGTCGTAGTCGGTCACGTCCCCCACGAAAAGCTCGATCGGCTTCCCCGTCAGCTCCTGCCAAACTTTCAGGCGCTCCGCCAGGGTGCGAATCGGCGTCAGAGTTTGCACCCCGAGTTCGTGGTCCCAGTGCCGCCGCATGAAATTGTCCACGATCGCCACCGAGTGCCCCTGCTGCGACAGGTAAAGAGCCGTAGCCCACCCACAGTAGCCGTCTCCCCCGAGCACAGCGACTCTCATTTGCCCCCCCTTGTTGACGTCAATAGTCACTCTTATGAAATTAAGGCCCGAACATTTGTATCGATAAGGCTGCGGGTCCAGGGTTTCTCATAATACCGGAGATGGGGGCGTTCTGTCATGAAGTGAAGTGCGACCGCAATCCGTCGATGAGGAAGGTCGAGGACGGCAGGGCTCATGGCCATGCGCCTCTACGCCGCACGCCGCTGGGCCCGGCAGGTGTAGGGGTAGGGCTTGCCCTACCCACGTCGGGGCCAGCGAAATGTGGGGACGGCAAGCCGTCCCCCTACGACGGGGCGATTATTGACCGAACAAAAAGCATATCAGGGCCAATATATGCAGATTTCTGCATATATGTGTCAAAGAGGGACAGTGGAAGGCCGTTTTTTCACATTGTGAAAGTTTTTCAAAACTTTATTTCCTTTAGATACAAGCAGATAAGAAAATTCTTCTCAGTTTTCGCACTGTTTCCCATATTCTCATTTCCCTGTGGTAGGCTACTATTATGGAGCAAGAAATGCGAGTTGCGAAGGTACACACTATGCGGCGTGCGGGATTAATCCTACCCTGGCTGGTGCTCATATTGACCGCTGGTATTTGGCGTCCGGCATCCACGCTTGCCCAACTCCCCGCGAGTACGCCCACCTACAGAGTGAACGCGAAGTGGGCGACCGACCGTGGCAGCCAAGCCTTCAACGTCAAAGCCTACGCCACTACCGGCAATGGCGCGTCGGACGGTACGGCCGCCACCCATGCGACCATCGAAGGGGCTGGCTCGGGCGGGACGATTCTATTTCCTCCCGCCAATTACGTGGTTAGCTCTGAACGGGTCTTATTGACCAACCTCCAGACATTTGAGGGACGGGGCGCACACATTCTGTGCAATGAGACTTCCGGTGGGCCACGCCTTTACGTCGGCGACGGCAGCAATTCGAGCGCAGTCAGAGGCGTGACGATTCAGGGCTTGGGATTCACTCCGGGGCCGAATACCATCACAAGCTCGCGGATCGTTGACAACGCGCAGAACACTAAATTCGTAGACCTAAACGGAAGAGCGCAATCTCCGGCAGCGTGCAGTTCCCAGCCTGGTGGTAACTGTCACTATGGGCATTTCATCGAAAACGACAATGACTGCACCAATCCCTTGAATGACGGCAACGGCCGCGCCTTGGGCGGCGCTGGTTGATTATTTTGGCGCGCCTGTATCAATGAAAGGGTCATAGCCAACAATTGTACGCGCTCGACTACGACATTCAGCGAGAACTCGCGATAGCTTCAGGGTCAGCCGGCGGGGGGCGACGATCCTGAGAGGTCGCCGCCCACGCGTTTTCGTAGATCAAACGTAACCCCCAATCGGAATCCCCCGGGAAATCCGGCAACTCGATAATTCCGATTTCATTCGACCGCACGGTCCCGGGTCCGGCGATGCGCCAACTCCCATTGCGCGGATCGAACCATTGCGCGCGGTAAGTGCCGTTCAGCCTGGCTCCTCGCATCCGGCCGCGCGGCGCCCCTTTCTCAAAGTAGGCAAGGAAAATCTCTTTGTCCGGCGTTCGCGCGCAGTAAGCCCAGCCTTCGTACGCTTTCAAGTTATAGTCCTTGTTGGGCGAGACGAGGTCGGCGTCCGGTTCCAATTCCTGATAACGCCTGCCGATAGAAAATGCGAAATCGCGCAGGTACTTCATCTGCGCTCCTGAAATCCACTGGAAGGCGTCCCACATCTTGATGGGGGCCGCCGGTTCGATATCCGCTCCCCAGATACCTTCCGCCCCGTAGACATGCCCGCCGAGACCGCCTGATAAGAAGCTTCCATACATCGAAGAGCGCACGAATTGAGCGTCCTTTTCCGTGCCGCCCGGAGCCCCGTACTCGTAGCCCTTTCCACCCAGGCCACGAGCGTCCACGTACCCGGAGTAATAAGGCTCGCCATTGATCGCCGGTTGGGCGTGAGGCAGATGGAAAATCTCCGTCAGGTACCAGTAATTGTCGTGCTCGCGCCTGTTGCCGGTCTGCTGCAGCGTAACCCAGGAACCTTCGCCCCAATTCTCGAGCGTGGAGGGATCGGCATTCGCGGAGAGCAGCGTGCCAAAGGGTGGCGGCCCGAATCTGGCCGTCACGTAATCAATGGCCTTCACATATTCCTCGGGGCCGACGGTTTCGCTGATGATGTCGAGATGGATTGGACTGAAGACGACGTTATTGGCCTGGTAGCGCGACCAGACGTATTGGATGAAGCGGGCATAGGAGTCGGGCCACTTGTAGTACTTCTTCCAACACAAGCTCGCATCGCGGCGGGAAACTTCGATGAAAGGCACGAACCCCTGTTCGTTCAAGTAGTCAATCTTGCGGTCGATGTAATGGAAATACTCCGGGTTGATTTGGTCTACGTCGGGGAACATATTCGAGTACCCGGGAACTTTTCCGGGAAAGAGGAAGGGACGCCCGCCCTCGTTATCCATATTCTTGGCGCTGCCGGTGCCAAACTCCAGCCAGGCAGAGCGGACCGTAGTCTTCTCCGGGTCGTCCATCACCACGTGCCAGGGAGAGCTATCCGTCATCCAGTTGGGAAACGCGGCAATCATGTTGATCCAGTTGTAGCCCTGCGATTTGCGAAAGCGCACGTAGTCTTTGAACCCGGCCGTGGGGCCGAGAGGACGTTCGCGATCATCGTCATACCAACGGAAGCGGTTAGTTCCCACCGAATACCACGTGTCGCCGAGGACGAAGAACGGCGTGCCATCTGCCGTTTCCAGGGCATGACCGTTCGGCGTGGCGCGGAGAAACCCGCGACGCAGCGGGTTCGTCTGTTTCTCTGCGTCGCTCCATTCTACGGCGGTGAACGAGCCGGCCTTGCCCGCTAACCCCGCATCCTGCGGACTCGATCCGCTGGTCCATTCCCAGAGGCCGGGCCGGGTGGCCACCAGACGAATTCTGAAGGTTCGACCGCCGTCCCAGAATCCGTATACGCGTTTCTTGAACTGCGGCCCGGCAAGGTCCACCCAGACCACCTGATCCGTATAGGGGTTCGCAGAGGAGGCCGCAGACGTAAAAGTCAGCTCCACTTTCTCCCATACATGAACTGCGCCGGAAGCTCGAATGGCGCAGAACGCTGCTACGACTACAGCAGCGATCGCGTACCTCAAATATGCGAACCTGCGCCGATGTGTGTTCATAATCCCTCGCAGTTCATCCGCTGCTCTGAAAACAACTCCCCTCCTCAGCGGGAGGAGGGGCAGGGGTGGTGGGTGCCCGAGGCCTCGGCTGGACCAACCACCCCCTACCCCCTCCTTAGCCAAGGAGGGGAATCATTCTTATGGTTTCCGGGTGCCCGTCAGCCGACGGGTATCAGCGACTGCTTTGAAAGTTGCAGCGCATACGTCTCGCCCGCGCCACCTCCATGCATTGTCAGGGCGCGCCTTCATTCGCTGGCGCGGTACAGAACACAGGAGTGGGGTTGCAATTTCAGCTTCAGTGAAGTCGCCGAACCTGAATCCTTACGTTCCCAAAGGTCTCGCAACCTGTAGCTCTTGCCTGAGGTGAGTCCAAGCTCATTCCACTCCAGCGTGATGTCCTCCGCGGCGTCCCCGCGATTGAAGATGGCGAGGTAGTGGCCTTTCCCATCCTCGGGCTTGGCGGACCAGATCACCGCGCCATTGGTGGTAATCAGGGGCCGGTTTGCGGTGGAGTGCTGGTCCACGGCAATCACCTCGGGATTCGTCAGCAGCGAGGTTGTCCAGGCATCGCTATGCGGCAGGTCGCAGCCGAGCATGAGAGGAGAACGAATGATGGACCAGAAAGTCAGCAGGGTACGCTGTTCATCGTGAGTGAAGCGCGTGGGGCGCGCCGAACCCAACCCCGGTCGCGGGCCCAAATAGCCGATGGGGAGCATATCGGCATCCGGCCAATGGTTGACTCCCGCGTAGGGCGCCCATCCGACAGCCGTGGCGAACTGCCCATGCAGAGTCTGAACCCACGGCTGGTCGGCGCCGGGTGTCCAGTAATCCCAGAAGTCATCCGAGATGCGCCACATCTGCGCGTACCGGCGCACGTCATCGGCAACCCCCAGCGACGTTGGCCCCGGAGACAGGCTCAGCACAATCGGGCGGCCCGCCTTCTTGAGCGCGGAGCTGAGCATGTGAATTTCACCTGCGTTGTACGGACGGCTCGAAATGCAGTCCACTTTGATGAAATCCAGGCCCCAGTTCGAATAGAGCTGGGCGAGCGAGTCGTAAAAGGCCTGCCCAGCCGGATTGGACTTCACCCCATAAGTGTCGGGATTCCACGAGCATGTGTCCGACTTATCCGCAGCCTCAGCCGCATGGAATGCCGTACCGGCAATCGGCATATTCTTGTCCGCCGCCTCGCGCGGAATGCCTCGAATGATGTGAATGCCGAACTTCAGGCCGAGCGAGTGCACGTAGTCTGCAACGGGCTTGAAACCCGCGCCGTCCGCCGCGGAGGGAAAGCGGTTCGGAGCCGGTATGAAGCGCCCCTGGCTGTCCAGGGTGTACTTCCATGAGGGCTTGCCGGCGCTTTCCGGGTTCTGCAAATACCAGCCTTCGTCGATCACAGCATACTGCCAGCCGAACTGCTTCAGGTGTTTCGCCATCCAGTCGGCATTGGCCTTGTACTCTCCTTCGCCGATGGTCAGGCCGTACGAGTCCCAACTGTTCCAGCCCATGGGGGGAGTGGCCGCGAGTTGCGGCCCTTGCTGCGCTGAGAGCGGCAGAAGGCCTGCTCCGATTACGAAAATCGATAACATGACTCGCATTACAAGTCTCCTTTCATCCCGGCTCCAGAAGTTATCCCGGATCCGCGCTGCTGATTGCGTGTTCAAGTTATACACAGCCATCCGGTTTGTTCAACAGTTTTGTTCGATCAATCGCAGGATTCGCGGAGCAAGGATTTCCCGATTGTGTTTCCTGCATGTCGTAGTAAAGTTGAATCGAATCGGTACCAGGTTTTTGAAAATGCGCGAAAGCGCCTTGGACTACTAGCGCAAAGGCGGCAGCCGGCGCTGCCGCACTCCAAATTGTGGTGTCCTGGTGTCTTTGTGTCTTGGTGGTGAACCTCCCCGCGCAAACGGAGCGCATTGCGGTTCTGGCGGACTTCGAAGGCGGCTCCGTCGGCAAGGTGGGCCAGGTTTCTCCCACTCACCTGCGATGCGCCGTGAGAGGGCAGTTCGACCAGGACCATCGAAACCGCCAGGCGGATTGGTATTATTTCGAGCTCACGAACCTTCCGCGCGAGCCCGTAACTATCGACCTGGTTGATCTGGCCGGTGAGTATAACTACGCGGGCCCTGCCTATTCGGTCACGGCGGACGTGCGGCCTGTCTACAGCTACGATGACATTCACTGGTCGCACTTCACCGATCAGCAAGTATCCTGGGATGCCCGCGAGCCGCACCTGAGCCTGCAGTTCACCCCCGAGCACGACCACGTCTGGATTGCGCACGTCGAACCCTATACCTGCCGGGACCTCGCCAACCTGCTCAGTTCTTTCTCTGATAGTCCCTACCTCGAGGAACGGTCCGTGGGCCGCACAGTCGAGGGCAGGGAGATACCTCTCCTGACCATCACTAACCGCAGCGCTCCGGAACGGCAGAAAGCGGTAATCTGGCTCATGTTCCGCCAGCATGCCTGGGAGGCGGGCACTTCTTGGGTTGCCGATGGAGCGGTGCGTTTCCTGCTCTCCGGTGACGCGCGCGCGGCCCGAATCCGCGATCGCGTCATCTACAAGGTTTTTCCATTGGCCGACCCGGACGGTGTGGTGCACGGAGGTGTCCGGTTCAACCCGAATGGGTTCGATCTAAATCGGAACTGGGACACCCCCGATCCGCAGAAGATGCCGGAAATCTGGGCACAGCGGAGCGCCATCCTTGGCTGGGTTGATTCCAGACACCGCTTAGACTTATTCCTGTCACTCCACAACGACGAGACCGACGAATACGTTGAGGCGCCTTCCGCGTTCAAGGCTTTGGGCGAGCGTGCCTATCAGGAACTGGCGTCGCAGTCTTCTTTTAATCCTACCGGACCCCTCCGGGACCCGGGCGCCACCACCACGCCGGGCAAGCCCGGGCGCATGACCGTCGACCAGGGACTCTTCAACGATCGCAAGCTGCCCGCAATGCTGATGGAACAGATGATCGAGTATGACTCGAAGCTCAGACGTGTGCCCACGGCGGCCGACCGCAGCCAATTCGGCGGCGAACTCGTCCGCACGTTGTCTCTAGCGGTTACCGGTGAGGATCACTAGGGGGTGCCGCGAGTCAAAGGCTTATCATGCTGAGCGCAGCGAAGCATCTCTGCAGTTCCTGTGCTCCGTTGGAACTAATGAAACTGCGGAGATCCTTCGCTACGCTCAGGATGACAGTCCTACGCCCGGGGCCTCACGCCCCGCCCCCGGCATCTGACACTTGAAACCTGCATTACCCCTTGCCTCGAAAGAGAAAGACGATTTCGATGATCAGAATGATGACCACCAATAGCTCGAGGACGAAGGCCCGGCCTTGGTGGAACTGGTCGACCATGAAACGGTAAAGGCTCTCCGCCGTGTCCAGCTTCTGTTTGACCAGGTTCTTGTAGTCCTCGACGCCGACCTTTCCGGCTGCCATGCGGTAGAGCCGCGCGGAAAACATATCGCTTAGGAATTTGATGGCATTGTCCGCTCGCTCGGTGAGTTCCGTGACGTCAAGCAGCAGAGTGTGAAGCCGGGCCGATGCCCGGGCCAGCCGCCAGCGAGCGAAAAATCCAGTCCCCTTTTCCAACGACTGATAGACGCTCTTGAGCTCGCGGGTCAGGACCTCGTCGTAATGCCGAAACTCGAGGAGCTGGGAGTTGGCATATTCGAGCAGCTCGATGGTGGTGGTTGCGCCTGACGCGGTGTCGTAGACGAAGGCCGCGTTCCAGCCGGCGACGATCAGGTCGGTGGGAGAATAGGACATGCTGGATTGCAGAGTCTCGCGACGCTCGCCTTCCGAAAGCTGGGCATCTTCGCTTCGGACCACTCGCGCGATCTGGTCGCCGAAGTTCTGAAGGAGATCGGCGGCGGTGGGCCGTCCCTCGATCTCCTGCACGTGGAAGATGTAGTAGTCTTCATTCAACCACTGCTCGTAGGGTTTAACCAACGCCGGCGTGACCCTCCGAAGCATTTGGCGAGCCAGGGAAGCGGCCTGCCGCTCAATTTCGAGGCCCGCCACGTATCTTGAAGAGCGGGCTGCAAGTTTCTCCCAATTCCCTTCAAAGGGCAGTTTGAACTCGACGCTCACAACCCCGTAGTCGTAATACTTCAGACGCCCCGTCAACTCTTCGCCGGTGGCCAGAAGGACTTTCTCCATCGGCTCCTCGACCGGCGGATTCTCGAAACGGACGTATTCAGGAGCCGGATGTTTAAAGCTGGGCTCGCGCCCCGCCGGTTGCAAGCCTAAAATACGCCGCAACTCCTCCAGCCGGATCTCCTCGCAAACATCGAACAGAATCAGAATCAGTACGGAACCGCGTAGCTGCGTTGTTGACATTCAGACCTCGAACTCGGAAGAGGATGTCGCTATTATAAAAGTGGCTGGCGGCTGGTGCCTAGTGCGAAAGGTTAAAGGGTAAAGGCTAAAGGATCGTGGGTTTTCAGCCTTTACCCTTTAGCCTTTAACCTTTAGAAGGGCCACTAACCACTGCTGTTATATAATCGGTTGCATGCGTCCCGAGTTCCAGGCTGTACCTTTCGCGGACACTGAGAAAGCAAGTCTGAACCTGGCGCGGCTCGAACAGCAATTGGCGCCGACGCTGATGGTGCCTCTGGCATCGCTGCTTGCCCATTCACCGGACGCTGACGGCGCGCTGAACCTGCTGGAACGGTACGCGCAAGAGGCCCCGGCAGAGGTGTTGGGAGAAATTGCGCGCCATCCGGCGGCCTTGTCCTACCTGGTGGCAATCTTCGGTCACAGCGGGTTTCTGGCGGAAACTCTGTTGTCGGAGCCGGGACTCGTCATCCAGTTTGCGCGAGACCGCAACTTCACCAAGCTGAAATCCAAAGAAGACTTGACGCAGGACTACGCGCGCTTCGCCACCACCAATCCGGACCCCTGGCCGGCGGCCCAGTTGGCGCGCTTCAAGCGGCGAAACTACTTGCGCATCGCAATGAAGGATGTCTTGGGACTATCGACGCTGGGAGAAACGACTTTGGAGTTGGCCACGTTGGCAGACGTGATTTTGACCAACACTTTTCTTTACTGCGACGGTGAGTTGGAGAAGCGCTACGGACAGCCTCAATTCGTTGACTCGCAGGGCCGCATCGCGCGCAGCGGATTCAGCATTATCTCTCTGGGAAAGCTGGGCGGCAATGAGTTGAATTACAGCTCTGACATCGACCTGTTGTTTCTCTATTCCCACGACGGTGAAACCGCCGGCGGGAACGAGGCGGTAGTTACGAATAAAGAGTACTTCGTCCGCCTGGCCAATGCCATCACCCGCACCATTACACAGCCGACGCCCCAGGGCGAGGTCTTCCGCGTCGATCTGCGGCTGCGTCCGGAGGGGGAACAGGGCGATTTAGCCATTTCGCTGAAATCATCCCTCGAGTATTACGAGCATCGGGCGCGGGATTGGGAGTTGCAGATGCTGATTAAGGCTCGCCACTCCGCGGGCGATCCGACGCTGACTCGCGATTTTCTGCGCGGTGTCGATGAGGAGATCTATGGCTCGTCGGGTGACTTTGAGGCCGTCGAGAGCGTGCTATGGTCGCGTGAGCGCAGCACGAAGAGAATGCACGAGAGCGGCAGCCAGGCCATAGACGTTAAACACCACTCGGGAGGCATCCGCGACATCGAGTTTCTAGTTCAGTGCCTGCAGCGGCTGTACGGACGGCAGGACCCCTGGGTGCGCTCCGGTGGGACGCTCTTTGCGCTGCGTAAGCTCAATGACAAAGGATGGCTGAGCGACCGCGACTATGCCCGGTTGACAAACGCTTACGTGTTCTTCCGTAAAACGGAGCACTGCGTGCAGCTCGAGCTTGGCCAGCAAACCCACCGCTTGCCCGCCGCGGCGCGTTCTCTCGATCGGCTTGCCCGCCGGGTGGGATTTGGCTCCGCTGCAAGCGAATCGCTGGGCAGTGCGCTGGTACAGAAACTGCAAGGTGATTTTGAAAAGGTGAATGAGATCTACCAGCGTGTGATCCATCCTCGCACGGCGCCCGCCGGCGATCAGGGGTTCACGCTCAAGCCACTCCCTTCCTTCACTCCCGACCAGGGGCAGGCCTCCTATGATTCCACCCTGAAGTTCCTGAGCGCCCAGGCGCCGGATTTAGCACTTTGCATTCAGGAAGCCGAGGTCCCCGACCGTGCTCGAGCAGTTGCGGCAAGACTCCTTACCGCCCTGCTAGAGTCACCGGAGCGGTTTGCTCTGGTGCGCGAAAAACCCGAGCTTCTGCGGCGCGCCCTCGAGGTGGTAAGCGAAAGTGAATACCTCGGCGAACTGCTGATCCGCCACCCCGAAGACATGCTGGTTCTTCAATCCTCTCAGACGCCGACCTCCGCCGCGCAGATGGAAATCGCCCTTGACGGCGCGGAAGACGCCGAGCCACATCATTGGGCGACGGAACCCGTGCTGGCCATGCGCCAGAAGATGGCGGCGCTTCGCAGGCATTTTCAGTCTCGAGTCCTGGAACTCGGCGCGGCCGATTTGGCTTCCCTCGAATCCAGCCTTCCGGTTCTGAAACGTTGGTCTGCCGTGGCGGCTCGGTGCGTTTCCAGCGCCTTGCAGATCGCCGGATCGGCTCTCGAAACCGGAGAACTGGAAGCCAGGAACCGCGACTGCCCCCTTGCGGTGCTGGCGCTGGGCCGGCTGGCCTTAAACGAGTTTGACCTCGCTTCGGATGCCGACCTGATCTTCGTGACGGGCCCCGGAGTCGGGCGAGACGAGCTGGCTTTCTGGAAACGGCTGGCGGCGAGAATGATCGACGTTCTCTCCAGTTACACAAGTGAAGGAACGGTGTTCGCAGTCGATACGCGCCTTCGACCTCGCGGGCAGGAAGGCGAACTGGTCGTGACGCAGGAGGAACTGCTCAGCTATATCCGCGAGCACGCCCAGGTGTGGGAGGGTTTGACGTATCTCAAGGCCTGCCACCTGGCCGGCGACGTCGAACTCGGGAAAGAAACCATATCGCGGCTCGTGACCGCCATCTTCGAGCGCTTCGCCGCCCACCCCGCCTTGGCGGCCGAGCTTTGCCAAATGCGGCGCAGGCTGCAGAAAGAAGTCCCTGTGCCGCCTACCAACACCAAGACCGCTCCAGGAGGTTATTACGACATCGATTTTGCCGTGTCTCTCCTGCGATTGCGAGGACAGATCGCTACTCACCCCGGCGCAAATATGGCGGAGCAGATCGCCGCTTTGCGGTCCGCTGAACTCATGAATGCCGAAGACGCTAGCGTCTTGGCGAGCGGGGCGAATTTCCTGCGCTCTGTGGATCACGCCGTCCGGTTGGTGACCGGGAAACCCGGCGAGGGACTGCCGGACCGCAGGGGTCACGCCGAGGTGGTGGAAAAGCTCGGGCGCCGCTGGGGATTGGTAACGGGATCGGAAACACTGGCCTCAACCCTGCAAGAAACCCGGCAGCGAGTCCGGGAGGTTTATAGTCGCCTGGTTGTCGCCGCCACGTAGCGCTGACCTTCAGGTCAGCATTTTGAGAAATTGGAAATATGCCGAATAGAATGCCGAATCCTAAAGCTGCGGACAACACACCAGGCAAGAATCCTGCCGTCTCTGCCTGGCATGACTCCCGCTTCATGAAGGCCTGCCGCAGGGAGCCGGTGGATGCAACGCCGGTTTGGCTGATGCGCCAGGCGGGCCGGTACATGAAGGAATACCGCGAACTCCGCTCCAAGGTGCCTTTTCTGGAGCTTTGCAAGAACCCGCGTTTGGTGTCCGAGGTTACTGTGACGGCGGCCAGCCGGCTGAGTGTAGACGCGGCCATCATTTTTGCCGACCTATTACTGATCGTCGAGCCGCTGGGATTCGGCCTTGCTTACGACCAGGGCGAAGGTCCGAGCATCAAGCCTCCGCTACGCTCGCCTCGGGATGTGGCGCGGCTTCAAGAAGTGGATCCGGCGCAGTCGCTGAGTTACCTTTATGATGCGATTCACCAGACTCGCGCAGACCTCGACCCTAAGTTACCGCTCATCGGATTTGCTGCCTGCCCGTTCACGCTTGCTTCCTATCTCATCGAAGGCGGAGGGTCGAGAAACTACCGGTACACCAAGGGGTTGATGTACCGCGATCCGGAAGCGTGGCGTGCCCTCATGGAGCATCTGGCGCGTAACTTGGCGCGCTACGTCAACGGCCAGATCACCGCCGGCGTGCAGGCTATCCAGGTTTTTGATACGTGGGTCGGCTGCCTTGGCCCCGCGGATTATCGCGAGTTTGCGCTTCCCTACACGCGAACGATGATCGACGCCATCACTCCCGGCACGCCGATCATCCATTTTGGAACCGGCACAGGCATGCTGCTCGAGGCCATGCAGGCAGCGGGCGGCGACTTCGTGGGCCTGGACTCTCACGTCGAGCTCGATCAGGCCTGGGCGCGTGTGGGTTACGACGTGGGCGTGCAGGGCAATCTGGATCCCGTGGTTCTCTACGCCGGCAAGGACTACCTCCGAGCGCGGGTGCAGAGAATTCTGGATCAGGCCGGAGGCAGGCCCGGACACATCTTCAACCTCGGCCACGGCCTGCTCCCCGACACGCCTTTTGAAAATGTCGTGGCTTTGGTGGAAATGGTCCACGAGCTGAGCGCGTCGCGCGGACCTGCTGCTTAGCTTTGCGGCCCTATCAGGGTATTCAGCAATGCCGCCCTGACGCGCCGAGTCGGAATCGCACAGCATGGGAACTCAAAGCTCACCACTTGCAGGCGGGGAATTTGCGCCAGGGACCGGTGCGATAATCACGAATCGCCGGCGCTGGGGGATTATCGGGCTGCTGTTCGTCGCCTCCCTAATCAACTATCTGGACCGCGCCACCATCTCGGTGGCCCTGCCGCTCATCTCCGTGAGTCTGCACCTTGCCGCGGCAAGCAAAGGCCTGCTGCTCTCCGCCTTTTTCTGCTCTTACGCCCTCATGCAGGTGCCGGTCGGCTGGTGCGTGGATCGCTACAATCTGCGCTGGATTTACTCCGTACTGTTTGCCTTGTGGTCGTTCGCGTGCGGCCTCACGGGGCTGGCGGGAAGCCTGGGCGTGCTGATCGCGTTCCGGGTGTTGCTGGGAATTGGCGAGTCGATCTACCTTCCCGGGGGCACCAAGATCGTAAGCGTGCTATTTGGGCCCCGCGAGCGCGGCCTCCCCTCCGGAATTTTCGATAGCGGCACCCGCGCCGGGCTTTTCCTTGGTGCGCCGGTGGTGGCGTGGCTCATCGTGCTGCTTGGCTGGAGGAAGATGTTCTTTCTCGTGGGCTTCTCAGCTCTCGTCTGGCTCATCCCCTGGTGGCTTGTTTTTCCCGCCCGGTTGTCCGGGCGAAGTCCGAGCATTGACAGGCACGGAGCGCCTGAAACATTCTGGACGGTGCTCAGACACCTTCGCAGCCGGGATTTGATTGGCATTTGCCTTGGCTTTTTCTGTTTTGATTACTACTGGTACCTGCTCGTCACCTGGCTCCCCGACTATCTGGTAACAGTACGGCATTTGACGATTCTTAAGGCCGGACTGTACGCGGCTCTTCCTTACTTCGTGTGGGGCGTCAGCGAGCCTGTGGGAGGCTGGATCGCGGACCGCCTGATCGTCATGGGTTGGGATGAAACGCATTCTCGCAAGTGGCTCATCACTGTGGCCTTTGTTTCGGGGCTGCTGCTTATTCCTGCGGCGCGCGTCGAAAGTGCGCATTCTGCGATCCTCTTCATTATGGGCGGCTCGCTGGTCGGGCTGGCCACAGGGAATCTCTTCGCGATCCTGCAATCGTGCGCTCCACCCGAGGAGGTCGGGGTGTGGACAGGATTTGAGAACTTCGCGGGCAACGTGGGCGGTATCCTTGCCCCAGCGGCCACGGGGTTTCTCATTGCCCGGACGGGCTCGTACCTGCCGGGCTTCGCACTGTCGGCATTCGTTCTCCTCACTGGCCTCCTCGCGTACTGGTTCGTGGTGGGAAAACTTGCGTCCAGCCACGCGCCATTCTAAGCTCCTTCTCCCGGAGGATTCTCGTTGCCTACTTGGATTCAGCCGCTCGACCCTCTTCACTCTCTGCCCTTGTCCGCTCTCGTAGCCGCGGTTCCGCTCGTGGTCCTCTTGGTTCTCATGGGGGGCTTGCGCAAGGGCGGTGCAATTTCGGCCGCCTGGAGCCTTGGCAGTGCCGCCGGGCTCGCCCTGGTGGTATGGAATCTCCCGTGGCGATTGGCCTGTCTAAGCCTGGCGTTCGGTTTTCTCTATGCGCTGTGGCCGATTCTGTGGCTTGTCTTTGCCTCGCTATGGCTTTACAACCTATCCATCGCCACAGGCAGCTTCGAGCAGTTGAGACGCTGGATGGCAACGCATGCTTCCGGGGATCGGTGCGTACAGGCCATCCTGGTGGCCTTCTGCTTCGGGACGCTGCTCGAAGGCACCTCCGGGTTTGGTGCGCCCGTGGCGGTCTCCGCCTTCCTTTTGCTGGGTCTCGGTTTCGCCGCGCGAGACGCCGTGACCTTATCGCTGATTGCTAACACCGCGCCGGTAGCGTTCGGCGGATTGGGCATACCCATCGTGGCCCTAGCGGCGGTGACGGGCCTCGACCAGATGAAACTCTCGGCCATGTTGGGCCGCCAGCTTCCTTTCCTGTCGGTCATCTTGCCAGGCTACCTGGTCTGGGTGTATGGGGGGCGAAAGGGCTTGCGAAAAGTCTGGCCGGCGACCGCGGTCGCCGGCGCCAGCTATGCCCTTGCGCAGTTCTTGTCCTCGAACTACTGGGGGCCCTATGCGACCGGCATTGTGTCGGCCTTGTCCGCCATTGCCTGCATGGTGCTGCTGCTGCGCGTCTGGAAGCCCCGGGCAGAGGAGAGCGCTGATCCTGCACGTGAAGCGCGGGAGGATTCGCCCGCAGCGGTGCAGGGAACCCCTTCGCTGCGTCCCGGCACTCCGCTTCCAAATCCCGACACGGCTCCGCAAGCCTTGACTGGCTGGGCGCCCTGGTTGATTCTTGCGGGCGTGATGGTCGCGTGGTCCTACTTCAAGCTATTCCAAGTTGGTCAGCGCAACGTTCCCGTACCGTACCTCCACAATGCCGTGTTCATCGCTCTATACCACAAGCTCTATGCGGCTATTTACCAGTTTCAGCCTTTGGCGGCGGGCACGGCGGCCCTTACGGCCACTGTCGTAACGGCCCTGGCGTTCCGCAGCCGGCCGGGGCTGGTTCTCCGGGCTGGAATCGCGAGCCTGAAGCAGCTTCGCCTGCCGGCGCTGACGGTGGGTTTGATCGTTGCTCTAGCCTACCTCTACAACTATTCCGGAATGGCCTATACGCTGGGCGCGGCCCTGGCGGGGCTGGGCAAGGTTTTTCCGCTGGTGAGCGGCTATCTTGGGTGGGTTGCATGCTTCCTGAGCGGGAGCGACACGGCCAGCAATCTCCTTTTCGGCAATCTGCAAGTGGCGGTTGCCCGCCAGATCGGCGTTAGCCCGATACTGCTGGCAGCTGCCAATTCGGCGGGAGGCGTTATCGGGAAGATGATTTCGCCTCAGAATATTGCCGTGGGAGTCACGACCGTGGGATTGATCGGACACGAAGGAGAAATCTTACGCCGCACGTTCTGGCACAGCCTGCTGCTGCCGCTCGGGCTCAGCGTCCTGGTTTTCGCCCAGGCGTACTGGTTACAGGGGATGGTGCCCAAATAGCGCGAACTTCCGCCCTCGCTGCCCGCGGTCCGCGCTCACATGTTGATACGCTGCACTTTCTTCCGGTTGAGGTACCAGCACGGACTGTCGCCAAAATGGGGAAACAGCGAGTGAACACAAGTTTGGTTCTTCGGCCCGAGGAACATGAACTCAGTTTTGCCGCTTTTCAGCCCCACCGCATAATAGCTCTGGATTCTCACCACTCCAAATTGCGCGCGGCCCTTCGGGATCTGATAACGAAGGGAAAGATAGTCGCCGGCGTATAGAACGGCCAAGGCGAGAATACTGATGAAGAATATGCGTTTCATGGTCGATTAAAGATGCCTGGCTTTGGCGCGCAAGCTTACGAGGGGCGACTTTTGTCTTTCCCTCAATTCCCCGTCCAGTCTATCATGGCGGTGTGGGGCGGTGAAACAGGGGTATTACACGCCAAGACGTGAAGTGAGTCAAAGGTAGGGTGCTAACAATGAGCGCTAGGGAATGGTTGCGACGGATATTCCTGGTCGACCTCATCAAGGGCTTGAAGTTGACGTTTTCTTATCAACGTCCGGGCGCGACCTACACCGAACAATACCCGCTGGAAAGGCCCGTGATCGCGGAGCGCTATCGGGGCGCGCCGCGTCTGAACAACCACCCGGAAAGCGGCGAGACGCTTTGCATTGCTTGCAATCTCTGCTCGATTGCTTGCCCTGAAAACCTGATCGTCGTGGGCTGGGCACGCACCGAGGACCGCAAGAAGCGATTGACGACTTTCACCTACGACCTATCACGCTGCATGTTCTGTGGCTTATGCGAGGACGCCTGTCCCGTCGACGCGCTCGAGTTGACGCAAGATTTCGAGATCGCACAGTATTCGCGGGAAGGTTTGATTTGGGACCGGCAGGCATTGGAAGAAGGGCCGCGCCCTATTCGATACGGTCGCTAACCCCCGGCCATAGTCAGGAGTCGACCCGCTGAGGGTTTAAGGCAGGCAACCGGACATTTCCCGGCGCGGAGATCAGCCGTCGGCCTGTCACGAGCCACACGCAAGCTTCGCCTCGCTTCACGGGAGTCTCAAAAGCCGGTGACACCACCACCCTGCTCCTCCCGGTGAGCCCTTACCGCGACAACTTGAAACCCCACGCACCCTCTTCTGTCGGCTGAGTGCAGAGTTCAGCTTGCACGCGACCTGCGCGGGCAGCCGCGAGTCGAAATTCCGACCCGCGGCCGAACGCTACTTCTTCTTTGGAGGCACCACGGCATCCTTGAATGCCTTGGCCAAGCGAAACTTGACGACCGTCTTCGCTGGAATGTTGATGGGCTCACCGGTCTGCGGGTTGCGACCAACACGAGCTTTGCGGTGCGCCTTAACAGCTTTCCCGAGCCCAGGAACCACGAATTGTCCGCCGCCCTTGACTTCTTTTGTTGCCAACGCAGCCAGGTTTTCTAGAACTGCAGCGGCAGCCTTCTTTTGAATCCCCGCCTTTTCTGCCAAGTGGGCTACCACTTGTGATTTCGTCAGGACTTTCGCCATTTGCTGCTCCTCTCCTCTAATGATTGATAAACCCCAAAATTAACGTGGCCGATGGACACTGTAAGCAATTCAGCGGCATCGTGTCAAGCCCAATTTCATTGGCGCATCGACGCGAGCCTTCAAAAATGCGCCCGCGCCACCGTTGAATTGTCGGCCAGCATCCGATATATTGCAAGGGGGGAGATACCCATGCCAATCTTCGAATACAAGTGCCAGGACTGCGGAGCCCGTTTCGAAAAGATAGTAAGCTCCTTCTCCGCCAGTGTGCTTTGCGGGAAGTGTGAAAGCCCGAACGTGGAAAAAATGCTTTCCGTGTTCGCGGTGGCCAAGGGCTCGCACTCCGCCGGTTCTTTTGATGACGGCCCCTGCCGGACCTGTGGAGCGCGCGAGCGGGGCATGTGCGGAGAGTAGCTTGGACTATCCTCGGATCCCTAACTTGCGCCTCGGCACGTCGAGTTGGTCCAGTCAGGACTGGGTCGGCGTCTTCTACCCCCCAGGAACCGCTCCGGGTGACTTCATTTCTGAATACGCGAAGCATTTCGACACCGTGGAGGTGGATTCGACATTCTATCGAACCCCGTCCCCCGCTATGGTCAGGAATTGGGCGGCGCGCACCCCTGCCGGCTTCCTGGTTGCAGCCAAGTTTCCTCAGGTTATCACTCATGAGAAGGTGCTGGTTGATTGCGCCACCGAGCTCTCGGAATTTTTGAAGACAATGGACCTGCTTGGCGACAAGCTTGGGCCTCTCTTGATTCAGTTCCCCTACTTCAATAAGCAAGCCTTCCCGCAGCCCCGCGATTTCCTTTTGCGGCTGTCGGACTTTCTGGAGCAACTTCCCAAAGACCGCGCCTTCGCTGTCGAGTTGCGCAACAAATACTGGATTAATGACCGGCTTCTCGATCTGCTTCGAGCCAGGAATATCGCTTTGGCGCTCATCGACCACCCCTGGATGACGCCTGTCGAACAGCTCGTGTCCAAGCAGGATGTGGTGACTGCCAGCTTTGCCTATCTGAGATGGCTTGGCGATCGCAAAGGGATCGAGGAGAGGACCCAGCACTGGGATAGAATCATCATTGACCGGACCCGCGAGATGGAGACGTGGATCCCCATCATTCGGGCGCTGCTCAAGCGCGGGATAAACATCCTGGGGTTCTTCAACAATCATTACGCCGGGTTTGCTCCCGGTTCGATAAAGCTGTTTCGCGAAATGTGGGAGCGGCTGAGAGACGGCGACGGGTAGAGACTCGATCGTGCCGCATATCGAAATCAGACGGCTGAGAAGCCTTGCCGAATACCGGGAGTGTGAACGTCTCCAGATGCAAGTGTGGGGGAACCTGGGGGTCGGCAGCGAGGTCCTGCAAGTCACGCAAAAGTACGGCGGCGTGGTGCTGGGGGCACTCGCGAAGGGGAACCTCGTTGGATTCCTTTATGCCTTCCTGGGACGATATCACGGGCGGCTGGTTCACTGGTCCCATATGATGGCCGTTGATAAGCACCATCGGGACCAGGGCCTGGGCTACAAAATGAAGCTCGTGCACAGGGAATTAGCCCTCCAAGAAGAGATCAAGTCCATTTGCTGGACGTATGACCCTCTGCAAAGCCGCAATGCCGCTTTGAACATTGCCCGGCTGGGCGCACGAGTGGAAGAGTATCTTAAAGATTGCTACGGCCGCTTCCCCAGCGTGATCGAAAAGGGCTTGGCCAGCGACCGCTTCGTGGTGAGATGGAAAATCGGCAGTGCCCATGTGGCGCGCTGCCTTCGTGCGGTTTCGTCGCGCTCGGCCGACCTCAGCCTTCCGAGCATCAACGAAACTCGACGCAATCACGAAGGATTCATGGTGAATCGCCGGCTCAACCTTTCGTTTACCACGCCCCGGCTGCTGCTGGAGATTCCTGCCAATACCGATGAAATGCGGATTCGCGCTCTAAAACTGGCACAGCGGTGGCGGCTGGAAACGCGGCGCATGTTCCAGCGCGCCTTTGAATCAGGCTGCCGGGTCGAGGGCTTTGTCACGACGGGGGACGGGGAGGACCGGCGAGCCTTCTATGTTCTCAGCGGTGGGCGTGGCGAGTGATGCCCATCGAACTGCTTTTCGAGGGAGCTGCAATATGCCAAAAAACATACCACACCCCCATGAGGGAAAAACGCAGTCAGGGTATGAACTTTACATCATGCGGCACGGCCTGGCGGTGGCGCGTGGCAGTGTCGGATTTGCGGACGACGCGCAACGCCCCCTCCAACCGGAGGGCAAAGAAAAGATGCGCGAAATCGCAGAAGGCCTGAAGCGAGTGGGACTCGAACTGGACTGGGTCGTGAGTAGCCCGCTGGTCAGAGCGGTGGAAACCGCACAGATCATTGCCGAGTCGTTGGCTTCAAGTGCAGCCGTGGACGTTTGCGACGCGATGGGGCCCGGCGGGTCGCCCGAGGAGGTGATCGCGTACCTGGCGAAACGCCCCGGCCGGACGAGAGTGCTGGTGGTAGGTCACGAACCCGACCTTAGTGAGCTGGCCGCGCGGTTAATCGGGGCGGGTAGCCACGCCAATCTGGGGTTCAAGAAGGGCGGCTGCTGCATGATCAGCTTTGAGGAATTTCCGCCCCGGAGCCCGGGGCAACTCACGTGGTGGTTGACGCCTCGCCTGCTGCGCAAGCTGAGGTAGCTGACAGCAGCGTGCTGACCGACTTGTAGCCTTGGCCTCCAGTTGAGCATTTGCAGACCTGAAGGCGGGCGCTACTGTCATATCTGGACACGACCTAAGTGGCTCAGTTGTTGACTGTCAACTGTTGACTGTCGACTGTCAACTGTCCTTCTCAATCCATCAGCATCCCGCCGTTGACCTCGATAGTTTCACCGGTAATGTAACGGGCTGCCGGTGAAGCCAGAAACACGATCACGTCCGCAATTTCTTCTGAACTTCCCGCCCGGCCCAAGGGAATAGAGGCGATAAACCTCTGAAAAACCTCACCGGGGCTGTAACGCTCGTGATAGGGCGTGGCAATCACGCCTGGCGCGATCCCGTTCACCCTGACGCCAAGTGGCGCCAACTCTTTTGCCAGGCCCTTGGTGTAGGTCAGGAGACCTCCTTTGGCAGCGGCGTAAGCCGCCGCGCCTGGCCCTCCGCCGTTGCGTCCGGCGATGGATGTAACGTTGATGATGCATCCCGTTTTGCGTTCCGCCATCTCCTGCCACACGGCGCGGACGCACAGGAAGACGCTCTTCAAGTTGAGCGCCATGATCTGGTCCCAGTATTCCTCAGTCATGTCGGTGAGCGAACGGCGCGCGATAAGATCGCCGGCATTATTAACCAGGATATCGATTCGCCCCCATTCCTTCCGCACCGCCTCGACCATGGCCAGCACGTCGGCGGCGCGTGTAACATCGGCGCGCACCACCAGCGCCTCTCCCCCTGCTTTGCGAATGGACTCCGCTGTCTGTTCCGCCCCGGCCTGATTCTTGCAATAGTTGACCGCTGTTCGCGCGCCCTCTCTTGCCATGGCTTCTGCGGTGGCGCGCCCAATGCCGCTGGACGCGCCGGTAATCAATGCTACCTGATCTCTAAACAGCATACCGGCCTCCGATTTTCGGACCTTTGCACCCGCAGTGTCAGCCCACCAGCCCGATAGTGGAAATATAGCATACAACGTGACAAACCAAAGTGAGCGGGCGGGAGCCGACATTGGCCAGCGATCTGTTCCCTCCTCTTTTCGCTCAAACACTTTAACTTCACAGGGGGGATACGATGTACCTTTCCAATTCCACAATTAAACCAATTTGACAGATCAGTGAACACGCCCCTATAATTGAGGTTTCGCGATAGCTCAAGAGAGGAAGACTTATGTACGCGATTTTGCGGACAGGTGGTAAACAGTACAAGGTTTCGCCCGGTGATGTGATTCGAATCGAGCAAGTGGATGGCGAGTCAGGTTCGACGATCGAATTCAATCACGTTTTTGCGGTACGAAAAGAGGGGTTGACGGTAGGCACGCCGCTGGTTGAGAACGCAAAAGTCAGGGGGACGATCCTGCGAAGCGCCCGTGCGCCCAAAGTTCGAGTCTTGAAGTATAAACGGAAGAAGCAATACCGCCGCACCCTGGGGCACCGCCAAGGTTTCAGCGAAGTACTGATCAATGACATCGTAATGAACTGACGGGGCTGCACCACCCTTCTATTCCCTCCTCAGAGAGGAGGGGGCTAACGGGTGGTGGCCCGTGAACGGGATTACAACATGGCACACAAGAAAGGGCAGGGGACTTCTCGCAACGGTCGAGATTCCAATGCGCAGCGATTGGGAGTGAAGCGCTTTGACGGCCAATTTGTAACCGGCGGCTCAATAATCGTTCGCCAGCGCGGCACTCGCTTGAAGCCTGGGGATAACGTGGGCGTCGGCAAGGACGACACACTTTTTGCTAAGGTATCAGGCGTAGTCCGGTTTGAGGATAAAGGCCATTCTGGCCGGTTTGTGAGTATTCTGGTTCCCTCAACGAATTAGGTGAAGTGCCGGCCCCGGAGCAACAGGGCTGGCAAGTGCCGGTTTCGCAGAACGCGGCCGGCAGTGCTTCGAACGGACTTGCGGCAACCACCAATCGTCTATTTCCCCACAAAACGGCCAGCCAGTTTTGGGATGGCGGTAGCGCGTACGGTTCATCCAGTTGTCATAGCAACCGTGCGTACCTCTCCTTATTCCCCTCCCCTTGGAGGAGCGGATCGAGGCGGTGTTCCCTCCTCCCGGCGGAGGGGATTAAGCGAGCGGTTGCCTCTCTCCGAAAAGCGAAAATCGGGGCGGCGGACTTAGCGTGTTCATCGACGAAGCCAGAATCCACGTTGTCGGCGGCAATGGCGGGAACGGTTGTGTAGCTTTCCGGCGTGAGAAGTTCGTTCCGCGGGGCGGCCCGAGCGGGGGAGATGGCGGCAACGGTGGCGATGTCACTCTGGAGAGCTCGGAACAGATGAACACGCTGCTGAAGTTCCGGTACAACCGCCTATTTCGCGCGGGTCGAGGAAGGCACGGGGAAGGCTCCAATCGGCACGGTCAGGACGGCGAGGACCTCAAAGTAGTGCTGCCGGTGGGCACGGTGGTATTTGACCACGCCACCGAGGAAAAGCTGTGGGATTTCGACGAACCCGGCCAGCGTTACCTGGTGGCCAAAGGCGGGCGAGGCGGCCGCGGAAATGCCCAGTTTGCCACTTCCACGCATCAAGCGCCGCGCCGGGCCGAACCTGGCAGGGCAGGCGAGGAACGGGAGTTAAGGCTGGAACTCAAGCTTCTCGCCGATGTGGGACTAGTGGGCTTTCCCAACGTAGGAAAATCCACCTTGATATCCAGACTGAGTGCCGCCCGGCCGCGAATTGCCGATTATCCTTTCACCACCTTGCAGCCGTGCCTCGGCGTAGTCCCTGTCGATGAAGAACATTCGTTCGTCATGGCAGATATTCCCGGCTTGATTGCAGGCGCCCATTTGGGGCGCGGGTTGGGCATAAGGTTCCTCAGGCATGTGGAGCGAACCCGGTTGTTGCTTCACCTGATCGACACCGCCGAGCAGTCCGGGCGGTCCCCGGTGGACGATTACCGGGTGATCATGGAAGAGTTGGAGAGCTTCAGCCCGGTCGTGGCCAGCAAGCCCATGCTGCTGGTCGCGTCGCGAATTGATGCTGCTGGCCCAGGCGAGCGGCTGACTGAGTTGCGAGAGTTTTGCCATGCCCAGGGCAAGGTCCTGCTTGAAATCTCCAGCGTAACCGGCGCAGGTTTGGAGGAATTGAAGCAGCGTACCTGGGCAACGCTGGAGCAGATACCGAGGAGATCGGGTGATCGGGAGAGCATAGAACGGATGGATCCCGCGAGCGGAGGATTCGGGGATTGACAGCAGTTCGCAGACGGTCTTGCTCACCCGATCGTCCGATCTACCGATCACCGGATCTTCTGACGGGGTTCTAAAAGCGTGAATATTGCCTTATTCGGCGGAACCTTCGATCCTATCCATACCGGACACGTGCAGGCGGCGCGAGCGGCGACACGCATGTTCAGGTTGGACCGGGTCCTCTTTGTTCCCACGGGAAGGCCGCCCCACAAGCACGGCGACCACTTAACATCCTTCCCGCATCGCTATGGGATGACGGTGCTGGCCTGCGCCGGAGACCGGCGGTTGATCCCGTCACTGCTGGAAGCGCCGACCGCGGAAGACAAACCTTGCTACTCGATCGACACGGTTCGCAAAGTGCGCCGTTCGCTTCATAAGGACGACCGCCTTTTTTTTCTGATCGGGGTCGATGCTTTCCTGGATTTGCCCCATTGGAAAGAGTATCGCCGCCTCTTGAACTTGGTTGATTTCATCGTCGTTTCACGACCAGGCTTTGATGTTGACGAGATCCGGAAAGTGGTGCCGGAGGAGATGAGTCTACCCGGCGACCGGATCGACCGCCCCTTAGTCCCCTCCTCACTGAGGAGGGGATTGAGGGGTGGTGCGGGACGGCTTGATACCATTCGATTGCGCCACAGCACCCTTTACGTCCTCAGAGGCGTCCAGATGCATGTCGCTTCACACGCTATCCGACAGGCCATAGGCTCCGGCCGAACTGTCACTGGCCTTGTTCCCCGGCTTGTGGAAGAATACATTCTGAAGGAGGGCCTCTACGGTCCGCACCGGCTGACCTCAGAAGTGCGGGCGCCAGGCCATGCGCCCCTGCAGAGCGGCTGTGGCGGGATGTAGCCAGGATGATGACCCCGCAATTGCAGGCCGCGGTTCGTGCCGCTCAAGACCGAAAAGCTTTGGACCTGAGCGTCCTGGATTTGGAGCGAACCTGCTCTTTCACCAGTTATTTTCTGATTTGCTCCGGCACTTCCGTGCGGCATGCGCAGGCGATTTGCGACGCGATTGAGGAAAAGCTCGAGAAGGCAGGATTGACTCCGGCGCACATCGAAGGTTATTCGCAAGCGCAGTGGATCCTGATGGATTACATGGGCTTTGTCGTCCATATCTTTGTGGAGCGCACTCGGCACTTCTACGATCTTGAACGCTTGTGGAGGAACGCTCCCCGGCTACCTGTAAGTGACGAGTGACGAGCAGCGGAACACTTGGCTCTGCCTGCTGATCCGCTTTCAGGCTCGTCACTGGTCACTCGTCACTTGTCACTGATTTTGACATGCGAATTCGCATTCTCTGGGAAGGTAAGACGAAAGATCCACACCTGCGAGCTCTACAGTCTGATCTGGCCAGCCGGATCGAACACTTTGCCGGATTGACTGTGGAAGAGATACCGCCCGTGCGCGAAGCGGGCCGGCGAAGCAAGGCCGGACTCTCCAGCGGCGAACGGAACTTGCTGGAGAAAACGCGGGGGAGCACCAGAGTTTTCTTGGACCAACGAGGGCGGGAGTGGACTTCGGCGGAATTCGCGGAATGGCTTGGGCAACAAGCCTTGCGGGGAACGCGGGAAGTGGTTTTTCTAATCGGAGGGCCGGACGGATTCTCGGCGGCATTCAGGAAGGAAGCGGATGTGCTCCTGGCGCTTTCACGCATGACGCTGACGCATGATTGGGCGCGGTCGCTTTTGCTCGAGCAGATCTACCGTGGATTCACGATCCTTCGTGGATACCCATACCCGCGCTAGGTCTGTCATTCTGAGCGAAGCGAAGAATCTCGGCAGTCCCTGATTGATCGACTACAGAGATTCTTCGCTTCGCTCAGAATGACGGACAACAAACGCCGGATTCAGGCAGAGGTTGGCTTGCCGGAAACGCGAAAAGGACTGATCATCGTTTACACCGGGCCCGGCAAAGGGAAGACTACGGCGGCTTTGGGGACCATGGTCCGGTGCGTAGGGCAGGGGTTGAAGGTATTGATGGTACAATTCATAAAAGGCTCCTGGCACTATGGGGAGCTCGAGGCGGCCCGCATGCTGGGGGAGGACCGATTCAAGATCCTGCCCATGGGTCGCGGCTTCGTGAAGCTGGGTGCTGAAAAGCCCCACCCGGAGGACATGCGATTGGCGGAAGAGGCATGGGAATTCTGCCGCCAAAGCATCGAAGGCGGTCAATATGATTTGATTGTCCTCGACGAAATCAACTATGTCATCAGTTACAAGATGCTTGATCCGGGTTTGGTGGTGGAGGCTTTGAAGAAGAAACCCGAAACGCTCCATGTTATTCTTACGGGACGCAACGCCCACCCCTCGATCGTGGAGCTTGCGGATCTGGTCACCGAGATGCGGGAAGTGAAGCATCCGTACCAGAAAGGGATCGCGGCCCAAAAAGGAATCGAGTACTGAAATTTAGCCATTGGGCCATTGAGTCATTTAGCCATTTCTAGGTTGGCCGACTTCTACGGTTTTTCAATGACTCAATGACACAATGATTCAATGAATCAATAAACCCATGGTTTGGTTTCGAAAAGGAAAAAAGCCGATCGAACCGCCCAAGGAGAAGCGCATCCAGACGGAGGGGCTCTGGGTGAAGTGCGAGGACTGCAAGCAGATACTTTGGAAGAAAGATCTGGAAAACAGCCTCCTCTGCTGCCCCAAGTGCAACCACCATTTTAAAATGGGTTCGCGCGCCCGCCTCGAGATGCTCTTCGACGATGGGCGCTACACCGAATACGATGCCGGACTGGCCAGCACGGACCCGCTGCAATTCAAGGACACCAAGAGTTATAGCGACCGGTTAAGGCAAGCGGAAAGAATCACGGGACTCAAAGACGCCCTGATCACCGGCGAAGGACAACTCGAAGGCAAGCCGGCCATCATCTGCGCGATGGAATTCCAGTTCATCGGCGGGAGTATGGGTGCGGTGGTGGGTGAGAAGGTGACGAGGGCCATCGACCGTTGCATCGACAAGAAACTCCCCCTGGTGGTTGTCTCGTGTTCGGGGGGGGCGCGAATGATGGAAGGCGCCATCAGCTTGATGCAGATGTCGAAGATCAGCGCGGCATTGGCCCGCTTGGATGAGGTGCGGAAGCCCTATATTTCCGTGCTGACGGATCCGACCACGGGGGGCGTGACTGCCAGCTTCGCCATGCTCGGGGACCTTAACATTGCGGAACCCGGCGCCCTTATCGGCTTCGCGGGTCCGCGGGTCATCGAACAGACGATCCGCCAGAAACTGCCGCCGGGTTTCCAGCGCGCGGAGTTCCTGCTAGCCCACGGCATGCTGGACGCTATCGTTCCGCGCAAGGAGTTAAAGAGCTTCTTGGCGCGATCCGCGCGCCTGCTGCGGGCGTGGGACGGATAGCAGAAGTCAAAAGTCAGGAATCAAAATAGAGGCTCCGGCTCTCCGCTTTCAGCCCTCAGCGATCAGCAGGCGACATCCCGCCGCAAGCCCGCTGAGAGCTGATAGCTGACGGCTGATAGCTATTCTGACTTCTGACCCCTGACTCCTCGTATGTCGATGAATTACGTCGAGTGTTTGAGATACCTGGACAGCCTCGGCCAGGAGTTGCATGGCCTGCAATGGGGGCTGGAGACGACGACGAGGGTGCTCACCCGCCTTGGGAATCCTCACCTGAAGTACCCCACGGTCATCGTCGCCGGAACAAATGGGAAAGGGTCCACTGCGGCCATGCTGGCCAGTATTCTGACCCAAGCCGGTTACCGCACTGGTCTTTACACATCCCCGCACCTCGTCCGAGTGAACGAGCGGATGCGGGTCGACGGCACCGAAATTCGCGAGGACGACTTTGCTCGCGCCTTCTCTGAAGTCCGCCAGGCGGTTGAAAGCCTGCTGGAGGAGAAGGCTCTGGGGCAAGTGCCAAGCTTCTTTGAGTTCCTGACGGCCACGGGCTTCCATTATTTCGCCCAGGCAGGAGCCGGCTTCGTGGTGCTGGAAGTGGGCATGGGAGGCCGCCTGGACGCTACCAACGTTACTCAACCCCGCGTGGCGGTGATCACCAATGTGGGGCTTGACCACATGGAGTTTCTCGGGTCTACCCTCACCGAAATTGGGCATGAGAAGGCGGGAGTCATCAAACCCGGGGCCCCCGTAGTGAGCGGATGCGAACCGGGAGAGGCCGCTGAGGTAATCCGGCGGCACTGCGCGGAAATGGGCGCGGAGTTATTGGAGACGGACACGATCGGCGGGCTTTCCGGGCTGCAAAGCTTGCAGGGGCACTACCTTTTCAATCTCTCCCTGGGCGCGGAGAGCTTCTCCGGCCTCAGTTGTCCGTTGTTAGGAAGGTTTCAGGTGAAAAACGCCGTGGCCGCGGTGACGGCAGCTTGGCGCCTCAGCCGGGATGGTTTCCGTATCACCCCCAGCGCGATTGTCAAAGGCCTCGCGAACACTTCTTGGCCGGGGCGGCTGGAACCGGTATTGGAACATCCGCTGGTCCTGCTCGATGGCGCGCATAATCCCGCGGCCGCCCGCGTGCTGGCGGAGTTCATCCACGAAGATCTGGTGGGGCGGCGCCTGCGGCTGGTTTATGCTTCGATGCGCGACAAGGCGATCGGCGAAATCAGCGAGATTCTGTTTCCGCTTGCCGAAGAGGTCTATTTAACGCGTCCCCACCTGGCGCGCGCGGCCACGCCGGAAGAGATACTCGCGACGGCACGGTTTCGCCCCAAGCGGCTGGTCATCGAAGCCGAGCCTTCCGTGGCTGTGACGCGGGCCTGCCAGGCGAGCTCCGAAGACGATGTGGTAATCATCATCGGCTCCCTCTATCTGGTGGGGGCCGTCAAGAAGGCACTGCTGGAAGGTCAGCTTCAGCTCGCGAACCGAGCCGTCCCGCGCCCTGGCGAAGGGCCGGCGTGATACGATCATGGGAACTCCTCCAGCCGTCCCCAGCGGCACGAACCGCAAACAGCAAGGCGTTTCGTACTACCTCAGCTATCTTCGCTCTCTCCTCTTCACCAATCTGCTGATCTATTTCTACACCGCAGTTTGCGGAACGCTTTCACTATGCTCCTCTTTGTTCGACAGCCAGGGGAGATGGCAGCACGCCTTCGCGCGACTCTGGTCGTGGTTGATCTTGAGGACCAGCGGC
>Ga0326728_10007613_pt1 | contig 27605 bp, 25 predicted proteins | sample MB3enrmetagenome_FD_207602 | JGI IMG/M metagenome (GOLD analysis project Ga0326728, IMG submission 207602) | Lab enriched peat soil microbial communities from McLean, Ithaca, NY, United States - MB31MN | ecosystem: Environmental > Terrestrial > Soil > Wetlands > Peat | place: USA: New York...
ACGATCGCGACTGGGTCCTGTACCAGGCGGCGCAACGGGCTGGCCAGTACGTAGCCCAACCACCAGGGGCAAATGCGGTGTGCCATTTTTTCTCCTCGAAAGTTACCTCACCGTTATTTCAGCGCCTCGTCCATCTACTCCTGAAGACGAACGAGCGACAAAAATATTTTAGTTGGGTCGTTGCCAAGACTCGGATTGGCTTGGGATGCGGATTCAGTGGACACAAACCAACGCGAGTGCATGTGAAACGGCTCGTCCGGCGGCCCGTCAAGATCGGCAAGATGAATGATAGCTCAAGGCAAACGTTTGACGCCCGCGCGTATCGCTCCGTTACGAAAACTACGGTTGAACTCGTAGAATAAGGGCACTCGGAATTCCGGCGAGGAGGGCATCGTGTACATCGCGGACGACAAGCGTTACGACTCCATGCAATATCGGCGCTCGGGGCGCAGCGGCATTCAGCTTCCTGCCGTCGCGCTCGGGTTGTGGCAGAACTTCGGCGGCGTGAATCAATTCGAAAATTCGCGCGCCATGCTGCGCCGCGCCTTCGATCTCGGCATTACGCATTTCGATCTCGCCAATAATTACGGGCCTCCGTATGGATCGGCGGAAGAGACTTTCGGGCAGATCCTGAAAAAAGATTTTCTTCCTCACCGCGACGAGTTGCTGATCTCGACCAAGGCGGGTTGGGACATGTGGCCCGGGCCCTACGGAAATATGGGCTCGCGCAAATATTTGTTGGCCAGCCTGGACCAGAGCCTGAAGTGCATGGGGCTTAAGTATGTCGACATTTTCTACCATCACCGGCCCGATCCCGCGACGCCGATGGAAGAATCGCTGGGCGCGCTCGACACGGCGGTGCGCTCGGGGCGCGCGCTCTACGTCGGCATTTCCGCGTACAACGCCGAGCAGACGGCCGCGGCGCTGAAGATTCTGCGCGATCTGGGAACGCCCTGCTTGATTCATCAGCCGAAGTATTCGATGTTCGTGCGCGATCCCGAGCGTGGACTGCTCGACGTGTTGGAGAAAGAAGGCGTGGGAGCGATCGTCTTCAGCCCGCTGGCGCAGGGATTGCTGTCGGACCGCTATCTGCAGGGGATTCCGAGCGACTCGCGGGCCGCTCGCGATTTTTTTCTCAAGAAAAAAGACATTGGAGAAGAGAAGCTGGCGAAGATCCGCGCGTTACATGCAATCGCCTTGCAGCGCGGGCAAACGCTGGCGGCGATGGCGGTCGCGTGGGTGCTGCGCGATCCGCGCGTCACCAGCGCGCTGGTGGGCGCGAGCAAAGTGTCGCAAGTGGAGGACAACGTGGCCGCGCTGAAAAACCTGAAATTCTCGCCCGAGGAGTTGCGCAAGATCGACGGCATTCTCGCGGGGGAACCATCGGCGTGATGCGGCGCACGGCCACAACCCGCTGCTCTATTGATTTGTATATCCGAAGTTCGACAGCTTAGTCGCCGTGGAGGAATGAGGAACAATGGCCCGCAAGACCGAGCAATCCCGCAAGCTGCAGAAACGCGCCGAAAAGATGATTCCCGGAGGCGTGAACTCGCCGGTGCGCGCTTTCCGCGCCGTCGGAGGCGACCCTCTATATATCGTTCGCGGCCAGGGCTCGCGCATTTGGGATGCCGACGGCAACGAGTATGTGGATTACATCGGCTCTTGGGGCCCGCTCATTCTCGGTCACGCCGCGCCCACCGTCGTCGAGGCCGTGATCGCGGCGGCGCGTAATGGCACCAGCTTTGGAGCTTCCACTCCCGCCGAAGCCGATCTCGCCGAACTGGTGATTGCCGCGTTTCCCCACATGCAAAAAGTACGCTTCGTCAGTTCGGGCACGGAAGCGACCATGTCGGCCATCCGCCTGGCCCGCGCCTATACCAAGCGCAAATACATTGTGAAGTTCGAGGGCTGCTATCACGGGCACGCCGACGCGCTCTTGGTGAAAGCCGGCTCGGGCGTTGCGACGCTTGGAATCCCAGGCTCGGCGGGCGTTCCCGAAGAATTTATCCGGTTCACGCTGGCGCTGCCCTACAACGACATCAATGCGATCGAGCTGGTGTTCGAAAAATTCAAGGGTCAGATTGCCTGCGTCATCGTCGAGCCGGTCGTGGGCAACATGGGATGCGTGCCTCCCGCCAGCGGATATCTCGAAGCTCTGCGCGCAGTTACTCAGCGTGATAACTCGCTGCTGATTTTCGATGAAGTTATGACCGGATTTCGCCTGGCCTACGGCGGAGCACAGGAACTCTACGCCATCCAGCCCGATCTAACCACCATGGGAAAAATCATCGGCGGAGGCCTGCCCGTCGGCGCTTACGGTGGCCCCAGCGAAATCATGGACCTGATTGCCCCGCTAGGCCCGGTCTATCAGGCCGGAACGCTCTCTGGCAATCCGCTGGCGATGGCCGCCGGTTACGCCACAATAAGCTACTTGCGCGAGCACAAAGACGTTTATAAGAAGCTCGACAAGCTAGCCGAAGAAGTAGTAGCCGGAGTAACCGCCGCAGCCAAAGATGAAGGCGTGACGATATGTCACAACCGAGTCGGTTCGATGTTTACCTGGTTCTTCGCGAAAGGCCCAGTCACCGACTGGCCCAGCGCCGCCAAGTGCGACACCGATGCCTTCGGACGCTTCTTCCGCGCGATGCTAGAAAACGGAATCTACCTGCCGCCATCGCAGTTCGAAGCGGCATTTCTAAGCGCCGCGCACACCGCCCAAGATGTGCAGCAGACCATAGCCGCAGCGAAGCAGGCGTTCGCCACAGCGGCGGCGTAGGAAAAGCGGTTGTTGGCGAAATCGCGAGATTACACCAACCATCTGCGCAGAGTCTCCTCCGGCATTCGCGTCACTCGAAGTTTTGAAACAGCCAGTTCGCGCCATTCGAGTGGACTCCAAAGCAGTTGCGGCACATTCGGAGCTGCGCGATCTCCCCGCCAAGGTGTTTGTCACGATAGTAGTTGAATTTATCGGAATGAAAAATATCGAGCACCGAGTGATCGCGCACGTTCTGCCCAATGATCCCCTCGGTATCCTGGCAGCAAAGTGCCACTTCGCCATTGCTTAGGATCGGAATCCGCTCGAAAAGATCGTTGCACGGAAATAAGACAGTATCGGGGCGGTAGGAAGGTTGAATGTCGATCTTTCCGCCAAAGTCGGCCATCCGCTGAAGGCGAACTGAATCCACCTTGTTTTTCCACATTCGGACAAAGGCAGTTTCTTCCCCGGCATTCTCCGGACACAGGACCATCGAGACCAGAATCTTCAGCGCGCTGCCACGCGCTTTTCGTTGCTCGAGCAAACGGTTCACGTTCTGGATGGTTTTTTCGTATTTCAGCCCCATGATCTTCTCGTAGGTCTCGGGGCTGCACGCATTGAGGCTGATGAATACGCTATCCAGACCACAGGAGAGAATTTGATCGATCATGCTCTCTGTCGCGGCCGCGAAGTTGGTGGTAATCCGGACCCTGGATTGGGGAAAAACTGATTTCAGCCTTTTAACTCGGGAAAAAAGGGAACGGTCGAGAAGGGGCTCCCCTGTGCTGAACAGATCAATCCATCGCGGCTTGATCCCGTCGCTTTGCAGCCTGCCGAGCACGGATTCAAAGACCTCGTCGGTCATGATCGTTTTCTTTCGCTCCATAGTCAGCGAAGCGCAGAAGGTACATTTCGCATTGCAAACGCTACTTAATTCGATCATCAAGCTATAGCGGCGCGAGGCCTCGACGTCGGCAATCCTTTTTCTCATTCTCGAATTCATAAATCGCCGGTACAGTGGAACGCGGCCCGCAAAATTGTAGATATCTCTCAGAAAATCGCTTTTCTCGAGGGCTATCCTGGCTGACTCGGTAAGTTTCATCGCGCCTCCTGCCCGGTCAATTTCCGGCCTGAGCGATCGGATTCGTCGGGACCTGGGATTTGCCGTTTCGGGCTGAGTATAACAACCAAAACGGTAGAGCTTCCGGTATTGTGATGGTGCGCTCCGGCGAGTGCCTGTGATACGAATCACACTTTCCCCACCAAAGTAATAGCGCCGGTTGCCAATGGCGGTACAGAGGCACAAGCTCGCTGCTCATGGGAAGCTCGGGGAGCTACCTGCGCGAACATTAAGGACGTTTACGCAAAATTCGACAAGCTCGCCGAAGAAGTAATAGCCGGAGTAGCTGCAGCAGCCAAGCAGGTGTTCGCGATAACGGCAGTGTAGAAAGAGCGGTTATTGGTGCAATTGAGTTTGCAACAACTATCGGCTAGAAGTTGAATGACCTCGGAGCAGTTGTGGATTTTCGTGAAGTCCAGTGGGAAGTTCGAATAATGATGGGCTCAGAGGCGAGTCGGAGAGGTCCTCGACCGTTTCTTCACTCGTAATTGTTCGGCCCGGTGTGCCGTTTTTTGTCCGTGTGTCCTTAACAGTCATTTTCAACTTAACCGCCAATCCTGTTGGCAACGGCCCAGTGTGGTGGACCTGTGCAATATCGGGATAATTCGCGAATGTCGTTCCAATTACATAGTAAGGTTCGCTACGCACGTAGTCGGGGGCGCATTTATTGTCAGGACGCTCGTGTTCGATGTACCAACCGTCCATGGTCTCTTCTCCGCCAGTGTTATTCTCGTCCCGCAAAAGTCTGGTCGTGGTGATAAGGTGTTTCGCCGAATGGCCAAAGAACACCTTCCGTTCACCTGTATCTACAGTTTTGCTTTCGACCTGAACTGCCGTTCTACCAGTCTTCTGTAAATACTCACCGCGCTGCGCTTCAGACGGGAACCTTACAACTTTGTAGTTTTGGTATTCGTGAGCAGTTAGGTCGATTATGAAGCCAGTCCTCGTTTCGCAATTCGCGATGTTTACTATAGTTTGAACCCACGGAGTTGTCTCAGCACCGAAACTGTCTTCTCTGCGCATTGTTCCGCGCCGATAATGAATTTTCCGAGTGACATTTGGGTTCTGCACGTTCGGCTTCGTCTCCGAATCAGTAAAGACGTTGCGAGTCTTTACCATCGTGTCGGCTCGGCATATAACGGAACATCCGAAGAGTAGAACGGTTAAGAGGCGGCGCGCACAACGTCGTTTATTCATAGTATGCGTAGCCTAACCCGTTTTATGAGCGTCAACCAGATTACGATCGTTCGGCGACACTTTCCCCACGCGCCAGGCCAATTGATGTAATCAAACGCTACACCAATTAACAAGCGCTTCAGAAGAATCCATTCAAAATAGAATCGCCGAAAGTTGACACCTCTATCCCGCTGCCGTAGGCTGACGGCTGAAAGCCCGCATCTCTTCCACCGTCACAAACTCGTATCCCTGATCGCGATACCGCCGGATCAGATTGTCCGTAGCAATCACCGTCTGCGCGCGGTCTGCGCCCAGGGCGCGATGTCCGCCATCGTGCAGCAGGATCACGTCGCCGCCGCGCATCTGCCGTGCGACTTTCTTTTCGATCACGGCGGCGGGCGGAGCAGTCCAGTCGTATCCGGTCACGTTCCACATCACCGGCTGTAACCCAAGCGAGCGCGCAATCCTGAGCGTCGCTGGCCGTCTTCCTCCAAATGGAGGACGAAATAAGTTCGCAGGCTTGCCGATTGCTTCCTGCAAAGCCTGCTGGCAGTCAACCAGCTCCGCGCGCGTCTGCGCCTCCGGCTTGAAAATCAGCAGCGGATGGGTGAAGGTGTGATTGCCGATGATGTGTCCCGCCTGCGCCACCGCGCGGGCGATGTCGGGCCGCTGCTGAACGTAGCGTCCGATCATAAAGAACGTCGCCCGCACACTATGCTTCGCCAGCACATCGAGCAGCCTTAGCGTGTGCGGATCGTTCGGGCCGTCATCGTAGGTCAGGGCGATTTGCTTGCTTCCCCGCATCCCGCGAGCAAACGTCCGCCCAAACCACTGGCCGGTCGGCGCCATGGACTGATATCCCGCCGCGGAAGCAGCAGCGGCGGCCGTGGTCAGTCCAAGCAGTGCGGGGAGCATGATCGAATTGTAAACGGAAGTCAGAAGTTAGAAGTCAGATTGCAGAAGTAAAAGCCAAAACTGCCACCCGTAGGTTTTCACTTCTGCAATCTGACTTCTGACTTCTGCAATCCTCACAATTCCACAATTGCATCCGAACGCGAAGCGATATATCCTGCTCACGACAATCCATATCACGACAATCCATGGCCAAGCTTTTCGAGCTTCCCCGTTACATCGCGGTCGAAGGCCCCATACGAGTTGGGAAGAGCACGCTGGCGCGGGTTCTCGGAGAGCGTCTGGCCGCCCAGCGCGTCATCGAGCCGGAAGACAATCCGTTTCTGAAGGCATTCTACAAAGGCGAGCGTGGCGCGGCGTTCCAGGCGCAGTTCGCGTTCCTGGTACGGCGCTTCGAGCAACTACGCGCGCTCGATCTGGGCCCGCGGTCAAATAAGACAGTGGTTTCCGACTACATTTTCGAAAAAGACAAGCTCTTCGCCTGCCTCAACCTCAACGATCAGGAACTCGATACCTACAATCGCTACTTCAATTATTTTCGCGAACAACTGCCCACGCCCGACCTGGTCATTTATCTGCAAGCCACGCCGGAAGTGCTGAAGAAGCGGCTGAAAAAAAAGAACGCGGCCGGCGAGAAGGCCATCAGCGAAGATTACCTGATGGAAGTCGTCAAGGCCTACGAACACTTCTTCTTTCACTACACGCAGTCCGACCTGCTGATCGTGAACACCTCGGAGATCGACTTCGTGGACCGCAACGAAGACCTGCAAGAGCTGCTGAAAAAAGTTTCCGCCCCGATCAAGGGCACACAATACTTCCTGCCGCTGGGCGGGCAGGACGCGGCCGGGGTGTGAGATCCGTGAGTAGTGGTTAGTGTGGCCAGTGGCTAGTGTTGAACGTCCGCTTCGCTCTTCTGCACTTTCTCCGCCCACATCCTCGTTGAAGATAAAGGACTTGCAGCGGCCCAGAACGTGGTTACGACGAATAACCAACGACTATCGACCGCCGCCCCTTTTGCAGCTACAATAGCTCTCGCGTCACCTAACGACGCGTACAGGCTCTATCCGTCCACTTTGCGGAGGGGCACTGGAGGACACTGTGAGTCTCACGCCCATCGGCGAACCTCGCCGCAAGATCACCACTGCTACCATCCGGGAAAAGAAGCTTCACCACGAACCCATCACCTGCCTGACCGCTTACGACTACCCGACCGCGCGGCTGGTGGACGAGGCGGGCATCGACATTGTCCTGGTCGGCGACTCGCTGGCCATGACCATGCTGGGTTACGAGAACACGCTCTCAGTCATGGTCGACGAGATGCTGCACCACGTCAAGGCGGTGCGCCGCGGCGTGAAAGACGCGCTGCTCATCGCCGACATGCCTTATGGGTCGTATCAGATTGACACGGTCGAGGCGATTCACAATGCCGCCCGCTTTGTGAAAGAAGGCGGCGCCGAGGCGGTCAAAATGGAGGGCGGCGAGAAGCGCGTGGATATGATCCGGCGCGTGATCGACGCCGAGATCCCCGTCGCCGGACACATCGGCCTCACCCCGCAATCGGTCAACATCATGGGCGGTTACAAAGTGCAGGGCAAGACGCTGAACGCCATCGAGCAGCTCATGCGCGATGCGGTCGCGCTCGATCGCGCCGGCGTGGCCTGCATTTATCTCGAAGGCATTCCGCGCGAAGTTGCGGCCATGATTACCGCCGAGATCGAGACGCCGGCCATTGGCATCGGTGCCGGCCCCGATTGCGATGGCCAGGTGCTTGTCTTTCACGACTTGGTCAACCTGACGTTCGGACAGCCGGCAAAATTCGTGCGCCGCTACGGAGACGCCGCCGCGCTGATCACTGAATCCGTGCTGGCCTTCAAGTCCGACGTGGTTTCGCACCAATTCCCGAACGACGCCGAGTCTTACCATCTTCCGAAAGAAACGCAGGCCGCACTTGAAACGGTACTCCTCCGCAAGCACGCCATGCGGCGATAATGGGGGCTGGAGGACCGTCGTGCGTAAGAACGTTGTGTGTAATCACGAAGTGCGAAATATTGTCCGGGAATTTGTGCAAGCGTTAGCGGCCATCCTTCTGCTAGGGGCTCTGGTGGCCTGTTCCAAGACCCCGCAGACGCCGGCCGCGGAAAAGAGGAAGCCGACCGGCCTCGAGTCCATCCCCGATCCGGATTTCACAAAATGTCCGCCCTTCAGCGACATGAGCAGTTGGAAGAATCCGTATTTAATCGTGCGCGAGGATGGGATCGGGTTCCTCGATCTTTCCAATCGCGAGGTCCACATACTGACGCCGGAAGAAATTCCGGCCGAACTGGTCGCGCTGCCCTCAAGCGCATGGCCATACGGACGGGTGGTGCTGGTGGCGCAGGCCGTGCCCAAAAATCCGTCCACGCAGACGAAAGCGAACCTACGCAAGAACCGCGCCCTGCTGCTGGGGACGCTCAGGGAATTGGACGTGCAATTTCGTGAGGCGCCGTAAGCGCCCCGACATTGGCTTCGGGATGCCGAGGTTCGTATCAGGGCATTGCTTTAGCGATGCCGAAATTCGTCCGGGATTGACCGCCCCTTTAGGGGTTGGAATTTTTTCGCCGCCTAGCCATGAAGATATGCGCCACCATCCCGGAAGCCCGTGCCGCCTGCCGTGATCTGCGAACCAGCGGCAAACGGCTGGGTTTTGTCCCAACCATGGGTGCGTTGCATGAAGGGCATCAGTCGCTGGTGCGCGCGGCCAAAGCGCACTGCGGCGCCGTTGCCGTTTCCATCTTCGTGAACCCCACGCAATTCGGACCGGCGGAAGATTTGTCGAAATATCCGCGGCAGTTCGAGCGCGACTGCCGCCTGCTGGAAAAAGAAGGCGTCGAGATCCTCTTCGCGCCGCCGGTCGAAGAGATTTATCCCAATTCGAATTCCAAATCCAATTCCAACGGCGCGGTCACCTGGGTCGTGGTCGAAGGTCTGAGCGGAAAGCTCGACGGACGCTCGCGCCCCGGCCATTTCCGCGGCGTGACCACCATCGTCTCGAAGTTGTTTCACATCATCGAGCCCGAGATCGCGTTCTTCGGACAGAAAGACGCCGCGCAGGTGGCCGTGATCCGCCGCATGGTGCACGATTTGAATTTCCCCGTGGAAATTGTCGCCTGCCCGATTGTGCGCGAGCCCGACGGCTTGGCCATGAGTTCGCGCAACGCGTACCTGAACGGAGAAGAGCGCAGCCGCGCGCTGGTGCTGCAAAGATCGTTGCAGCGGGCACAGCAGGAGTTTCAAGCCGGAGAAAGAACCGCCGCGAAGTTGATCTCCGCCGCCAAGGAAGTCATCGCGGTCGAGCCGCAAGTCCGTTTGGATTATTTCGAGATTGTCGATCCCGATACGCTCGATCCCGTGGAACACATCTCACAAGAAACGCTAGTCGCCGTCGCCGCCTACGTCGGGACAACGCGGCTGATTGACAATGTTGTGCTGGTACCATGAATGCCGCTGGAGGGCCAGCACCGGGGTAAACTCGGGTTTCTACGCGACCGGCGGTCGCCCCGAGACAAACGGATTTCCGGCAATGATGTAACGCAACGGGCGCTCGGCGGACTTTGCGATTCCGATGCGCGGGGTTAGCGCTACTCTTCGCACGCGATAGTCGTCATCGACGATCTGGATGTCGGAGCGCGCGCTTACCAGGTTTTTCTCATTGTAGCGGTCGCGGGTGATTCCCAGGGCTTCGGAGAGGCGTCCTGGGCCGGATGAAATTTTTTTGAGAAGAGAAATCTTCTTGAGGCCGGTTTCTTTCGCTATCTCGATCCCTCGCGCCTTCGCCATTTGCTCGATGCCCGCGACTGGCTCCAAAGCACGAAAGAGGACGCAGCCGGGAACTCCTTCGGGCAGGCAGGAAACATTCAGGCAATAGTGATTGCCGTAGATGAAATACACGTAGGCGCGGCCGGGAGGGCCGAAGAGAACGGCATTGCGCGCCGTCCTGCCCGCTGCCGCGTGCGCTGCCGCATCGCCTTGGCCAAGATAGGCTTCGGTTTCGACGATTCGCCCGGCGAGAATTCCGTTGGGCGTTTTGCGGATGAGCAATTTCCCCAGCAGCGCGCGCGCCACACGGCGCGGATCGCGATTGAAGAAATCCGGCTTCAGTAGGGTGATGCGGTCGAGCGAAGTCATGGGCAATTTGCCAGATTTTGTCATCCTGAGCGAAGCGAAGGACCTATGCATTCCACCGCCAAATACAGAGATCTTTCGCTTCGCTCAGGATGATAATGTCAAGCCTATGCTGCGAACTGCCCTCACGCCGCGCCCTTCAGATACGCCAGCACTTCTTCGGCGTGGCCTTCGGCTTTCACGTTGTGGAAGATGTGCTGGATCTTGCCGTCGGGGGCTATGACGAAAGTGGTGCGCGCGATGCCTTTCACTTTCTTCCCGTACATGTTCTTTTCTTTGATTACGCCGAAAAGATTCGCGATCTTCTTCTCGGCATCGGCCAGCAGCGGGAACGGCAAGCTGAACTTAGTCTGAAACTTTTTCTGCGACGCCGCTGTGTCCGCCGAAATTCCCAGCAGCACCACGCCCGTCTTTTTGATTTCCGCATAGGCATCGCGAAAGCCGCACGCTTCCTTGGTGCATCCGGGCGTATTGGCCTTGGGGTAGAAATACATCGCCACGGTCTTGCCGCGAAAATCTTTCAGGGCAACCTCTTTGCCATTCTCGTCCGTCGTATTAAAGTCTGGGGATTTATCATTGACTTCCATGGGATCGTCTCCTCGCCGAAGATCGTTATATCGCAACGGGCTGCTCGCCGTCACCTTGGCCGCTTCGACTTGGCTCGCCAGCCCGTGGCTGATGGCCCAGGGTTCGATTGCGCAGTATGGGAAGAAGCCGGCGCCGGTCAAAGGCCCGCGCGCGCTGGGGCTGATCCAGCTTTCGGCAAAACTTTCACCCCAGGCTAACAAAGGACGCCTGATTCCCATCGTCATCATGATGGACGGAAAGTTTTACGACGCAGGCTCCTATAAAGCTGCGCCCGTTCCCATGGCTCTCGATTTCGACACCGTGTACGAAGGATTTCGCGCGGGTGTGTCGCAGGGCCTTTTCACGATTACGCAGCCCGGACAACTGAACCACGCATGGATCGCCGAAGGTACGTGGTATCCGGCGGGAACGAAGGGGCCGGAGAAAAGCAAGAAGTACGCGCCGCCTGTGATCGAAGTGGAAGACAAGGATGGGCCGCCCGTGCTGCACCGCCGGGTCGAAAAGCCGGATTCCGATAGCGGCTCTAATAAAGACAAAAAGGACGAGCAAAAACCTGCGACCCCTTCGGCATCGCCCCCGGCACCGGCACCCGGCGCCAGCACGCCGGCTCCGCCGAGTCCGTCAGAAACCGCGAAGACGCCTGCGGCTGCTCCTGCTCCTGCGGAAGACGAGCCGATTGCCGATCCGAATCGGCCCCGGCTGCGGCGCGGGAAGCCGGCTTCGACAGAGCACCGCGAACCGTATACGACGTTCGACCCCTTGACGGACGCAGCGCCGGTCACGGCCACAAGCACTGGGAAGCCCGGCGCAACCGCAAAGGATTCCGCCGCGGCCCCGCCGCCGATGGCTTTCATCTTCATCCCTGCAATTTCCGATGCCGGCGGTCCCGATCCGCGCCCTTACACTTACGATGTGAAGCTGGCGGAAGAAGCCAGCTATCGCAGCAAGATGCTCGATCTCGCCGCCGCGCAGCTTCGAGCGCAGGCAAGCGCTGCGGCCAAAGAGGCTGCGCCCGCGCCCAAAAAGTCGTCGCCTGGAAAATCCTCCAGCAAAGCCGCCGGCAAATCGCCCCAGCCTGCGTTCGACGATGTGAGCTTGCGCATTTTCGATCTCTCGAATTCGAACGAGCCCGTGCTGGTGCTCTCCGCAAAAACACATCCGGCTGCCGCGGGCGCGGATGGAAGCGTCGAAGAGCCGAAGGAGATCACGCTGATCGCACGCACCAACCTCGAAGACGAGCTGCAAAAATTATTTTTCTCGCAGACGGATTCTCACCATCTCGACGCGACTCCGCGGATGGAGCTGATCGACGCGGTCGATGCCGACGGCGATGGCCGCGGTGAATTGCTCTTCCGGCGTACCTTCGACAGCGGCAGCGCCTACGCTATCTACCGTGTCACCGCCGACCGGTTGTGGCCGCTGTTTGAGGGGACGCCGTAGAAGCAGGTGTCAGGCCTTGGGTCTCAGGTTTTGGGTGTCTCTCTTTGCACAGTGGGAACTCGGCTTCTTTTATCGGTCGAGTGTGACCTGGGCTTTCTGAGACCTAAGACCTGACACCTGACACCTTGTTTATTTACAATGTCAGCCTGGCAGGGAGTGGGAGCTATGCGCACTGCGTCTCGTATGGCTGTAGTGGTTGCGGCAACTGCTTGTCTCTCGGCGGGCTTGTGTTTTGCCCAAAATCAGGACTTCAGCAAAGTTCAAATCAAAGTCTCGAAAGTCGCCGGCAATGTCTACATGCTCGAAGGCGCCGGGGGCAACATTGGCGCCTCGGTCGGCGACGACGGCATCGTGATTGTCGACGATCAGTTTGCCCCGCTCGCCGACAAGATTCAGGCGGCGCTGAAGGGTATTACCGACAAGCCGGTGCGCTTCATCATCAACACGCATTACCACGGAGACCATACCGGCGGCAACGAATTCTTCCAGAAGCAAGCGCCCATCATCGCGCACGACAACGTGCGCAAGCGCCTGGAAGAGGGCGGTCAGGCGGGCAACGGCGGTTCGGTGCGCATGGAACAGAAAGCGCAGCCGAAAGGCGCGCTGCCCATCATCACTTTCGATCACGACATCACCGTGCACCTGAACGGGGAAGACATCCGCGCGCTGCACGTTCCGGCCGGATATACGGACGGCGACTCGGTCATTTATTTTCCGAAATCGAACGTGGTGCACATGGGCGACGATTTCGTGACCTACGGATTTCCCTTCATCGACGTGGACAGCGGGGGCAGCATCGACGGCATGATTAGCGGGGTCGAGGGCGCCATTGCCCAGCTTCCGCCGGACGTGAAGATCATCCCGGGCCACGGCGTAGTGTCGAACCTCGACGACGTGCGCGCCTACGTGAAGATGCTGAAAGAAACTCGGGCAGCGGTACAAGATGCGCTCGACAAACAAATGACGCTGGAGCAGATGAAGGAGAAGAAGATCCTCGGTTCGTGGAAAAAGTATTCCGGAGATTTCGTCAGCGAAGATGTTTTTCTGGAGACGCTGTACAACTCGCTGACGGGACGAAAGAACGGCAAGTTTATCAAGCACAATTAGGGTCGAGAAGGCTTGCGGGGCGGGATCTCTGGCCGCGCGCGGAAGCTGCGAACTCCCCCTAGAGTCTTCACCAGACCGGTTGCGGCGGATGAGCGAGGAAATTCCACTTGCCAGAAGTTACTGCTCTGGTTACTATGCACGCATCATAATTATTTGCATTTGAACTTGAGAATTCGAAGTCGCTTCCCTATGAATATCGGCGAAACCATCCGAAGTTTCCGGCTACAGCGAAATATGTCGCAGGGCGATATCGAGAAGCGCACGGGCCTGTTGCGCTGCTACCTGTCGCGCGTCGAGAACGGCCACACCATCCCTTCGCTGGACACGCTGGCGAAAATCGCGGGGGCGATGGATTTGGCGTTGTCGCAATTCTTTGACCAAGGCCACAGCAACGGACATAAGGGACTGCCGCAGCTCTCCGACGATGAAGTTCGCTTCCTGAGCCAGATGCGCCGCTATGCGGCGAACCTGAATGACAGCGACCGGAAGCTGGTGCTGGCGATGGTAAAAAAGATGGCGTCGAACGCGAAGTAGCTCTCAGCCGTCAGCCTTCAGCTATCAGCCTTTAGGACAACGTCATTTCCCTTGCGCCTCCGCGCACCATCTCAACCGAAACCCGCAGTATTGTTTGATGTCCCAAGAACTGAAAGCTGACGGCTGAAAGCTGATAGCTGCTTTAAGGTACTTTCGTGCCATCTCTTTCGTGTCCGGCGGGAACCTCGCCATTCCCCTCCTGCAACGCTAGGCTGATAGCTGGGGGATCTTTGTGACCACGGATGAAGAGCTGCGTCTGCTCGACGAGCAACTGCGGCGCCTGAAGATCGAGTACGAGATTTTCTTCAACAATCCAGCCAAGCGCCCTCCCACCGACGTGGAATGGAAAGTGCTCTCGCTGATTCGCAAGTTCAGCGATGGCTCGCGGATGAGTTTTTCGCAGCGCTACAAGTACAACGAGATGGCGCAGCGCTACGCGGTGCAAAGCGACCTGTGGCGCAAGAAAATGCGAATTCGGGAAGAAGGCTATCGCCGGCCCTATGAAGCGATGCTCTCGGTGCAGGGCGTGCGCTCCGGCGTTGAACAAGAAGCGAAGCATCGTCCGGTATATGGCCTGAAGCGGGCCGAGTCAATCGAGGATGGCGAGACGCCGGGAATCGATCGAGAAGTCGAGCCAGAAGCCGATCGGCCTTTCTCGGTGCAGTGTTCCGGCGACGCGGTCGAGCGTGACCAGGTCGAATTGCTCTTCAAGGCGCTTACCGAGGCCAAGGAAAAGATGGGAGAAAAAGTTTCCGGCAACCTGCAATCGTTCGCGAACTTCGTCAGAAAAAAGACCAACGATATCCGCAAGGAGCACCATTGCGACGCCGTGGTGTATTCAGTCGAGATGCAGGATGGACACGTAAGGCTGAAAGCCAAGGCGAAAAGCTAGTCACCAGTTCTCAGTTGCCAGTTGCCAGTTTTCACCTTCAAGAGCTGCTTTGAGTTTGGCGTGAACATAGGATGGGAGGACAGGCTTGAGAATACTGCGACGCATTCTCATCACGGTGGTGGCCGCGCTTGCGGTTATTTTTGTGACGGTGTACGGGATCGGTGTGGCTTCTACTTTTTGGGTGGTTAAGAAGGCACCTTTCGCCCGGATCGTTCCGATAGACTTGAAAGACAAATCCGTTTCGGGGACTCCGGGAACAAAGCTGTCGTATGTCGGCTATGAATTCGAGGTTCCGTGGAACGACCTCGACGAGACCCAGACCAAGCTGTATCCCACTAACAAGCCTGAGAAAACCAGGGTCGATCTCCACTTCCGTTCAGGATTGCGAATGCTGGTTAGTGCTATTCCTACCCGCGAATGGGCCAACACATTTGTCACGGAATTCAAAGTCCCCCCGCAGAAGGCAGAAGCAGCAATAAAATCAGACTACAGCTTTACAAAGAATTTGTATGAGCTCACGCCGGACAAGATGCACTACTGGGCACTATCACCAAACGTTCACACGCGTGAGGCATTCTGGCTTATGATTAAATCCGTTGTACTATCAAATTCGGCTGCATCTGGGATCTTTAACTTGCAAAACCAGAGTTTTAGAGGCTTTCAGCAAGGCAATCCTCAAACTCGGTCGGGTGGAATTCTCGTTCACCTCTATTCGGACGACGGCAGCGTCGAAATGATTTTTTCTCAGAAGGACTACAAGAACTCCACCGGTATCACGCAGCCTGAGATTAACCGCATCGTCCAGTCTATGCGCAAAGCTCCGCAGAACGAATCAACGGCTCCGCGCATTGCACAAAAGTGACCGGTCTGGTTGCCTGTAGTTACCGAGCTGTGCTCGGCTGGATGGGCGAGGGCGCCCGTCCCCACACAAGCCCGCCCTACGCGAGCGTCTAGCTGCTAAAATTTCCATTCAACTCATCACGCATCCCAGTGGAGGGATTCATGTCTAAGATTCAGCGCGCCATTCTTAGCGTCACCGATAAATCTGGGCTGGTGGATTTCGCCCGCAAACTCGTGGGACTCGGCGTTGAACTCGTTTCGACCGGAGGCACGGCCAAGCTGCTGCGCGATTCCGGCATTGCAGTGAAAGATATTTCGGAGCTGACGGGGTTTCCGGAAATGCTGGATGGGCGCGTGAAGACGCTGCATCCGAAGGTCCACGGCGGCATACTGCATCGGCGCGACGATAGCGGCCATCGCGCGGCGGTGGCCGAGCACGGCATTCCGGCCATCGACATGGTCGTGGTTAATCTATACGCCTTCGAGAAGACCGCGGCCAAGGCTGGAGTGCAGTTTGAAGAATTAATTGAAAACATCGATATTGGCGGGCCCTCGATGATTCGCTCGGCGGCGAAGAACTTTCAGGATGTGGCGGTGGTCACCTCGCCCAGCGATTATGCCGTGATCGGCGACGAAATGGCGCGGCTGGGCGGAGCGTTGTCGAAGGAAACGAAATGGCGGCTGGCGCAGAAGGCGTTTGCGACGACGGCGGCTTACGATTCGGCCATTGCCTCGACGCTGGAGCAGGTGGGCGGAGACTTTGCGCTTCATGCGGCGGCTGGCTTTCCACAAAATCTGCGGCTGTCTTTTCAAAAAGTGGCCGACCTGCGTTATGGAGAGAACCCGCACCAGAAGGCCGCGATGTATGCGGCGATGCACAAGGATAGTGCGTCTGGGGGCGTGGCGAACGCGCGACAGGTGCAGGGCAAGGAGCTTTCCTACAACAACATCGTCGACCTGCAAGCCGCGTGGGACCTGGCTCAGGAGTTTGACGAGCCGGTGTGCGCCATTATCAAACACACCAACCCCTGCGGAACCGCGACCGGCAAAACGCTGGCCGAGGCTTACGCGCGCGCGCTGGAATGCGATCCGGTCTCGGCGTTTGGCGGAGTGATTGGAGTGAACCGCACCGTGGATGCGGCGGTGGCGAGCGAGATGGTCAAGCTTTTTCTGGAAGTCATCGCCGCGCCCGCATTCGACGAAGGCGCGAAAGCGGCGTTTGCCGCGAAGAAGAACTTGCGGCTGGTGGAAGTTCCCGCCGGTCGGCAAGACTGGGTGCTGAAAAATATTTCTGGAGGCATGCTGGTGCAGGATTCCGACCTGCGCCAGCTGTCCGAAACCGATCTGAAAGTTGTCACCAAGCGCCCGCCGACGGCGGAAGAAAAGCGCGCGCTGCTGTTTGCTTGGAAGGTATGCAAGCACGTGAAGTCGAACGCTATTCTATACGCCCGCGATGGCCAAACCGTGGGCGTAGGCGCGGGACAGATGAGCCGCGTCGACTCGTGCAAGCTGGGCGCGATGAAGGCGCAGTTGCCCCTGAAGGGCACGGTGGCCGCTTCCGATGCTTTTTTCCCGTTCCCCGATGGCGTCGAGGAAATCGCCAAAGCAGGCGCGACCGCAATTATTCAGCCGGGAGGCTCGGTGCGCGACCAAGAGGTCATCGAAGTCGCGAACCGGCTGGAGCTGGCCATGATCTTCACGGGAGTAAGGCATTTCCGGCACTAACAGTATGGAAGCGGGGCAGAGCCCCGGTCCCCACATCAACAGCCGCCCAAAGCCCCTGTACCTCCGGCTTTCAGCCCGCCTGCGCTTTCCCGCCGCCGAAGGGCCCGTCAAGGGTAGAATAATAAAATACGGATGACTGCGGACTGGCATCTAATCTTGTTGTGTGGGCTGCAATTTGCAGGTGCGGAACTTTCATGAAAAAACAGTTTTGGATTGTCATTGTCGTTCTTACGGGGTCTTTTTTACCCGGCCAAAATTTGCCGGCCCAAGGCTTACTGGCCAAGGGCTTACTGGCTCAAGACCAGCCCGCTCGCGCCGCGGATTCGCAGGCTGCCGCAGGCGCCCAGGCCGTCGCGAAGACGAAGACGCCCGACCGCGCCGCCGCCTACTATCACTTCGTCCTCGCGCACATGTACGAGGAACAAGTGGACAAATACGGGCGCAGCGAATTGGCCAATAAGGCCATTGAGGAATACCGCGCCGCCATCGATGCCGACCCCACCTCCGCGTACCTGACCTCCGGCCTTGCCGAGCTCTATGCCACAACCGGACGTATTCGCGACGCCGTCATCGAGGCGCAGGACATCATCAAGCGCAATCCCAGCAATCTTGAAGCCCGGCGCCTGCTGGGAAGGATCTATCTGCGCTCGCTCGGCGACATGCAGGCCGGAAGCGGCTCGGAGGGCGTGCTGAAACTGGCGATCGAACAGTATGAACAGATCGTCCGCTTGCAACCCGACAGCATGGACGACCACTTGCTCCTGGGGCGCCTGTATCGCTTGAACAACGATCTGCAAAAAGCGGAGAGCGAATTCAAGACGGCGGTGACGCTGCAGCCGGATTCCGAAGAAGCGGTCACCACGCTGGCTTATCTCTACAACGAACTGGGCGACACGGCTCGCGCCACTCAGGTACTCAGTTCGGTGCCGAACCCGGCGCGCTCGGCCAAGCTCTATTCGGCGCTCGGTTATACCTACGAGCAGCAAAAGCAATACAAGGAAGCCATCGACGCCTACCGGCACGCGATTGAAATGGACCGCGACAATCTGGACGCGATCCGCGGCCTGGCGCAGAACCTGCTGAACGATGGCCAGGCGGATGCCGCCCTGGAACAATACAAAGTGATCGCGGACGCGAATCCGGAAGACGCGCAAACCTATGTGCGCATCGCGGAAATCTACAAACGGCAGGGCAAATTCGATCTCGCGCTCGACGGCCTGAAAAGGGCCGAGTCCATGGTGCAGGACTCGGTCGAAGTCCCCTACAACATCGCCGCCATCTACCAGGCGCAGGGCCGCTACGACGAAGCCATTCCGATCCTGCGCGAGCTGTTGAAGAAATCGGAGAAGCCCGACGGCAAGTACTCGAACGGCGAGAAGAGCAATCGGGCGGTGTTTTTAGAGAGGCTGGGCACGATCTACCGCGACCAGGGGAACAATCAGTCCGCCATTGAAACTTTCCGCGAAATAGTCGCCCTGGGCGGCGACGAGAACATCGAGCGCGGCTTTCAGGAGATCATCGATACCTGGCGCGACGCCAAGGAATGGCAGAAGGCCCTCGACGCTGCGAAAGAAGCGGTGCAGAAGCTGCCCACCAGCCGCGATCTGAAAATGGTGCTGGCGGGGCAGCTTGCCGACATGGGCGAGGCCGACAAGGCGCTCCAAGACGTGCATGGGATGTTGCAGGGCAACGCCAGCTCCAATTCCAATTCCAGTTCCGATGACCGCCAGGTTTATATCACCTTGGCCGAGATCAACACGCGGTTGCGCCGGTTCAGCGACGCCGAGCAGGCGCTCGACAAAGCCGAGCAGCTGTCGAATAAGTCGGAGGACAAGGAGTACGTCTGGTTTCTCCGCGGCTCCACGTTCGAGCGTGAGAAGCATTACTCCGAAGCGGAAGAGCAGTTCAAGAAGGTGCTAGCCAGCGACCCTGAACATGCTGCGACGCTGAATTATCTGGGCTACATGCTGGCCGACCAGAACATGAAGCTCGATGAAGCGCTCGGATATGTCAAGCGCGCTGTCGATCTCGATCCCGCCAACGGCGCCTATCTCGATTCGCTGGGCTGGGCCTATTTCCGCCTGGGAAAATACGAATTGGCGGAAGATAACCTAATGAAGGCCTCGCAGAGAATCAACACCGATCCCACCGTCCACGACCACCTGGGCGATCTCTACCAGAAAACCGGACGCTTGAAGCAGGCCGCGACCAATTGGGAGCGCGCGCTCACCGAGTGGAACCGCACCCTGGCCGCCGACGTCGACCCCTCAGACGTGGCGCGAGTGCAGAAGAAGCTCGACTCCGCCAAGATGAAACTGGCCAAGGAAGAGGGCGCAAAGTAATGTTTGTGTAGGGACGGGCGCCTCGCCCGTCCAAGCCGCGCGTAGCTCGGCAGCCGTCTGCGGTCACAGCAACTCTGCAATCGCTGCTAAACTCTTCACATGCTCGCCGACTATGCGGTGCGCGTAGAAGACTCCCGCGGACGCCGCCATTTCGAGCCGCCGCACCCCTACCGCAACGACTTTCAACGCGACCGCGACCGGGTCGTCCATGCCCGCGCCTTTCGCCGCCTGGAAGCGAAGACGCAGGTTTTCACCCGGCGTTACTCCGACCACTTCCGCAACCGGCTGACCCACACTATTGAGGTCGCGCAGATCTCGCGTACCATCGCCGCGCAACTTGGACTGAACGCCGATCTGGTGGAGGCGCTCGCTCTGGCGCACGACCTCGGCCATCCTCCCTTCGGCCACGCTGGAGAAAAAACGCTCGACACCGCCATGCGCCAGCACGGGCTTTCGTTCGATCACAACCTGCACGCGCTGCGTCTGGTGGAAGACTTCGAACTTCGTTACGCGTCGTTTCGCGGTCTGAATCTGACTTTCGAAGTTCGCGAAGGCATCGTCAAGCACTCCCACGATTACAGCCTCAAAAACCATCCCGAACTCGCCGAGTATCTGCTCGACCAGCGCCCGCCGCTCGAAGCGCAGCTCATCGACCTGGCCGACGAGATCGCTTACAACACCGCGGATTTAGACGACGGCTACGAAGCGCGCTTGCTTACGGTCGAGCAGATTGCGGACGGCGTGGACCTGTTTGCGCGCCATTATAGCGAGGCAAAAAGCCGGTATCCGAGTGTTGAGGAGAAGCTGGTCTTCAACGAGGCATTGAAAAGTATCTTCGACGGATTTGTCGGAGACCTGATTGCAAACACTGCGCAGCGCGTAAAAGCAACGGGCGTTCATTCTCTGGAAGATGTACGCTGCCACAGCAAGCGGCTGGCTGCGTTCAGCCCGCCGGTCGAGGAAGCGCGCCGCCGGCTCAAAGACTTTCTCTACGAAAATCTTTACTACAGCCCGGCGTTGGCGGCGGAGAAAGAAGATGCCGAGCGCATCATCGGAGAACTCTTCGCCCACTGGATGGAGGAGCCGGGCGACCTGCCGCGTAACTACCGCGAAAAGGCCGCCAAAGACGATGAACCGCTGCCCCGCGTGATTTGCGATTACATCGCCGGCATGACCGATCCCTTCATCTTCCAGCAGTATGAAAAGTATTGCGCGGAGTAGCGTCAAGTAGTGAAAGCGCGATTCGCATTAGGGGAACTCTGATTAAGTTCGTTTCCAACGGTTTTGGGAAGGGCACGGCTTTACAGCTTGCGGAAAAACCCCAGTTTCGTATCGGGTCATCGCTTTAGCGATGACATAAACTCTTTGAAATCAGAATCCCCTTTAGGGGCTGTGGCGCAAAATTCGACTTTTTTCGCAGCCTGTTAGGGCATGATTTTCATGCGCGCCGCGACCGGAGCATACAGTTTTTATACCGTTCCCGCCAAAATTACCGTCAGACGCCGTGCGTTGCGAGGGAACTGTAGAGTACAATATGCATGAAAAGAAAGCACTTGCATTCCGTGTAGGGCATTTGGGCGTTTGGCACGCAAACTGATACTAGAAATGCAGGCCCATGATCGGGGCCGGCTCTTTGATATAAGCTTTTTGAGGTATGCTTTTTGAGGTATGCTTTTCGAGGCAACCGAGGCGTCGGTGATTGCCTTCCGAAGTTAGTAAGATCTGCAATGAAAACGACGCAATTAGATTCGCGCCGGAAGGCGCCTGGAGTGGATCCCCCACTCCCTTCTTGGAGGAGTTCAAAATGAAAAACCGCATCGTGTTCGCTCTGCTGCTGGCCGTAATCCTGGCTGTGCCAGCTTTCGCGCAAGACAATTCCACTGCCGCAACGCAGCCTGCGACACCTCAAGCTTCGTCATCTCAACCTGCATCCCAGCCGGCCACCAGGGCCGACAGCGCCACCGGCAAAGATCCTTTGCAACCGGAAACTCGCGAAGGCTTCTGGGGCCACGTGAACCCGTTCGCGCGCAAGAAATACGTGGCGCGGCAGACGCAGCCGATCCGCGACCGCATCAACGAACTCGATGAGCTGTCCGCCTCGAACACCAGGGCGATCAAGGACACCGATACCCGCGCGCAGCAAGGAATTCAGCTCGCTTCGGCCAAGGCCAGCGAGGCCGATCAACATGCCATCGACGCCGGCAACAAGGCGCAGGTCGCGCAGCAGACCGCGCAGCAAGCGAACACCCGCCTGACCACGGTCGAGCAGGTGGTCACCAACATCGATCAGTACCAGCCCACCACCCAGACCGAAATTCTTTTCAAGCCCGGACAGACCGTGCTCAGCCAGAACGCCAAGACCGCTCTCGATGAAATGGCCAACCCTCTGAAGAATCAGCGCGGCTACGTCGTCGAAGTGCAGGGCTTTTCCTCCGGTCATGGACAAGAAGCGATCGCGACTTCGCAGAAGATGGCCGAGTCCGTGGTCCGTTATCTGGTGCTCAACCACGAGATTCCGACCTACCGGATTTACCGCGTCGGCATGGGAAATGCACCAACTCCGTCTTCAACGAGCGAAGCCAAGCCCAAGCGCATCATTGGTGGCCGCGTGGAAATCAGCCTGCTGAAGAACAATCTGGAACAGCTTGCTTCGACCGGCACCACTTCAAATCAACCGCAACAGAAGTAGCAGTTCCCTCCCCTACGGCCTCCCGTGAAAGCGGGAGGCTTTTTTATTTGCAATTTCGAATGCGCTGTCTGCTCAGACATCGGTCCAATATCGTGTTATCCTCGACCGCGTAATGGAAACGCGGTTCTACGTTCGCACGCCTTCCCCGGTCGGTCCACTCTTTCTCGCCGCTTCCAGAAAAGGCCTGGTATGCCTCGAATTTGAAGCTCGCATGAAGAAGACAGGTCCCGGCACGATTCGGCTGCAGGAGTCCAAACAGACCTTGGCTCCCTATCTTCGTGAGCTCAACGAATACTTCGCGGGCGAGCGGCGCGAGTTCTCCCTCCCGCTCGATCTTCGTGGAACTGAGTTTCAACTCATGTGTTGGCGGGCGCTGCTCGATATTCCATACGGCGAGACGCGCAGCTACCGCGACATTGCTCAGGCCATCGGCTATCCGCGCGCCTACCGTGCCGTCGGCATGTCGAACAACCGGAATCCCGTCGCCATCGTCGTCCCCTGCCACCGCGTGATCGCATCCAGCGGCTCGCTTTGCGGATACGGCGGCGGTCTCGACATCAAACGCAAGCTGCTCAACCTTGAGCAAGCCAACCTTCACCCGCGGCTTCCGCTGGGAATTGCGCCTTCTGGCGCTGCTTGTGCGTGAGACACTTCGGTTGAGCGAGGACCATGTGCCTTTTACCATCCGCGAACTGAGTCAAAAAAATTTCGACCGCTCCATCTCTCCTGTCGAACTCACTCACGATTGCCTCGATCGCATCGAAAGGCTCAACCCGGCGCTCAACGCCTTCATTACCGTCACCGCCGAATCCGCACTCATCCAAGCCCGCATCGCCGAACGCGAAATCTTCAGCGGAGATTATCGCGGCCCCCTGCACGGCATTCCCATCGGGCTCAAAGATATTATCGATGTCGCTGGAGTCCGCACCACCGCCGCCAGCGCACAGTTCAGCACGACGCCCAGCGCTCCGCAAAAAGATCGCATCCCCACCGAGGACGCCCAAGTCGTCCGCCGCCTTCGCGCCGGGGGCGCAATCGTTCTAGGCAAGCAGAACCTTCACGAGTTCGCCTACGGTGGCAGCTCGATCATCGGTTTTTTCGGAGAAGTCCACAATCCATGGGACCCGGCGCGTATCGCAGGTGGATCTTCTGGAGGCTCCGCCGCCAGCGTTGCCGCTGGTCTGGGATTCGCCGCCGTCGGCACCGATACCGCCGGTTCCATCCGCATGCCTGCCGCCTACTGCGGAGTCGTCGGAGTCAAGCCTACCTACGGCCGCGTCAGCACTCGCGGAGTCGTGCCATTATCGTCGTCCTACGATCACGTTGGCCCGCTCACCACCTCGGTCTATGACGCGGCTTTGATGCTGCAGGTGCTGTCCGATTACGACTCACCGAATCCCCGCGCTGACAAACCGGTGCCGAGTCTCGTCTCCGCGTTCGACGAACCTCCAATGAAATTGCGCATCGGTGTGCCACGGGCGTTTTTCTTCGACGATCTTGATCCCGAGGTCGCCGCCGCAATCGACAAAGCAATCCAGATCTTCGCCGGCCTCCACCATGAGATTCGCGACATCAAACTCGAGGTTCCCACCGACCGCACGCTCGCAAGCGCCGAAGCCTATGCTTATCACAAGGAATTCGTCGATCGTTCACCCGAGCTTTACCAGCCCGCTACGCTGGCGCGCATCCAGTCCGGAGCCAGCATCTCCGCGCCCGACGCTCTCCGTGCCAGCCGCGACCTCCAGGCCAGCCGTCACGCCATTCAGGAAGTATTCCATGATGTGGACGTGCTGCTAACGCCCACCGGTCCCATCCCGCCGCCCGCGATCGCCGATCTGCTTCAACATCCCGACAACCTCCGCCCGCAAGAGCTGATTATGCTGCGCAACACGCGCCCCTTCAATGTCTGGGGAATCCCGGCGATTTCCGTTCCCTGCGGATTTACAAAAGACGGCCTGCCGATTGGCCTGCAGCTAGCCACCGCTCCCTGGCGAGAGGACGTGGTGCTGCAAGCCGCACACGCCTACGAGCAGGCGACCGGCTGGAACAAGTGCACGCCAAATGTACCAATTCTCGTGTGAGCCCGATCACTGCACATATCCTCTAACGCTGTCACCCTGAGCGAAGGTTGCCCTTCACGAAGTGAAGGGCAACCGTAGTCGAAGGGCCCCTACCTTCTCCCATGTCCCGCGAACGAAAATCCTACTGCGTGTATATCATGGGCAGCCTGTCCGGAACTCTCTACATCGGCATGACAGGCAACCTGCACAAACGCGTCTTTGAACACAAATTCCACCGCATCGAAGGTTTCACGGACAAATATCAGGTCGAACGTCTGTTGTACTGGGAGTCCTTCGACGAGGTTCAGAAGGCGATCAATCGCGAAAAGCAACTCAAAGGCTGGAGGCGATCGAAGAAAATTACGCTAATCGAATCGTTGAATCCGCATTGGCTCGATTTGGCGCGGGAATGGTATCCCTGGATGATAAGTTCCGGTGAGAGCAGAGATCAGAAGACTCCGCAGACTCCCCCGGCTTCCGGGAAGTAAAGCCCAGCGCTGCCGAACTCTCAGCAAAAATGTCATCCTGAGCGAAGCAATTCCGCTCGCGAAGCGAACGGAATTGCGGAGTCGCTTGGGCGAATCCGTCCGCTCCGCTCAGGATGACAGTTTTATTGAGTAGGATTGACATATCAAGAACGAGTCGTCACCCTAATCGCTTACCGTCGAAGATAACGCGAATTTTCTTCATTTTTCGCCCTACGCGCAGCACAAGTTCCCGGCTGACAGGGACCCACACTACCACCGCGCCCTGGTGGATTTTATCGCCATCAATACTAACGGCCCCTTGCTTTATCATTCCTGCGGCCTCGGTATTCGAGGCCGCAAGCCCGGACGAGCGAACCAACTTGTCTATCCGAACCAGTTCCGTTTCCATTGGTGGATATTTTGGTGGATTTATTCCTCCAATGACACTGACTGCGCCACTTCCACGTTCGGTGGGCATCACATCCGACCAACGGATCTCAACAAAATCCAGATTCTCCGGTACTTGATCTTTCTGAAACTGTTTTGCCCAATCCTCCCCCGCTTTCGTAGCTGCTTCCGCCGAGTGAAAATCCGCCACGATTCCCCGCGCCAGCTCTTTCTTTAAGGCCATGGGATGCGCTTTCCCGCTCGCTGCATCCGCTTGCATCGCCGCGATCTGCTCCACGCGCACGTCGGTCAGCAGCTCGTAATACTTCCACATCATCTCATCGGAGATCGACATCACTTTGCCGTACATTTCCAGCGGCGCTTCGTGGATTCCGATGGCGTTGCCCAGAGACTTCGACATTTTGTTGACGCCGTCGAGGCCTTCGAGGATCGGCGTGGTCAGCACTACCTGCGACTCCTGCCCGTAGGCGCGCTGCAACTCGCGCCCCACCAGCAGATTGAATTTCTGGTCGGTGCCGCCGAGTTCCACGTCGGCTTCGAGCGCGACGGAGTCGTAGCCCTGGGCCAGCGGATAGAGCAGTTCGTGCATGGCAATTGGCTTTTCGTCGTGAAAACGTTTGTGAAAGTCCTCGCGTTCCAGCATCTGCGAGACCGTGTACTTCGCCGTCAAACGTATAAAATCCTCGACCGAAAACTTCGAGAACCAGCGGCTGTTGAAGTCGACGACCGTTTTTTCCGGGCTGAGAATTTTGAAGACCTGCGCCTTGTAGGTCTCGGCGTTCTCGACAATTTGCTCGCGCGTCAGCGGAGGCCGCGTCGCCGAGCGCCCCGTCGGATCGCCAATCATGCCGGTGAAATCTCCAATGAGAAAAATGACGGTGTGGCCGAGGTCTTGAAAATGTTTCAGCTTACGCAAGAGAACCGTGTGCCCCAGGTGCAGATCGGGCGCGGTCGGATCGAAGCCGGCCTTGACGCGGAGCGGCTTGCCCGAAGCGAGCGAGCGTTCGAGCTTCGAGCGCAGTTCGGATTCCTTGACGATTTCCGCCGCGCCCTTCTTGAGGTATGCGAGTTGTTCGTCCACCGGTGGGAAGTTTGGCATGCGCTTAGATTATAACGATGTGGCACGTGGAGAGCCGGGCGTCCCCGCCCGGCCACTATAATGTTGGTGGGGACGGGCGGGGACGCCCGCCGCTCCATTGGATGGCTTGGCTACTGCCGCCGATAGAAGCTCAGCGCCACGTCTCCCTGCGCCAGCTTCCGATATCGCCGCAATTCCCCAAACGCTTCTCCCGGATCGAACCGCTTCTCGTGCTCGGCGATTACTACGCTCGTTTCGCGCAACAATTTCGATTCCGCCAACGCCGCCAGCGTTTTCGCGTATTCGTCCTGCATGGAATACGGCGGGTCGAGAAACACGAAGTCGGCAACGCTCCCCGCCGCTTCCAATTGCCGCAAGGCTATCGCGGCGTCGACTTTCACGATCTGGAAGCCGCTCGCAATCCCCCCCGCAATCTCCCGCGCAATCCCCAAAGACTTCAAGTTCGCAGCAATCAGCTCCGCCGCTGCTTTCGACGACTCGACGAAATACACCATGCGCGCGCCGCGGCTCAACGCCTCAATTCCCACCGCGCCCGTGCCCGCATATAGATCGAGCCAGGTCGTCTCTCCGAGCGCCGCCGGATTGCCCGCGCACAACACGTTGAACAGCGTCTCGCGCAACCGGTCCGCCGTCGGGCGAATTTCGAGTCCGGGCAAAGACCGCAACGTCCGGCGCCGGTATTGCCCCGCAATCACTCTCATGGGTTCGTCTTTCTTCCGTTCAACCCTTCCGATTTGCCTTTTCGCATCTCCCCGGCATCGACCGGTGTCTAAACAGATAGAATACCGGTAGGCATGTCAATGCGCAGTTGGTCCATCCCGCTGGGACGTCTTTTCGGAATTGAAATTCGTATTCACCTGACCTTCCTGTTTCTGCTGGTCTTCTTGTTTAGCACCGAAGCCGCCGCTCAAGATGCGGCCGCCGCTCTTCGGGTGCTCGGCTTGTTCGGCATCGTTTTCGGCAGCGTGGTGCTGCACGAATTGGGTCACGCGCTGGTGGCCCGCGGCCAGGGCATTCCGGCGAAAGGCATCATCCTGCTGCCGATCGGCGGCATCACCATCCTCGACGAAGCGCGCGCCATTCCCGACCCCATCAACGGCTGGAAGCGAGACATCCGCATCGCGGTTGCCGGACCGCTAGTGAATCTCTTCATCGCCGGCTTCTCCGCGCTCGTTCTGCTCGCGGTTATGCCTGGACTTTCGCTGACCACAAGACCGCTTCTGCATTCGAGCGCGCTGCTGCGGAGCATCGTCTGGTCGAACCTTTATCTCGGCTTGTTCAACCTGCTGC
>Ga0326728_10007617_pt1 | contig 27597 bp, 27 predicted proteins | sample MB3enrmetagenome_FD_207602 | JGI IMG/M metagenome (GOLD analysis project Ga0326728, IMG submission 207602) | Lab enriched peat soil microbial communities from McLean, Ithaca, NY, United States - MB31MN | ecosystem: Environmental > Terrestrial > Soil > Wetlands > Peat | place: USA: New York...
GATGTCATGCACGAAGGGAAAACGACCGCCCCAGCCCGCCGGCTCCAAAAAATAGACCCGGAAGTTGAACCAGAGATAGCGCAGACTGAACTGCTGCACTGTGTCCTGCCACTGTCCAGCCAACTGGTAGCGCCAGCCGAATTCGAACGGATTGTCAAAGCGCAGGTAATTGTAGAACATCAGCCCCAATCCGATGAGCATGATCGGCCCGACGGCCGCCATCAGCAGAGTCCAAATCTGCCGCCGCTCACGCCACCCTTGAACCACCGGCACCAGCAGGATGACCGCGCCCAACAGCAACGAGGGCCGCGCCCCCACCGCCAAGCCGTAAGCCGCACTCGCCGCCGCCAGCCACCGACACCTCCGCTCCGGCTCATGCAACGCGCACCAGAGCGCCCCCACCGCTGCCATCGTCAGCATATACCCGCAACTGATCGACACTTCGTAAACCTCGGATCGCGGCAACATCACCGGCACGCCCGTCGCCAAGCCGAGCGCCAGCGCACAGGCCGCCACCACCCCGACGCCCACCTCGGCAAAGTAGCGACGCCACAGCCCGCTCAGCAAGCCCATGCTGGCCAAGAAACCCACTGCGCAGAAAATTACCACCGCATCTCTGTGCAGCAGGTAGTGGCCCGTCAGTGCCACATAGGGCCAGAAAAGCACCAACGCGGGCGTGACCCCCCAATAGAGGTAGAACTTATCCTTGTAGTAGCTCAGGTCGGCCGTCCCGTAGGACGCAGACCGATAGAGAGCATTGGCGGCAGGATCGTAGGGATCGGCAAGCTGCCCGAGTCCGGGCGGCACCTCTTTCTTCAGACTGAGTTGGCCAGCACGGAAACCTTGCACCAACAAATTGTAGTAAGTGTCAACCGCGTTTCCCAACACGCCCGAGTGGGCCGCGCACGCGTAAACTCCGACGACCAGCACGCACACTGCGCCCAAGACTCCGCGCTGCATCCACCGGGACTTTCCTCCGGGTGTCTTCGCCTCCCAGCGATCTGGCCTGCTGTCGATCATCTTTGGCCTGAGGCCCCGTGCTCCTGCAGTTTCGTGAGCGCCTGTCGAGCCAGTTGCAACTTGGCGCGCGCCTCGGCCATATCAGGTTTGATTCGCAAGGCCTGCTCGTAGTGCTCGATTGCCTCCTGCACCCGGCCCACTTGTGCCAAGGCAATCCCCAAGTTGTAGTGCGCCTCGACCGAATCGGGCCTGATGCGCAACGCCTGCTCGTACTGCCCGATCGCTTCCTGCACCCTGCCCGTCTGCTCCAAGGCGACTCCCAAGTTGTTGTGCGCTTCGGCGTAGTCGGGTTTGATTCGCAGCGCTTGCTCATAATGCTTGATCGCCTCTTGGATCCTGCCCATTCGCCTCAAGGCGATTCCCAAGTTGTTGTGCGCCTCGGCGAAATCGGGCTCGAGCCGTAGCGCCCGCTCGAAGGCCCCGATCGCCTCCTGCACCCGGCCCAGTCGCATCAGGACGCCGCCCAAGTTGTAGTGCGCCTCGGCGAAATCGGGCTTGATCCGCAGCGCCTGCCCGAAGTGCTCAATCGCCTCCTGCACCCTGTCTTCTTGCACCAAGGCGACCCCTAAGTTGTTGCATTCCTCGGCATAATTCTCAATGCCAGCGAACAGGTTAAACGCCACCGAGAAGCCGAGCAGTAGGCCCCAGCCCCAGCGCACCGCATCCCGCCAGACCGGCCGCTCAGCCAACCCCGACTCCGAGGCCGGGGCCAGCGTGTGCTCCAATCCAAGGATGCCAACCACGGCCACCAGCACCAGCTCGGGCAGAAAGTCCACCTCATAGCGGAAACATGCGGCGAAGAAGAGGCCAATGGTCAATGCGCTTATCCACGACAGCAGCGCCACCACCGCTAGGAACCACCGCAGGACGGAACGCGCTTCCTCCGACCGGCCCTGCCAAGCCAGCGGTGCCGCCAGCGCCAGCCAAACCAAAGGAATGTTGGTCAGCACGCCGAAGGGATGCTCAACCTGCCCATGACCCGCCGGCAAAGCTGGCACCACGATGTCATGCACGAAGGGAAAACGACCGCCCCAGCCCGCCGGCTCCAAAAAATAGACCCGGAAGTTGAACCAAAGATAGCGCAGACTGAAGCGTTGCACTGTGTCCTGCCACTGTCCAGCCAACTGGTAGCGCCAGCCGAATTCGAACGGATTGTCAAAGCGCAGGTAATTGTAGAACATCAGCCCCAATCCGATAAGCATGATCGGGCCCGCCGCAGCGGTCAGCAAAACCAAAATCTGCCTTCGCTCACGCCACGCTTGAACCACCGGCACCAGCAGGATGACCGCGCCCAACAGCAAGGAGGGCCGCGCCCCCAAAGCCAGCCCGTAAGCGGCACTCGCCGCCGCCAGCCACCGACACCTCCGCTCCGGCTCATGCAACGCGCACCAGAGCGCCCCCAGCGCCAACATCGTCAACATATACCCGCAACTGATCGACACTTCGTAAACATCGCACCGCGACAACATCACCGGCACGAGTGTCGCCAAGCCGAGCACCAGCGCACAGGCCGCTACCACTCCAACGCTAACCTCGGCAAAGTAGCGATGCCACAGCCCGCGCAACAAGCCCACGCTGGCCAGAAAGCCTATCGCGCAAAAGATCGCCACGGCTTGTCTGTGGAAAAGATAGTGGCCGGTCAGCGCGACGAACGGCCAGAACAAGATCAAGGCGGGCGTAACCCCGAAGTAGAGGTAGAACCTGCCCTTGTAGTAGCTCAGGTCGGATGTCCAGTAGGGCGCAGACAGATAGAGAACATTGGCGACCGGATCGTAGGGGTCGGCAAGCCGCCCGAGTCCGGGCGGCACCTCTTTCTTCAGACTGAGTTGGCCGGCGCGAAAACCTTGCACCAATAAATTGTAGTAAGCGTCAGCCGCATCCGAGCTCAACGATTCCAACACGCCCGAGTGGGCCGCGCAGGCGTAAACTCCGACGACCAGCGCGCACACTGCGCCCAAGACTCCGCGCTGCATCCACCGGCACTTTCCTCCGGATGTCTTCGCCTCCCAGCGATCTGGTCTGCTGTCGATCATCTTTGGCCTGAGGCCCCGTGCTCCTGCAGTTTCGTGAGCGCCTGTTGAGCCAGTTTCAACTTGGCGCGTGCCTCGGCATAATCGGGTTTGAGCCGCAACGCCTGCTCGTACTGCCCGATCGCCTCCTGCATCCTGCCCGCTTGCCCCAAGGCGCCTCCGAGATTGTAGTGCGCATCAGCGTAATCGGGTTTGATCAGCAGCGCTTGCTCATAATGCTTGATCGCTTCTTGGATCCTGCCCGCCTGCCACAAGGCGGATCCCAAGTTGTTGTGCGCCTCGGCGAAATCAGGTTTGATCCGCAGCGCCTGCTCGTAATGATTGATCGCCTCTTGGATCCTGCCCAGTCGTCTCAAGGCGACTCCCAAGTTGTTGTGCGCCTCGGCGAAATCGGGCTTGATTCGCAACGCTTGTTCCCAATGTCCGATCGCCTCCTGCACCCGATCCGCCAGCCACAAGGCGGATCCCAAGTTGTTGTGTGCCTCGGCGTAGCTCGGCTCGATCTGCAACGCCTGCTCGTAATGTCCAATGGCTTCCTCAAGCCTGCCCGCTTGTCTCAAGGCGACCCCAAGATTGTACTGCGCATCAGCGTAATCGGGTTTGATCCGCAGCGCCTGCTCGAAGCGCCCGATCGCCTCCTGCACCCGACCCGCTTGTCTCAAGGCGACCCCTAGGTTGTCGCATTCCTCGACATAATGCTCAGCGCTCGCAAACAGGTTAAACGCCACCGAGAAGCCCAGCAGCAGACCCCAGCCCCAGCGCACCGCTCCCCGCCAGACCGGACGGTCAACCAGCCCCAACTCCGAGGTCGGGGCCAGCGTGCGCTCCACTCCAAGGATCCCAACCACGGCCAGCAGCACCAGCGTCGGCAGAAAGTCCACCTCATAGCGATTGGAAACGTAGTAATAGAGACCAAGAGTCAGTGCATTAATCGCGAAAAACAGGGCCACCGCCGCAATGAACCCGCAGAGGATGGAGCGCGTCTCCGCCGACCGGGCGCGCCACGCCAGCGGCACCGCCAGCGCCAGCCACACCAGCGGAACGTTCGTAACGATGCCGAAAGGCTTCTCCACACCGCCATGGTCCGGCGGCAAGGGCGGCATGGCGATTTCATGCACGAAGGGAAAACGACCGCTCCAACGCACCGGCTCCAGAAAATAGACCCGGAAATTAAACCAGAGATAACCCAAACTGAAGTGTTGCTCCATGTCTTGGCGACCCCCGGTCAACATGTAGCGCACGCCGAATTCGAACGGACTGTCGAAGCGCAGGTAATTGTAGAGCATCAGCCCCAACCCGATAAGCATGAGAGGACCGGTCGCCGCCACCAGCAAAGCCCAAATCCGCCGCCGCTCACCCCACACTTGAGCCACCGGCACCAGCAGGATGACCGCGCCAAACAGCAAACTGGGCCGCGCCCCCACCGCCAGCCCGTAAGCTGCACTCGCTGCTGCCAGCCACCGACACTTCTGCTCCGGCTCATGCAACGCACACAAGATCGCTCCCAGCGCCAGCATCGTCAGCATATACCCGCAACTCATCGCCACTTCGTTAACCTCAGATCGCGGCAACATCACCGGCACGCCCGTCGCCAAGCCGAGCGCCAACGCACAGGCCACCACCACCCCGACACCTACTTCGGCAAAGTAGCGACGCCATAGCCCGCGCAGCAAGCCCACGCTGGCCAGAAAGCCTATCGCGCAAAAGATCGCCACGGCTTGTCTGTGGAAAAGATAGTGGCCGGTCAGTGCGACGAATGGCCAGCACAAGATCAAGGCGGGCGTCACCCCGAAGTAGAGGTAGAACCTGCCCTTGTAGTAGCTCAGGTCGTACGTCCCGTAGGACGCAGACCGATAGGCAGCATTGGCGGCAGGATCGTAAGGGTTGGCAAGCTGCCCGAGTCCGGGCGGCACCTCTTTCTTCAGACTGAATTGGCCAGCACGGAAACCCTGCACCAATAAATTGTAGTACGTGTCAGCCGCGTTCAGGCTCAACGATTCTGAAACGCCCGAGTGGGCCGTGTACGCGTAAACTCCGACGACCAGCGCGCACACTGCGCCCAAGACTCCGCGCTGCATCCACCGGGACTTTCCTCCGGATGTCTTCGCCTCCCAGCGATCTTGTTTGTTGTCGATCATCTTTGGCCTGAGGCCCCGTGCTCCTGCAGTTTCGTGAGCGCCTGTTGAGCCAGTTGCAACTTGGCGCGCGCCTCGGCCATATCGGGTTTGATCCGCAGCGCCTGCTCGTACTGCCCTATCGCTTCCTGCACCCGGCCCGTCTGCTCCAAGGCGACCCCAAGGTTGTAGTGCGCATCAGCGTAATCGGGCTTGATCTGCAGCGCTTGCTCCCAATGCTCAATCGCCTCCTCGATCTTGCCGGCTTGCTCCAACACAACTGCCAAGTTGTTGTGGGCCTCGGGGTAATTGGGCTTGACCCGCAGCGCCTGCTCGTAGTGCCAGATTGCTTCTTGGGTTCTGCCCGTCTGCGCCAGCACGAACCCCAAGTTGTAGTGGGCCTCGGCGTAATCGGGGTTGATGCGTAGCGCTTGTTCCCAATGTCCGATCGCCTCCTGCACCCGGCCCACTTGTACCAAGGCGACCCCCAAGTTGTTGTGTGCCTCGGCGTAATCGGGCTTGATTCGCAGCGCTTGTTCCCAATGTCCGATCGCCTCCTGCACCCGGCCCAATCGTAGCAGGGCTCCTCCGATGTTGTTGTGGGCCTCGGCGAAGTCGGGCTTGATTCGCAACGCCTGCCCGTACTGCCTGATCGCCTCCTGCACCCTGCCCACTTTTTCCAAGGCAATCCCCAAGTTGTGGTGTGCCCCAGCGAAATCGGGCTTGAGCCGCAACGCCTGCTCCAAGTGCTCAATCGCCTCCTGCAGCCTGCCTGCTTGCACCAAGGCGAGCCCCAAGTTGTTGTGCGCCAATGTGAAATCGGGCTTCATCCGCAGCGATTGCTCGAAGCGCCCGATCGCCTCCTGTGCCCTGCCCGCTTGCAGCAAGGCGGCCCCTATGTTGTCGCATTCCAAGGCATAATACTCAGCGCTCGTGAACAGGTTAAACGCCACCGAGAAGCCCAGCAGCAGGCCCCAACCCCAGCGCACCGCTCCCCGCCAGACTGGCCGGTCAACTAGCCCCAACTCCGAGGTCGGGGCCAGCGTGCGCTCCAATCCGAGGATGCCAACCACGGCCAGCAGCACCAGCTCGGGCAGGAACTCCACCTCGTAGCGGATACACGTGCTGTAGAAGAGGCAAAGGCAGAACGCGCAAATCCCCGAAAGCAGGGCCACCGCCGCAATGAACCCGCAGAGGATGGAGCGCGTCTCCGCCGACCGGCCGCGCCACGCCAGCGGCACTGCCAGTGCCAGCCACACCAGCGGAACGTTCGCAAGAATGCCGAAAGGTCCTTCCACACCGCCATGACCCGGCGGCAAGCGCGGCACCACGATGCCATGCACGAAGGGAAAACGACCGCTCCAACGCACCGGCTCCAGAAAATAGACCCGAAAATTAAACCAGAGATGATGCAAACTAAAGAATTGCCGGGCCACCTGTTGTTCTGCGTTCAACATGTAGGACACGCCGAACTCGAAAGGACGATCGAATCGCAAGGCGTTGTAAAGCATCAGCCCCGACCCGATCAGGAGGATCGGGCCGGTCGCCGCCACCAGCAAAGCCCATATCTGCTGCCGCTCACCCCACGCCTGAACCACCGGCAACAGCAGGATGACCGCGCCGAATAGCAAGGAGGGCCGCGCCCCCAAGGCCAGCCCGTAGGCCAGACTGGCTGTTGCCAGCCACCGACACTGGCAGTTCTGCCCCGGCTCGTGCAACGCGCACCAGAGCGCTCCCAGCGCCAGCATCGTCAGCATATACCCGCAACTCATCGCCACTTCGTAAACATCGCACCGCGCCAATAGCACCGGCACGCCTGTTGCCAAGCCGAGCGCCAGCGCGCAGGCCGCCACCACCCCGACGCCCACCTCGGCAAAGTAGCGCCGCCACAGCCCGCTCAGCAAGCCCACCCCGGCCAGAAAGCCTATCGCGCAAAAGATCGCCACAGCTTGTCTGTGGAAAAGGTAGTGGCCGGTCAGTGCGACGAATGGCCAGTACAAGATCAAGGCGGGCGTAACCCCGAAGTAGAGGTAGAACCTGCCCTTGTAGTAGCTCAGGTCGTACGTCCCGTAGGACGCAGACCGATAGGCAGCATTGGCGGCCGGATCGTAGGGGTTGGCAAGCTGCCCGAGTCCGGGCGGCGCCTCTTTCTTCAGACTGAATTGGCCAGCACGGAAACCTTGCACCAATAAATTGTAGTAAGTGTCAGCCGCATTCAGGCTCAACGATTCTGAAACGCCCGAGTGGGCCGCGCAGGCGTAAACTCCGACGACCAGCGCGCACACTGCGCCCAAGACTCCGTGCTGCATCCACCGGGACCTTCCTCCGGATGTCTTCGCCTCCCTGCGATCTGGTCTGCTGTCGATCATCTTTGGCCTGAGGCCCCGTGCTCCTGCAGTTTCGTGAGCGCTTGTTGAGCCAGTTGCAGGCTGGCGCGCGTCCCGGCATTGTCGGTATTGAGCCGCAACGCCTCGTCCAAGTCCGTCAGCCGGTTGGCTGGCTTCGACTGGTTCATGGCCACAAGTCTAGGAGCGCAGCGGTTTTGCGACAAGCCGCGAATTCGACGCAGCAGGATTCGACGAAAAGGCTTCAATCCAGTGTTGCACGGTTCACCTGCCGGCCCAAACGATCCCCGGCCCTGCGTGAAACGGAGGATTGTCGAAGGGTCTCCGACGCGCTACAATGCGCGGGCAATGACAGCGTTTGCCGACTTTCTGACGGCGCTTCGTAAGAATCTTTCCGAAGGCGAAGCCACAGAGCACACGCACCGACCTGCACTCATAAGTTTCTTGGAAGCCTTGGATAGCGGCATCGTAGCCACGAACGAGCCGAAGTACCTTGCCTTGGTCGGCGCTCCCGACATCAAAGTCCTGCGCAAGAAGGTCCCGCTAGGCTACATCGAAACCAAGGACATCGGCACTGACCTCAATGAAATGGGGCGCGGTAGAGGGCCGCATGGCGAGCAGTTCAGGCGTTACCGGGACGGCCTCGTCAATTGGATTCTGACCGATTACTTGGAGTTCCGCTGGTTCGTCGGCGGTGAGAAACGGCTGACCGCGCGCATCGGTGAGATCGACGCGAAGGGCAAGCTGAAGCCAGTCCCCGATCGACGAGGTGATCACTGCGCATGGAGGCTGGCCGATTAGCTGATCCCCGCATTGAGCGCGAGTAAATGAAAAAGACGCTGCCCCCAGACTTGACGGTTGACGATCCGCACAACTGGAATCTCGACAAGGTGGAGGACTCAGAGCTTGTAGTGTGTTGCTACTGGGAGTACGCGCGGGAATCGACTTACGTGCGCGACACGTTGCAGCATTGGCGTGACTGGCGGAAAGCAGGCGGCAAAATCGAAGACACTCCCGAAGGCCGCGCTTGGAATGCAAGACTGGAGCGGATTCAGAGCATCGGCTACCCAGCCGATGTTTACGTGCGCGGGCTAGGTTTAGAGCGTGGCCAACAACAAAAACGCCATGATGCTAATGTAATAACCGGAAGTTTCCCGGATCCATGGCAATCACTGTCCAAGGCTGAGCGGAAGGCGCGTACGCGCATCCGCCGTACCGGGGTAGGAAGCTTCCACCTAGCACCCGTCCAGATGGCACACTGGCCGGTGGCAAAAGAAATCGTGCGGTGGTGTGAAAGTGTCGCCAAACGACAATCCGAGCAGTGGGACGCTTGGGCACGGGAACATCTGCGGTGCGATGCCAAAGGCCATTACTACGCGCTTCCCGGTGCACCGGAGCCGCCGCAGGTGGAACCGATTCGACCAAGAGCGTTGTGGGGCGTTCCGGAAAGTTTGGTTGTCGAAATTGCTTGGGAGAATTTTACAAACGATCAAATTGCGACCTACTTCCGCAAATGGGTGAAGCATGCACGGCCCAAGACGGTCCCCGAACCGGATGGCAGAGGGCACAAGGAAATCAGTTGGCGAGTAGCTATGGAGCAATTGGGCATCATGCGACTGCTGCGCCGCTTCACAGTAACTCAACTGCGGGAGAAGTGCCCGGCAGCGTGGAAACGACACCACACGACAAACAGACGTTGGCAGCGCGATGCGGAAAAGGCACGCGCGCGTTTCCACAACCTCTTTCCATTCCTTCCTGCAAAAGAAAACCCTCTGACTTGGCCGCCGAAGAATTCCGCTCAGCAACCGGCATAAAATCCCACGGGATTTCATACCGGTGATTCTGGCCTTCGTTGCGCGTATCTTGCGCGCGTGAAATACAAACAACTCAACTCATGCAGGCAGCGACATGTATGTTGAAATGACCCGCGTCAGTTCCAGCTTCATCTGCGCGATCGGCTACAGCGGCGACACGCTCTTCGTGGAGTTCGCGACCGGGGAGACTTATCCGCACCCCGGCGTCCCGTATTACCACTTTGAGGGACTGCTGCACGCCTCGTCGGTCGGCACGTACTACAACCAGCACATTCGAGGCAAATACAAATGAGGCGGAATCGTGAACGTCACGGCGCGAAACCCTGTGGGCTTCGCGGCCCTACAACGCTGACCAATTGCAGGGCGGGATGCCCAGCGGGTATCCCGCCATCCGCGTCCATTTGCGTGTACCCCGCCTGTGGAGGGTGAATCTGTGGCTAAAACTATGAGGCTTATCCCATGACAAGAACCGGCAAAATCGCCCGCCTCCCCCGCGAAATCCGCAACCAACTCAACCGCCGCCTTGGCGACGGCGAAACCGGCAAGACCCTCGTCGGCTGGTTGAATTCGCTGCCCGAAGTCCAGGCTGTCCTGAAAACCGAGTTCGCCGAACGTCCCATCAGAGAGCAGAACCTCTCGGAGTGGAAAACCGGCGGCTACCGCGACTGGGTCCTCCAGCAGGAAACCATCGAGCTTGTCCGTCACATGGACGCCGATTCCGATGAGTTGAGTCAGGCCAGCAAGACGCGGCTGACCGATCTTCTGGCGCAACGGTTGGCCGCTCGGTACGTCGTGGTGGCCCGAAAGCTCAATCAGCCGAACGGAGACGGCGAACTCGATCCGAAACTGCTGCGCGAGTTGTGCGGCGACATCGTTGCGCTGCGCAAGGGCGATCACAGCGCGGAACGGTTGAAGCTCGAACGCGAACGGCTGGAATTCGACCGCGAATTGGACCAGCGCGATCTGAAAAGGTTGTTCTGGAAATGGGCGGACAATCCGCAAATCCAAGAGGAAATCTGCTCCCGACTCAAGACGTACGAGGAGAGGCTGGAATTGTTGGGGAGGGCCATTTTCGGCGACCACTGGGACGACGACATACCCGCTGGCGAGGACAAGCTGCCGGGAAAGCCGCAGCCTTCTGAATCCGCTCCTCCGACCGAATCCGACCAAATCAAACCAGATCAAACCACATGAAACGGTGGATCAGTTGGAACGATTGCAACGGATGCGCAAGGGGGAACTCGTTCCGCCACCGATCAGCGTGGAGATGTCGCATTGATGGTGCATCGCGCCGAAGGCGGTTTTTGCGAAACGAACCCAAATCCGGCGGGCGACCGCTCCCGCCCGAGTCAAACCGAATTAAACCAAATTAAACCAGATTAAACCACAATGGCATCATGAACCTGTTCTTCGGCACGGCGTTCGGCGAGGTCAAGCCTTCGCTGGACAGAGAAAGCTGCGCGGAATCTGGAGACCCGTGCACAACGGGGCTGTCTTCGTGCGCTTCGCGCGCTTTGTGGTGAACTCTTGCGGGGCGTTTCTTGCTCAACCCGAAAATTCGCCGTGCAAAATTTCGCGGCGCGGGGTATGAAAGCCGGGCGTGTGAGTTATCTGTGGCGAGTCTCTTCCCGAAGCTGCCGTTATGGATAACGCTATCCATAAATCTCCAATAGGAGACGACCAGAAATGCACTGGCAAGAGATTACTTGATTCGTCTCGAAGTCCTTCCCTGCCACGCCAGATTCTCAGGCCAGGCTCAGAATCGTCTGCCGTAGATGATCGTGGAGGCCGCCTGTTGCGAATCGGGAGAACGGAATCGAGCTTCGCGGGACACGGGTGTGAAGCCGACGGACTCAAGGAACCTACACCCACGCTCGTTCTCCGAGCTGACGCCGGCGTGGACGCCGTTCGACCCGGCCTGCCGCGCCTGCTCCAGGAATCGCTCCACGAGTTGACGGCCAATCTGCTGGCCGCGATTGTCTTTCCGCAGATTGATGTGCAGATGCGCGGGGTAATTCCCGAGCGACACCTGACGGCGAAATCCGCCGCGCAGCCAGCCGGCCAAATTCGCGTCGAGCAATTTCAGAACTTGCCGATGCCAGAGCGTGCCGCGCACCAGCGCCTTGACCAATGTCCTCGGCACCAGTCGCCACGCCATCGCGCGAAGGAACCGACGCGTGTCGAGGCAGCCCGTCAGGTAACCCACGACCTGACCGTCCTGCTCGGCCACCCATGTCGATGACGGTTCGTAATCCGTGTAGTAGAGGGTCAGCAGGTCAGCAAACACTTCGCGGTCGGGGAAAAACGATTCCGCGGGCTCGCCGGCGTCTGCCGTGTCGCAACAAATTTGCCGCACGGCCTCGCGGTCGCGGGGCTCATAAGCGCGTATCGTCACTTCGCTCGTCATCTCCGCGCCCTCCGCGTGCGCCAACAACTCACCCCCGGTAGCTGGCGCAGGAGGTCGGCGTCTCCCACAGCCGCACTTCGACAACGGGCAACCCTTTCGACTTGGCGTGGTCGAAGATGAGCCGGGCGATGTTCTCGGCGGTCGGGTTCTCATCCATCGCGAAGAACACCTCGCCACGCTGTTTCAGCAATGGGACAATCGGATCGTCCCTGCACAGCAACAATCGATGATCGAGCGTCTCATTGATCCAGTTCTTGAGCGCCGACTTGATGTCGGAGAAGTCGTGCACCATCCCGCGTGTATCGAGCGTCCCGGTCTGGATGTCGATCTCGACGCGTCCGTTATGCCCGTGCAGATGGCGGCACTTGCCCTGATAATTCAGCAACCGATGCCCGTAACAGAACTCGATCTGCTTCGTGACCTTGAACATGAGATCATCATGCCCCACTCTGCGGCGGAACGCAACCGCCGTCAAAACGTCCGCAGAATCGGCATCCCGCCGCAAGTCTGGTCGCGCAGATGGCCGCCCAGGTTCACGTCGTTGGCACGAGTCGGCTGTCAGTACTTCTTGCCATGCGGCAACGAGAGGTAAACAGTGTGATCGGGCTGGACGGATCCTGCCGCACTATCTGCGACGCTTTGCCGGGTATTATTGTAGGGTTGGCAGCCCGAAGAGTTGCCAGCCGATCTTCGACAAGTGTTCGGCGCGAAACCCAGTGGGCTTCGCACCCTACAATTCGAGGCAAGGGTGCGTGCAAGGGATTCTTGGAACCCCGAAAGCGTTCGGGGCTACACTTTCTTGCCGAGCCGCAGGGCGTCGAGCAGTTCACGGAATTCTTCGACACGGAGTAGTTTGCAGGCGACGCCAAACACAATCCACGCGACAGCAATCGAAACGCCAACATCGAGATAGCGATGGTCGGCGAGTTTCGTGTGCGTGTACCACGCGGCACCGGTCATTACGAGAGAAGCGATGCCGATCCGAACGAGGGAGCGGAGCAAGACGCTGGCTTCGATCCGCTCGATCTTCCGGCGCATGAGCATCAGCAGGAGGAAGAAATTCGTCAGCGCAACGAACGACGTGGACAACGCCAGGCCCGCCGTCTTCATGCCCATCGTGATGGCAAACAGGTAATCCAGCGCGGCGTTGACGATGATTGAAAAGATCGACACGAACATCGGCGTGCGCGAGTCACCCAATGCGTAGAACGTCGGCGCAATGACTTTGATGGCGGCGTAGCCCGCCAGTCCAACAGCAAACGCTTGCAGGCACAACGCCGTTTGCGTCGTCGCGTCGGCCGTGAAACGTCCGTGCTCGTAAATGGTAGAGACGATTGGCCGCGCCAGTACCGCGAGTCCGCAGGCAGCGGGCACGCACAGGAAGAACGCAAGCCGAATGGAGTGTCCGAGCGTGGTGCGAAACCGCGCGATGTCGCCCCGCGCCACGTGGGCGCTCGCCGTCGGCAACGTGGCCACGCCGATGGCCACACCGAACAGGCCGATGGGAAATTGCACCAGCCGAAACGCACAGTTCAGCCACGACACGGCGCCGTTTCCGGCCGGGCCGGACATCATCGGCCATGAGGCGAACCAGTTATCGACAAACACGTTGATTTGCACCGCCGCCGTGCCGATGATGGAAGGGCCGACGAGGCGAAGCACCTGACGAAAGCCCGGATCACGCCAGTCGAGGACCGGCTGATAATGGTAGCCGACGCTTCGCAGGCTGGGCACTTGAATGAGCCATTGCATCGCACCGCCAATCAACGTGCCGACGCTGATGCCGATCATGGCGCGCGGCATCTGCGACGCGTTGTGAAGGAAGTTCGGCGCGAGCGCGAATGCCAGTCCGACGCCGCCGAAGATCGAGCCTACGTTGAACATCATCGACGCGCTGGCGGGAACGCCGAATCGGTGTTTGGAGTTGAGCATGCCCATCGCCAGGGCGGCAACGGCTATCAGCAACAAAAATGGAAACATGATGCGCGTCAGTTGCACTGTCAGCGCGGTTTTGCCGGCGATGCTCTGAAAGCCGGGAGCAATCACGTTGACGATCCACGGCGCGGCAATGATGCCGATCAGCGTAATCGCGCCGAGCGCGATCAGCAGCGCGTTGAGGACGAGGTTGGCAAGCCGCCAAGCCGATTGCTCGCCTTCCGAAGTGAGTTTTTGCGAGAACGTGGTGACGAATGCCGCCGAGAGCGCGCCCTCGGCGAAGAGATCGCGCAGCAGATTGGGGATCCGAAACGCAGTGACAAACGCGTCGAACTCGCGGCTGGCGCCGAACAGCGAAGCGAGCACCTGCTCGCGCACCAAACCGAGAATGCGGCTGCCCAAGACCGCCAGGCTGACTGTGCGGGCTGAGCGGGCGACGGAACTGACAGTGTTGACCTCCTTGCTCACAGCGGACGCAGCTTAGAGAAAACCGGCAACGCTGTGAAGCGAAGAATGAACAGTAGGGCACGCTGTTGCGTGCCACACTGTGATCCGCTTCATGTCGTACGATTTCTACGACTCACCGGTGAAGCGGTCGCGGCCAGCCCAGAAAGAACCATGCGGGCAATCCATCCCATCGGTATAATCTTGGCCTTCCTCATGCGGACAACCGATGACGCGATCGGTGAACCACCACCGACTTGGCGCCGTGTCGGCGGATGAAGTCTTGGATTTCCTTCCCGATGCTCGGATCCTGTACGATGTCACCCGCCGAAATGATCCACCGCTGAAGCTCTCCGATACCTCGCTGCCTGCACGCCTGGCGATTTCCACCGCCGCTTTGGTCCCAAACCAGCCGGCCAGACCCTAAAAAACAATCGCCGCAACTGGATACTTTACTCGGTTGTGCTTCATCTAATTTCGGAGGACGATCAAGCTCAGCCGTTGAGGACAAAGCCATATAACTTCTCCTGCCCTATGATGGTACGCTACTGATAGAACATATCCGCACCGCCGAACTGCGGTTTATACGGCTTCCGCGTAACATCCTTTGGCCGGTTGGTTGTCGGCCCAAGACGCCACACCGAAACCGGATGCATGTTGCGTGTGGTAATGATGTCGGTAGAGTCTCTTACGATGTCCAAATGGCTTGAATGGTTTTTGTCCAACATCCCGACCCTCCGATGCGTTTGCGTCTTGCAGTGATGCAAGCAGACGGTCGGGAGGGAGTCAACGGTGGAATTCTGGCGTGGACTCAGATGGCACACAATAGCGTGCCCTACCGGCTTTCAACGTTGAACGTTGAGCATTCAGGGGCGTCCCAGTTGTTTGAGCGCGGCCTCAACAACCCGGTCAACCGTGATGCGTTTCATGCAGCGAAAGTCAATGGGACATTCACGAAGAAAACAGGGACTGCATTCGACTGGCTCATGGATGACGACGCTCCGGTCGCTCAACGGGCCGGTCAGCTCAGACGAGGTCGAGCCGAAGATGGCGACGAGCGGTATACCCAAGGTGCTGGCAAGATGCATCGGGCCGGTATCGTTTGTCAGAAGCAACTTGCAAAACTTGATCAGCCCGCAGAGTTCCAACAACGTCGTCTTGCCCGCGACGTTGACGACATCGCGCGGATCGCTGAAGTGGGCGCGCAAACGGGTCTCGATCGTATTGGCGACCTGAGCATCATTTGCATTGGCGCCGCCAAACAACAGCCAGCGACAGGGAACTTCATCGGAGACGTGCGCCGCGACCTCGGCAAACCGCTCCGGCATCCAGCGTTTGGCGGTGCCGTACTCGGCCCCTGCGTGGATGCCGAAAAATGGACGACCACCCTCGCGCACAAACTTCGTCACGGGCGGAAGTGCGCTTGGCTCAAGCCAGATTCTGGGCTGCACGTAATCGCGGTTGCCGCCGAGGTAGGAAATGATGTCCAAGTAGTGATGTACCTGATGACGGACGGTGGGAAAATGTTTTACATGGAAGGTTTCTCCCCCCACCGTGATCTCCTTGCTGACGGGTTTTTCGCTGCGAAGCTCAGCGACAACGCCGGTTAGAAGACGCCGCCGCTGGTGGCCCGCGAAGCCGACGCGGACGGGAATTCGGGCGTACCAGCATTCCCATGCGGAACGGAACGAATTCGGGAAGATGATGGCGGCATCAAATTCACCTCGGCGCAGCTTCCGGATGTCGGGCTTCAGGTCGAATGGGATCACCTCGCTGAGGAAGGGGTTATACCGCCAGAGGTCGTGGAGTTTCGCCGGGCAGAGCAGGGCGATGTGGGCTTCGGGTTCGAGTTCACGAAGGCGCTGCACAGCGGGCATGCTCATGACCGAGTCGCCGATCCAGTTGGTGGCGCGCACCAAGATGTGCCGATGGCGCCCCCTAACGATGGCAGATTTTTGCAACTGCTTCATCGAAGTCTGTTGCTCCCGCTGTGATTCGGATTTCAACCCGCAGATAATAGATCGGAACGTCACGACGGTCGATCTTCGGAAAGCGGACGGCATCCTTTTCGGTGGTCAAGATCGCTGCAGCGCCGCGCTTCAAGCTGCGGTTGATCATGTTGATGATTTCCTGCTGGGAGAAGCGGTGGTGGTCGGCGTAGCGTTTGGCGTAGATCACATTCGCTTCCAGCGCCCGCAAGCCGTCTTCGAAGCTTTCGGGGACAGCGATGCCCGAGATGGCTGCGATATCCATACCGCGCAACAGTCCCAGATCGCGTCGTTCGCCCGTAAACACGTCTTGGAGATAGAGTGGATGATGCGCGCACTCGATGATTTCAGCAGTCGTGTTGAACTGGCGGATGGCCTTGTGGAGTTTTCTGGAACTGCGATCGCTGGATTTTGTGATGAAGATGTAGTGGGCGCGTTTCAGGTTAGAGATCGGCTCGCGCAACGTGCCGCGCGGCAGCAGAAAATGGTTTCCGAACGGCGCGGTGCGGTCGATGAGACAGATATCCAGGCGGCTCTTCAACGGGAGATATTGGAAGCCGTCGTCAAGCAGCAGCGTGTCGCAGCCGAAGCGTTTGATGGCGTAGCGGCCGCTTTTCACTCGGTTCTTGTCGACCAGCACGACGACGTCTTTGAGATTGGAAGCGAGCATGTAGGGTTCATCGCCGGCCTGCTCGCTGTCCAGAAGCAAGGATCGTCCGTCCGAAGCGACCTTGGGCGGAATTTTGTCCTCTTGAAACGTCACCTTCGTAAGAAGGCGCCTCCAGAGCGGACGCGGCGTGCTCTTGTAACCGCGAGAGAGAATCGCCACGCGGCGACCGGCTTGTTGCAGGGCGCGCGCGAAGATTTCAACAACAGGCGTCTTGCCGGTGCCGCCGACGGTGAGGTTGCCGATGCTGACAACTTGGCAACCCAGTGTGTGATCGCGGAAGATGCGATTGCGCCAGAGGAACAATCGCCCCTGCACTCCGGCTTCGTAGAGTTTCGACAAGCCGAGCAGGAACGCGCTCGTCAGCTTGGCGCCGAAATCACGTCGCCGTTCAAAAATGACGTCGAGGACGTATTGCTCAACGTTTTCAGTCCACTGCCACATCGGCCGGTTATACTGCCGCAACGCATGCGGAGGGTCAAGTTTGCCTCAGAGTAAGGAGGCGAAACGTCAGCGACGAGGACGAAAGCGTCGACTCAGCAGGCAAAGTCCCGTCAGACCCGAAGTCAAAAGCACGAGCGTACTCGGCTCGGGGACTTGGCTGAGAGAGATTTGGGAAAATGTCTCATCGATGCTTATAATGCTTGCGGCTCCCGGGAAACTGGACGCGAGCAGCAGTTTGTTGGTGATAATCAGCTTCGCCTGCGGCACGTTCAGTAAGAGGGCGTTTGCGAGTTGATTCGTAGTTGGGGTGACGAAAAGAGTCGTCTGACCAGCGAACGCGAGAGTGCTGGTGAACACCTGTTCCAGCACGTCCACCGAGCCTGGTGTGATCACGAACCCATTAAGTTGCGCATGCACACCAGAGATAATGTCGGGAGAGTTCGTCATCACGCTGACGGTATATCCGAGAATCATGTTTTGGTTTAGGTTCCCCACGGCCAAGAAAGGTCCACTGAAGCGAAGGCCGAAATCGTTGCTTTCCTCGATCGGTATGACCATGACTCCACTGGCAGAAATAGATCCACTGATGGAGAAACGACTGAACAGTTTATCCCCAGCGACCAAGGAATTGCCGTTCGCCAAGCTTATCAAGCTGACCGGTGGACCCAAGTAGGACACGCCGATATTCGTACTGCCTGTAGACCCCGGATTTGAAGGACAGCCACACAGTGGTTGCATAGAAGACGACCCGGCGCGCGTTGTGCCGGCAAGCAAGAAGATCGATGTTATAATCGCCAGCAGAGAACCCGCCGTGCAACGGGTGGACCCAGTGAAGCCTCGCCATTCAGATGCCTTAGCTCGCATTACCCCTTTCCAAAACCCAACGCTTGAGTTCAAAGCCGTGTGACTACAAACCCGACACGTACCTCGCTATGTTGATACCCACCAAATACTACGTCAGCTCTCGTCCGGAAGTCAAGCAAGGAATAATTATATTTCGGGAATAATTATATTTCGCATATTCTTTCTCATATTTGGGAACGGACAGGGACATCGTAGGCGCCCTTAATCAGCTCCAAATGAAGCGAATTGGCGGTGGATGAAATCGAGGATCCGGTTTATCGGAACGGGGTGTGATAGATTCTGGCCAGACGATACTCGAAGTAAGTCCTGCGTTTGTTACGACTACCGCGAAAAGTCGGATGGAAGATCATAAGCCAACAGAATTCAACCCACTCGGCGAGAGTGATTGGTGGCAGTTTCCCTTTGCTCATATCAATTCTCCTGCATTCCCTGTGAAACCCTCTGCCCCCCATACGGGGCAGTTTATTTAAGTATAGCTTTACTCCTTGCCGGCGTCAAGGAGCGGTGAGGCACAATCTCGGTGAGGCACAATCTCTTGCAGCACGCGCTGAACCATGTTAGTCTCTGATCGCGGAGGGACAGTGCGATATGCAAAGAAATGTGGCCCAGCTCATGCGGAGAATTAACAGGCGTTCCGGTCAAAGCCTGGTCGAATACGCACTGATTCTTGCGCTGATTGCAGTGGTGGCGCTCTTGGTGCTACAGGGGATTGGAACGAACGTCAACAATAAGCTCACAAACGTCAACGCCAACTTGCAGTAAGCGGTTGCCTCAAGAATTCTTTAGGTTCGTGGTTGCGCGGGGTTGGTGGCTCGACACGCTGCGAGTGAGTGGTGCAGTCGCCAAGGTTGCAGGCCGTTCATTTCGGGGAATCCATTTCGTCGGGAAATCACGCCGAACAACGTGCCGGTTTCACTAGCTCAGCAGCACCGCCACATGGCCTCGCGAATCATCTGAATTGTCGCGTTGGCTGCCGTCGGTCTCAATCGCCAGCTGTAATCGAACCGCACAGAGAAATACGGGTTGGTCACATAGCGCAACCCGACTCCCACGGAGGAGAGTACGACATTCGGATCCTCACCCAGTTGGTTGTAAGTGATGTGCATGGTTCCGTAATCCGCAAAGCCGAGAAACTCCAACTGATCCGGGCTGGTTGGTGCCGCGGCCTTGTGGCCGGTCTCCATGTTCGACGGATTTGCGTCCGTTTTCGGTTGCGCGGCCAAATGAAGTGGCGAGACCCGCAGACGGCTGATCAGTGGCGGCTGCAAGTTCGTTCGACGTCAGCCAGCCCTCGTCACCGTTGGCCGCGCGCTCGTCGTACCCGCGAACCGTGCGGTATCCGCCCACCCCGAATTCTCTGCCGGGCAATAGCCGGTCGCTGGAGAACTGGACCGCGCTCTTGACGATCCACGAAAAGTCCAAGGGCAATCGGGTGTGTCCCGCTCGGCATTGAACCGCACGTACTCGTAATCCGCACGTGCGCCCGAGCGCAGCGTCTCAAAAGCAGCGTCTGTGTTGTTGTGGAGCAAATACCCAAGACTGAAATAGCTCTCCAGTCTGAAAGAAGTCTGGCCATAGTGATCGGGAAGTGAACCGCTGTACCCTACCACGAACGGGGCAAACGCCGGCGCAGAGTTATTCACCACGACAACAGCGTTACTCTCCCCGAACAATAGGTTGTTGTTGCTCACTTTGTAGTCGAAGCCGACGGGAACCTCGTGGCGATAATGCTCCAAGGATGGCAACGGGGTCTCATAGCGTGCACTTGCTTGAAAGCCGAAGCCATCCTGGTCGAAGCCCGGTGAGAAAGAACTCCGGTCTGTCTTCGCATCCAGTTAGGATCCGAAAAACATCAGGCTGTGTCGCCAACGCAGAGGAGTCGCATAGCTGCCGGAGTGCGCTTTGACGAACGCGAAGCCAATGTCCGTCATGTATTGATAGTTCAGTTGGCGATCCCAACCCGAAGGCGTTCCCCAATTGCAACCGGCCAGCAACCGGTCTTCTCCAGTCAACTTGGTTCCGCTGTCCTCGTAGCCCATATAGAAGCGTGCCGGGAAGCTCTCCTGCGTCACAGCACGACATCTACATCCCCGCAACGATTGACTGCCTGCAACCGTTGCTCACGGTCGATTTGAGCCATTTGGTCGGCAATCCAACGAAAAAAGTCTCAGCCGCTGAGCTATTGTTTCCAATTACCCGACTATTTTCTCCGATGTCCGGGCTTTTTGCCCGGATAACGGGACTAACAGCCGCCGCTCTGACGGAGTTTTGGGGCCTGAAAGCGTTTTAATGGGCAAACCGTTGGCCCAGGGAGTCAGGAAGGCTATTCAGACAGGCTCCTGCGCCGGCCAGTTTGGCCGCTGGATAAACCGACAAAGCGGACCGTGCCCTGCCGAATTCGACCGAGGGTTTGCTGCAAGGCTGGAAGGCGATGTCGTTGAAAGCACGATTGCCCCAGCCATCTCTGTTCAGAAGTTGACGCGAACTCCTCCGTTGAACTCGTGGGTGGTGTAGCCAGTCTGGCCCTGTTGCGTCGTGTAGTTGAGGTAGGTGCTGATGGAGGACTTCCATTGAACGGTCAGCCCCAGCCCCAGCACGACGCTGTCCGATCCCTGTTCCGGTCCGCGAACTGTGAAATCACTGCTAGTGGTGTCGGCGAGCCGTGATTCCACCGCGATGCTGTTGTCCAAATAGTCGTGCCGCCAAGCCAGATACATCTCCGGGGTCACGAAGGTCCAAGTCCCTTCCACATAGGCGCGATAACTCAAATGCATCCCCAGTAGCGAATGCAAGGCGTCTTCGGTATGCGATTCAATATGCAGGGGAGCCAGCGATCCCGTCTCGGTAAACCCGTTGATGCTTGCCGACATGTACTGGAGCACAAGCTGTGGACCAAAACGCCAAGCCCCGTTCTGCCAGTCGTAGCCGCCGCCCAGAAGCCCATCCCCTTCAAAACCGCTCGTGCTGCCGGTGGCGAATCCGCCCGGCCCTGCGCGCCGCGTGTCGTAGGAACTCGATCCGCCGCCAATCATGCCTTCGAGGTGCAGCCCTTGCTTGAACCAAGCCGCATACAGTTGGCCTCGCTCGCCATCGGTGTCGATGTGCCCGCCACCGGTCAAGTCCGCGCTGCCGGTGATGTAGCTGCCACCCACGCCCAGCACGAGCTGGTCGTTGATCCGCCGGTCAACCCCGAACGTGAAACCGTCACTGCTCAGATTGTAGCCGCTGGCGTTGGCATCGCCGTTGACGGTGGCGGATACATCGAGGCCCTCGATGTATATGCCCCACGGGTTTTCAGGAGACGGGCTGAGGATGTTGGATGCCGGTTGCGCCGTGCCGCCCAACTCGGAGGTTGCTTCCTGACTGGGCGAAAGGCTCTGGTTCATCAGCTTGGCGCTCAACCCGCGCGTACCGGAGCGCAGGTCCGAGACGCGATTCAAGAATTGGTAACCTTGGGCGTCCACACTGGCGAAGGAGAGCACGTACATCGCACTCAACTCATCGGGCGCAATCTGGTCGAAGGCGATTGGTAGCTTATTGGTATCCGAAATGTAGTCCAAGGCGTCAATCACCTTGATCGCCGATGAGGCTGTGGAGCTTGAAACGGCATCCAGATACCGCGCTACAGCCAGTTGATTCGGCGTCTTTGCATACGGAACAAACGACGACTGCGTCCACTCCAATGTCACGTCGTTCGCGTCGTAGGCAAGCTTTGGATTCAGCAAAGAACTATGAGCGATGTCGTTCGTGAACGTGGAGAACGTCCCCGTCACACCATTGCTGGCCGCCACCAATACGAACGTATCGTTGTGCTCGGGCACATAGCTGTTGGCCTGGGCGACGTGCACCGTGCCGTCGAGACTTGCCGCGCCGGCAACGTTGAGTTGGCCAAATGCATTCGTGCCGCCAATCGCCACCTCCAGAGTGCCGTTTACGGACTGTGTGTAACTGCCGCCAACATTCACCACTATTCCCGTGCCCAGCATCAGTGTGCCGTTGACAAGATTCAGGCCGCCACTGCCCAGTGCGTTGCTGTTGAGGACGCTGAGTGTGCCGCCGTTGTTGACCCATGTGCTGCCGCTGTAGGTGTTTGCATTTGAGAGGATCAGGGAGCCGGTGCCGGCTTGTGTCAAGCTGCCGCTGCCACTGATCTGGTTAGTGACGAGGATGCTTTCGCTGTGGTCGAAGACCAACGCGGAATTGTTGCTGACGGCACCGGCGCCCAATGTGCCGCTGGTGTTGCCGTCGCCGACCTGCAGCGTTCCCGCACTGATGACCGTGCTGCCGCTGTACGTGTTATTGCCCACGACTGTCAACGTGCCGCTACCGGCCTGTGTCAGGCTGCCGACGCCGCTGATCGCATTGCTGACCACGACGCTGTCGCTGCGGTTGAAGACCAACGCCGCGTTATTGTTCACGGTGCCACTGCCCAACGAACCGCTGGTGCCGCCGTTGCCCACTTGGAGGGTGCCGGCGCTGATCGTGGTGGGACCGCTGTAGGTGTTATTGCCCGCGAGCGTTAGCGTGCCGGTGCCGGCTTGTGTCAAACTGCCAACACCGCTGATCGCATTGCTGGCCACGACGCTATCGCTGCGGTTGAAGACCAACGCCGCGTTGTTGTTCACGGTGCCACTGCCCAACGAACCGCCGGTGCCGCCATTGCCCACTTGGAGGGTGCCGGAACTGATGGTGGTGCCGCCGCTGTAGGTGTTATTGCCCGCGAGCGTCAGCGTGCCGCTACCGGCCTGTGTCAGGGTGCCGACGCCGCTGATCACATTGCTGACCACGACGCTATCGCTGCGGTTGAAGACCAACGCCGCGTTGTTGTTGACATCGCCGCTGCCCAACGTGCCGCTGGTACCCCCGTTGCCCACTTGGAGGGTGCCCAAGCTGATGGTCGTACCGCCGCTGTATGTGTTGTTGCCGGCAAGTGTCAACGTACCTAGTCCCGCTTTTGTCAACCCAGCGGTGCCGGAGATTTGGCTGTTCACGACAACAGTGACTCCGCCTGCCATTTGGATGGTGGGGTTGGATCCTGTCAGCAGGATCGTGCCGGCAGAGGTGTCGGAATATGAGCCGTTCGCGCCAATGCTGATTGTGTTCGCGGAAAGGGTGCCAATGTTCAAGGTGAGAGTGCTGGACGAGCCCAGTGTGGCAACCGATATTTCGTCATTAACGGTGAGCGAGCCGGCGCTGATATTGCCAACCGTGACGCCGCCGCCCTCGATAGACAGGTTACCTGCCGTCGCCCCCGTCGATCCTTCGATGATGGCCGTGGTGTTGTTGGTCGTGGAAACGAATACATCGTCGCTGGACGAAGGTAAGCCAAGCGACCAGTTCGTCGGCGTGAACCAGCTGGCGGTCGTGCTGGAGATCCAGTCATTGGTCACCGCCCAAACACAATCATTCCCGCTCCCAAGAACACTCGCCAGTGCCATCCCAGCAAAAATGGATCGCATGAGGTTCCATGTGGGGGCTTGTTTCGTAGCTCCAGCATACTGTTGCAGCATAGTCGTTTCCCTTCCGGTCGTTGTTTCTCTGGCTATTGTTTTGCGCGGATGTTGTGGCTGCGTTTTGGCCTCTCGGTCAAGTACAAAATCACCATCTCACCTTCTCATGAACAACCCGCAACGGGAATCGTCTTGCGCTGTGTGTCAAGATTCCGTATCCCAAGAGCAGTGCGACAGACGCACATCCTGGTGAATTCATTGAGGTGCTTATGAAGCTCGGTGTGATTGGCGGAAGCGGTTTATACGAGATGGCCGGTGTCGAGCGCAAACGGTGGGTGACGGTGACGACGCCGTTCGGCAAGCCATCGGACCAGTTTCTCACGGGGCAACTCGGCAATAGAGACGTTGTCTTTCTGCCGCGCCACGGGCGCGGACACAAAATCCTGCCGAGCGAACTTAACCATCGCGCCAATATTTATGGGATGAAGAAGCTCGGCGTGGGTTGGATTATCAGTATCAGCGCCGTGGGAAGTTTGAAGGAGGAATACAAGCCGACGGACATTGTGGTAATCGATCAGTTCTTCGACCGCACCAAGCGCAGTCAGGAATTTACGTTTTTCGGAGACGGGGTCGTCGCCCACATTTCCTTTGCCGATCCGGTTTGCGGGAGACTGCGGCAGGTTCTGGTCGATTGCGCCCGCCAAGCGGGTGCGACGGTGCACGCGAGCGGGACTTATGTGAACATGGAAGGCCCGGCCTTTTCGACGCGGGCGGAATCGGAGTTCCACCGCCGGATGGGATGGGACGTGATCGGTATGACGAATCTCGGCGAGGCGCGGTGCGCGCGCGAGGCGGAGATTTGTTATGCGACGCTGGCCATGGTGACGGACTACGACTGCTGGCACGTCGCAGAGGAGGCCGTCACGGTGGAAATGATCATTGGCAATCTGCAGAAAAACGCGAAGACGGCCGAAGAGATCGCCCGTCTGGCTGTTGCTGCGATCGACGAAAATGCCGATTGCGGCTGCCATCATGCGCTGGCCCAAGCCGTCTTGACGCGTCCCGAAACCATGCGCCCTGCGACACGCAAGAAGTTGTGCCTGCTGATTGGCAAGTATCTCAAGAAGTGACGACGCGATTCGTCGTGGCGAGCTACAGATTTGTGTCCCTCCGCGCCATTAACATTGCAAAACGGGAGCGGCTCCGCTACCATTGCACACTACGATGAGCTTGGTTGGGACCACCTATGCATCTTACTCGGTTCTGGAACAAATCACCCGGGGCGGCATGGCGGACATTTACCTTGTAGCCGACGAGATAGGCCACAAATTTGTCCTGAGAGTCTTGTTGCCTGAGTTCCAGTCCAACGGGAAATATACACGCCGTTTCCGTTGGGGCTGCAAGGTCATGAGTCGACTGGATCATCCCAACATTATCCGGTTGTTCGCGCATGGAGAATCCCGCAATCAGTATTACGCCGTGATGGAGTACGTCGATGGCCAGAATCTGAAGGAGAAAATTCTTCGCGGCGACCCGAATTTGCGTGCTCACCAACTCCGTGTTTTGCTCGGCATGGCGGCGGCGCTGGGGCACATCCATGACCGCGGCTTTCTCCACCTCGACTTCAAGCCAGAAAACGTAGTCGTCACGAAGGAATACGAGCCCAAGATCGTCGACTTCGATCTGTCGATTCCCTGCCCATCCCAACCCAAGCGCATCACGACGCTTTCGGGTACGCCTTCCTATCTTGCCCCTGAGCAAATAATGCGCGAGCCGGTCGATGAACGCGCAGACATTTTTGCCTTCGGCATCACTGCGTACGAAATGCTGTGCGGCAAAAAACCAGTGACGGGTGACACGCGCGAGGAGGTCATGCAAAAATACGCCGACTTCGATGAGCATCTCGTGCCACTTCGGTCCCGCGTGCCGGACATCCCGGGTGCCATCGACCACGTCGTCCGCAAATGTCTTGAAAAAGACGTGCGACGTCGTTACCCTTCGATGGCGTTGGTTTTGCGTGACCTGCAAAAATGAAATCTTGGGCCAGCATCGGTCTCATGACGTTGTGGCTTGTGGGTTGTGGCCGAAAGCCCGCCCCCACAACCCCCACGACGCAGACTGGCGTGTCTTCATCGAGCGCTACATCGCAAACAACCACAGTTCCGACCACAGCCCCCGTTGCCCCCCTTGACTCTTCCGACGACCAACCGCAACGTGCGTTGGCTCTTAAAACCGAAGGAAAACTGGCTGATGCTCGCACACTGCTCCAGCCGCTCGCCGCCGCCACAAATGTATCGGAAAAAGTCCTGAGCGTACTTGGAGACATTGATTTACAAGTTCTCTTTTCCCCGTCCCCGGCGCCGGAAAAGGTCGATTACATGGTAGCCTCGGGCGATTCACTCGGGAAGATCGCTAGAAAATTCGGAACGACCGTTGAACTGATCAAGGAATCGAATGGTTTGACGCGCGATCTCATCCGCGTCGGCGACCGCCTGCGGATTTATCAGGGGCACTTTGCCGTAGAGGTGAGCAAGACGGCCAACCTGCTGACGGTGACCGACAACGGGAAATTTTTCAAACGCTACCGCGTCGGCACGGGTCAATTCAGCAAGACACCCGTGGGGGAATTCAAGATTACGAGCCGCATCAAGAATCCGCCGTGGTATCGCGCCGACGGAAAGACGATTCCTTACGGTGATCCCGAGAATATTCTCGGCACGCACTGGCTGGGACTGAACGTGCCGGGCTACGGGATTCACGGGACATGGGAGACCAATTCGATCGGCAGGCAATCCAGCGCCGGCTGCATTCGCCTGTTGAATGACGATATCGCCGAGTTGTATGTGATGTTGCCGGTGGACACACCTGTAACCATTCACGACTGAGGTGACCATGAGAATCTTCACCTTGGAGTTTGAAAAACCGATCGTCGAACTCGAGCAGACCTTGGAAGCGCTGCGAAAACAAGCGCTGGAGCAGAAGATCGACCTGACGGCGCAAATCAAGTCCATTGAAGAACAACTTGAGATAACCAAGAAGGAAATCTTCACCAACCTCACCCCGTGGCAGCGCGTGCAATTGGCGCGTCATCCAAAGCGCCCGTACATGCTCGACTACATCCAGCGCATCGCCACCGATTTCATCGAACTCCATGGAGATCGACGCTTCGCCGACGACCGGGCAATCGTCGGCGGGCTGGCCACAATTGACGAGCACCGCGTGATGGTGGGCGGCCAGCAAAAAGGGCGCGACACGAAGGAGAATCTGATGCGCAACTTTGGCAGTTCGCATCCCGAAGGCTACCGCAAGGCGCTACGCTTGATGCAACTGGCTGAGAAATTTGACGTGCCCGTCATCTGCTTCATCGACACGCCGGGCGCATACCCCGGCGTCGGGGCCGAGGAACGCCACATTGCCGAGGCCATCGCCGTCAACCTGCGCGAGATGATGGTGCTGAAAACGCCGTTGATCGCCGTGGTGATTGGGGAAGGCGGCTCGGGTGGCGCGCTGGGGATCGGCGTCTGCGACCGCGTCCTCATTTTGGAAAACGCGTATTACTCTGTCATCTCGCCCGAAGGCTGCGCCGCAATTCTGTGGAAAGATCGCGCGAACGCCGCCCAAGCTGCCCAAGCCCTCAAGCTCACTGCGACGGATCTGTTGGAACTGGGTGTGGTGGACGAAATCATTCCCGAGCCGCTCGGCGGCGCGCACAAGGATTACGACACGACGGCAGCCGCGTTGAAGAGGTCTATTCTCAAACACCTCGAAAAGCTGCTCGAACTGAAAACCTCTGACCTCCTCGAAGCGCGCTACAAGAAATATCGCGGAATGGGGGCGTTCACGCGTGCCGAGCCAAAGAAACGTCACTCGCGCTTGAAACCCAAGCCGGAGCCAAAGCTTACTCCCGGCGCCATGGACGTGACCTAATCCATCCGCTCTTGGTGACTACCGGTTCTGCACTTCGCAGCGCTACCAACCGGAAGCCGTTGCTGACGCCAATAGCGTTCGACTTGACGATGCGGTAATTCCCTCTCGACAGATCGTGTGCGGCTGACGGAGCTATTGCGCGCCGGGA
>Ga0326728_10007620_pt1 | contig 27589 bp, 19 predicted proteins | sample MB3enrmetagenome_FD_207602 | JGI IMG/M metagenome (GOLD analysis project Ga0326728, IMG submission 207602) | Lab enriched peat soil microbial communities from McLean, Ithaca, NY, United States - MB31MN | ecosystem: Environmental > Terrestrial > Soil > Wetlands > Peat | place: USA: New York...
CCGGGACCGGTAATGCCATCGAACGTCTCGGCAAAATAAAGTTTCGCGAGATACCTGCCGTTGGGAAGTTTGCAGGAAAAAGAGTCCATCGAATAGTGCTCGTTCAAGAACAGGCCCGGGTCCTTGGTGTTTGCAATCACCGTTGCCGCGTCGCGATCAACCGTGGCCCCGCCCTCGAAACCTTGCTCCGGCAGCCAGACATTGCCGCTCGAATCGGTAAAGGGCGTGGACTGGCCGGCCTTGATCCGGAGGGCCTTTCCGGAAGGCATGGTTGAGGCAGGCGCGGGCGCAACCGCGCTGGTATCGGTAATTTTCTGCGCGGACGCAGGCGGCATGGGCTGGTCTTGGAACAGCAACGGGGCGAATTGATACAGGCTTCGCCGCCAGGACTGCCACTCGTGAGCAGTCTGCGGGGATTCGTAAAAGACGCTGGTAATTCCGGCTTGCTGCAGCGCTTCAACGTTGGCCTTGCCGGCAGCGCCGTTCTCGCGACTTCCGTAGCTGACGAACACGACTTTGACCTTCTGCTTGAAGGCGTCCATGTCGGTAATATTCGTCGGAGCGATGCTGCCGCCGCTGAAGATGCCGATATGGGAGAACTTGTCGAGATTGGCCAGAGTGATCGCCCGGGTTTGCATGCCGCCCATGGAGAGGCCGGCCATGGCGCGATGGGGTTGATCAGCGAGGGTGCGGTAGTTGGCATCTATGAAGGGGATCAGCTCGTCAATGAGAACCCGCTCGAAAGCGCTGAAATTGAACATGCGTCCGCCGGGGCCGCCGGGGCCGCGAGCCGGAGCGCCGTTCGTCGCGCCGGCAGGAGCCGCAGCAGCCGGAGCGCCGCCGCGCGGGGCACCACGACTGCCCGGGCCGCCGATACCACCGCCGTTTTCCATCACAATGATGAAGGGCGCTGCTTTGCCATCGGCAATCAGATTGTCCAAGATCAGGTTGGCGTGGCCCTGGTTGCCCCAGCCGGTTTCATCTTCGCCCATGCCGTGCTGCAGATAGAGCACCGAGTAGCGCTTGTTGGGGTCCTTGTCATAATCAGGCGGGGTGTAAACGAAGCAGCGGCGGGTCGAGTTGTTGGTTTTGGAGAAGTAGTGGACCTCCCGCAATTGGCCATGAGGCACGTTCTTGAGGGCGTAGAAGTCCTGGTCCTGGGCGGGGATTTCGATGCCGCTGCCCCAGCGGCTGGCGCCGTAGAAGTAGAGGCTGCCTGGGTCCGGAACCTGGGCGCCATCAATCACGAGCTGGTAGTAGTGGAAACCTTCGTCCTGGGGCCGCGATTCGCCGACCCAGGCGCCGTCCTCGCCCTTGGTCAGGGGGTATTTTACGGCACCTATATCGAGCATGACACTTTGGGCCTGCGGCGCGACGACGCGGGCGCGGACGCGTCTTTCAGAGTTGACCTGAGGATACTGTTTGCCCTGCTGGTTGGATGTCGCAGGTTTCCAGTCGTCGGCCGGCTGGTTGGTTTGGGCAACGGCAACAACGCTGCCCGCCATTAAGGCAAGGAAACGGATCGTTTTGATTTTCATGTTTTCCAGGTTGACGGATTATTTTGTTTTCAACTTCAAAACTGTGATGGAATAGGGTGGAAATTCGCGGGTGAAATTGGCGCTCAAGTTGCCTGCCTTTTCGGCGCGCGGAATAACTTTTTCAGGCTGATCGAGGGAATTGGTATCATCCGGGCTGCCCGCTGCCAAAACAATCGCTTCACCTTGAGGCTCAATGCGCGGCGCACCGGTGATTTGAATATTGATGTTCTGCGCCGTTCCGGCTTCATTCACAACCTTGAGATAAATGACCCCGCTTTTGCTGTCGCGTGTGGCGCAGGAAAAGACTTGCCGGATTTGCCGTGGCGGCGGCGTCACACCGCGGAAGTCCCGCGGCTGCCATTGACGCGCCGGGATGTTCTGCGAATCCGTCGCGAGGATTTCATCGCCGCGCATCGTGCTGAACATCTTTTGGGCATAATACGCAGGCGAGCCGTAGCTGGCCAGCGCGTCGTAGCCGATCAAATCCGTCGCCCATTGCATCGAACGATTGGCCCCGCTGGGTTGGCTGACGTTGACGAGAAGCGGCGCATAGCAGGATATCAAAACGATGTCGGAATTGCGCTCCATGCCGGTCATCCAGGCGGCGTCACCGAGCGCCCCGGCCATGTTGGGCGTGGGGGAGCCGACACGCGTAGCCCATTCACCGACAAAAATTTTCGTCTTGTTCGTGCGCGAATACTTGTCGTAGTCCAGCGCGTGCGCCTGCATATCCTCCTGGGAACGATAGTAATGTTCGTCCAACAAATCGGGCACGCGGCTTGTCACCGGCGTCGTGGCGATGACTTGCAGGTTCGGGTATTTTGCCTTGATGGCGTCGAAAAATTGGGCGAAGCGTCCGTCGTAACTGCGAGAGCGGTCGAAGAAATCTTCATTGCCGATTTCGACATAGCGCAAGGGGAAGGGCTTGGGATGGCCGTCTTTCACACGTTGCGCGCCCCATTTTGTGTTCGCGTCGCCGGTCACGTATTGGATTTCCTCCAGCGCCTCCTGCACATAGGGAACCAAATCTGTGCCCGGCTCAATTCGCTGCGGACGCAAGGATAAACCTCCATAAACGGCGAGCACCGGCTCCATGTTCAAATCCTCGCACCACTCCAGGAACTCCAGCAAACCGAAGCCATCGGTGGACCAATAACCCCAGGGGCTGCGGTGACCGGGACGTTGCGAAACATCGCCGATGGTCTCCTTCCAATTGAAACGTTCGGCGATGGTATTGCCTTCAAGATAATTGCCGCCGGGGAAGCGCAAGAATTTCGGCTGCATGTCCGCAAGCAGTTGCATGATGTCCGGGCGAGTGCCGTTCGGACGGTTGTGGCAAGTCGGCGGAAAGAGCGAGACGTTTTGGAACCATATCGTGCCGGGCTTGGCAGTTTTGATGACGAGCCTGTTTTCCTTCGATGGCTGAACGGTCCCGGTTTTCAGAGTGGTTTCGTATTTTTTCCATTTGCCGGAGACTTTTGAAATCGTCGCGCTGGAGAAGACCGTTTTGCCGTCCGCGCTTTCCAGCGAGAGACTCAGCGGGCCGGAAAACTCTTCGCCGCGCGCGTAAAAGGAGGCGCGGTACTTTGTGTTCGGGCGGACGGGGATTCCCCAAAAGCCGCCGTTGGCGATTCCAACGGGCGAAGCTTTCGACGCCTTGCTCGCGTCCAATTTCAAACTCACGTTCAGCGCGGCGTTGAGAGGCTGGTTTGTGTCGAGCGCGATGGTGGTGTCGCCGACGGCACTCCAGAAAAGCGGGTTCTGCGCGTTGGCCTTGAAGGTGCGATTGCGAATCAATTCGCCGTAAATCCCGCCCTCGTAGGAGAAATTGATTTCCTCGGTCATCAGCCCGTAAAGCGCGGGGCTAGCGGCGCCGGTGATTTTGCGGGCGTCAATTCGCAGAACGGGGATCGCGGACGGCGAGGCTCCCGCAGTTGGCTCAGCCGTTGTTTGCGCGGACGCAGGCGGAATGGGCTGGTCTTGGAACAGCAACGGGGCGAATTGACACAGGCTTCGCCGCCAAGTCATCCACTCGTGAGCGGTATTGGGGGATTCGTAAAAGACGCTGGTAATGCCGGCTTGTTGCAGCGCTTCAACGTTGGCCTTGCCGGCAGCGCCGTTCTCGCGACTTCCGTAGCTGACGAACACAAGCTTCACCTTCTGCTTGAAGGCGTCCATGTCGGTAATATTCGTCGGGGCGATGCTGCCGCCGCTGAAGATGCCGATATGGGAGAACTTGTCGAGATTGGCCAGCGTGATCGCCCGGGTTTGCATGCCGCCCATGGAGAGGCCGGCCATGGCGCGATGGGGTTGATCGGCAAGGGTGCGGTAGTTGGCATCTATGAAGGGGATCAGGTCGTCAATGAGAACCCGCTCGAAAGCGCTGAAATTGAACATGCGTCCGCCAGGGCCTTGGACGCCGGGACCGCCGGCAGGAGGCGCCGCGCCGGGTCGGGCGGCCGGAGCCGGTCCGCGACCGGGGCCTGCGGCGCCAGGGACGTAGCTATTGGCCATGACGATGATGAAGGGCCTGGCTTTGCCATCGGCAATCAGGTTGTCCATGATCAGACCGGTGTGACCCTGGCTGCCCCAGCCGGTTTCATCTTCGCCGCCGCCGTGTTGCAAATACAACACGGGATAGCGCTTGGACTGGTCCATTTCGTAATCCGGGGGTGTGTAAACGAAACAGCGGAGAACGGCATTGGCGTTCTTGGAAAAGTAGAGGGTCTGCCGCAGTTGGCCGTGAGGCATGTCCTTGACGGCATAGAAGTCCTGGTCGTGGGCGGGGACTTCGACGCCGCTGCCCCAGCGGCTGGCGCCGTAGAAGAACAGGGCGCCGGGATCCGGAACCTGGGCGCCATCCACCCAAATCTGGTAGTAATGGAACCCTTCGTCCTGGGGCCGCGAGTCGCCGATCCAGACGCCGTCCTCGCCCTTGGTCAGGGGGTATCTGACGGCGCCGATATCCAGCAAGACGTTCGTCGCCTGGGAGGCGGCGACGCGGGCGCGGACGCGCCTTTCGGAGTTGACCTGGGGATACTGTTTGCCGGGTTGGTTAAGCGAGGAGGGCTTGAAATCCTCGACCGGCGGCTGGTTTGTCTGGGCCATGGCCGGAAGACCCGCCATCAATGCGAGACCCAGAATTGAAGTTTGCATGAGAGTTTCTCCTTAGTCTTATGAATTCACTTTATGGATCATTGTTGAGCCAGCAGGACCTCCGCCCCGGCGGGGGCCGCCCATGCCGGCACCGCCAACGGCGCTGCTTTCCATGGCAACGATCATGGGCTTGACCTTGCCTTCCGCGGGCAGATTGTCAAGGAAGACTTGTTTCATGGTCTGAGGAACAGCGAAAGAAACCGCTGTTGCGCAGCGGTCGAATCATCGAACCGAGACTTTGCATCTGCGGGCATTCGTCAATCTGTACCAATACTTCCGGCGAACCAGGAGTTTTGGACATAAAATCATCCAATCATGCGTTATTTTCGCAGTGCCCTTGCCTCCGCGTTTGCGTTCTCCTGTGGCTAATCATGCTCCGTATCCGCGCCGGGTGTGCCCGGCAGATGCCGCCAGCCGGGTTCATATTTGCCGGGACGATCCGCATATCGCCCCGCTAATAGCAAGCCAAACGCGAATCGTCATTTAGGTTCGACGAACTTATAACCCAGCAATGAAAGCATTTTCTCCGCATATCGCTTTCCCAACTCTCTGTAGCCTGCCGGATTGAAATGCAGATGGTCTGGACGGCTGGTGCAACCCATCGAAGAAATGACATACGAATTGGGAATTGTTTCAGGCAACCCGTCAATGATTGTATTCATGCCCGCACAAGCGCCTTTTTGATCAGCATTGACGAGTTCGCCTGCCAGCAGCGGCACTTCTTCGGCCTTGAGATTCAAGTCTTTGATCAGATCGTCGTAAACACGTTTAACTTTGTTTGGCCAGTCCTTGTCATTTGTGTTGGACTCCCCCTGATGCAGAAGAATTCCTTTGATGACACCCTCTTTCTGAGCCAGCTTTCCCATCTCGACAAGGCGCGCATAGGGATTTCCGCCGTAGGCGTTGATGATGTTAGTCATCCACGGGGCGGCAGTTGATGCGTATGACTGGTAATCAGTCTTGTTGAACAGTTCTATTTTGCAGCCGGCGACAGAAACATTGACAAGACCCACCCTGATGTTTGCAGGGAGATTGGAAACCATCGTTCTGCCAAAATAATCGGCCGGGCACAGACCTGAAGAGCTTCGGCACAACGGGGGGACAGCCGGATACCAATTGCCCTTTTTTCTGCCCAGGTTTGGAAAATCAACAGCCGCCAGGACCTGAAAGCGAGCATCCACCGGCGTCTTGTCTTGTTGTTCAATTCCTGGAAAGCCCTCCATATTTGACTGTCCAAAGCACAGGAAAACGAAAAGATTCGTATCTTCGGAAAAAGCGTTCACGTTCAAAAAGAGCAATCCCACCAGTATGAGCAATCGCGGTTTCATTTTCATAAGAGTTTTTGCAAGGTTCGGGGTTTGGCATTCATGTTACATGTCGGACTTGGGTTTGTCTTCCGCACAGAGTTTGTGGACCTCAGCCTCACTGAGAGCACGGCTGAAGAGCTTAAACTCATCAAGGTCCAAGCGCATAATCAGTGCCGAGTCCACATTGACTCAAATGCGTGACCTACCGAGAACGCCTGACCAACGAAAGGGCCGATTCCGTAATAAGCCTGCGTGTCCGGCGCAAACACCAGTGGTTTGACCTTGGTGATGTCAACCAAGCCGCCCTTTGCCATCACGTTGTCTTCCGCTTTCACGTCCATGACCTCGCCGACGAACTGTGTGTGCAGTCCCAGCTCAATGACGTGGGCCAGGTTGCATTCCAGGATCAGAGAGAACTCCTTTACATACGGGGCATCCACCAGTTCGCTTCTCACCGGCGTCAACTTCGTGGCTGCCCACTTATCCCCGCTTCTGCCGGAAACCAATCCGAAGTAATCCGCCTGTTGGACGTGACCCTCTGAAGGGATGCTGATGGTGAATGCCTTCCGTGCCAGAATGTTGCCGTGGGTGTATGTCGCCTTCCGCAGGGACACCGCAACGCAAGGCGGTTGGGAGCAGCAGATGCCACCCCACGAGGCGGTCATCACGTTGGGCTTGCCCTCTTTGTCGTAGGTTCCCACCACAAACACCGGCGTCGGGTAAACAAGGGTTTTTGCACCTAAAGATATTTTCATAGACGCGACCATTTTATCACGATTGGGTCAGGGCTGAAAGGGAATTTCAAGTGGCATGGGCTGCTTGTCATGCAACCGGCGCGCGGCATCTCCGACCAGCCTCAAATACCAATCGCTGGGCCAACCTTCGTAGCCGACAAAGTGTCCTTGCGTGGGCGGGGAACTGGTCACTTTGAAAATGGCCGTGCCCTCGTCCACCTCATCGAACATCGCCACGTAGACGGTGTCCGCACCAAGCTCCGATAATGCATGGAACTGCTCCCAAAGGAACCGGCCGCCGCGACGCGGAATCAGGCTCGTGCCCGGCGCCAGCCTTTGCAGATTATCCCAACTGAAACCCGGGTAAACCACTGGGATCCAGAGCATTCCCAGCCGTTGGCACTCCCGTTGATCTTCAGCCCAGTAATAAGTGGCTGCGTGTTTGACGCCGGATTTGTCGGGGACATAATTGCCGACATTCCAAGGGCAGTAGGCGCCGAATCGCCGGCAAAACCTCTGCCATGCGGGATCTGGATTGCGCCGCCAGTTCCAGTCGCCTCCACCGATCAGGAAGGCGGAGTAACGGCCGGGAGTTCGGAAAAAATCAATCAGGCGATTGGCCAGTTGAGCATTCATCAGATTATGCTGGTCCTGGAAATAAAAGCCCCAGATTTGCACGACCGGTTGGCCGCCCTGGCGCAAGTAACGCGGATCTTCGACGACTTTTTCGTCCACCATTTTCTTCCAATCCGAAGTGAGGACGTCGAAAATGCCCTCCTCCGGCATGCCGGCGATGTCATAGGAAAGCGCCCAAACGCGGCCGGTCTTGAGGGCCGCGGCCCGGACATGGTTGAGCACCCGCAAACGGGACGGATACCGGGCCGCTATCGGACCGCCGGGCAGGTCCACGACAAAGTGCTGCAGCCAGGCGCCATCAATGCCATAATCACGCATCCACTCGAAATGACGGAGCACCGTTGGGGCGTTATCGGAGCTGAACAGTTCGGCCTGACCGCCGCCGGGATAGGTGAAACCCGGCGCAGGATAACGCTCCGCCGCGGAATAGTCATCTATGTCGGGCCACATCTCGAAGGTCAGGAGATTCGGCGCGATTTGCCGCGGATCGCGGCTCCAATGAATCCAACCCATGCCGGCGGCATCATTCGGGCAGCGGAACCAGCCTTGGTAACCACACATCACCTTGCCCCGCACGGATGCGGTGTCCACAATGCTTTCGCGGCCCGCCGGCTTCGTCGCAGGGGTTGTTTCATCGGCGCCAACTGAAAACGCATAAAAAAGGAACGCCAGGAAGCAGCGCCGCTCGAGGTGTGCCAAGTTCATGACTCAGCCCTACTCCCCTGCCACTGCCTTCATTTTCCTAATCCATTCGTCGGCGATATGGCCTTCGGAGAGGGATGCGATCTTGAACCGGCCAAGGTCAGCGATGAAAGGATCCAGGCGGGCGCGGAAGGCATCCCGCTCTGCGGCGGTGGCATTGTTGGCGGGGACATGGCTCGCCAGCTCGATGTAGCGGATCCCCATGCGAGCCTCCTGCACGCGGCTCTTGACTTCCGGGGTCTCGGCGGCGGCCTCGGCATGGTCGAAGAGATCGTTGGCCGACTTGAGCAACTCGGCGCTGAAGAGCGGGGACGTGGGTGGATCGTAGAGGTGCAGGTGGACGTTGGGCTGCTGCAGCCGGTCATGGAACAGCCTTAGATAGGCGTAGATGTCGGCCCCGGCCTTGCCGTAGTAGCCGTCGGAGAAATCCCGAACCAGCCGCCAGACATCCTGGCGCGGGTTCCAGAACAGGTGGGCCATCACCCAGGTATGCATGGCCTGCAAATCGCAAATCCCCTGGGAGTCACCCTCACAAAACATCCCGGAGACGCCATTGTCCCGGTAATAAGCCATGTCGGCGCCCAGTTCGTCCCAGTCGGGATAGGGCTGGACGTAGTGAGCGAAATTGACGACGTAGTGCCAGATTTGCAGATGGCCAGGGGCGACCTTTTCCCAGGCGAGGAGCGCCTCGTTGGAGGTCTTGTTCTGCGGGTCGCTGGCGAGGGGGTGGCCGTCGCAGGCGTAGATAGGCGCCAGGCAAACCAGCACGTTATTGGCCGGGGCGATGGCGCCGGGCGTCGGAGCTTTTTCGGTGTACTGGTAAGCCAGCGTCTCCACCCAGATTTTCCGATCCGGCAGAGTGGCCTGCACCGCTGCGGCGACCTTGTTCACGAAATCCAGGAGCGTCCCGGCCGGGGAGCCGAATCTCGCATCGGCGGCCCGGCAGGCCTCGCACTCGCAGTTTCCGCGTTCAGCGTCGTTGGGTGAGAGGCCCAAGGTCAACTCTTTGGGATTGGCCTTCGCCTCCGCCACCAGGGCGTCCACCACCACCTTGAAGACACCCGGACTGCTGAGGCAGAGTTGGGAGTCCCACGAGGATTTTCGTTTGCCGCCCACCAGGCTGTAGTAATCGGGGTGGTCGGCGAAATAGCGGTCGGGAGGGACAAGGTTGTAGAAGTTCTCCGCCCCATTGAAGAGCCGGTTGATGCCGCCCAGGTCGGCCTGGTCGGGCACACTAACGCCGTTGAGCTTGAGGTGGGCATCCCATTGGCCCTTTCCGCGAACAATCGCCTCGTCCGTGTTCCGATAGCCGAAGGCCGGCGCCTGAGTCTCATTCAGGTCCGGCACGCGCACCACGTCTTGGAGTGGCAGGACGGTGGCGTCCGGCGCATACCAGCGCGCGCCCAGGTGGTCTTCGAGAAAGGAATAGACGGCATAAAGCGTGCCCCGGTCATCGTGGCCGGCCAGGAAGACGTTGCGCCGGTCTGTGCGAACCACGAAGGCTTCCTCGGCAAGGGTGTCCAGACGCACCTTCCTGAATCCGGATGGGAGAAACGGACTGGCACCCACGAAGATCGCCGGACCGGGGGGCTTCCGGCTTATGACCGGCAGCGCAGCGCCCGAGATCTGCTTCAGGTCATCAGCAAGCTCCTGCGCCGCATGCCGCACCGTCGCGGTGGCGTCCGGCGCGATGACTATCGTGTGCCCGCTCCGGCCATGGTCGGCCAGGAGCAGTCCGGCCGCCGAGGCGGAGGAGATGGACAAGAGGAGACAAACACCAGCGAGGAGCAGGCGCGTGAAGGGGACACGGCGGGAGGATGCGCACTGATTGGCTGATAAGAATTTGACAAAGCCGCGCCGTGGCGGAGCCTCAAACGATGAAAGTTCGGATAGTGGTTTCATATTTGAAATGTAACTGTTTGCTCCGTAAATCCGCAAATCAGATTTGAATAAATCAGCGGCTGGTTGCGCGAGGCAGGTTTTGGGAAACCGGGCCGGCTCAAGGTGCCGGCAGTTTCACCGTCGGCGCGTGCAACCAAACCTTGATTGGGGATTTGTGGCGGGGCGACCGTCGCCCGTTCGTTCACTTCCCATCGCCCACGTCCACCGGCCAAGTGGAGCGATGTTCATCCTGGCTTGTTACAATTGTGTGACAATTATGTTGCAATCCTGTGACAACCGTGTATATTTCATGCATGATCACGTTGCAGATGATCCTGTTTGTCCTGGCGCTGACGGTCGGCGTCGGCATTTATGGTGTCAGCGTTTGGAATTCGATTAAGCGCCCGCAGCCACCCAAGCCAAACCCAGCCTCTTCCTCCCGGACTCAGCCCCAAGGCACCGAGGGGAGCAGCGCCTTGTGAGCCGGTTCTTCATCGCATCGCAAATCGGCAATTGCGTGTTGTTTGTATAACCGTCCGTCTGCCGGACAGTTTGATGCCGCATTTGCTTTCTCGAAAAAGAGTCCGTGATTTCGTGCTGGCGCATGAAAGTCGCCCGGATGCAGCGAAGTGCATGAAAGTCGGCGCAACGGCTTTGCTCATCCCTGTAGGCAGCCCTGACCCGCTCCGCATCCACCTTGGAGCCGTGAAGCGCGCGGAATTCCATTCGGGAACACCAATGCCGACGGCGACCAGTGCGCCGGGCGATACGCATTCAGAACCTCGGCAATTTCAGGCACCAGATACACCGGCTCCTCTGTCTTATTTTTCGCCGTTTGCTGAAAACACGAAAGCCAAGCCAAAAATGCCAACACGCGAACGCTTCCACCGCCGCCGAGGCTTTGGCGGAACAGGCCGCCCCGACAAGTGCCTTGTCGTGAAGTCGCTGGCTTCCAGCTTGCGCCCTGCTTGCCCTTCGCAACATGGAATCCACCGCCATCACCACCAGGGAGTTGAAGGCATTGAGGGAAGGGCGCTTTTGGGGTGTAAGTGTTGTTTTCCGCTATCGCGGAAGGGGAAAAATCAGACTGTGCCATCACTAGCTCTCAGCCGCCGCGAGGGGCGGCAATCACCATAACTCTGCATCCGTATCGGTCATCGCAGGTGCAGGTAGCAAGCGGCAATTCCGGAACTGAGTCAATGCTGAACGATCTGCCATCGGCGGCTCGGCACGCTTCACAATCATCCAAACCGTGTGCTCCAAGCAGCTCGACGTCCGAAATGCCAACACGCCGGAAATCGTCCAACGAGCGCAAAAAGCAGCCATGCGAGTGCAGCATGTGGGCAATAGCGTCTGTGCCGAAGCGATAATCTAACTGTCCCTCGATAGTCACAAAATCTCGGATGCTGTTGGTGCCCCACAACTCCATCATTGCTGCCGCAATACGAAGCGGCTCTAAAACCTGCTGCGGACAATCGGCCAAAAGTGCCGGTGTGCTGCTGAGAATGTGCTTCATCGTCCGAACGACCGAATCATCGAAGCTGCCGCCCTCCTGACCATACTCGCGGTTCCGAACGGCAAGCGCGGCTTGCATGTCACCAGACTGGAGCGCTGCTGCGCTGTAGGCAAGTGCTTCTCTGCTGAGTCGTGACATAATATGCTATTTCCTTGCGAGTCGTCCTTGCATTAACTTCTGCCTGACTGCCCTACTCATACCAGTAAATCGCTTCCCGCACGCAGTGTCAGCGTAGGCCCTATCGATGAACGACCACTTTGGGTGATCTGCCGTGAACACAGGCAGCCTCGCTATGAAAGATGTCCGAGGTTCCATACGCTGCGGCAACTGGCAGCCCCGAATCTCGGACGCCGGAAAAGTGAATCGCTCATCGTGGCCCCGAACCGCGAATCCGACCTCCTTAATCGTCACTGGGAAATAACTGAGGTTCGTGACCTCGATGCCAAATGCATCCTCGCCACTCTCGAAGATTAACAATACCGGGACAACTCGAACGCGAACCCGATCCCGATTAATCTCTCGCCACGTGTTCATGACGCCCAGCACAGCACCAACAAAGCCGAAAACCAAACCCGCAATAGCTGTGATCAGAGTGATATTTTGCATGCCTCAAAAATGTCGCCGCCAGGACTCTGATTCAAGCCTTTAAGATGACAATCCTCAAACTGCCGTCGAAGAGCAAGGACCAGGCCTCTTGGGGTGTCCAACCTTCAACTCCATCCGGGCATAGCTCATCTTCAAGCAACCCCGCGGAGCCACGGCAGGGCGCGCTTCGCGCATCCTGCCGTGACCCCACCGGGGGCCCTTCCTCGTTTCACACCGCATCCAGACATGCAAGCTGGCCGTGCCAGCGCCGTCGGCTCTCGCTCCACAGCTTTTTCGGGAAGAACCTTCCCATCTGTGCGCCCGGAATTGTCCCGAGCCTCGACTGCTTCGCATTTGTGCCGTTTTGTCTGTGTGCCAGGCTCAACAGTGTCTTAACACAATGATGCGCCCTGCCGAATAGCGGAAGCCAGGTTGCTGCTTGCCGTTTATGTCGAGAATGGTGTATGTTGGTCACATGAATCGAATTCAGGTCAGCCCCGAAATTCATTTTGGGAAACCGTGTGTTGCCGGGACGCGCATTCCTGTGCAGGCGGTTCTCGAACTGGTCCGGGAGGCGATTCCGTTTGAAGCCATTATTCGGGATTATTACCCCGATCTGAAAATGGAGGATATTCAGGCCTGCATCCAATACGCCATTGATGTCGTTCAAACGGAGGATATTCATGTTGGCGTACCTTCGTGAGATTTCTGCTCGACCAGGACGTTTACGCGGTAACTTGCCGCCTGCTTCGCGACCTTGGCCACGAAGCCGTCACTGCCGCTGAACTGAATCTTTCTCGTTCTCCCGACAGGGGCTTGCTGATGCGGGCAGCGGACGAGAAGCGGCTGTTCGTCACACGCGATAAGGATTTCGGCGGGTTGGTATTCGTGGAGCGTTTGAGCAAAGGCGTGCTTTACCTGCGAATTTCCCCCGAGACTCTGGCAGCAACGCATGAGGAATTGAAAAGAGTTCTCAGCACTTATTCGGAAGCTCAACTGGCGGGGGCGTTCGTCGTTGTGGAACCTGGGCGGCACCGATTCCGCACTCTGGCCTGAGTTATTCTGAAAATCAAGGCTTCGGTTCCGGCGGCTCGAAGCGGTAACCAATCTGGCGCACGGTGTGAATGTAAATGGGATGGGCGGGGTCCGGCTCAATCTTGTTGCGGAGCGTGGTGACAAAACGGTCAATGCTGCGGCTGGTGACCACGCAATCATATCCCCAGACGCCATTGAGAATCTCATCGCGGGTCAACGCGCGACCGCGTTTTTTGACGAAGAACTCCAGAAGATTGAACTCCTTGGGGGAAAGCTCGACTTCCTTGCGCTGACGGGTCAGGCGCCTGGCGTTTAGATCCAGGCGGCAATCGCCGAATTCGTAAACGGTCAGGACCTCGCGCTTCTCGCGGCGCAGGAAGGCGGCGGCGCGCGCGAGAAGCTCCTTGATGCTGAAAGGCTTGGTGACGTAATCGTCGGCGCCGAGATTGAGTCCCAGGACAATGTCCGATTCTTCGCCCTTGGCAGTCAACATGATGATCGGCATGGCCAGTTTGGCTTCGCGAACAAACCGGCAGATCTCATAGCCGTTGATCTTGGGCAGCATGATGTCGAGGATGATCAGGTCGGGCTTGGCGTTAAGGGCGGCGTGCAATCCCTTCTCGCCGTTGGCGGCGGTGAGCACCTTGTAACCTTTGAATTCGAAGTTGTCCTTCAGAGCGGTCAACATCGTCGGATCATCTTCAATGATAAGGACTGTCTCCATGGAATGCTGGATGTTTAAAGGTGAGTGATTCGATCGCCGTTGGTGGCGCTGACCGGCAAGCGGACGGTAAAGGCGCTGCCCGAGCCGACTTTGCTCTCCACCGCGACTTTGCCCTTATGGGCGTCAACGATGAATTTGACAATGCTCAAACCAAGGCCGCAGCCCTCCCCTTTTCGCGCCAGAGAACTGTCCACCTGGTAAAAACTGTCGAAGATCTTGCGCAGATGGCGTCGCGCGATGCCGATGCCGTTGTCCGAGACCGAAAAGCAAACAAAACCGTTTTCGGCAAACACCTTCAGCGACACGCTTTTGGGTTCGGTCGTATATTTGCAGGCGTTGTCCAGCAGATTGACCAGCACCGTCACGATCGCGTCGTGGTCCGCCTGTATTTCCGGAAGGCCATCGCCAATTTCAACCGCAAGCTGACAATGATTGGCGGCGTGCTTGGTGCGGAGGGATTCGACCGCATCGTTGACGATGGCGGCGGGATTGGCATCGGCGATTATGAACGCCTTCTTGTTTCGCTCCATGCGGGAAAAGGTCAGGAAATTGTCAATCATACGGCTCAGGCGCTCGTTTTCCCTGGCGGTCATGCGCAAGTATTCCCTCCCTTGCGCTTCGTCGCGAATATGGCCTTCCAACAAGGTGTCCACCAGCACCCGCATGGAGGCCAGCGGGGTTTTCAGCTCGTGGGACACCGTGGCAATGAAATCGTTTTTCATGCGATTCAACCGGATCTGCCGGCCGACGGCGCGCATCGCCAGAAGGGCGGCGCTCAAGACAAGCAGGATCACCAAGCCGCCCGTCCAAATATAAACGGCGATCTGGCGGTTGGCGGCCTTGTCGAAAACGTCGCCGCCTTCGAAATAAAGCTCCGCTTTCCAGCTTGGAAAACCTTCGGGCAAGAGGGCGACTGTGAACGGTTTGCCCTTGGGCTGGTTGGTGCCTCCGACGAATTGGCCGGAAGCATCCAAAATCCGGTAGGCCGCCGCCGCTCCTGAAAAGGTGTCATGAAAGCCGGAAAGGACCGAATCCATGCCCGAATCCGAAAAGAGAAACAATAACGTTGCCGATGGGGTGCGGTGGCGCAGGGCATAAACGGGCTTTTGGTCGAGGATGGTTTTGAAAAAGGCGTCGAAAACAACTGCCGATGGCTGAAGCGTCTCGGCAGCGGAGAAGGAGAGCTTTTCCGCCACGGCCAACTTCTCCAGGCGGCCCCTCGTTTTTGAGTCAGATGTTCGACCCGGCCCTGCCATGGCTTCAAGGGTCTTTTGCGCTATGAAAAGATTCTGCGCGGCCGGAAGCAATGGGCTTTCGCCGCCGGCATTGAAGAGATCGCCCGTCAAAGCGTCAATGGCATGGCGAAAAACGTCCTCGTGAAGCTGCGGATGGCCGGATTGCTGGACAAGGGACAGCAGCAACAAGCGGGCATTTTCGACTGCCAGGCGCAAGGAGGGGTTCGCCGTTGCCGGCAAAACGGCCAGCGCCGCCTTTTGGCATTGCGCAATCGCTTCATCCACACGTCCCAGGCGCGATAAGCACCGGCTCTTGCCCATCAACGCCGGCACCGCCAGAAGGGGATCGGGAGAGGTGGCAAACCTCTCATACATCTCCACTGCCGCCGCGTATTGGCGGTTGGCAAATTCTTCGCGCCACGCAGCGGCCAGCGGGCTGTCTGCCAAAGCATCGTTGCCGAGAACACTGGCGGATTGCGGGAAGACCACCGACCCGTCTGGCGCCCACACCACGAGGCCTTGAAACTCCGATTCCAGGACCACCCGGCGAAAGAGCGCATACGGATTTGCGGTGGGTCTTAATTTGTCCAGGCTGTCCACCCTGGCTCTGTAAAGCGACTCGGTCTTGGCCAGAGCGTCGGTAAGTTTGTCCTGGTAAAGCGCGGCGAGCTTTTGCTGAACGACCAATCGCTCATTGGCAATGACCCGGCTCATGAACCAGAGCAGGCCGCCCGTGGGCAGCACCACGGCCATGACCAGCAGAGCCAGCCACTGCAATTGACCGCGCCTGGTGATAAATGCCGCCACGGGATTTCATTCCGCGCTCACTCATGGAGCAGCGACGAGAGCCTTGATTTCGTTATCGGACAGAGCGTAGTTGTAAACTCGCACGTCGTCAATAAGCCCGTCGAAACATCGGCCCTTCTCTTCCGCATTTTCGCCGATGAAAACCTCGAAGTCGTTCCTGGCCATGCCCTGGTTCCACGGCGCTGTCGCATCGAGCGTCCCGTCGAAATACAGTTTCACCACGTTGCCGTCATAGACACCGGCGACGTGATGCCATTGATTGGCGCCCGCCGTGGCCGCGCCATTGACGAAGCCCTTCTCCCAATTCGAGACTCCGAAGTGAAACTTCATGTCCGATCCCGATGTCGAGAGCCGCCATGCCGTGTCGCCTTTGGTCACGATGGCCGTCCATTCCGCCGGCACGCTGCGCATGCGCACCCAGCAAGCCACCGTGGCGTTGCCGGCGAAATCGAAGGCGGACTTGTCGGCGATGCGGACAAAGTTGTCATGGCCGCTCAAGTCAATGGCGCCGCCGATTCTGCCCTGGGTCCAGTTGGCCTGGCCCACAACCGTGCCGTTGTGGTTGTTGCCGCTGCTGTCCGCGACGGTGTCGCCCTGCGTTTCGTCGAATTTCCACCAACCGACCAAACCCGCCAACTCCGCCGTGCCAAAGAGCAGCGGATTCTGCCATGCATTGTCCTCGCGGTCATGCCAGGAAATTTTGGTCTTGCGCTTGCCGGTGTCATTGTCATTGACGTGTACGTCGAGGCCGATCTTGGCGCCCGCGGCGGGTTTGCCGCCGATGGTGCTCCACGGAAAGCTGGCCGCCACGCGATAGCCGTTTTGCGTCGTCACGATCGCGTACTGAACGCCGTTGGTGCGGTTGTGTTTGCTCTCCAGCATTTGCGGAGAGGTCTTGTCCCAAATGAAAGCATATTGGAAATCGTTTTCGCCATAGGCCGGCCCCATGGCGTCGTCGCCGTCAATATAAACCTCCACGCTGTCAGACTCGTACCATTGGTCGGGCGGAGAATCGTGCCGAAGCACATCATCGGTCACCTCCACGAGGAGGTAAAGGTTGCTGTGGTCCCACATCGCCCGGTAACTGGCGGAAAGATCATTGGAGGAAGTCGGAGGCGTATAGAAGACATTTTCAAGTTTGTATTGAGGGGCGGTTTTCCAAGCGTCGGCTATCGTGCCATCAATGGCCGGAGGCTGGGAGGCCGGCATCACGACGGCGGCCATTTCCTGGCGCATAATCAGGGCCGCGGTGTCAGCATTTATTCGACTGCGGATGCGTCCGATTTGCGAAATCGGACCGATGACTTTGTCCAGAGCCGGCAGGCCGGTGACCGACGAGGCAAGCGTCAATTCGTTGGGCTGCTCATCCGTGCGAACCTGGATCGTCGTCGCGTCCGCGGCCTGGGCCAGTTGAGCAAGGCCATCGAGCAACGGCGCGGCCTGCTCTTTGTTGACTGAGCCGCCGATCAGCACCGGGGCCAGCAAGCGAATCACCCCGCCCACATTGACCGCTAGGAACTTGCTGGAAGAGGGCGCAAGCTGGCTGGCCGCGCCGTTCAATGGCCCTGCGGCACAAATGGATTTGTGGCTTTGTGACGCCGCCACGCAGGCATGAATAACATCCGGATTCAACGACAGGAGCGTCGTGCCGCCAGCCTGGTCGAGATAGCAGTAAAGGTCCCGCTGGCCGGCACGCCCGACTTTGAATTGACCGGGATTCAAACTGCCCGTCTTTTCGGAAACGGCGCTGGCCGTTCCGAGCAACGTGGAAAGGATTTGGCGCGTCTGCTCCGGATTGCGGCTGGTAATGGTCAGGCCGAACTGATCGGGAAGAAAGTGATTGGTTGCCCAACTGGCGGCGTCGCCAAAGGGCGGCATCGCGAAAAGGGAAATTTGCTCGATGTTGGCGAAGATCTCGCGCCCCAAGTCCAGCCCGGTAAGGCTCTGGACTTTTCCCTGAATCTGGCCGGCCAACTGAGAGTTTTGAGGGCTCAGCGCAAAACTCGCCACGGCGACCGCCTCCCCCGGCACCGCCTCCAGCCCGGCCCGTGTGATATTGGGAGTGCGAATGACGCCGTACGCCAAACAATGATGCCCGTCCTTAAACTGAAAGTCGAACGAGGAAGAAACTCCGTTCGTCTCGATTGACTCAACGAGCGTAAGGTCATCTATGTTGGCGAAATCAACCAGGGCGTTCACCGAAAAGACGCCCGGCGGGACCTGGCCGGCCGGGAACATTTTCAAAAATTGCGCGTAGGCCTCTCCCGCCTGCGCCCAAAGCGTCATAAAGGTATTCAGCCTCTCCAGCTTGCTCAGCTTCTTGAAGGACGAATTGCTGGATGCCAGCGATGGCTCGGACGACACCCCCTTGTATTGTTTGACGCACCATTGAAGCTGGGCGGCAGGCCGCGCGACGATCACGACCTTGTCGTCGTAGGCCGCCGCGCCAAAGTTCTTGATTTCGACAGTCTGCATGCCCTCGATCAGCTCTCCCGGAGGGCCAGCCACGCCAAGGGCAGCTTGTATCAGGCCGCGCATCGCGTCGCTTTTGCCGGGGCAGAACACCCCCACCATGGGCGGGTTGTTTTGAGCGATGCCGGTAACGCCCACGGCGAAGCTGCGTATCTTTTTGAACTCGGCCATCATGCTCGGGTTCAGCAGAGCAGCCACGAGATTTGCAGGTCCCTGGGCAGCCTGGGCGGGATGCGCCCCGGCGATTGCCGCCAGCGGGTTTTCAAACGGAGTGCCCTTGAGCGTTTTTAAAATGGTTTCAATCTGTCTGCCCGGGCTGCCAAACTCCACGTACAGCAGCGTGCCCGGCGGCATGAGAAGAGCCGGATCGAAATCCGTCATATCATCCAATGCGGCGCGCGCCTTGGCCACCAACTCGGCCTGGTCGGCGTGCTCGGCTACCAACTTCTCCAGAGCCGCCTTTGCCGATGGCTCTTCCTTCAGTTTCAAGTAACACATCCCTTGACGATAGAGGGCCTGGGCCACCAGATTGGCCGGCGCGGAATTGTCCTTGATGATGTCGCCATAGATCTTGATCGCGGAAGCAATGTTGCCTTCGACTTCTTCCGCGTAGAGGCCCTGCTGAAGTTGTTGACTGGGTGCGGCGCCGGCGGGAGCCGACGACATCGCAATCACGCTCAAGAGCAGGCTTGTCGCTAGACATTTGAATGATTTCATAAGTATAGTTATGTGGAGGTTAATATGTTGATTTTTGGCGGTTGTATCTTCGTGAAATGAGTTTCCCGCTGTACGCGCGGCCCGCCTCCCAGGCGGACAACTCGGCGGCGCGCAACCAGCGCAGGAACGCTCGATTGCCGGCCGTCACAGGGACGCGCAGGGATGGCGCCGGATTGGCGCACGAACGGGAATGCGGCGAAACGGATGAGTGAATCTCGTTTTTCATATATGGATTCCTTGCAACAAACTGCCTGATGCATTCTTTTATCATCGCCATCGAGCATGGCGATTCGTTGTTACCGTTTTGTTACCGTTCCGTTCTATTACTGACAAAAAAACATGGCGATTTTTTTCATTCTGGAATTGACCTGGCGGCGGGGGGCGACTTCACTATGGGGCGTTTATGACTGAACAATCGTTGGCCAATCCATCGCGTCCTGTTCCGGCCCCGGCCGGCGCCGCCACATTATCGCGGGATGATGTCTCGGCGATTGATGAATTGCGGCAAACTTACCGAATCCTCCGCGCCGAATTGGCCAAAGTCATCATCGGGCAGGACATCGTCATCGAACGGCTGCTGATCTGCATCCTGGCCCGCGGGCACGGGCTGTTGATGGGCGTGCCGGGCCTGGCCAAGACGACCATCGTCAATTCGCTGGCTCAGGCCATGTCGCTCCAATTCAACCGCATCCAGTTCACGCCCGATTTGATGCCCTCGGACATCACAGGCACGGACATTTTGCAGGAAACCGAGCAACCGGGCCGCCGCGCCTTTGTCTTCGTCAAGGGGCCGCTCTTCGCCAACATCATCCTGGCTGACGAGATCAACCGCACGCCGCCCAAAACGCAATCGGCCCTGCTGGAAGCGATGCAGGAACATCGAGTGACGGTGGCGGGCCGGTTTTTTGCATTGCCGTCGCCCTTTTTTGTGCTGGCAACGCAAAACCCCATCGAACAGGAGGGGACTTATCCGCTGCCGGAGGCGCAACTGGATCGCTTCATGTTTTTCATCCACGTGGATTATCCCAGCGGCCCGGAGGAGCGGCGCATTGCGCGGGAAACCACAGGCGCGCCGCCGGGGCAATTGTCCAAGGTCATTGACGGCGGGCAGATCATCGGGTTCCAGGAAGTGGTGCAGCGGGTGCCGGTGCCCGATCACATCTACGATCTGGCGGTGGATTTGGTCCGCCGCACCCGGCCGCGGACGGAGCAGGCGCCGGAATGGATCCGGAAATGGGTCACCTGGGGCGCCGGGCCGCGCGCGGTGCAGTACTTGATCCGCGGCGCCAAGGCGCGGGCGGTCCTGCACGGCAGCTACCTGGTGCGCAAGGAGGATTTGGAATCGGTCGCCGCGCCGGTGCTGACCCATCGCATTTTGACCAATTTCCAGGCGCAGTCCGAAGGGGTCGCCAGCCCGGAGATCATCACCCGGCTGCTGGAGGAAATCGGAGAAGCGAAACGTGGCTGAAACCGACCAGTTGCTCGATTCCCCGGTGCTCAACCGGCTGATGCACCTGACGTTGCTCGCTCGCTCGCCAATGGAGGGCGCCGTCTCCGGCCTTCACAAAAGCCCTCATCGCGGCTCCAGCGTCGAGTTCGCAGAGTACCGCAACTACGTTCCCGGCGACGACATCCGGCGGCTGGATTGGCGGGTGTTCGCGCGGACGGACCGTTTCTTCATGAAGGAATACGAGGCGGACACCAATTTGCGCTGTTACCTGGTGCTCGACGCCAGCGGCTCGATGAAATTCGGTTCCGCTCCGGGCGGCAAGCTCGCCTACGCCAAGCGCCTCATCGCCACTCTGGCTTACATCACCGCGCACCAGGGCGACGCCGTGGGCTTGATTTGCGCGGCGGGCAAAACGTTCTCCGAAATTCCGCCCCGGCGCAACCCGGCGAATCTAAAGCTGGTCTTTGAAATGCTGGAAAAGACCCACGCTCGCGGCGAGACCGGGTTGATCGGCGCCTTGCACGACTTGGCCGAACGGGTGCGCCGCCGGGCATTGGTGGTGGTGGTGTCTGATTTTTTTTGCGACTTGGAGCCGCTGCTCAACGCCTTCCAGCATTTGCGTTTCCAGAAACACGACCTGGCGCTGTTCCAACTGCTGGACCGCGCCGAGTTGGAGTTCCAGTTCGACCGCCCGGTGCGCTTTGTTGACTTGGAAAGCTCCTTGAGCATCGTGACCGAGCCGGCCAGCGTGCGGGACGAATACCTGCGCCAGTTCCGGCTGTTCCTGGAACAATTGCGCGCCGGGTGCAACGAATTCGGCGCCGATTACCGGCAGGTGGTCACCGATCAGGATTACGAGCGGGTCTTGGCTGATTTCCTGGTTGAACGCGCCCATCTGGCCGCCTCCACCCCTTAGCCGTAACGATGCAGTGGAATCTTAACGCAAAGACGCAAAGACGCAGGGTCAGGAGGCGAAATTGGCTTGCTGATCAAAGCTTATCGTTTGGTGAGCCGGACTGGCATGGGCAATATTCTCTTTGCAGTGCTATTCCTGAGGGTTGCGCATTTTTGGCAAAATCTTCCAAATCGTCTTGCCGAATGACAAATAAGAAATTCTCAATGACAAATTTTCAATTCAGGCTCTGCGCATTGGTTGCGGCTTGCCGCGCCAAGTCCTTGCGACTTTGCGCCTTTGCGTTGAAATCTACCTGCCTTATCGAACGAATACGGCTTAACGTGGAGCGTAGCGCGTCCGCCGTCCGCCGCCAATGACCTTTCTCCAACCATTCGTTTTGCTGGGACTGCCGCTGGTGCTGCTGCCGGTGATCATCCACCTGCTCAACCGCCTGCGGCACCGTCCCAAGCCGTGGGCAGCCATGCGCTTTTTGCTCTCGGCCACGCGCAGTTCGGCCAGCCACACCAAGCTGCGCCAATTCCTGATCCTCCTTTGCCGCGTCCTGGCGGTGGCCATGCTCATTCTATTCGTCGCCCGCCCGCTGGCCGGCGGCTGGCTGGGCTGGGCGCTTTCACCCGCGCCGGACGCAATCGTTTTGCTGCTGGACCGCTCCGCCAGCATGGAGACGCGAATCGGCGGCGTCACCAAGCGGGAGCAGGCCCTCAAGCTGCTGGCGCAGGCGGCCCGCCCCTTCGAGGAATCAAGCCACCTGGTTTTAATTGACAGCGCCACGCGCGTCCCGCAGGAAATCGCCAGGGCGGACAGCCTGGCCCAATTGTCTGTGACCGGCCCGACCGACACCGCGGCGGACCTGCCGGCCCTGTTGCGGGCCGCGTTCGACTGGCTGGTGGACAACCGGGCCGGCACGGCCGAAATCTGGATTGCCTCCGACGGCCAGCGGTCCAACTGGCTGCCGGAGGACCCGCGCTGGAAGAGCGTCATCGCCCGGCTGGGCGGCCTGTCGCAAAGGGTGCGCATCCGCCTGCTGGAGTTGGACCAGGCGCCCGAGGCCAACGCCTCCATTGCCGTCCAGCAACCGGCCCGGCGGCCGCGCGGGGAGAAGGCGGAGCTGCAAATTATAATTGACATCCAACGCAGCCGCGCCGTGCCGGCCAAGCTCCCGGTGGTCATGATCCTGGACGGCGAGCGATCGGAGTCGGAAATCACGCTCGAAGGGCAGGCGACGCGCTGGCGGCGTACGATTGACCTCGGCACCCGGCGACAGGGCGGCTGGGGCGGCTTCTCCCTGCCGGCGGACGCCAACTTGCGGGACAACACGGCTTGGTTTGTCTATGGGGCCGACACTCCCTTGCGCGCCGCCGTCGTCAGCGCCAACGGTGAGACGGCGCGCGATTTGCGCCTGGCCGCCGCCTCCCGCAACGCGGAGCCGGCCCGGGTGGTCGCCGCGGCGGAAATCGCCAACGCCAATCTGGACGACTGCTCGCTCCTGATATGGCAGGCGCCCTTGCCGGAAGGGGCGGACGCCGACCGCCTGCAATCCTTCGCCGCCGGGGGCGGCGTGGTGATCTTCTTCCCGCCCGGCCTGGCCGATCCCCGCCAATTCGCCGGCCTGGGCTGGGGCGACCCACAAAGTGCCGAGTCGCAGGAGGGATTTCGCATCCCGCGCTGGGACGAGGAGGAAGGGCCGCTGGCCAAGAGCGACGAACACACCAGCCTGCCTCTGGCGTCAACAACTTTCCTGCGCCGCCAGCCGATTTCCGGCCAAAAGAACGTCCTGGCGGCCTTTGAGGACGGCGCGGCTTTCCTGGCCCGCCAAAACGCCGGCCGGGGCGAGGTCTATTTTTGCGCCTCGCTCCCGCAAGCGGACTGGTCGAGCCTGGGCGATGGCCCCGTGCTGGTGCCGGTGTTGCAGCGCCTGCTGGTGGCGGGCGGCCGCCGCTTGCAACAGCTTTCTTCCGTCGCCTGCGGAGAGTTGGACGCGGCAGATCTGGCGCGGCAATGGGTCTCGGTGGATTCTACCCGGCAGAAGGACATCCGCACCGAGGCGGGGGTGTATCGTTGCGGCGACCGCCTGCTGGCTGTGAACCGGCCCGGGGCCGAAGACGTGCCGGACATCATTGAAGCCGGGCAAGCCCGGCGGCTTTTTGGCGACCTACCGGTGCAAACACTGGAAGAGCGACGACCCGACGCCGGACAATTGCAGGGGGAAATCTGGCGTCTGTTTCTCTTTGCCATGCTGCTGTTCCTGATCGCCGAGGGCCTCTTGATTCTGCCCGCCCGCGCGCCCGCTCCCATTCCCAAACGCGCCCCGCCCAAGCCGCGAGAGCGGGAGGAGCAACCGGCATGAGCCATCTGTCGCTGGCCGCGCCCGTTTCGGTGATCGTTGCCGCCGCGCTGGTTTGGGCGGCGGCGGAATGGCTCTGTTGGGCCAATTGGCGCCGCGCGGGCAATCGCCGCGCCGCCGGCCGGCTGGAGGGGCTGCGATTTGTGCTGATCACGCTCCTGGCCGCCACGCTCCTGCGCCCCGAATACGTGGAAAAAGTGGAGCGCACGGCGGCGCCGGAAATCGCCATCCTGGCCGACGCCTCCGGGAGCATGAACACGCGGGACATCAGCCTGACCAACGGCGTCATCAGCCGCCGGGAATGGCTCTCGCGGCAACTGGCGCGCCAGTTTTGGCGGCCCTGGCAGGCCGGGGCCAGGGTCTCCGTCGAACCCTTTGCCGCGCCTTCGACCAATCAGAACGCCATCAACGGCACCGATTTGGGCCTGGCGCTGGAAAACACGCTGCACCGCTACAAAAACCTCAAGGCCGTCGTGCTCCTGAGCGACGGCGATTGGAACACGGGCAAGTCCCCGTTGGGCGCGGCCACGCAGTGCCGCGAGCAGAATATCCCGGTCTTCACCGTGCCGGTGGGGCGGGAAACGCCGGTGCCTGACCTTATTCTTGACACTGTTTCCGCGCCCTCCTACGGCCTGTTGGGCGAGGAGATCGCCGTCTCCTTCAAGGTCGTCAGCCACCTGCCGCGCGAGGTCAAAACCACCGTCTCCATCTCGGACAACTTCGGGGAATCCGCCCGGAAGGACATCACCATCCCGGCCCAGGGCGAAGTGGAGGATGCCGTTCTGTGGTCGCCGCGCCAGGTGGGCCAGGTCACCGCCACGGTCCAACTGCCGGTGGAGCCGGAGGAGGCCATTGCGGAGAACAACCAGCGCACCTTTCAGATGGCGGTGCGGGTTGAGAAAATCAAAGTGCTGGTGGTGGATTCGCTGCCCCGATGGGAATACCGTTATTTGCGCAACGCCCTGGCGCGAGATCCCGGCGTGGACCTGCGCTGCCTGTTGTGGCAGCCGGGCATGGGGCCGGGCGGCGGCCGCGATTACATCTCCCGCTTTCCCGACACCAAAGAGGCCCTCGCGCCTTTCGACGTGGTTTTCCTGGGCGACGTCGGCCTGGGCGAGGGCGAATTGACGGAACAAGAGGCCGAACTGCTCAAGGGCCTGGTCGAGCAGCAAGGCAGCGGGCTGGTCTTTGTCCCGGGCCGGCGCGGACGCGAAGCCACTTTGTTGAACAGCCCGCTCAAGGATTTGTTCCCTGTCGAGTTGGACCCCGCCAAGCCGGGGGGCATCGGCCTGCAAAACGAGGCGCAATTGATGCTCACCACCACGGGCCGGCGCCATTGGCTGACGCGCTTCGATTCGGACGAGGAGAAAAACGACGAGCTGTGGAAACAACTGCCCGGCTTTTTCTGGTCCGCCTCGGTCGAAAAGAGCCGGCCCGGTTCGGAAGTTTTGGCCACCCACGGCGCTCTGCGCAACCAATGGGGGCGCCTGCCGTTGCTGGTCACACGCGCCGCCGGCAACGGCAAGGTGCTTTTTTTGGGAACTGACAGCGCCTGGCGCTGGCGGCGCGGGGTCGAGGACAAATTTCACTACCGCTTCTGGGGGCAGGTCGTCCGCTGGATGGCCCACCAACGGCATCTTTCCGAGAAGGAGGGCATCCGTTTGAGCTACAGCCCCGAAACACCGCAGGCCGGCGACACGGTTTTCCTCCAAAGCACGGTGCTGGATGCTTCCGGATTTCCTGCTGACAAAGGGCCGGTGACAGGCAAGGTAACATCGCCCGGCGGGCGCACGGAGCGGCTGGAGTTCGCGCAAGTCGAGGGCGGCTGGGGCGTTTTCAAATCCAGCTTCACCGCGCAGGAGGCGGGCCAATACAAGATAGAGGTCGCCTCCGAGCCTTATGGCCGGCGCCTGGCCACCGACCTGTTGGTGGCCCGCCCGCTGTTGGAAAAGGAGGGCCAGCCCGTCAACGCCCGGATTCTGGGCGAGATCGCCGCCCTGACCCGCGGGGCCAGCTTTTCCATGTCGGACCTGGACAAGATGGTTAATCAGATTTCCCTCCTGCCGGAGCCTCAGCCGGTGGAGAGACGCCTCCGTCTCTGGAGCGACCCGGCGTGGGCCGCCGCGCTGCTTTTGCTCTTGACAGTGTATTGGGTGGGCCGGAAATGGGCGGGATTGGTTTAGCCGCTCTTTATCCTAATCCTAATCTTAATCTAAATCCCAGCCCAAGACATTTGAAATTTGGGCGTTGCGGCAGCAACGCCCTACCCAAGGACGGTAGGGCGGCGCTGCCGCGCCGCCCAAATGTGAGAGATAATTCGACGGGATTTTGAAGTTAAGAATCTAATCTTATTGATAAAGCCGCAGGATAGACGACGAAAGAGCAGCCGCCAAAAAAACAAGAGCCCCAGCGCGGCAAGCCGCAACCAAAAAAGAGGGTTCGGACAGGATGAACAGGATTTACAGGATAAAATCCCTCGGAGGCTGCTTTTCGCGATAGGTCCGGCTTTTGCGCTTAAACTCCATACGTCGGGCGCCGAAGTTCAGCAGCAAGCCGATTTCAATGCCCGTCGCCGTCAGGAAATTCACCAACTGGACTTCGTTGGCCGGAACGAGAGCTTGGATCGCCTTTTCTTCCACCATAACCTTCCCCTCCACCAACTTGTCAGCGGAAAACTCGCCGACCACCACGCCGTCGTATGTGACTGTGATCTGTTTTTCGCATTCGACCATCAGCCCGGCTTTGCGCAACTCGTGCGCCAGCGCCTTTGCGTAAACCGACTCCAAAAAGCCCGGCCCCAGCACAGAATGAACTTTCATCGCGCAACCAATGATTTTCTCGGTCAATTCTTGTTCTTCCATTTCCGAATCCTGTTCATCCTGTTCATCCTGTCAAGTCTTTTCCGAAAATGAATGATTCTGACGGATTGTAATACAAAAAATTGGACAGGATGGGGAGTGGATAAAGAGTGGATTCTAATTCTTCATCCTGTACATCCTGCTTGCCCCGCCGTAGCCTCGGCGCAGGCGGGTTCATCCTGTCATTCGGGGCCATCGGGGTCACATCTAAACATTCGACATTTTGGATGGACAGAATGTAGAATGTTTAGATGTGACCCCAAATTTCACCACTTGTTAGGCGCTTCCGCTATGTGACGACCTAAACGCAATATAATCAGTGTACGCCCTGTAGCAAAGCACCGGAAGCGAGAGCAGTGCAAGCAGGATTTTCACCACAAGGTATAGAGCCCTCGAATAAGGAAACAGCAAACCGTGAACTACCAACGCAAACACAAATACGAACAGAATCAGCCCGATTAGTAGCCTGATCTTTGGAGGTGGAACTGGCAGCCGTGGCTTAATGAGTTCGATAATCACCCATGCAGGAATAAAAATGGCTATCCACAGAAGTCTGTGATGCCAAGAAATCCAGAGCAAAAAAAAGAACAGCAAAAACGAGAGCCAGAAGGCAATTATTTTGGCGCGAATAATGTTCATAGTGTCAAAGCGCCTAACGATGAAAGCTGAACCACCGCCGACTCGTGACGCGAACCGCGACAGCGGAACGGCAGGCGCCAACGACGGTTGGCTCCAACAACATTGATCTGACCATGCTGGCAGCATGGCCGATCCGCCCTGAAAATCCAGCGTTTTCCACAAGCGTAGGCAGCAAAGTAAATCGAGCAGAACCGGTAGCGAGCCATTCAGCTCGCCGGTTCTGCGGTTGAAGGTTCGTTGGACTTGCATTTGGTCTTCTTATTGTTATCCTCCTTTCCAGCAATGGTGGCGTGATCTTTGGAAAGGGCCATTGGGGTGTCGAGGTAGGGACATCGGT
>Ga0326728_10007621_pt1 | contig 27588 bp, 21 predicted proteins | sample MB3enrmetagenome_FD_207602 | JGI IMG/M metagenome (GOLD analysis project Ga0326728, IMG submission 207602) | Lab enriched peat soil microbial communities from McLean, Ithaca, NY, United States - MB31MN | ecosystem: Environmental > Terrestrial > Soil > Wetlands > Peat | place: USA: New York...
GGTCGTCGAGGTCAAGGGCAGCCACTCGATCTATGTATCGCAGCCGCAGGCCGTTGCCCTTCTCATCGAAAAGGCCGCAAGGGGTGCCTTGGTGGCAGGGAATGAACAAGCCACAGCGGGTGCATTGACCGCCGCTAAATAGTTGGTAATAGGATTCGGCCAGGTGGAGGCTTCGGGGGGCGCCGGGCGCACCGACGAAGCCTCCGCCTTGCCGGAAAGTCAGAGAGGAGTCTCAAGCAGACAGGTCCCCTGATCCTCCCTGGTCGCTATGGGTTTACCAATCTCTGGCGATTACCGCGCAATCCACCGCTCAAGCCGGATTTGGAACGAAAAACGCCCTTCGTATGATAGTGGGGAGATGCACGGCCGCAGAGGTCACTGGGCGGCCGGATGCTTTGACTTTTGACTTGTTTTAGCAGCGGGGTCGCGGCGGGTTACGTTTTTGACCCCCTCACCCGTCTCGCCCCGGCTGATGAAAACGCCGGTGGCGAGCCACCCTCTCCCCCACGGGGGCGAGGGTTGTAAATCCAATGCAGAATCCAATCGGCGAATGGCTAGCCACTAACCACTAGCCACTGTTCTTCAAAACGCCAGGTAGACCGGGTTTTCAATAATCTGTTTCAGGCTTTGCAGGAACTTTGCTCCCGTGGCGCCGTCCACGACGCGATGATCGCAAGAAAGGGTCAGCCGGCAGCGCAGGCCGGCCTCGACGCGTCCGTCCACCACCACGGGTTTCTCCGCTACCGCGCCCACGGCCAGGATGGCGCCTTCCGGCGGGTTGATGACGGCGGAGAACTCGTCGATTCCCATCATCCCCAGATTGGAAATGGAGAAAGTGGAGCCCGCGTATTCCTCGGGAAGAAGTTTGCGCGTGCGCGCGCGGGCGGCCAGCTCTTTCGATTCGCTGGAAATCTCCGCCAGGCTCTTGGTGTCGGCATTGCGCAGCACAGGTGTGATGAGTCCGCCGCCTTCGGTGGCCACCGCCATTCCCAGGTTGACGCGGTGGTGATAGCGAATCGACTCGCCTTGGAAGGAAGCGTTCACCTCAGGATTCTGACGCAGCGCCGCGGCGCAGGCCTTCAAGATAATGTCGTTGTAACTGAGCTTTAGCTCGGGGTCGAGCAGGTTGGCGGATTCGCGTAGTTCCTTGGCGCGTTGCATATTCACTTCGATGGTGAGATAGAAATGGGGCACGGGCGCTTTGCTTTGCACCAGGCGCGTGGCAATGACCTTGCGCATGGAACTGAGCGGTTCGTCGGAAAACTCCGGACCCGTGGGCGACGGGGCCGGCCGCCGCGGCAGAAGAGAGGCTGGTGCGCGCGCGGGCGTTGGAACGCCAACTGCGCCGCCAGCCGCCGCACGGGGCGCGGGGGCGAGCGTCGCACGGCGCTCCACGTCTTGACGAATGATCCTTCCATTGGGGCCGGTTCCGGTAATTTCGGCAATCTCCAGACCCATTTCCTTTGCCATGCGCTTGGCCAGGGGCGAAGCTAACACGCGGCCCCCCGTTTCGGGAGTGGGTGGAGCGGGAAGTGTGCCTCCCACGGCGTGTGCGGCGCTCGCGGCAGCAGAAGCCGGCGCTACCTCGGCGGGCGCCGCCGGGGCATTGGTACTGACTCCTGACTCCTGACTCCCGACTCCTGCTTTGGAAGCGCCGTCGGGTTTTACCAACGCCGCGATGTCCTCGTCGGCCTTGCCAATCACCGCCAGCAATTCGCCGACGGGCACCACCTTGTTGGGCGCTACCAGGATCTTGCGAAGCACGCCGCTGCCCATCGCTTCCACTTCCATGTTCACTTTATCGGTTTCGATTTCGACCACGGTGTCGCCGGTGGAAATGGCGTCGCCTTCCTTCTTGAGCCACTTCAGGACCTTGCCCTCCGTCATCGTATCGCTGCCCTTGGGCATCATTACCTTAACGGCCATGGAGAATCCTCGCCTCGAAACTCGAAGAACGAAATTCGAAACTCGAAACTCGCCCCGAATTTCGATTTTCAGCTTTTATTGCCGGTACAGCACGCGGTAGACCGCGTCCTTCACTTTCTGCTTATCGGGCTGCGCCAGATGTTCCAGGTTTTTGGCGTAGGGCATGGGAACATCCACGCCCGTCACGCGCAGGATGGGGGCATCGAGATAATCAAACGCCTCGCGCTGAATGACGTCCACGAACTGGGCACCCACGCCGCAGTACTCCCAACCTTCTTCCACAATCACCACGCGATTGGTTTTCTTCACCGAGTTGACGATGGCTCCGGTGTCGAGCGGCCGCAGCGTGCGCGGGTCCACCACTTCGGCCTCGATTCCTTCGCTGGCCAGGTCCGCCGCCGCGTCCAGCGCTACCAGCACCATTTTGGAGTGCGCGATGAGGGTCACATCGCGGCCAGGCCGCTTGACGTCCGCCACGCCCAGAGGAATCAGGCGCTCACCCTCCGGAACTTCGCCGCGCGTGCCGTAAAGCACTTCCGACTCGATGAAGATTACCGGGTTGTTGTCGCGGATGGAAGTTTTGAGCAAACCCTTGGCATCCGCCGGCGTCGCGGGGGCGACAACTTTCAGCCCCGGCACGTGGCAGAACCAGGCCTCGAGCGCTTGCGAGTGCTGCGCGCCGAGTTGGTGGCCGGCGCCCCCGGGTCCGCGAACCACGAGGGGGATGGGGAACTGTCCACCCGACATGTAGAGCATCTTGGCGGCGCTGTTCACAATCTGATCGAGGGCCAACATAGAGAAATTGAAGGTCATCATCTCCACAATCGGCCGCAGTCCTGACATGGCAGCGCCCACCCCGAGCCCCGTAAAGCCCAGCTCCGTGATGGGGGTGTCAAGCACCCGCATGGGTCCAAACTCTTCCAGCAGGCCTTTGCTGACTTTGTAAGCGCCGTTATAGAAGCCCACTTCCTCGCCCATGAGCACGATGTTCTCGTCGCGATGCATTTCCTCGCGCATGGCTTGGTTGAGGGCTTCACGATAGGTCAATAGGGACATTAAGTCGCTCCACGAACTCACCGATTAGAATCACTGATTATCGGCTTGTATTGGGCATTTGTGGACTATCCACAATAGGTCGCCACGCCTGCCATCAAATTCCTGAATCGCAAAATCACCCCATCACAAAATTACTTACTCCACGTACACATCCGTGTAAAGTTCTTTGGCCTCGGGCTGCGGACTCCGCTCCGCAAACGCCACGGCTTCTTCCACCGTGTCGCGGATTCTCTGTTCGAGCTCATCGAGGTATGCCTGGTTGACGATCCCATTCGCTTCCAGAGCGGCGCTGAACTGTTTGATGGGATCGTGCCGGCGCTGCTCTTCCACTTCCATCTTGGTGCGGTAATGACCGTGCGAGGGGTCGGACATGGAATGGCCCATGAAGCGATAGGTGCGCGCTTCGATGAGCGTGGGGGCGCTATTCTTGCGCGCCCGGTCCACTGCCTCTTTCAGGGTTTCGCGCACGGCCAGAACATCCATGCCATCCACCCAGGTGCGCGCCATGTTGTAGGCACATGCCTTCTGCGAAAGCTCGTAGAGCGAAGAAGCGCGTTCAATGGGCGTCCCCATGCCGAAGCGGTTATTCTCACAGATAAAGACGACGGGAAGCTTCCACAGCGCGGCGAGGTTCAAAGACTCATGGAACGAACCGATGTTCACCGCCGCTTCCCCGAAAAAGCAGAGGGTCACGCGAGATTGCATCAAATACTTGGCGGCAAAGGCCGCGCCCGCCGCCAAGGGAATCTGTCCACCGACAATTCCATGGCCGCCCATAAAGCTCCGCCGCCTGTCAAACAGGTGCATCGACCCGCCCTTGCCTTTGGAAACACCGCTTTGCTTGCCACAAAGTTCCGCCATCACTTCGCCGGGGTCCATGCCGCGCACCAGCGCGTGACCGTGCTCACGGTAGGACGTGAAAATATAATCGTCAGGTTGCGTGGCGGAAAGGGCTCCCACGGCCACCGCTTCCTGCCCGATGTAAAGATGGCAGAATCCCCCGATTTTTCCCAGCGTGTAGAGTTCTGCGGATTTTTCCTCGAAACGGCGGACCAGGAGCATTTGCTCCAGCATGGTCTTGAGCAACGCGGGGTCTTCCAGCCGCGCGCGCTCCTCCATGGTGCCTACCGCCGGTCGCCCCATCCCGCACAAGAGTTCAGTGAAGTTGGCCGATTCCATTGCGGCGTTGGACGATTTCATTGCTACCCTCCTAAGTTCTCCCCCAAAAGACAACTCGTGAACAATACCGCTGCCTGCCGGGAATGCGCGCAGCCCCGAATGCCTAATACTGTGTCCCTGTCTCCTCTCAATCTTAATCAGTTTTTCAAATTAGCGAAACCCCAAAGATAGGGCGCCGGGTTCCCGCCGCTTCCTTATCATCGCTATAAACAAACCATGACGAATCGGGCCAAAGGGCTATCGGTTCATCGGGCCATTTGGCGATCGGGTAGTGGGTGACCTGCCATTTGAAGTTTTTGGAATCGACAAATCGACTCATTTTCTCCCCCGATCCAACCGATAACCGATGTGGAGTAGTGTGGACCGCGCGGGTGAAAGTGGCACGTCCGCCCCCTGCCGTCATCTCAGGGCAGGCTCTGTCCGTGACCCCATCCTGCCCCCGATGAATACTTCCTGCGCCGCTATAATCCTGAAGCCGCGGCGATAGGTCTCGCCCTGCCCGCCAGCCATGCGTAGACCCCGCTTCATGATTCATAATTTCCTCGTCTATCCCCTTTCCTTTCAGCAACTCATCGCGAAAACACGATAACTCGTTTGTTTTCATCAACTCATCAAGAGCACTTTTTTTGCCCTTTTGTTTTCAATCAAACATCCAGAGCTATCTTCATTTTTGACATTTTTATCTCTTTGCCCCTTTGTTTTCAATAACTCATCCAGAGCACTTTTTCGCCCATTTGTTTTCAGCATGTTGGGAGCACTCTTCTTTAACATCTTTTTGACTTCAACGCCCCGTGCGTGAGTTGGGGAAACTTTCGTGGGGGTAGCCGCATTGCGTCGGGCCTTCATCTCATATATAGGCTATACCTATCGGCTCTACTTGTCAAGAAACAAACTGTCCGAGGGCGAAGTAAGGGCGACTATTAAGCGGCAGTGAGCCCTAAAGGGGCGACCCTTCCAGGCGTGGGCCATCGGCCAAGAAAACGCCAAGATCACGAGGATGGAAATTGAAAACCGCGGACCTAAACAACAGGTCCGCTTTACGCTGGCTTTGCGGTGCAGACCTACCGCTGGGGGCCCGGGGCGCTACACTCACCTTGGCCGAACGTAAGCGTCACTTCTGAAACCGAGAGGTCGCTGCCATCAATAGTTACGGCGCCCGTTTCCGCCGTTTCTGTTACGTCCAATTTACAGTACGCCTCGGTGCGGATTGTGTACTGAGCAGTCAGAAGCAGATTCAGGGCATAGGTATCCCTGCCGTTCTCAAGGGGAGACGGTTCCGCTCCTCTGCTGGCTTTCACGATCAGCCGCGGGGTACCAAAATCCTGCGGCCTCCTGCCATTCCATGCAAAGCGCAGCGTGACCTGTCGCGTCGGCAGCGGATTGCTGACGTGAATGTCAGCATTTAAGATCTGCTGCCCCTCCACCAAGTGAATGAGTTGTGCACTCTCCAGGCCGGCGGCGCGGGGATAGAACGTCCGCCGAAACGGAGCATTCGGGTCTTCCTGGTTGGCGGAGTTGAACACCAGCACATAGTCGTCGGCGGGAAGGTGGTCGAATTCGAAGGGTTTCCATTCTTTCCCGGGCATCCCCTCGCCTTGAAGACTAAACGAGCCTCGCTCCCCCTGCTTGTATCGACTGGCTTGGTAGAGATCCACGACGGCGAGGCGCAGCGGCTTCCCGTCCGGGCCAATTGCCCTGCCGCTGATCCGGCCTGTGGGCAACGCATAGAGGTCATTCTCAAAGCAAGATCGGCGAGGCAATTCAATCGGCGGTAAGGGATGATTGCCGATTAGCTCCCCAAGCACCATGTTGGGCGGCAAATCCGCAGAGACCTGGTACTTCCCCGAAGGAAGCCGGCCAAAGGCGTACACTCCGTACTCATCGGTTCTCGTTTCAAAAGACTTCTTATCGGACTTAAGCCTGACAACGACATTGGGCAGGGGACGCCTGTACCCCTCTACCCAAATCCTTTCGCCTTCCTCCAAGTCGCGCTCCAGTGTTCCGTAAACCGCCGCCACCGGCTTCCCACTCTTCTCGGCCCGCAATTGCTCCACTATCGCTGCCGCGTATTCCAAAGGGAGGGTGCGAGAGCAGGTGATGGGGGTCAGGCATGGACTGGGCCCCCAGTCGCAGGGACCGGCAAAAACCAGGTACTGTCTGCCAAGTTCAAAATGCATTCTGCCAGGAAATTCAGTCAGATCAATGTAGTCGCCTCTGACCCCTTTGAACACTTCCGTGACGCGGAACCTGCGCCACAGAGTATTTTCGGTGGCCCCGATTACCGTGCCAACAAATACAGCTTGGGAATGGTTGAGCAGGCTGCAGGGACCGGGCTCCGGCCCATTACAGTCCTGTGCCCACTCTGACGTCAGGGGGCTGGCGAGCAACCCGAAGGCAAGTACAACACCTCGCAGCATGAGCAATTGGCGCACACATGCCGCCTTTCGCCGGGTGCTTGGTTTGGAGGGCATCATACAAAACCTCGAGCACGCGGCTCTAACCAGGATGCTATCTATCGAGCGCTCTACACCTTCTTCGTTGACTTTGCAAGGGATTGAACTTGGGGGATTGAACTTGGGGGTTGGAACTGCGTAAAAACAGCCCGGGTTCCGGGAGCAGGGAACACAGGAATTTACCTCCTAATTCGTTTGTCGGCGACCCCCTCACCCACCGCCTTGCGGTCCCTCCTCCCCCCCCCCAAGGGGGCGAGGGTAGAGAACTCAAAATGAAGGCCTCTCCGTCGTGTGGAGTGAAGATGTGCCTCGGGTTGTCACTTAACTCCCAGCACCTCGCGGCGACCGGAGCGCGTTAGGAAGGTCTTGACGTTGCCGCCGGGGAAGAGGCGTTCCATTTCGCGGTTGGTGAGGGCGGGGTAAGGAAACGGTTTCTGGCTGGTGTCGCTTGACCCGAGAATCGTGAGGCTTTCGAACCACCAGCGGGTTTCGGCGCCCGTCGCAATGTGCGGTTCGCGCAGAATGGAAAACAGCACGCCCCCCGGCTGAAGGTAGGAATGGAAGCGCTCAACCAATGGGGGTAGGGCCTCGCGCGGGAGCAAGTCCAGCAGACCCCAGCAGCAAATCGCCGAAAGCGATTCCGCGGGGATGGGGGGGACCTGGGCCAGAAAATCGTCGACCAGAAAGACCGGCGTTTTACCCTGGCGCGACCAGAAAACCGAATCACTTTGCTGGGCGGGAGTCACCAGGTCCGAGAGGTAAAGCTTAGCGTCCCTTAACAGCAAGACGTCCAAAGTGGATTGACGGATCGGGCCGCATTCAAAGAAGTGGGGATGGCGCAGATGCGAGAGATGTTGCCAGAGCCATTGCAAGCCACGGCTGGTGGCCGGCGAGGCGGCAGCCGTCCGGCCCATCTCTTCCTGGTTTTTGGTTAGCGCCATTTTAAGCTGCACGCTTCGGGCAGCCCTGCTCCTTGCGAGGCTGGGGCGAAAAAGGGAAAAACCGGTTGTGGTCGTTTGCGCCCTTGGTAGGCGACCGGGAGGGAGGGGCTTCAGCCCCGCCGAAATCACGGCCCCCATCCTCTGTTCGTCCCTCGCCCCGCGGTCGCCGCGGGGCGCGGAAATAATCACCAGAGCCTTGTAGTGGCGGGGCTCCCGACAAGTCGGGACAGGTTACGCCCCGCCCTTCCTGACCCGTAGTTAGAAATCCAGGTTAGGCGTTGTTCCTTAAGGTGCTTGGGGCTGCTGCTTCGCCGGGGGCCCCTGACGCGTCGTCACGTGCGATATCAATACTCCCCTTAAAGTAGGCGCCCTCTTCAATTGCCACGGTCGCGGCAACGAGATCACCCACCACGTGTCCGGTGCGCCGGATCTCAATCTTTTCGCGAGCCGCAACATTGCCGGTTACTGATCCCAGAATCACCACTTGCCGGGCACGGATTTCGGCTTTGACACGGCCTTCCGTCCCCACCGTCAAGCAATAGTCATCGAGATTGACGTTTCCTTCGAATTGCCCTTCGATCTGTAGATCCTCGCCTGAGGATAATTGCCCTTGCACCACCACCGTGCGGCCCAGAAGGGTATGCGGGCTTGCCGCCGCGGATGGATTTGTCGACTTCGGTGTCGGTTCGCTCATAAGAGTTTCCACTTTCGGAGGCGCCGGCGGGGCCTCTACGGGACGGACTCTGGGAGGTTGCGCCACCGGCCGAGTTTTTTTCTCCCACCACATAGCAGAGTCGGTGGGGCGCTGCCGCTTGAATCAAGCTCTTATTGCCGACAGCCGCCCTTCAACGCTTCAAATTTTACACTGCCTGCGGGCAGAGTTCAACAAAGCAGTGATGAGTGACGAGTGACGTGTGAAAAGTGAAGAGTGAAGAGTGATGAGTGGCGAGCAGACAAATACAAAGTCCCAACGACCTTCTTGGCTTGTCACTCTTCACTCTTCACTCGTCACTTGTCAATGAATCAACGCACGTTTCCTGTTCCCTCCAGGCGCACGGTGACGATCTGAAACGGCTTGACGGAAAAGCGAAAGCCGTGCGCAGAGGTTGCAAGTGCTGCTTGTTTTCTTTCCAGAGCGTCACTGCTCCACGCCGACTTCACATCCAGGCGGGGAGTTTGCACTTCCACCGTGTTCGCTTGGCCGCCGACTTCCAGAAAGCGCAAAATCGTCCCGTCGCCGTCCTCGGCCACTTTCCAAGTTACCAGAAACACGTTGGGTTGGTCCACCTGGACAAAGCTGCCTTGCGCCGCATCCAGGGGCCGCGGGGTATCAAGGGCTTTATCCTGCGAGGTGATCTGGTCGACTTCTGCCGGCGTCATCTCTTCCCACCCGAGGCGGCTCAGGCCGGCAGGCTGCAAGTGATCGCCGCTGGTCAGCACGTAACGGAAGGTGAATTCCCCTCCCTGCCCCGCGGCATAGTTGGTGTCCCAATAGTTGTTCATCACGTAGGAGAAAATCGTTCCTGGGCGTTGGCCGAACTGTTTCGGCCAGGTGCCGCGAAAGATATCCCCCAAGCTGACCAACGAAGCATCCACCGGCACCAGCGCCACTGATACCCCGCCTTCTTCCGCCGCAACCCAGTGCTGCACCGAGAACCATTCCTTTCCCGCGCCCGGCAGTTGATCGCGGCTGGGGTCCACAAAGCCGTTTTGAATCTCGTACCGGAATTGCGGATGGTCCATGGCGAAGGGGAAGGCGAAATAAACAGCTTCCTTCGCGTACACTTCCGTCTTGTGCACGCGGTTGACGAATTCGATTTTCTTCTGGCCGTTGAACAGAATTACCTCGGTCGCAATCTTGGGCGTGTTCACACCCTGACTTTCCAGGCGTGCCACTACGCCAAAAGGCTGTTGAATGACATATACCAAATGGCCGCTGTCGGCGCCGTGAATAGCCAGCTCAGGCTCGGGCACGGCAGAACTATATTGCACTGCGCGGTTGGGAAGCTGGTCCGCTCCGGTGACGTAGAGATACTGATCGAAGCGATAGGGGCTGGAGGTGTTAACCAGTTCTTTGTTCAGTTCCTTGTCGAAAATACTTCTGATCGCCCCACTCTCCGCGTCGAAAACCACTCGGTAGTACTGATTTTCCGCTGTCGTCTCCATGGTCGCCAGCGTAACCGGCGGCGATAGCCGGGTTGGCTTCAGGGCGTACGCCTTGTAACCCATCGAGGGCACGCCCTGAGCCAGGAAGCGGACGTGATGATAAGCCGGCCCCGTGGCGAGAATCTCGTATGGAACGGTTTGACCGGAAGTGAGGTCGACAAGTTCCAACCCCTTATCCAGGTCAATTTCCACCAGGCTGGACCGTTCCCAACTCAGCGGATTGAATACCAAGAGCGTATTCGGGGGATCGGGGATGGAATCCGCCAAGGCGGCCAGGCTACGCCAGAGCAGGTCGTCAACGCGTCTCTGGGCGTCGCGAGCGAAGTCTTCTTTGATCGCCAACTGCCGGATCGCTTCCTGGCACTGCGGATTTGACTCGCTGCGGTTATCGCCCCATGTATGCTCGTCATAAAGCACCATGTCATTCCACAGTTGCTTGACCTTTTCCGCGTCCGGCTGAAGGCGCGGGTTGATCACACTGCTGAGCGTGGAGAATTTTTCCGCCGCCAGGGCGCGCTGCTCGTTGGTGCGTTCGAGCGCCGCCGAGCGGGCGGTGGAAGCGATGCCGTCTTCCCAGTAGGGCCCGCCGTCGCCGCGCTCCACTGGAATCGAACCGCCGAATTGCCCGGCAATGTAACCGATCGCCTCGGCAAAGCCCGAGTATTTCAGGTGGGGATAAGCGCAAGTCTTGTTCCACTCATCAACCAGGGTCGCTTGTTGCGGGAAGAGGTCGGTGTTCTCAACCTGCGTGCCGTAGATGATGGTTGCGTCCGATTTGTAGTCAGGCCGTGAATAAATCTGGAGGTAGAGTGGCAAAGAATCGTGCCCTCCCGCAATCGATGGGGGCAGTCCGAACAAACTCTTCATTTGGTGATAGTGGCGGGAGTACCACATCAGGATTCGGCCACCATCAGGCCCTTCCCACCAAAACGGAGCTTTCTCATGCAGGCGGCCTTGCAGCAGAACGGGCGCGCGATAGTTATCGCTGCCGGCGGCGAAGTATTTCAGGCCCGCCGCGGCCATCACCGAGGCATACGACCATGAGTAAGAGGGGACGTCCGTGATGTTGGCGTAGTCCGCGTCACCCCCGTGTTTCTGATTGAACTCGAAAGCCGGATAGAGCGAGCGGATGAGCGTTTCAAGCGCCGGGAAGCCCGTGAGCAAACTTGCCTCGTTCGCCGGCACAAGGATCTTCTTCTCCTTCACCGCTTGGAAAAGAAGCTGTTTCTGTTCGTCGGTGCGTTCCGCCAGAAACTGCCGCACACACCAAAATCCGTCCGGGTTGAAACGAAAGTCGGGGTGGTCGTGTATCATCTGAATCGCTTCGTCAATGCTGCGACTTTGAGCCTCCGCCACCTTGGCTTGGTAATCGGTGTAACCCACATCGAGATGCGTGTGCGGCACGAGGAAGAAATTCCACTTCCTGGCCGGATCTAGCGTCACGGGGAAGCGTCGCGAGTGGCCCCCCAGGCTGATGGCTAGTTCACCCTTGGTTCCGGCGGGGAATTCCGGAACTGCAAACTCCACCATTTGCTCGCCGAAGTCCCAGCCGGAAGCGAGCTTGGCAGTGTATTTCGCATTACCCAGCGTCAAGATGGCCTGGCCTCCCGGGGAAGGAGAATTGTGACGAACATAGACATCCACCAACTCTGCCAGACCGCTGTCTTTCTGCGTATAGAAGATCGTGGGCAGAGCCTGAACTGCGAGTTCTGTGGATGAAAACTTCGCTTCCGCATCTTGATCGAGTTCCAAGGCGTCGTAGAAGAGCCCGGAGTTTGTGGCGTCGTCGCGCTCGGTGGGATCGTCATTCGCCGTCAACACCAGCTCGTTGGTCCCCTGCCGCAAGAAATCTGTGGGCAGCTCGGCCGTGATCGTGTCGGCGGAGTAATTTGGCAGGAATACGCTGTTGACATCGCCACCGGAATAGTCGAGCACGGGATGCTGGAAGTACAGGGCGCGATGACCGTTGATCGCCACCTCGAGGCGCGGCACGCGAGGGCTCTCCACGAGCAGCGCCACCTTCAGCGTGTACAACCCTTGCGGGCTCGACGGCAGATCGAACTGGATGGCGTAAGGATGAGGCCGGTAGCCTGCGATCCCGTTTGACGAACCCGGCTGGAAAGCGGGCCAGTCGGTTTCCGCCTTGCTCTTGCCGATGACGTAAACCAAGTCGGCTTGAGCTTGACCGGCGCCGGGCTTTGGCGGCGCATCGCGCCGGGTGAATTCCAAAGACGACCGATCAAATTTGCCAATCTGCCAGACCACCGTCGAGGCAGCCTCGGCGTAATGGCAAAAGCCTATCAAGGTCACAAGGAAGACAAGCGTTTGTAGGAGTTGTATTCGAGTGCGCTTTTTCACGTTGTTCCCTCGGTCAATATTTTGAATTCTTCGATTGTCTTGATCACCTGGGATGCTCGGCCGTCGTCCTAGAAATATGATTGAGATCGAACTACTTTTCCGCCATGCCAACGGCGAATTCCACTGGGAGCTTCCCTTTCATCGCTCCGGCCACCGAGAGTATACACCTCCCTATCACCGAATGAGCCCGCTGTACAAATTGCCTCGTTGTCGGACTTGAGCTTGTAAGCGGGTGATATAATCCAGCCATGCCCGTAGATACTCGCCTGACCTACGACGATTATTGCCTGCTGCCCAACAACGGCCGGCGGTATGAAATTATCGATGGTGAACTGTTCGTGACCCCCTCACCTCGCAGGGCGCATCAAAATGTGGTGACTCAGCTTTCGTCTTATCTGGCCGCATTTGTAAGGAGGGAGGGACGAGGACGAGTGTACGTTGCTCCCTTCGACGTAGTCTTCTCTTTCCATGACGTCGTCGAGCCGGATATTCTGTACGTCTCCAAGGAACGCGCCTCGGTGGTTACGGAAAAGAACGTGCAGGGTGCCCCCGACCTGGTAGTGGAAGTCCTTTCTGCAACCACGGCGGAAATCGACCGCACCACCAAGCTCAAGCTCTACGCGCGTTATGGCGTGCAGGAATATTGGTTGGTCGATCCGGAACAGTGTACCGCGGAAATCTATCGCCGCGAGGCCCGAGGCTTCGAGCGGGTGGCAAGCCTTCAGCCCTCCGACTCACTGACGACTCCGTTGCTCCCCGGCTTCTCCCTCCTTTTGGGCAATCTTGCTGAGTAATACGCTCCCTGGAAAGGCATAGTGCGGCCCCTCTCCGAACGGAAGGGCATGGGATTAGCGCGGGTGTCCGACGGGAACCAGGTAAAGCGGACGTTGATCCGCAGGCAGCCCCAGAGCGTTCTGGAGGGCGTCGTCTTCGAAAGCCCCGACCGGTACGCCACCCAACCCAAGTGCCACGGCTTCCAGAAGCAGGTTCTGCGCGGCGTGTCCCACTTCCATGTGGACATAACGAGGTGTCCGCGTGGCGCCGTACTTCCAGGACATCCGCTCATAAACCGCGGCCATCACGAACACTGAAGGAGCCTGGGTGATGGCCTCTTGGTCAAACGCGCTGCGGCGCATAGCCGCTCGCAGGTCGCGGTCGGAAAGCCGGATAAGTTGATGGGGACGCGCATCATAACGATAGAACCCGCCAGCCGAGGCAACGTAGAGCTCAAGCGGATAGAGCGCACCCGCCGAGGGAGCCGTCCGCAGGTCCGCCGCATGGGTTACTCCCTGGGCAGCCCAGAGCAGTCGAGACAGTTCCCCTTCGCTCAAGACCTCACGCGTGAATTCTCTGACCGACTGTCGCCGCGCCAGCGCTTCTTCAAGCGACATTTTCCCTGTTTGCTCTGGCGCTGGAAGTCGCAGGAGATTCGCAGAACTGGATGTGGTTTGGTTCATAGCGCACCCCTATAGACTTGCCTGTCCTGGACCCCTGCGAATATCGGGTCAATGGTTCGTCATCTTTGCACAGGGATCAGGAATGCTTGAGGAATCCGCCTGTCCAGCGTCGCCAGAACGGCGCGGTTCGCTCGGGCGAGTTGCGCCAGATGGCCGTCAGTGCTTTGTTTCGCCGTCCTGACCCAACGGGGGAGATGGGAGATGTCCTGGCCATCAGGAATAAACGTAAAGTTCACGGTTCGAGCTGCCTTCAGGCGCTGCAAAAGATTGCAAGCTTGCCCAACACTAAATCCGTATTGCGGCGCTTGCACCAGGACGCGGACGAAACCAAGCTCGGTAATCGCGCAGGTGGCCAGTTCGGGAGTTCCCTTGGCGGCTAATGTCCGCACCCATCGGGCAACTGGCTCGTGGAATTCGTGTTCAAGTAAGCCCAGCGCGACCAGGGCATTCACGTCCAGCAGGTATTTCATGGAAACTCCGCCAAAATTTCACGGACTTGCTTGCTGCTCAAGCGCGGGGCTCCCGCTCCCGCGCTTAGAACCGGGAGACCTGTAATTCGGTCCACGAGGAGCGTCCCTTTTGAGAAGCGTGTTTTCCGCGGAGTTAATACGACGCTCCCCGCATGCACTTTCGCATCGAGCGCGTCGCCTGGCTGGAGACCCAATCGGCGGCGAATAGCGACGGCAAGTACAATCTGGCCCTTGGTGGAAAGCTTGGTCTCCATGGTAAGAAAATCTTACCCGCAAATCGCGCAAACCACAAGGAGCTTTAGGTGGGTCAATTATTCAGTTGAGTATACGATTTCCCCCCCCACGATGGTCATGACCACGCGCGCTTCTCTGATCTTGGCGGGGGGGATGGTGAAGAGGTCGTCGGAGAGCACCACGACGTCGCCAAGTTTGCCGGGTGCGATGCTCCCTTTCTCCTTTTCCTGGAAGGCGGCGAAGGCGGAACCCTGCGTGTAGGCGCGCAGAGCTTCTTCCACGGTGACTCGCTGCTCGGGGAACCAGCCGTCCGGGTGTTTGCCGTCCAGAGTCGCGCGCGTGACCGCCGCGTAGATTCCCAGGATGGGGCTGAGCGGCGCCACCGGCCAGTCGGAGCCGAAGGCCACGGGCGCACCAGCATCGAGCATGGAGCGCCACGCGTAACTCCACCTCGCGCGCTCGAGGCCCAGGCGCTTCTCGGCCCAGCGGCCGTCGTCGATGGCGTGATACGGTTGCATGCTGGCGATGATGCCCAGCTTCGCGAAGCGCGCAAAGTCCTGCGGGCGCATGTGCTGGGCGTGCTCGATGCGAAAGCGATGCGCCGCCGCATTGGCGCCACCCAGGCGCGCGTACATGTCGAGAATTTCCGCGATGGCGCGATCGCCGATGGCGTGAATGCAGATTTGGATTTGCGCCCGGTCGGCGCCGCTGGCGAGGGCTTCCATCTTCGCGGGTGGGTTCATGAGCGCAAGGGGGATGCCGCGATTGGCCGGATCGTCGGCGAAAGGCTCATACATCCAGGCGGTTGCCGAGCCCAGCGAGCCATCCGCGAAGGCCTTTACACCGCCCATCTTGATGAAATCGTCGCCCATGTCGTGTGCGATTCCCGCGTCGCGCAGCTTTTCCCAGCGCGTGATCGGAACGATTTCATACATGCGGCAGGTGAGCCAGCCCTCCAGCTCAGCGCGGCGCAGGAGTTGAATCTCACCGGTAAAACTGCCGTTCCAGGAATCGGCATCGACGGTGATGGAGTGGACCGAGGTCAGCCCAACCCGCGCGGCCTCCGCCAGCGCTGCATGCAAGGCTTCCGTCATCTCGGCTTCCGTAGGTGGCGGAATGACTTTGCCGATTAGATCCTGGGCGGCATCCTTGAAGATTCCCGTGGGTTCTCCCGTGGCATCGCGGACGATGACGCCGCCCACGGGGTCGGGCGTCGCGCGCGTCACTCCTGCCAGCTTGAGGGCCAGCGAATTCGCCAGCGCCGCGTGCCCGTCGTAGCGGCTAAGAAAGACGGGATGGTTTTCCGTGATGGCATCGATCATCCCGCGCGAGGGCAGCTTGGCGGAGGCCCACGCTTGCTCGTCCCAATCTCCGCCCAGCAGCCAGCGGCCGGGTTCGAGCGTCCTTGCTCTCTCCTCGATGCGACGCGTGAATTCTTCCTCGCTGCGCGCGTCTTTCAGGTCGACCGAGAGAAGCTGGAAGCCCCCGCTAATGAAGTGAGCGTGGCTGTCAATCAGCCCCGGAACAGTAAGGCGGCCCTTCAGGTCAATGACCTTGGTATTCCGGCCGACGTAAGTCTGAATCTCGGCGTCGCTGCCCACCTCCAGGATGCGGCCATTCGCGATCGCCAATGCCTCGGCAAACTTCGGCGCGACGTTCGTGGCCCCCAGCGGTTCGCCAGTCCAAATCTTTCCGTGCAACAAAACCAAGTCCGCGCCGTGCAAATTCCCACGGCCCGGTTGCGAGGAAGGGATTTCCCCGCCACCCGTTGGCAATGACATGAACATCCCCACGATGAAAATGTAGACTGCTGTCCGCAAAAACAACTTCGCTCCCGTCATAATTGAATCATGCAAAATGTAGTGACAACCATTGCTCTAGCGGCGCTCTGCGACCGCCGGCTCGAGTCTCTACATATCCGTACCTTGGTCGGCCAAGGTCCTCAGGTGCTCAGCCGTGCCGGCCCTCGCGGCTCCCCTCATGAAGATCGTTGTGCCGAAGGCACCTTGGAGTGCGGCGGCTTGACGCCGCCTTTGCGTTCCGTCAATGCAAGCCCGCCCCATCCACTGCCTTGATCCTTGCCATCATTGTTGTTCATTCCAAGGCGGCGTCGAGCCGCCGCACTCCAAGACGCTTCGCGCATTTGCATCGACTAATGTAAAACTCCAGGCGGAGGTCTGCGACCGCCGGATTTCGGCGCTCATAGAGCCTCGCTACAGAGGATGAATGTCACTATCCTTTGCAAGATTCAATAGGCGCGCGTTGGTACGGCAGGAAAGCAATTGAAAGGCTCCTTGTCCACCTGCCAATAGGGCATGAACTCGATGCCCGGATTATTATCGACCAGAAAGTGGAGCGGCTGGCCGGGTTTCGGTTTTAAATAGTTCAGCAAATCTTCCGGCTGCTTCACATTCTCAAGGCGCAACCTGATTTCGGGCGCGCCCACGGCAGCCAGCAAAATCGGGCCGAAGCTTACCGCGTAGCGCGCATGATCAGGGATTTGATCCACTCCCGTATATCGATTTGCCCAGAGCGCCGCGGGCAGCGTGAAGCTCACAATATCACCTTCTGCCCAAGCGCGGTCGAGCACCACATAACTGCCGGGCTTGCCCGTGGCCGCCGGCTTCCCATTGACGTAGACGGCCATTTCGCGGGTGGCCCAGGAGGGCACACGGACACGGATTTTCGCTTGGGTCGGCCGGGCCGCAGAGATCTGCAAGCGAACCTCCCGGTCGAAGGGAAAGCGAGTGACCATCTTCAGCCGCAGGGGCGCTCCCTTTTCCTCCCATAGGATCGTTGATGGTTCAAACAGATTTACGTACAGACCGTCGGGCGCGAGCGAGTAAATATGTTCCGGCAGCGAACCGATCAGCCGCGTCCCTTGTCCTTCGCAGCAAGTGTTCATCTGGGTGGGCTTCTCTTTGTGGTGAACCAGCAGGGCGTGGTAACGAAATCCCTGCGAGCCCGCCTGATTGGCCATCGCCACGTTGTAAATAGACTTCTCAATTTCCGCGACGTACTTCTCGTTTTCCGGGTCCAGCAAATGAAAGCGCTGGCTCTGAAAGGCCCAGAAGGAATTCCCGCAAAGTTCTTCCAGCTCAGCGTGCAACATGTAGGACTTGGGCGGAGATACGACGAACTCGATGATGGAGATGGAACCGCCGGGGTTCTCCCACTTGTCGTGATAAAGCTCCCAGCCACCTTCCGCCGCGTGGAGGTAACGGGGATTGCCCGTGGCGCGATAGAGGTCCATGTATGCTTCCAAGTTCGTCAACAAATAGCAGTGAGGGCGATCATAAGGGTACTGCCAGATGGCGCGGTCTTCACGCGCGGCCAACTGGTCCATCCAAAAGTTTTCCTGGAAGTAGCGCTGAATCACCTGAATGTCGGCGGGCTTGCCCACGGGCGTGAAGTACATGCGCGTGTTGGCGATCATGCCCTGGCCGCCTTGAATGGCGAAACGCAGCAAATGCGGCAAGTAAGAACACTGGTTAAACCAGTCCGAGTAGCCCCGCAGTAATTCGAAAGCCTTGGGGTTTCCCGCGTAGCCCGCCTCGATGAGGCCATGCACCAGCCAAGCGCGGGTGTAAGCGCCACGTTCCGAAAAAAAGATGGTGTCCTCGGGGTAGGCCATAATGTAACCGTTCGGCTGGCGGCATTGCGCAATGCCTTCCACGATGGCATCAAGACGCCTCCGGAGTTCCGGGTGATTGATCCAGCGCAGGGTGTTCCCCGCCGCCATGAGGAAGCGGCCGGCGTTCGAGCCGGCAAGGTCTTCCTCCCAAAACTGTACGTCGCCCGTGGGCTTCACTGGGGGCTGGGCCGTGCCCACGCGCTCGCGGAACTGGCGCAGCAGGTCATCCACCGAATAGGAGTTCAACAGATAAGCGATGTTATTTTCCAGGGCCGTCTGGAAAACGCCGCCTTCGAGCTGTACGCCGGTGCGCGGCACGCGGGCCTGGTGGACCGGAGGATTCCAAGTACTCGCATCGGTGACGTTCTCGGGATGGTCCATGAAGGTCGTTTCCCCGCCCGGGCGCGCGGGCCGAGTCACCTGGGCAACGTCGTTGTCATTTCCGTAAGTCGAGTCCACCGTGACGGGGCATAACGCGGCGATTTCTTTTCCTCCGGAGTACACCTCCATCTTTCCCAAAGCCAGATAGTAGCCGCCGGTCACACTGGAGAATCCCCCGCCGGCAACTTCCATCAGACGCGTAGCCGTCAGGCGCACGTAACGGCCCGACACGCCGTGCGCATCATAGGATTCAATGTGGCCCTTCGGGTTAGGAAAGTCCGCCGCCGTGTGGTCCACAATGACCGCGGGGTTATGAAAGTCGGGATCGTTCGAGCTTTCGATCTTGAAATGAACCGGGAACCCCTCGCCCGCGTAATGCTCATCGCGGCCGGGAAAGCCTTTTTCATTGGCCGGGTAAACCTTGACGAGATCAAGCGGACGCGTTTCACCCAGGTCAATTTGGACCCAGGTGGTGGTATCCGCGGTCTTCGCTGGCTTCGAACGATAAGCCAGGTACGCGCTCGCGGGCGTGTTTGTCATCCACTCGCCGGTGGGAGCGGGAATAACCTGGTCCTCAGTCGTGGCAGCAGCGGCGGCACCACATTTAAGGAGCGGGGAAGCTGCCATCCCCGCGCCAGCGAACGCGGAAGTTTGTAGAAATCGGCGTCTCGTCAGACTCATGGTTCGTACCCCCTTATCGCTTCCCAAAACAGTCGTCAGTTGTCAGTCATCAGGTTTCAGTAAAACCACCCCGCGCGGGGTTTCTTACTGACGACTCAAGACTGATGACTGATGACTGATGACTTTCTGTAGGCGCTGTCATTCTGAGCCCTCGTTTTGGGCGAAGAACCCCTGTAGTTTACTCCGTTCATCGACTCCGGCGAAATGCCGGGTCCTTCGCTGCGCTCAGGATGACAGCATTCAAGAGTTTCCCTGCAGCCTGTAAATGCGGCCTCTGCATTTGCTGGCCGAGTTCTCACGTCACCCGCCGGTCCGACTGCCCCACGAGCGCTGGCTGGCGCAGAGCGCAGCTCTGCGGTTCGCGTGCGACATGGGCGCTGGTCATGCCCACCCACAAACGCCATTGTACGCCCAAACAGATGCAATTCCTGACCAGCAGCACCTGTCGCCGCGCCAATCTTTTTGAGAATGATCGGCCCGCCTGATTTCAGTTTTGTTTGCGGGCCCCAGAGCTGCGCGCTGCGCCAATAAGCGAAAATCATGGAATGCAAGACAGCGCTGCCGCAAGTCTTCGCCCGCAGGGCAACTTGGGCAGGGTTGATATAAAATCGCCGGTCCATCGCGACATCCAGTATTCGTGTGTGGAGAGACGAAGCCTCGCCCCTAGGCGCTCATCGCGCTCTCCGGTTATGGTGATGTTATCGGGCCCTGGTGCAGCCGGCCAAGCGCCTACTACCTGCCACAGCCGCATGTTTCAAAAGAAGACGCTTACGCATCGGTCGGGACCACTGACACCGATGTGCCGTGCGAAGAATCTGACGCGATGGACAAAGCCCTGGCCCACTTCAAAGTGCCACACTAATTCACATCCGTTCCCGGGGGTGGCCACCTGCTTTATGGAGTCGCGGATAGCGAAAGGACGCGGATTTACGAAGGGGCATGGGCTTTTGTGAAAGAGCACGTTGGTCGAGCGTGCAGCCGGAAGGGGGGGAATATCGTTAGCCGTAAGTGAAACCTACGGATCGAGCCAATGAAAAGCAGGGGCGGTTCGCGAACCGCCCCTGCACCTTATTAGGGGTCGAATGGTTCGACCCGTTCGGGGTCGGAAACCGATTATGCGGGATTCCTTTCCGTAGGTTTCACTTACGGCTAATGACATTGTTCCCCTCCGGGGAACACAACGCGCTTGCTTCCAATTCGGAAGGTCAGCGCTTTTTGGAGTTGGCGGATTTCAGGATTTTCTGGGTGGCTTCGGCGATGAGGTCCCCCATCCGGGTGGTCGAAGTGGGACGCGCCTTGCCGGGAAGCTCTGCGGTGCGCACCCCGCGCTTCAGGATGCGCTCGATCGCCTGCTCGATGGCCGACGCCGCGGTTTCCATGCGCAAGGAGTAGCGCAGCATCAGGGCGGCGGAGGCAATGGAGGCGATCGGATTGGCGCGATTGCGCCCGGCGATGTCCGGCGCCGAGCCATGAACCGGTTCGTAGAGGCCCGAGTGTTCGCCCAGGCTGGCCGAGGGCAGTAGGCCAATGGAGCCGGTCAGCATGGCGGCTTCGTCGCTCAGAATGTCGCCAAACATATTGTTGGTGAGGATCACGTCGAAGCTCGTGGGCTTGTCGATCAACTGCATCGCGCAGTTATCCACGTAAAGATGATTCAGTTCGACGTCCGTGTAGGAGTGGCTGATGCGCGTTACCACCTCGCGCCACAACCGGGAAGATTCCAGTACGTTGGCCTTGTCGACGGACGTCACCTTGTGGCGGCGGAGTCGCGCCAACTGGAAAGCCCGGTGCGCCACACGCTCGACTTCGTGCTCGCGATAGATTTCCGTGTTCACGCCGAAGCGCTCGCCGTTCTTGGAAAAAATACCGCGCGGATTGCCAAAATAGATCCCGCCCATCAACTCGCGCACAATAACGAGGTCGGTTCCGCGCACTCGGTCGGGCTTCAGCGCCGAAAGGTTGACAAGAGACTCGATCACCCTCGCAGGCCGCAGATTCATGTAAAGCCCCAGGCGCTGCCGGATTTGCAGTAAGCCCTGCTCCGGGCGTAACTCGGGACGCTTGGTATCCCATTGCGGGCCGCCCACGGCGCCCAACAGTACCGCGTTTGCATTGTTGCAAATGGAGATAGTTTCAGCCGGAAGTGGAGAAGCAGTCTGGTCGAGCGCGCAACCGCCAATTAGCCCGCTTTGGAAGCGAAAGGTTGGGCCAATGATCTCCTCAATAGCCTTAAGGACCCTCACGGCTTCCGCCGTGACCTCGGGCCCAATCCCGTCCCCCGCCAACACCGCAATCCGATACAAGCTTTGCATATCGTTAATTATCTATATCTTACAGGACTAAGACGCGAAATTGCAAGATTTTATTGAAGTTATCGACAGAAGGAAGAGCGATGGGGGCGTTTGTCCGATTGCGGATGTAAGCCTTTTATTTTCTGTTAGTTGCGTCTGACGGAGGGCCATCCTGGCACCTTTTTTTTGCCTGCGAAACCCTCTTTAAAAAAAAGTTACATCCTGCTCAGTACCCCCCTGGGAAGAGCCTGTCTACGGCTTCGTTCTTATGGACGGAACCCGAGCCCACCGCCGTGGCGTCCTCCAAGCGTTTCAATTCGTACGCGGCCTTGTTCGCGGCTTGCAAATAGGAGCGCGCGGCGGCTTCGACGACGCTGTGGCTGGTGCATTTTCCGGAGAACTCGCGCCCTTCGAAGCATGCGCGGATGCGGACTTCCGCCACGCCGTCCGTGCCCGGGCCCACGGTGTGCACGGAGAAGTCGGATATTGCTCCTGACATGCCGGTAATGCGGTCGATAACCCGGAAGGCCGCATCGCACGGACCTTCCCCGGTGGCCGAATCATGAAAGGTCTCGCCGTCCTTTTCCAGCTCCACGGTGGCGGTGGAGCGTCCTTCGTTGGAGGAAACGCTCTGGAAAAGTTTAAGGGAAAACATTTCGGGGATATGCTGGAATCCTTCATTCACGATGGCCAACAGATCTTCGTCGTAAATGTTTTTCTTGCGATCCGCCAGTTGGCTGAAGAGCGCATAAGCGCGTTCGATTTCGGGCTTCGTCAACTGATATCCCAGCTCCTCGTAGCGTTTGGCCAGCGCGTGTCGGCCGGAGTGTTTCCCCAGCACGATGGAGTTCGACGGCATGCCCACCGTCTGTGGGGTAATGATTTCGTAAGTAATGGCGTTCTTGAGGACGCCATCCTGGTGGATGCCCGCTTCGTGCGCGAAGGCGTTGCGCCCCACGATGGCCTTGTTGCGTTGCACGGCCACGCCCGTCAAGCGGGTCAGCATCCGGCTGCAAGCGAAGAGTTCCTCGCTGTGGATTTCCGTGAAAACGGGCAGCGCGTCGCGCCGCACGTGGATGGTCATGACCACTTCTTCCAGCGCGGCGTTGCCCGCGCGCTCGCCGATGCCATTGATGGTGCATTCCACCTGGCGCGCGCCGCCGCGGATTCCTGCCAGCGTATTGGCCACCGCCATGCCCAGGTCGTCGTGGGTGTGCGTGCTCAGGATGATGTGGTCCATGCCCGGCACGCGCGTCTGCACGTCGCGGAACATTTGCTCGTACTCCGGCTCCAGGCAATAGCCCACGGTGTCGGGCAGGTTCAGCACGGTGGCGCCGGCCTCCACGGCCGCGTGGCAGCACTCGATCAAGTAGCTGCGGTCCGTGCGGCCCGCGTCCTCGGGAGAGAACTCCACGTCCTGGCACTTTGACTTGGCATACCCCACCGACCAACGGATCATCTTCAGGATTTCCTCGCGTGTCTTGTGCAGCTTGAACCGAAGATGAATGTCGGAGGTGGCGAGAAAGGTGTGGATGCGCGGCCGCGCGGCCTCTTTCAACGCTTCCCAGGCGCGGTCGATGTCAAGCTGATTGGCCCGCGCCAACGCGGCGACGATGGGCCGCTGGATTTCCGCGGCGATGGCTTTTACCGCTTCAAAGTCGCCCTGCGACGCAATGGGGAATCCCGCTTCCAGGATGTCTACGCCGAGGCGCTCGAGTTGGTGGGCCATTTCGATCTTCTCCGGCAGGTTCATGCTACAACCGGGAGATTGCTCGCCGTCGCGCAGGGTCGTATCAAAGATGAAAACTTTTTCCGGCATTTTACCTCCTGAAGGCAGGGGGGATGGTAAGGCCATTGTGGATAAACAGCAAATGCCCAACACTCCCCAACCGTGCTCCACCCCTGCGGCTCTCCACCCGACCCTGATTGTCCGACCGGTCGGATGGCCGCGTCAAGTTTATAATTTTTCTGATATCATAAGGTCGAGTTATAGGAGCTGACCCATGGAGATCACCCAGCTTGAAGCCTTCGTGGCCGTGGTCGAGGAGAAGAGCTTTTCGCGCGCGGCCGTGCGTATGCTGCGCACCCAACCGGCCGTCAGTCAGGCCGTCCATCGCCTGGAGGAGTGGGCCGGCGAGCCGCTCCTCGACCGCTCCACCAAAAGCGGGGTGCTTACTGCCTCCGGCCGCCTCTTTTACGACTATGCGAAAAAGGTCCTGAACCTGCGGGATGAAGCCCGCTCGGCCCTGGCGGAACTTCGGGCACTCGAAAGCGGCAAGGTCACCATCGGCGCGAACGAGAGCACGGCGCTCTACCTGCTTCCCGTGCTTAAGCGATTCCGCCAGCGCCATCCGCGGGTGCAGGTGGCCGTCAAGCGCAGCCTTTCCCGCGAGATTCCCAGCGCCCTGCTGCGCTATGAAATCGACCTGGGCGTCCTCTCTTACAACCCGCAGAACCCGGACCTGGAATCGGCGGTGGTGAGCGTGGACGAGCTCTGCCTGATCGTGCCGCGCAGCCATCGTCTGGCCCGCTCCGCCGGGGTCAGCATTCGTGAACTCGGGCACGAGCAGTTCATCGCGCATAACATATCTTCGCCGTACCGCCAGCGCGTCATCGAAGCCTTCGCCCGCCATCACACGCCGCTGCAAATCGCCGCGGAGTTGCCCACCGTTGAGACCATCAAGAAATTTGTCGGCATGGAGATGGGCGTCGCCTTCGTTCCGCGCATGTGCGTCCAGGAGGAGCTGGCGCGGCAGGAATTCGTCGCCGTGCCCGTGACCGACTTGCGCATCCAACGCAAACTCCGGCTCACTTACCGCCGTCACGCTTCGCTCTCCGCCGCCGCCCAGGGCTTTCTGGAGGTCGCCCGCGCCCTGGCGGAAGATCAGTCCGGGGGACCGAACTCGTGAAGGCTGAATGCCTGGGGCACTACTTCTTAAGATTCTCACCAGGACCCGTTCATGTCCCCAATCCACTTCCCCGAACGCCGTTTCGGGATAGTTTCAGAGTGGCCGACGGTCCGCCCGGAAGGCATTTTGCTCCTTCACTTCTGCCGCCGGAGCCAAGGTGAACGCCGCTCGGCGCACGGGTCAAAACTCAAAAAACAGGTGCTATATTGGACCAATGCGCCCACTCAATTACGCACCCCGGCCCGCGCTCATCAAATGGCTCCTCGATTCTGACCCGGCCATCCGTTGGCAGGTCATGAGGGACCTCACCGATGAAGGCCCCAATGCGATTGCCACCGAGCGGTCGCGCGTCGCAATCGAAGGCTGGGGAGCCCAACTTCTCGCGCTTCAATCTCCTGCCGGCAACTGGGGCGGGCCGCAGGAGGACCGTGGCTTGCTTATTACCCTCTACACTCTGGTCGTCCTGAAGGATCTCGGCCTCGACCCCGCCAGCAAGCAAGCTCGCAAAATGATCGACCGCGTCGACAAGCGGCTTAGATTCAATTGGCACAACAACCGGCCTTTCCTTCACGGCGAAACCGAGCCTTGTATCAACGGCAGAATTCTCGGCCTCGGCTCGTATTTCAAAGCACCCAACGACGCATTGGCCAATCAACTCCTGGGCGAGCAACTCGAAGATGGCGGCTGGAACTGCGAAGCATGGCCGTTCGTGTCGCCAAAACGCCCTCCCAGCCGGCGTTCTTCGTTCCATACCACCATCTGCGTGCTTGAGGGGCTGCTCGACTACGAGCGGGCGGGGCGCAAATCGACGGCCGTCACCAAGGCCCGCAAGAGGGCCGAAAACTATCTGCTCGAGCGCCACATGCTCCGCTCGCTCCGAACCGGTGAAGTCATCGACAAACGCTGGCTCCGCTTCTCGTTCCCAACGTTTTGGCATTACGACGTCTTGCGCGGACTCGATTATCTGCGCAATGCAGGAATCAAACCCGACAGCCGCGTCCGTGAAGCCATCGAAATCGTGATTCAGCGCCGCCACCAGAACGGGCGCTGGCCGCTCAACCTGCTTCATCGCGAACATATTCCCTTGGAGATGGAGACCAGTGTCGGCAGCGCAAGCCGCTGGAACACACTGCGCGCTCTCCGCGTCCTGCGTTGGTACAACAACTCAACGTGTTAGTTGTGGCTTGGGAAAGATCGCTGGTAATACCAACCTATGATTGCGGGAACTCCCAAAGAAGCCCGCTGGATCCGAGCGGAACCGCGTCGAACCCTGCCCGCGCCGGTTTTGGAGCGGATCGTTCGTTGCGCCTTTCCGCGCGGCCGTGCGCTGGACATGCAGCCGCTGGCCGCTGGTGTCAGCAATGACGATCATGCCGGGCTGTCGCCCTTTTGTTTGGCTCGGAGTTCGCGGTTAGCCGCCAGGTCCTTCTCGAAATCCTCGAGGGTGTAGTCGTACACCTGACGCTCTTTCAGAAAACCGTCCAGCTCATACCGGGAACCAATACCGAGCAACGTGCGAAGCTGGTAGGCAGAGAGCCGCTGCTGGCGGTATGCATCGAGGGCAATCGCTTCCAGAGCCGCGCGGGCGGGGTCCTGGCCGGACGCCGAGAGCGTGGCAGCAAGACCGTCGGGAATGTCGAGCGTGATCTGCATGACCATAGCTTAACACAAGTGGCGGACAGCGGTCCGCAACCCGCCGCTACGAAGGCACTACATCGGGAAACGACCGCCTGCGGACGCGGGGGCAAGGCATGCTGGGCTAAGGTTGATGGAGTCGGAAGCCACCCAGGTGGGCCATTCGCACAAAGTCGCGGTCCAGGGAAAAGATTTCTGCGCCGTTCTCGACCGCAATGGTGGCGATAAGGGCATCGGTTGTGGTCAGACTTAGGCCTTTCGAGCGCGCCAGACGGAAGAGAGTTGCGGCATTCCGATAGGTTTCGAAACCGCGGGCTTCCAGAAGGTCAAAAAGGGAGAGATAGGCTTCGAGGCGTTTGACGTCGCGCTTCAAGCCCTGAAGGACCTCCGTCACCACGACGCCGGTTATCGCCACCGGCGCACCATCCTCGATCAGTCGCCGGAGTTCTTGCCCGCCCGGACCTGGGCGGGAGCTGAGGAAATCAATCCAGACCGAGCTATCCACGAGGATCAAACGCGGTTCCTCCGCATGGCGCGCAAATCACCTTTCCAAACGCCGCTGCCGTAATAACGCAGCAACCCTTTGCGCCTTTCCGTCCTCACCAGCAGCTCCAGGGCCCCGCTGACAACCGCACGCTTGGTCTTGAGACCCGTCAGCTTCTGTGCTTCGCGCGCCAGTTGGTCGTTAATTTCTATGTTGGTTCTGCTCATACCCGCCATTATACACCAATATTTAATATTTGTGTGTATTGATCCTAAGGGGTCGCCCTGATGGAGTACTGACCTGGCGCGCCGTTGGTCCAGGTACCCCCGCCACATCCGCACAAAAAGGACGGGCGCAAGGCCCGCCCCTCTGTGGTAATTTGAAAATACCGCTACGAAATGTTGACTAATCCCTCCCCGTTGCCCGCGCTCTTGGAGAGCAGGTAGCGCGTCAGAGCTGGGCATCCTTGGCCCTCCCGCGCGGCACTACATCGGGAAATGGCCGCTTGGGGGCGCGGGTGCAAGGCCTGTCTTTCGGAGTGCGGCGACTCGTCGCCGCTTTTGCTCGCCGCGACTCGTCGCGGCGAACCGCCGCACCGGTGACCAGTCACCGGCGGCAAAAAGCGGGAGCGAGCTCCCGCACTCCGAAAACGACGCCACCGCTCCGAGCACCAGCGTTTGATGGCCATGCGAAAGCCGCTCCGGACACAGAGGAGTGACGAGTGACATGTGACGAGTGGCGAGCAAGAGGCGGCGTAAGACCGCCGCGAAAATGGCTCCCACGCCCGGGCTTTACCGGTACACCTCGCGCCGGTGTGCCACTTTTACTACCAAGACTGTCTTCTCGGCGTCCGCAATGGAGTAAACAACGCGGTAGCGTCCTTGCCGCACTCGGTACTGTTCCTGCGCGGAAAGCTTTTCGCCGCCGGGTGGCCGGGGATTTCCTGCCAGGGAGGCAATCTTTTTGGCAAGGCGAGCGCGGTCCTTCTTGGGAATCGCCTCCAGCTCTTTTGCCGCCGAGGGCTTGATCAAAACTCTATAGCTTCCCACGCTGCCTCAAGTCCTTCAACACCGCTTCGAATGCCAGGTTGGGTTCATGCGCTCGGTCTTTAAAGGCAGCCAAGTCTTCCGCATCTTCGGCCATGCTTTGCTTCACGGCAGCGTTGACAATTTCCGAAAGGCTTCGCTCCGTCACCGCAGCTTTAACTCGCAAGGCTCGATGCAGGGAGGCATCGAAATATACGGTGGCGCGTTTGAGTGAGGTTTGCATACCGCTATCATGACGTTTTGACGGCATGACGTCAAGACGTTTGTAATTGCACCCTTCGCCGCGC